>JAEEGF010663430.1_pt1 | contig 16129 bp, 9 predicted proteins | sample 9134171 | NCBI WGS metagenome assembly JAEEGF01 (sample SAMN16246542, study PRJNA631951) | gut metagenome | biome: gut microbiome; feature: rumen; material: AP-attached | host: Bos | place: Iran: Karaj | collected 2018-10
GAGGCTGCTCTCCAGAACGCGCTTCGGCTAAAGAGCGATATGAGCAAGCTCATAATCGGTCACAGGATTTCTTCGGTTAAGGACGCCGACGAGATCATCGTTCTGCAGGATGGCAGGGTAAAAGAGAGGGGCACGCACTTTGAGCTCATCAAAAAGAGAGGACTCTATTACAGCACCTACGAGGCGCAATACGGCGATTACAAGAAGGCTCTTGCCGTGGCGAACATGTAATGGAGTGGAAGTAACATTGACATTGTGCATCCATAGGAAACCTTATAGTAAGCGGCAGATATATCTGCCGTGCTTATGGTTTAGACATAATACAGAGTAAGGAGGTGCTAAAAATGGCTATTAACAGCACCAGAGAAGATGAGGAGTTAAAAGAGTCATTAAAGCTTGATGTACTGAAAAGACTTCTTTTAAATCTTCTGGAATACAGAGGGAAAATAGTTATTGTTACATTGCTGATCTTCCTGACAGTTGCAATAACAACGGTGTATCCCCTTCTGATAGAAAAAATAATAGACGACGAGATAATCGCCGGAAATGTGAGAGGGCTGTTCATAATGTCCGGTATCATGATCGCGCTGGCCCTCGTAAGCTACGCTGCCACCAGGATTTGGAGAAGGATGATGGCAGAAATCTCCAACGACCTGATACTGAACATCAGACGAAAACTCTATGTTCACATTCAGAAGCTGGGAGTGGACTTCTTCGACCAGAGGCCCTCCGGCAAGATACTGGCCAGGGTTACGGGTGATGTAAACGCGCTAAAAGACGTACTTGCCAGCACGGTCACAACCCTGGCACCCGAGGCAGTGAGCGTAGTTGTGATACTGATAATAATGATAGTAAAGAGTCCTGTGCTGTCGCTGTCTGCAGCGGTGGCGATCCCTGTCATATTGTTCGGCCTGTATTTTTGCGAGATCCTGGCCCACAAGAGATGGCAGAAGTGGAAAAAGAAAGACTCTAACATGACAGCCTATATCCATGAGGGCATTGAGGGAGTTGGCATTATCCAGAGCTTCAACGCTCAGGAGGAGGCGTCGGCCGAGTTCAATGAAATAGTTGATGAGGTAATCGATGCTTTCAGGTCGGCGGTGGTGATCACTGATCTCTACAGCCCCACAATTGAGATAGCAGGCGGCCTTGGGACGGCAACCCTCTATTATCTTGCTGTGACAAAGCTGGGAGTAAGGACTGAATCAATCGGAACTCTGTCGGCCTTTGTTCTTTACCTTGGGATGTTTTTTACTCCTATAAGAAACCTGGCAAATTATTACAACAAGCTGATAACCAACCTGGCATCCGCTGAGAGAGTGTACGAGATCATGGACATGGATCCTCTTGTAAAAGATGGAAACGGAGCCGTTGACATTCCGGACATAAAGGGGGATGTTGAGTTTAGAGACGTGACTTTCGCATATCCTGACGAACCAGATGTGGATATAATAAGGAATGTGAGCTTTAAGGCAAGAAGGGGAACGACCATTGCACTGGTTGGTCCCACAGGTGCCGGAAAAACCACAATTGTAAGTCTTCTTGCCCGCTTTTATAACGTGAAGGGTGGCGCAATACTCATAGACGGATATGATATCAGCAAGGTTACGATCCAGTCACTTAGAAGCCAGCTGGGGATCATGACCCAGGACAATTATCTCTTTTCCGGAACAATAAGGGATAACATCAAATACGGAAGACCCGGCGCTACCGATGAAGAGATGCTGGCGGCATCAAAGGCGGTGCATGCTCATGACTTTATCGAGAACCTTAAGGACGGCTACGATACCAAAATTACAGAGAGGGGCGGCGGATTGTCCAACGGCCAGCGTCAGCTCATCGCCTTTGCCAGAACGCTGCTGACAGACCCCAGGATCCTGATCCTTGACGAGGCTACATCAAACATCGACACCGGCACAGAGATACTGGTGCAGAAGGGCATTGAGGAACTTCTGAAAAAGAGGACGTCTTTCATTGTGGCTCACAGACTTTCCACCATTCGAAATGCCGACTGCATATTTGTCATTGATGACGGAGGCATCATCGAGAGCGGTGACCATGAGAGCCTCATAGCAAAAAGAGGCGCATACTACGATCTGTATTCGTCGATGCTTCTGGATTCATGGGAAGAGTAATATGATGTCAGGGACAAAAGTCCGACTCGGTGAGCGGCAGAGGCAAAAGTGCACAATTTTTGCTCATTTAAACCGAGCACTCCATCGAGCCCAGAGCACCAGTCTCTGCGTGCAAGGGCACTTGAGATTGGTTGGTCTCGACTCCATGGTTTAAAAATCGCAAAATATTGTGCACTTTTGCCTCTACCGCCCACCGGGTCGGACTTTTGACACTCTCTTCATAATATCGTTTGCAATAAATAAGCCCCTTCGCCGAAATGCGAAGGGGCTTATTTATTGCAATCTCAAAAAGTTTTATTTTTTTGCTGATTCTATGATCTTCAGGAAATCAGGCTGATAATCATAGGTGTTGTCGGGACTCTCAGTCAGAATGAAGCAGTAGCCGATATTGTTGTCGGTCATTGCAAACAGGGTTCCCTTAAAAGCAATTCCTTCGATGGTGGCATTGAATACTGCGTATGCGCCTTCGTTGGTGCCAAAGGTCTTGTAACCTGACTCCAAAAGCTTGCTGTTGCTGTCCATGGCTATCAGCATTGCCTGTATGAAAGCATTCCTCTGCAGTTCATCTGCGAAGGATACTCCTTCCATGTCTCCAAGCACATCGATTATCAGCATGGCGAAGGTCTCATCGGTTACATAGGCACGATACTCCTCTGCATCGTAGATATCCGATGCCCAGTACGTGGGAACCGATATTTTGTAGTCCTTCATCGTTATCTCGGTACTTGTGGAAAAACCTGCCTTGTCAGTCTTAGCAGCCAGGGCTTTCACGCTCATGGCCGCACCGGCTGAGAAAAACACGGCCAAGGCAAGTACAACACTCACTATGCTCCTTATGCAGTTGATTTTTCGGGTTTTCTCTGAATTCGTCATAGGCTTCCCCTCCATTTCATGAGAAAAACAATTACATATCCCTACATCTATAATTATATTGTATGAATATTAACTCCATTGAAATACAGTATTAAATTTTTATAGTATTTTTGGTGTATAATTAAATATCGAAACTAATAAATATAGGAGCGTTTATTATGAACAGAGAAAGTGGAATTCTGATGCCTGTCTTTTCCCTGGCATCAAAGTTTGGAATCGGATGTTTTTCAAAGGAGGCCTATGACTTTGTGGACTTCCTTAACAGGTCAGGCCAGGGCTACTGGCAGGTCCTTCCCTTCGGACCGACGGGCTACGGCAATTCACCCTACCAGCCCTACTCCGCATTTGCGGGTAACCCCTACTTTATTTCCCTGGAGGACCTGATAGAGGAGGGACTTCTTGAGTGGGATGACGTAAACGGAGTTGACTTTGGAAATGATGAGGAGAAAGTGGATTACGGCAAGCTCTACGTTAACCGCTTTGATGTCCTGAAGATCGCCTATGACAATTTCATCGAAAAAGGTGAGACAAAAGAGTTTGAGGCCTACAAAAAGAAGGAGAAATACTGGCTTGAGGACTTCTGCCTCTACCTTGCGATCAAAAAGGAGCAGGAGGGAAAGAGCTGGCTGGAGTGGCCAAAGGACCTCAGGAAAAGAGATAAGAAAGCTCTTCAGAAGGTTGAAGAAGAAAATAAAGAAGAGATAGAGTTCCAGGAGTTTTTGCAGTTCAAATTTGATGAGCAGTGGGACAAACTCCATAAATATGCAAAGAAGAAGAACGTCAAGATCATCGGCGACCTTCCCTTCTATACAGCCATGGACAGTGCAGATGTATGGTCACATCCCGAGAGCTTCCAGATGGATAAGGACTGCGAGCCCAAGGCAGTGGCCGGATGCCCTCCGGATGCATTCTCCAAGGACGGCCAGCTCTGGGGCAATCCCGTTTATGACTGGGATGCTCTTAAGAAGGACGACTACTCCTGGTGGTGCGAGAGGATTGAGAGAAACTATCAGTGGTACGACACCATCAGGATCGACCACTTCCACGGCTTTGCCGAGTACTTTGCTGTGCCCTACGGGGATGAGACAGCTGAGAGGGGCGTTAGCCACAAGGGTCCCGGAATGGATCTGTTTAAGGCTCTTCACAAGAAGTTCGGTGAGCTGGACATGATCGCAGAGGATCTGGGAACCGTTACTGAGGAGAATGTCAAGCTCCTGGAGGATTCCGGTCTTCCCGGAATGAAGGTCCTGCAGTTTGGCTTTACCAGCTGGGACAGCTGCTATGTGAACCACAGGCATATTCCCAACTGCGTTGTATACACCGGAACCCACGACAACACCCCGACCTTCGCCTGGGTACAGGAGATCAGCGAGGGTGAGAGGAACTTCACAAGGCGCTACATCAACTCCATGAACACTGACTACGGCGCACTTGTCTGGGACATCATCAGAGAGGCCTACAGATCTGTTGCCAACCTCTGCATAGTTCCTCTGATCGACTATCTCTGCAAGGGAAGAGAAGCCAGGATCAACACACCGGGAACTGCTGATGGCAACTGGCAGTGGCGTCTTAAGCCCAACTACCTCTCAGAGGATCTTGCCCGCAGCATAAGGCTGCTGGCCGAGACCTACAGCAGGATCCCGAAGGAGCCTGCAGAGCCTGAAACAGAAGCTGAAGAAGAGAAGGCAAAATCAGAGTAAGGAACCAACATGAAATTTGTTCATTTATCGGACTTGCATCTTGGGAAAAGAGTTAATGAGTTCTCCATGCTGGAGGACCAGGAGTATATTCTTAAGCAGATCCTGACAATAATAGGCAAAGAGAAACCGGACGGCGTCCTTATCGCAGGGGACGTCTATGACAGGTCAATCCCCAGCGAGGAGGCAATGCAGCTGTGGGACAGCTTTCTGGTGAGCCTGTCGGAAAAAGAGATCCCGGTCTACGCCATCAGCGGCAATCACGATTCAGCTGTGAGATTTGCTGACCATGCGCCTTTGGTGGAGGCTACGGGAATACATCTTTCTCCTGTCTATGACGGAACTGCAAAAAAATATGTACTGGATAACACAGACGGTCATGGGAAGCTGAACATCTATCTGCTCCCCTTCATTAAACCATCACATGTGAGAGCTCTTTTCCCTGATGAGGATATCCAGAGCTATACAGATGCCTGCCGGTTCGCTATAACGCGAATGGAGGTTGATACTTCCGAGAGGAATATCCTGATTGCCCACCAGTTCGTGACCGGGGCAACGAGGTGTGATTCTGAGGAAGTCGTGGTGGGAGGACTTGATAACGTTGAGTCTTCTGTCTTCGATGACTTTGACTATGTTGCCCTGGGGCACATCCACGGCAGCCAGCATATCGGAAGGGATACCCTTCGCTACTGCGGCACGCCCCTCAAATATTCTTTCTCGGAGAAGGACCACAAGAAGTCTCTGACCATGGTAGAATTTGGGGAAAAAGGCGATGTCAGCATAAGTGAGATTCCCCTTGTTCCGAAGCATGACCTTCGGGAGATCCGCGGAACCTATGACGAGCTGATGCTGAAAAAGAACTATGAGGGCACGGATACAGATGACTACATTCACGCTGTTCTCACCGATGAAAATGACGTTATCGATGCCATGGCCAAGCTCAGGGTGATCTACCCCCATCTGATGAAGATCAGCTACGACAACCTAAGGACCAGGACCAGTCAGAGCGTCACCGATGCCGGAGATGTGGAGAGAAGATCTCCCCTGGAACTCTTTAAGGAGTTCTTTGAAAAGCAGAACAATCAAGAGATGACAAAAGAGCAGAAGGCGTTTATGGAGGACCGGATCCGGGAAATCTGGGAGTGAAGCATGAGACCAATAAATATTGAGATTTCGGCCTTCGGGCCATATGCAGGATACACTGAGATTCCCATGAAGGACCTGGGAGATCGGGGGCTTTACCTGATAACCGGCGTAACCGGTGCAGGCAAGACCACTATTTTTGATGCAATCTGCTTTGCCCTGTACGGCGAAGCCAGCGGGCCCGGCAGGGACTCTGCTATGTTCAGGTCCAAGTATGCGGAGCCGGAGACTCCAACCTTTGTGAACCTGACCTTCAGCCACATGGGAAAAGAGTATACGATAAAAAGAATTCCTGAATACCTTCGCCCTGCAAAAAAAGGCAGCGGCGTCACAAAACAGCTGGCGGAAGCCGAGCTATCCATGCCTGATGGAAGCGTCATCACCAAGGTCAGGAATGTGACAAGCAAAGTTGAGGAGATCCTGGGTATAAACCGGGAGCAGTTTTCCCAGATTGCCATGCTGGCTCAGGGGGATTTCTTAAAGCTTCTTCTGGCATCCACTGAGGAGAGGATCAGGATCTTCCGCGATATCTTCCGCACGGGTAATTACCTGACCCTTCAGGGTAACCTTGACTCCAGATTCAAGGAACTCTACGGCAGGGTCAGCGACGGAAGAAAGAGCATCGAACAGTACATAAGCGGGATCAGGGTTGACAGCGACAATGTCCTGTCCATCGAGGTTGAAAAGGCCAAAAAGGGCGAGCTTGTCACTGACGACGTGATGGCGCTTCTTGATAAGATGACCGATGAGGACAGTGCTGAAAAGGACAGACTCGATGAAGCCCTGAAGGATGTTTCCGGGGAGCTTGAAAAGGTCAACAAACGGATCGGAACAGCTGAAACAATTAAGAAGGCCAGAAGATCCTATGAGGAGGCTATAGAGAGACTTGATCTTGAAAAGCCAAGGTGCGGCCAGCTGGAGGAGGTCTTTTTAAAGGCAAAAGAAGCCCTTGATGACAAGGCAGAACTTGAGAAAAAAGCAAACAAAATAGAAAACGATCTTCCGAAATATGACAGGACAGATAAGCTGATCAGGGAGGTCGAATCACTGAAGAAGGGGCTTGATAAGAAAAGTAAGCTCCTTAAAGGCAAGGAAGAATCCCGCAGTGAAAAGGTAGAGGAACTGAGCCACCTTCGGGATGAACAGGCTGCGTTTAAAGATACCAGCGCTGAGATCGAGAAGATCAGAGGCGAACTGAAAAGTGCCGGTGAAACTTTGGAGGCAGTTCAGGAACTCAGGGAGTCGCTGGAGGACTTTTTTAATGATAAAAGCAGCTATGAGAAGGATCAGAAGCTGTACATAAAAGAGAATGAAGCATTTCTGGAACTGAATGCGCTTTATGAGTCCATGGACCAGAGCTTTAGAAACGCCCAGGCCGGAATTCTGGCTAAGGATCTTAAGGAAGGCACAGAGTGTCCTGTATGCGGATCAAAGAGCCATCCGAGACTGGCGCTTCTTCCGGATGAGGTCCCCTCGGAAAAGGAGGTCCTTGCAGCCAGGAAGAATGCAGACAAGGCAAGGAAAGTCAGGGATAAGCGCTCAGAGGAGCTCAGCGGCCAGAAAAGCGCTCTTGATAAAGAGAGAAAAGACATCGAGAAAAAGAGCGAGAAGCTCCTGGGCGCAGATAATGCAGAAATGGCAGGAGATGCTGCTGATGCAAAACTTACCGAAATAAATGAAAAATGTCTTTTGCTGAAAAAGAAACTCGGGGAAGAGGAAAAAAGGCAGAAGAGGGGTGAGGAGCTCTGGCAGCTGATACCTGAACTTGAGAAGAAACTGACAGCTATCGACGCTGAAATAGCTGATGAAAAGGCAGCGATATCCGCAGACAGAGCCAGGGAGGAACTTGGCAGAAAAGAACTGGAGACCCTGCTTTCGGAGCTGCCCTTTAAGAACAGGCATGAGGCCGACGGAGAGAAAACAAGGCTCCTTAAGGAAGCAAAGGCTCTGCAGGATGCTGCGGATACTGCCGGAAAGAATCTGAATGAACAAAGAAAGCTCATCACAGAGCTTGAAGCCAGGATAAAGGAACAGGAGAAGACCATTAATGAGGCCAAGGTCATGGACCTTGAGGCTGAGAAAAATGCCCAGGCTGAGCTGAAGAATAAGCAGACCGAGCTTATCAGGCAGGGTAAGATAGTGTCAGGACGCCTCGACGGTAATGAGGCTACCAGGGCCGGTATCATGAAGAGTGCGGCCAATGTGGCGAAGCTGGAGAAGGAGCTTTCCTGGGTCAAGGCACTGTCCGATACCGCCAACGGCAAACTCTCCGGCAAAGATAAGGTGAAGCTTGAGACCTTTGTCCAGACTACATATTTTGACAGGATCATCAGCAGGGCTAATCTGCGCCTTGTGACCATGTCCGGCGGACAGTATGAACTCATTAGGCTCAAGGAAGCTGACAATGTCAAGAGCCAGAGCGGTCTTGACCTTGGTGTCATAGACCACTACAACGGAAGCAAGCGTAGCGTGCGAACCTTATCGGGAGGGGAATCCTTCATGGCATCCCTGTCACTGGCGCTGGGACTTTCAGATGAGGTACAATCCAGCGCCGGAGGCATTCAGATCGATACAATGTTTGTGGACGAGGGCTTCGGCTCTCTGGACCCTGAGGCACTGGACATGGCCTACAAGGCACTGGCAGGCCTCATCGAGGGCAACAGGCTTGTGGGGATCATATCCCATGTGGCAGATCTCAAGGACCGTATAGACCGGCAGATCGTGGTCACCAAGGATAAAAGTGGCGGCAGTAAGGTGAAGATTGTGTGAACAAAATATCAGGGCAAATTATGGAATAACCTGCAATAGCCATAATTTTTCAGTAGGGTCTATTACTTATGTCAACTATGGTACGGCGATTGATGACAACGCAGCAGATGGCTATTTAGACAAGTAATAAAGTCGAGTTATTTGGTGACAGTAGCACTAGAGAAGAAAACTTTCAATCATTCTTTGAAGAACAGGACTAGAAGGGACGATCCTTGAAGTCTCGTATGTGATAATGAGATTGACACCAGGGATTATACCATTTTTTATATAGGTATCTATTTTTCTGACGGCTTTCTCAGCATATTTTGGATCGTCCATTTTTCCATAATGCTCCCAATAGATTGGCTGACAGGTCTTCCTGCTTAGGAAAGTAAAATCCGGGTAAATGATTCCGTATCCCTTCACATAGAGAGGGCACTCATATTTATATTCGATTCCCATATCATTAAACATGTCAGCAAGAATCTTTTCTGTTTTGGAGCGAACCCTTTCTCCTTTTTTTGTATATATTTCGGGGACACCTTCATCGAAGCTTTTTCCAACATATGGTGTGGCTTTCCATGCCGAAACCATCTGTTCCCAGGGAAGTACATATGGTGAAACCAGATTCTTTCGTATAGGACTCAGATCTGTGTATAAGTCAGCCAGTTCTGAATCTCTGTATTCGGCATTGAGTTTTGAGAGCTGATTTAACCTGCGATCAATAAGCTTTTGCATCTTAAGGTCATATCCTTTTTGTGCAAGAGATCTGGCCAAGTCGTAGTTATCTTTCCTTATATATTTCCCTTGCATCTTTTCTTTTCTGTCTTCACCAACGCAATGCAGGAATTGTACCTGCTTTCCGGATGAGCTGACTCTAAGATTTCCCTCAGGTGCAGACTTTAAGCTGATAGCTATATTGTTTTTTAGCTGAGATAGTCTTTTTTCTTCTTCGGTTAGTAGTTTCTTTAATCCGTACATCAATAATTCCTTTCTTTAAATTGTGGTATTCGCCTGTTTTTCTGACAATGCAGCTATAAAGCAGTCTGTATGGCTGTTATCTGCCTTTTATGTTCGTGAGAGAATTGTAGCAGTGATTTTTGGCTTTCGTTTCCCCAAAAAGCATAGCTGAAAACCATGGCAGAGTTTTAAGACTGTATTTTCTGCTAAGAATGACATAATCAAAATAGTGGCAGTGTTATAGGCTGTTCTTCTCTGCTAAGAAAGACATAATCAAAATAGTGGCAGTGTTATTGGCTGTTCTTCTCTGCTAAGAAAGACATAATCAAAATAGTGGCAGTGTTATAGGCTATTCTTCTCTGCTAAGAAAAGCATAATCAAAATAGTGGCAGTGTTATAGGCTGTTCTTCTCTGCTAAGAAAAGCATAATCAAAATAGTGGCAGTGTTATACGCTGTTCTTCACTGCTATAAATAGCAAAGTGAAAAATCTGGCAGTATGTTTACAGCGAATTATCTGCTATTTTTTATAATTTTGAAATAAAAGCAGTGATGGGCATCTTTTATAGGGGAAATTACACTGCCGGTATATCAAAAATGTGGTATGTAGCAGAATTACAGCCGTAGGGAATCTGCTTTATCTTTTATTATCAGGAAAATAGCAGTGAAAGAATGAAAAAATCACTGCCAATACAATGAATATTAAGAATGTAGCAGTTTGTCGGAGTGACAATACCTGATTATGGATGTATGCCCTTAATAAATAAGAGATACTTTTCGCCAACAACATCGATGATTCTATCACATGGTTCACAAAAGTACAATATGAGAATAGCAATGAAGCGAAAATATGAAGCGAAAATGAAGCGACTGAAGCGTAAGCATTTAGCTGAAGAGTAAATATCTGGTATTCCGAATAAAAGAATAGTAACGAACGAATACTGCGGTGAAGTAATAAATGCGTTATAATTATACTATGAGGGAATAATAATTGTACTGTCAATTTAACGGTGGAATGGAGAGTGCTATGAAGAAGAGAGTGATAGCTTCGATGCTGACAGCTTCAATGCTGGCGATATCGGTATTTAGCGGAGGATGCGGAAATAGCCAATTGAGCTCCGGAGATGACGGACCAAAGGAGAACTTCCCTGGAGGCTACCAGGCTGATGATAATCCAGAGGAGGCTGCAGATGCCGGAGCGGGAGAAGGAGCAGGAGCCGGTACGGATACAACTTCAGATACAACTTCCGGTACCGGTGAGGAGACAGGCAAAACTGACACAGCAGGTGAGGAGACAGGCAAAACTGGCACAGCAGGTGAGGATACAGACAAAACTGACACAGCAGCTGGGGAGACAGGTAAATCGGACACATCGTCCGGCAGTGCCTCAGTGCCGGCAAAAGAGTACCTTCTCGGCTCCGAAGAGGTGACCTATTATGACAGCTCTATTGTGCCAAGCGTTGAACCCTATACAATAGCAGAGGACTTTTCCAATGTTGAGGTGGCCGGAAGATTCCTGTATACCTTCGGACTTGATCCCCAGTATGAAAATGAGGGTGGTGTAAAACTCAGAAAGGCCATTGCCAAAAACGGATTTGCCATAGATGCCTCTTTTGGTGAAAGTGAGTTTTTTGACATATATGAGAGCAACAGATATATGCAATTCCCAAACTTTGTTACGGTGGATTCACTGATGCATACCTATCATCTGTATTTCTCCCACCTGATGAAGACTACGGAAAAAGAGTTCCTCTCGTCTGAGCTTGAAGAACTTGGCAAGGCGATGCTTCAGACATCTGCCTCACAATATGAGCAGCTAAAGGGCACTGCCTGGGAGAAGGCAGCCCTAAGGAATGTGGCATTTTTCTATATTGGAAACTATCTGATGAACGATAAGGTTTCATCACCGATAAACGACAGCACCTTGTCTGAGATTTTTGACAACGAGATCGAGAAGATAATGGCTGCACAGGGAATAGACATATGTGAGATCAGCGGCGCTTATGAGGATTATTCCCAGTATAAGCCCAGGGGCTACTACGACGGGGATGAGCTTCTGGAGAAGTATTTCAGATCCATGATGTGGTATGGCAGGATCCCATTTGAGATCGATGATCCTGAGTCGGTAAAGAGCGCGATCCTCATCAGCCTTGCCATAGATGAAGCCGGCAAGGACCGCTGGGAATCCATCTACAAGATCACGGCGTTTTTTGCCGGAGCATCGGATGACGCCGGTTATCCTGAGTTCCTGCCCCTGATCACTGATGCCTATGGCAAAGTCCCGGAAATGTCAGAGCTTGAGGGAAGTGATGATAAGCTCGGCGCAGTGATCGCATCCCTGTCAAAGCTTCCTGCGCCAAAGATCAATTCCATCCCTGTGGATGACGGCGATGACCCGATAATCCCATCCTTCAGATTCATGGGGCAGCGCTTCACTATAGATGCAGGTATCATGCAGAGGCTGATCTACAGCGCTGTCGGTGAGAACGGCCAGGGAGAGAAGAGATTTCTTCCGGACACTCTGGATGTGGCTGCTACACTGGGATCTGAGAAGGCCATGGAGATCATCGAAGAGAGCGGTGCAACAGAGTATAAAGGATACAGCGACAATATGGTCCTTCTGAAGGATATATACACTGCAGATGATCCGGCGCTATGGAACGCCAGCCTGTATGCCGGATGGCTTGGAACCTTAAGGCCCATGTTTGAGAAAAAGGGCAAGGGATATCCGATGTTCATGCAGTCCGACGAATGGGCAAAAAAGAACCTGGAGACCTACGCAGGCTCTTATGCAGAGCTCAAGCATGACACCATCCTTTATGCCAAGCAGATAATGGCCGAGATGGGTGACGGCGACGACGAAGAAGTCCTTGATGACAGGGGATATGTTGAACCTGAGCCTGTGGTATACAGCAGGTTTATCTTCCTTTCAGACAGTACCAGAGACGGACTTAAGTCCTACGGTATGCTGACAAAGGAGGGCGAGGAGGATCTGAACAGACTCTCCGAAATAGGAAAAAGACTCCTTGCCATATCTGAAAAAGAGCTTAAGGCAGAATCCCTTACAGAAGATGATTACAATTTCATCAGGGAATATGGCGGAGACTTGGAACACTTCTGGCACGAGGCCATGAAGGACACCGTTGATGGACTGGCTTACAGCTATCAGGCACCATGCCCGGTGATCGCAGACATCGCCACAGACCCCAACGGAACGGTTCTTGAAGTCGGAACAGGAGAAGCCCAGACCCTCTACGTGGTATTCCCGGTTGACGGCAAGCTCCATGTGGGCAGGGGATCTGCATACAGCTTCTACCAGTTTGAGACCCCGATTTCAGACAGACTTACAGACGAGGAGTGGCGCAACAGATTAAACGGCGGATACTTGAATGACGACTGGCAATGGGTGGAGCTGGACAACAAGCCCGCTCAGCCCGAATGGACACAGAGCTATCGTGTGAAAGCAGATTGATGAAAAATATCTTTTCCCAAATCAATAAAAAATGGCTGCTACTGCTGATTACGGCGGTGGCGGCCATTTGCTGCGTCATGGCACTTAACCGGTTCCTGCCGCGGCCGGTGGGGGAGTGGAGGGAAAAGAGCCTTCAGATATATGAAGATGTATATGGCAATCTTGCAGACAGGAGTTTTAAGATAACCGGAAAGGATGGGAAAGTGACCTGGAGAAGTCCGGTGGGATTTTTTATCCAGGATGCCCTTACCTGCGACCTTGACCTGGACGGGGAAAAAGAGCTGATCCTGCTGCTCTGGAAGATCGGAAAGTACGGAAAGCACAGGCCGTTCTGGGTGGAAAGGGATGAACTTACCTTCTCCCAGCATGTCTTTATCTACTCAGTGACCGCTGATGGAGAGATAAAACACAAATGGGGCGCCTCGGAGATAGGAAAAGAGATTGTCAGGATGAAACTGATGGAGAAGAACGAAAGCTTCATCATGACAGAAGACGTCTCCGGGAAATGCGTGGTCTGGAGGTGGGAATCCTTCGGACTTAAGACTGTTGAAAGCGCAGTAAGCTTTGTGGTTTTCGGTGACAACATCATCCATAAGGAGATATATGAATGCGCAAACAGACAGCATGGAGGCAGCTTTGATTATCTTTACGAGCCGTTTTACGATGACATTAGAGCTGCTGATCTGGCTGCTTTTCAGCAGGAGACCATGCTGGTGGACAAGGAGTCTGCAGTCTCGGGATACCCATCATTCGGGTCGCCTCTGGCAGTGGGAGAGGCGATAGTGAGAGCCGGATTTGACATTGCTTCCTGCGCCGGCAATCATGCTCTTGACAGAGGAATTTACGGAATAAATGTCACTACAGATTTTTATAAAAATAATGGTATTATCTGCCTCGGCGTTTAGAACGGGGATGACAATACTTACAGACCGTATGAGCTCGTCAGTAAAAATGGCATCTCTTTTGCCTTGTTTGACTATACCTACAATGCGGGAGAGATGGACGTCTCTGACCGCTACCCTAATGCTGTTCACTATCTTCCGACTACTGAAGACGGGGAAAAGAATCTGATCGGAGACCTTCAAAAGGCTAGGAATGAGGCTGATTTTGTCATCGTGTTCGTTCACTGGGGGAATGAGTATGATACAACACTCAGCGATGAACAAAAGTATATGACGTTAGTCTTTGCGGATGGGGGTGCGGACGTGGTCCTGGGGACTCATCCCCATGTGGTGCAGGATATGGAGATGGTGAAAAGACCTGACGGTGGTGACATGCTAATCTACTACTCCCTGGGAAACTTCAGGGCTCATCAGGGACAGAGCAATGAGACCAGGCGCGGGGGAAAAGCTCTTTTTAAAGTTGAACATTCTTATGATGGTGTAAGGATAGCATCTTACAGCCTTGAAACAATAGATTCCATGGAATAAAATTATATTATGAGACGTTTAAGAAATTTACGGATAATCGCATATGTGCTCCTGCTGATGCTGCTCTTTACGGCGATTCCGGCCAGTGCAGAGGAAGACAGCACAGGCCAGGCCAGGATTCTTTTCCTGTCTTCCTACGGCTATTCCAACCCGGCAGTTCCTCCGCAGCTTCAGGGCTTTGAGAAGGGCCTTGGAAATGTCAACGCAGATATACGCTTTGAATTCATGGATGCTGATAAATATTACGGCGGAACAGATATCATGAATTTTGACAAGTATTTGCGGTACAAGGTCTTTTCCATAAGACACTATGACCTGGTGGTGGTGATCGATGATCCGGCTCTTCGGTATGCCATTAACAACAGATCGGAGCTGTTCCAGGATATGCCCATGGTCTTTGTGGGTGCCAACAACAAGTCGGAGGCCATTACCGCCGCAGCCATGAAGAACGCCACAGGAATAACCGAGAGCCTGGATTTTGAGGGGAACTATGAACTGATAAAGAGACTTTTCCCGGACAGAAATCAAATTAATGTGGTGGTGGACTCCTCCATTGCCGGGCAGGGTGATTATGTGGAATTCATGAAGTTTAAGGATGAGCATCCTGAGCTTAAGAGCACCATCATAAACACTGCCTACTACACTTCGAAGGGGTTAGAGGAACTCCTTGGTTCTCTGGGGAGGGAGGATGTCATTCTGTTTTTGGATTTCACTCTGGACGGAGACGGCAACAACTATTCCCTGCAGAACGCTGCGGATTTTCTGGCTGAGAATGCTCCGAATATTCCTATCTTCAGAGTTGCTTCGGCAGATGTGGAGCACGGGGTTCTTGGAGGCATTTCCTACTCATATTATGATGCGGGAAGGATAGCAGGTGAAGTAAGCGCAAGGTTATTGCGAGGCGAGTCTGCGGACGATATACCGCTCATAACTTCTGCTGTGACGGCGCCTTACTTTGAACAGGGAGTCATGGACAGATTCGGGATCAGGTATTCCCAGCTTCCGCCCGGGTCGACTGTCATAAATGAGCACGAGAACCTGGCAAGGTTTTACAGAGAGAATACTGCCATAAGCAATCTGATGCTCATTATAGCAGTGCTGATGGTAGTGATCATCCTGATACTCAATAACAGCAATAATCGAAGCAAAAAAGTCATCAGGACAGACTTTTTGACGCAGATGCCCAACAGACTAAAGATCGTGGAGGATATGAACCAGGCCGTTAAGGAGTCGACACCCTACGGCATGATAATGCTGGATGTGGATCACTTCAAGAATATAAACGATACCTACGGACATAAAGCGGGTGATGAGGTAATCATGGGAGTAGGCGAAAGGCTTCAGAAACTTGCGGGCAGGGATATTATTTTTGCCAGGCTCGGTGGTGACGAGTTCTGTGGACTTTTTACATCACCTACATTAGAGAAGGCAGAAAAGATATGCCGGGATATAATGGACTGCACAAAAGAAGAGTTTGAGATTTCCGAGGGAAAGCTCAAACTCACGGTCAGCATAGGATGTGCCATGTATCCTCTTGATACAGAAAAGAAAGAAAAGGTTATGGAGTGTGCCGACAGGGCACTCTATATAACCAAGGAAAGGGGAAGAAACGGATATACGCTATTTGGTAGCATAGATGAGACCGCCTGAATTTCGGCCATAGTATCCTGTTA
>JAEEGF012027108.1_pt1 | contig 16126 bp, 18 predicted proteins | sample 9134171 | NCBI WGS metagenome assembly JAEEGF01 (sample SAMN16246542, study PRJNA631951) | gut metagenome | biome: gut microbiome; feature: rumen; material: AP-attached | host: Bos | place: Iran: Karaj | collected 2018-10
AGTCCCTGGAACTGACCACCCTCTGCGATGTCCTCGTCGATAAAATCTTGGATAAAGTTCTTGCCCTCTTCCTCGGGGAGCAGGGTTTTCACTTCCTCGGCCATTTTCTCACACTCCTTTGTTTGTTTTTGGTTGCAGAAGCAATAATGTGGTCATTATAGACGCTATGGTGAAAAAAAGCAAGGGGGCGCGGGCTTCTTTTTAAGCCAGCGCCTCCCATTCCTCTCTTGTCAGCAGCAGATTCAGGGCCTCCAGCATGGCGTTGGGCGTCATGTGCTCCGGAAGCTCCAGCCGCTTCAGCAGCTCGCTGCGCCGCGCCGCGCTGCCCGGTCCGATGAGGCCCCGCTCCAGCAGCTCCGCCTTGGTGACGGCGGCTGCGGAAACGGGTTCCTCCTCCCCCTCAAAGGTGGCGCCGCCGCGGCGCAGCGCCGTCAGCAGCACCTCCGGGGGCATCCCCTCCACCCCCAGCTTGCCCTCTTTGCCGGGCGTTCTCTTGCGGCGCTCCTTGCCGGGTATATCGGGGATGTAGGCCTGTTTGAGCCGCTCCTTCGGCACGGCGCCCTTGAGGAAGCTGCGGATCACGAAGCCGGCGCCGTCGCTGTCCGTCAGCAGGATCAGCCCCCTCTGCTCCGCCAGACGGCGCAGCAGGGCCAGCTTTTCCCCGTCGTTGAAAATGCCGAAGCCGGAGGTGGTGACCACAACGGCGTCCACCACCTGCAGCAGCGCATTCTTGTCATATCGTCCCTCTACAACGACGACCTCTTTGATTTTCGGTTTTTTCATCGCTCCGACAGCTCCATCAAAAACAGCTTCAGCTCCGCCTCGCTGTCCAAATTGCGCTCGCTCTTCATCCGCCGATCCAGGGTCTGGCATCTCTCAACAGCCGCCCGGCACCAGGAGCGGTCCACACGCCGGGCCGCCTCCATCAGAAGCCTGGCGGGATAGTCGGAGCTCATGCCCCAAAGCTGTTTGAGCCAGAAACGGTCCTTTTTCCCGTCCAGGGCGATGCGGGCCGTGTAGAGCCGTCGCAGCTCCTTCCCCACCGCCGCCAGAATGGCGATGGGCTCCGTCTGCATCCGCAGTAGCTCGCTGAGGACACCGGCGGCCTGGTCGTATTTCCCCGCCGTGATGGCGTTGGTCATGTCGAAAATCCGGGCGTCCAGCACCGGGTCGGCCACGGCGTTGATGTCCTCCACGGTGACGCGCTCCCCCTTGGCGTAGGCTCCGATCTTCCCGATCTCCGGCAGCAGATCCGTCATCAACGTGCCGCAGGTGAACAGCAGGTGGTCCGCCGCCGCGGTGTCGATATCCTTGCCCAGGGCGGCAAAGCGCCGCTTGAGCCAGCGCAGCAGCTGATCCCGCTCCTGCTGGCGGAACTCCACCTCCACGGCGCACCCGTCCAGGGCGGCGCAGAGCTTCTTCATCTTCGCGTCCCGTTTATAGGCCACCAGGTCATAGACAAACACCAGCGTGCAGTAATCCGGCACGTCCTCCAGCAGCTCCGTCAGCTGAGCGCGGCTGCGCTCGTCCAGGCGGAACAGATCCAGATCCGTCACGGTGACCAGGGTGTGCTGCGCCATCATGGGCATGGCCTCCACGGCCTCCGCCAGCTCCTGAATGGACAGCCCCCTGCCCCCCAGACGATGGAAGTTGAACTCCTCGAAGCCGGCGGGCACCAGCAGCTTCTGCAGCTCCTGCAGATAGTACTGGCGCAGATAGGCCTCCTCGCCGTAAAAGATATAGACGCGTCCGACCTCCCCGTCCTTCAGGGCGGCGCGCAGCTTGTCCAGGCCGCCGCCGGCGGCAGATCTCGTTGCCATCAGTCTTTTCCTCCCTGTACCGTAATGAGGATACTTCCCTGCCGGTCTGTCCGGTAGATCTCCGCACCGGCGGCGGCCAGGCGGCCCATAGCCTCCTCCGTCGGGTGGCCGTAGCCGTTGTCGCCCACGGAAATCACAGCCGTCTCCGGGCTCGTTTCCAGCAGGAATTCCCGGGCGGAGCTGTATTTGGAGCCGTGGTGGCTCACCACCAGCACCTCCGTATCCGGCAAATCGTAGTTTCCGATCAGTTCCCTCTCCGTGGACCCGGCCATATCGCCGGTGATCAGCAGGTCGAAGTCTCCGGCGCTGCACAGTACGGTGAGCCCCTGCTCGTTCATATCGCCCCGCCCGATGGGCGGAAAGACGGTGAGCACCGCCTCGCCCAGCGTCAGCTGCCGCGGAGCAGTGACCAGGGTCACGTCTGCACCGTCTGCCGCAGCCTGGGCGGTCACCCGGTCACGCACGCCGAATTCATCTTCAATATCCGGGATCCACAGGCGATCCGCCGGAACGCGGGAGAGCAGCGCCGCCACCCCGTTGGCATGGTCGGCGTGATAGTGGGTAAGCACCAGAGCGCTCAGGCGGCGGATCCCCATGGCGGAGAGCTGGTCCGCCGCCCGGCGGCCTGCGTCGATATAGCTGTTGCCGCTGCCGCAGTCCACCACCACCGCCTCGTCTCCGCTGCACAGGATCACGCACTCCCCCTGCCCGACGTCCGTCACCACGGCGCTCATGGAGCCGTAGCGGTACTCCCGTCCGTGAAGCCCCACGCACAGCATCAGCGTCAGGGCGGCAAGGGCCGCCGAGATCAGCCAGCGCCGCCGTGGACCGGGGCGGAAGATGCATACGGCCAGCAGCACGTAAACGTAGCCCAGCCAGTACTTGAAGTAGGGGTTGACGAAATGGAGCGCGTGCTCCGGCACACGCATCAGCGCGTGCGCGATAAACAGCACGAAACGGACCATGGCCCAGTTGACCCAGCCGGTGATGCGGGCCAGGGGCTGCCAGACAAAGCCCAGCATCACATTGAGCAGGCCTGTGATAAAATTCCCTTCCGCCGCCGGTACCGCCAGGATATTGCTCACCGGCGCGATCAGGGCAAAGACGTCAAAATAGTACGCCGTCAGCGGAGCGGTAAACAGCAGCGCCGCCAGGGTGGCGGAGATATTGGCCGCAAGAACGCTCACCAGCCGCTTGATCCGGCGGCGCTTCCCGCGGTAGAGTCCGGTCAGGAATCCGTAGATCCGATCCGAAAACAGCACCAGGCCCAGGGTGGCGGCAAAGCTCATCTGCAGGCTGATGCCGGCTGCGGCGTAGGGGTTGGCCAGCAGCAGCACCAGCAGGGCCGCGCTGAGGCTGGTGAGACCGTCACCGTCCCGCCGGAGCAGCGGGGCCACCAGCAGGGCGATCTGCATGATGCAGGCCCGTACCACCGAGGGCGTCATGCCCACCACAGCCATGTAGAACAGCAGCACGAAAATACAGACGGCGCTGTAAAGGCGGCGTCGGGCGGCAGGGATCAGCAGGCCCACCAGCGTCACCAGAAAGGCGCAGTGCAGGCCGGAGACGGCAAAGAGGTGAGCCAGGCCCGTCTCGGAGAGGGCGGCGCTGTGCTCCGCCGAGAGATGGCTGCGGTCCCCGATGAGCTCCGCCAGCAGGAAGGATTCCGTGGCCGGATCGTCCCAGACGGCGGCGATCTTCTCCTTCACGGCTTTGGAACAGCGCTGCGGCAGAAAGAGGATGCTCCCCTCCTGCCCCGATTCCACGGCCGGATCGTCCCGCCCGTACAGCAGGACGAACACGCCCCGCGCCGTAAAGGTGGTGATATCCGTCTCCCGGATCCGGGAGGCGTCCTGCCAATACGCCGTTCCGGTGATCTGCTGGCCGGGCCGGAGCTCCATGACCTCCCGGCCGCCGTAGTAAACGGCGCGGACGCCGGGCCGCAGGCGGACCGTGACCTTGGCGCCGCGATCCGTCTCCGCGGGCCAGTCCCACACCTGGGCAGCGTAGGGGTGCTCTTCTCCGCACTGTTCCGTCGCCGGGCGGCACACCAGCTCCGCATAGCCGTCGTAATAGGCCAATCCCAGGGCCAGGGCGCACAGGATCAGCAAGAGGCGTCGGGCGTGAGGCAGCCGTCTGTGAAGAACGGCCACCGCCGCGGCGCACAGCGTCAGGGCGCCGGCCGCCCACAGATACCAGCCGCTCCAGGGCAGCAGCACAGCCAGGAAGACGGCTGCGGCAAAGGAAAACGCCACTGTGGCAAAGACCCGCATGAAACGCTCCCTCCCCCGACGCTTTTCTCTGCCCGTATTATAGCAAAGTTCCCCGCAGGCGGCAAGGGCGTTCCTTGACATTTCCGCAGGCCTGTGCTGTAATAAAAATGCACCGGGATCTCCGGGGAAAGGGGCGTCTGCCGTGAAACTTGTGATCTCCGAAATGAGAAAGAGCTTTGACAAGAAAGAAGTGCTGCGAGGCGCCTCCTTCACCTTCGAGCAGGGCCGGATCTACGGCCTGCTGGGGCGCAACGGCGCCGGCAAAACCACCCTGTTCAACTGCCTCAACGAGGATCTGCGCGCCGACGGCGGCAGCGCCTTTCTGGAGGACGAGGGCGGACGGCGCCCCCTCAGCTGCGACGACATCGGCTACGTCCTCTCCACCCCCGTGCTGCCGGAATTCCTGACGGCCAGGGAGTTTCTGCGCTTCTTTCTGGACATCAACCGGGGCAGGGTCCCCTATCCCAAGGAGCCGGACGTCTATCTGGATTATATGCAGATCGACCCGGAGGACCGGGGCAAGCTGATGAAGGATTTCTCCCACGGCATGAAGAACAAGATGCAGATGCTGGTGCATTTCATCGCCGATCCCCCGGTACTGCTGCTGGACGAGCCTCTGACCTCCCTGGACGTGGTGATGGCGGACGAGATGAAGCAGCTGCTGCGCCGCCGCAAGGAGACCCATATCACCATCCTCTCCACCCACATCATGGAGCTGGCGCTGGACCTGTGCGACGATATCGTGATCCTCCACAACGGCGTACTGTCCCCGGTGGAGCGGGAGCATCTGGACGACCAGGCCTATAAGGACCGGATCATTGCCGCCCTGAAGGAGGAGGAAAATGATTAACGCCTTTCTGATCTCCTTCCGTCTGCGCATCGCCTGTCGGGTCAACGGCATCCTGTACTGGCTCAAGCGTCTGCCTCTGCTGCGGAGGATCCTGCCGGGCAGTCTCTACGGAGCAGGCTGGCTGAAAACCGCTGCGACGATCCTTGCGGCGCAGTGGGAGCTCTTCTCCTTTTTCTTCGGCAAGATCCTCTATCTGGCGGTTTTCTTCGGTCCGGCTCTGGCCCTGCTGCACAGCGAGCGGGGCGCCGCCTGGGGCGGGACGTTCCTGCATATCTTCCTGTTTCTGACGTTGGCGGGTGCCCTGTTCAACAACCCGATCTTCAGCGCCGACGCCAACACCTACTACACCGTGTTCCTCATGCGGATGGACGCGCGGCGCTACGCTCTGTCCAACTACGTCTATTTCCTGCTCAAGAACCTTCTGGGCTTTGCCGGCGTTCTGACTCCGGCCTGGCTGCTCTCGGCGGCGCTGCTGAAGGAGCCGGCGGTCTCCCCATGGTGGATCCTGCTGCTGCCGCTGCTGGCGGTCGCCTGCAAGCTGATTGCCGCCGCCGGAAATCTGGCCCTCTTCCACCGGAGAGGCATCCTGCTCAACGACCTCTCCGGGGGCAGACCCTATTTCGCCCTGCTCTTTCTTCTGCTTCTCGCCGCCTACGGTCTGCCCTGTCTGGGCCTGATCGTTCCGGGGGCCGTATTGCTTGTCCTCTGCTGTATACTGATTCTGGTCGCCGTTCCTGCTGTACTGTGTCTGCACAGGAGCCGTGATTACCGCCGGGTCTATCAGGCCTACCCCTACGCGGCGGCTCCCGCGCAGGCTGTGCAGCAGGCCGTGCAGCAGGGCTACCAGAACAAGCTGGTGCTGGAGGAGGGACAGGGCAGCCAACACAGCGGCTGCGCATACCTGAACGACCTCTTCATCCAGCGGCACCGCAAGATGCTGGTGCGGCGGCCTCGCCGCCTGGCGCTGATCCTGTGCGGTGTGCTGGCGGCGGCGCTGCTGGCATCCGCCCTGAGCCGGGACCTGGCGGCGGAGATCAACCAACGGCTGATCCGCACGCTGCCGTCCTTCCTGCTCGTCATGTATTTTATCAACCGGGGCGAAACCATCACCCAGATCATGTTTTTCAACTGCGACCACAGTCTGCTGGCCTACCGGTTTTACCGGCGGCCGCAGGTGATCCTGGAGCTGTTCCGCGCCCGGCTGCGGACCGTTATCAGTCTGAATCTGCTGCCCACGGCCGTCATCGCGGCGGGCCTCCCCCTGCTCCTGCTGGTCAGCGGCGGCACGGAGCGCCCGGTGGAATACCCGCTGCTGGCCGGCTCGATCCTGACCATGTCCGTATTCTTCTCCGTCCACTATCTGGTGCTCTACTACCTGCTCCAGCCCTATACAGCCGGGTTGGAAAAGAAGAGCCCCGCCTATGCCGCGCTCACCGGCGTGACCTATCTGATCTGCTATTTCGTCGCCACCCGGTTGGGATCCCTGATGTCTCCGCTGCTTTTCGGCGTCGTGCTGATCCTCTTCTGTGCTGCATATTTGCCGATCGCCCTGCTTCTGGCCTACCGCCTGGCGCCGAAAACCTTCCGGCTGCGGCAGTGAGGACGCCTTCCGCGTCCCCTGCCGCAGACCGATTTTTTATTTGTCGAAGGACGGGTTCAGGTAGTAGATATTCTTCTCGTCCATCTTGTCCTTGGCCAGGCGCAGTCCCTCGCCGAAGCGCTGGAAGTGGACGACCTCTCTTGCCCGCAGGAACTTGATCACGTCGTTCACGTCCGGGTCGTCGCTCATGCGCAAAATGTTGTCGTAGGTGACGCGTGCCTTCTGCTCGGCGGACAGATCCTCCGTCAGATCGGCGATGAGATCGCCCTTGACCTGCATGGAGGCGGCGGACCAGGGAAAGCCGGAGGCGGCGGTGGGATAGACCCCGGTGGTGTGATCCACGAAATACGTGTCGAAGCCGGCCTGGCGGACCTGCTCGTCGGTGAGGCCGCGGGTCAGCTGGTACACGATGGCGCCGATCATCTCCAGGTGGCCCAGCTCCTCGGTACCGATATCGGTCAGCAGGCCTTTCAGCTCCGGGTACGGCATGGAGAATCTCTGGCTCAGATAGCGCAGCGACGCGCCCAGCTCGCCGTCTGGCCCGCCGTATTGACTGATGATCAGCGCGGCTAGCCTGGGATTGGGGTTGGCGATCCGTACCGGGTACTGCAGCTTCTTTTCATAGACAAACATCAGTCGTTGCCCCCTTTCTCCCAGGGCCACGGATCATCCAGCCAGCGGTATGCGTCGCCGGTCAGATCCGTCTGCATCAGCGGGCCGTAGGTTTCCACGTACTTTTCCCGGCCCTCACGGGCCAGATTCACGTAAGATCGGAACAGAGACAGGGCGTCGCCGTCGTCCCGATGGGTGTCCAGATACAGGCCCAGCTCCTTGATGGCGAAGTCCAGCGCCATCAGCTCGGAGAGGGCGGTGTTCACCGCCGGGAAGCGGCTCTCCAGCTCCCGATGGAAAGGCAAGTTCAGCCCGGGAAACAGGGTACCCTCCCGCAGCGCCTCCTGCTGGCCGTAGCGTCTGGCGTTCTCCGGCTGCATGGCCACAAAGGGAAATACCATGGATCCGCAGGGACCCGGCAGGCGCCCGCAGCCGTTGCGGCAGCCGTCGCTCCGGCTCCCGTTCTCCGCACCGTCGGCCATGGCGTCCCGCATCATCTGTGTGATTTCAGCGTACAATATGCGTTCCTCCTCTGCATCGTTTGCCGCGATAAGCGGCCACCCCATTTTATGAACGGAACGGCAAAGAGGAAACGGGAAAAGCGGCAGGCCTGTCGGCCTGCCGCTTTACTGTTTCATTTTTCCGGGAAATGTACGCCGCGCCTTTGCGGGATCAGTCGTTGTCCCAGTTGTGCCAGACGTTCTGCACGTCCTCGTTCTCCTCCAGCATGTCCAGGAGCTTCTCCATGTTCTTCACGTCGTCGGGGTCGGTCATGGTCACGTAGTTCTGGGGGACCATCTCGATCTCGGCGCTGACGAACACGTAGCCCTTGGCCTCCAGCGCGGTGACCACGTCGTTGAAGCTGTCGGGATCGGTGGTGACCTCGAACACGGGGCCGTCGGCCTCGATGTCCTCGGCGCCGGCCTCCAGGGCGTCCATCATCACTTCGTCCTCATCCAGCTCCTCGTCCTCGTTGTTGATGACGATGACTCCCTTGCGGTCAAAGGACCAGCTGACGCAGCCCTGGGCGCCCAGGCCCTTGCCGAACTTGTCGAAGTAGTGGCGGACCTCGGGGGCGGTGCGCTGGCGGTTGTCCGTCAGAGCCTCCACGATCACGGCCACGCCGCAGGGTCCGTAGCCCTCGTAGGTGACGGACTCGTAGTTATCGGTATTGCCGGCGCCCAGCGCCTTGTCAATGGTGCGCTTGATATTGTCGTTGGGCATGTTGGCGGCCTTGGCCTTGGCCACCACGGTGGCCAGACGGGAGTTGTTGGCGGGATCGCCGCTGCCGCCCTGCTTGACCGCCACGATGATCTCCTTGGCGATCTTGGTGAAGGTGGCGGAGCGCTTGGCGTCAGCCGCGCCCTTGGTCTTCTGGATGTTGTGCCATTTGGAATGTCCGGACATAGTTTCAAATCTCCTTCATGCAGTATTGGATGACCTCGCGGCTGTGGCGGGCAGAGAGCTGCACCTGGACCGCGGGGAAGGCGGCGGACAACCGCTCCGCCAGAACGGGACAGATCACGTCCTCCGTGGGGAAATGGCCGGCGTCGATCAGATTGATCTCCGTGGCGTCCAGGAAGTCGTGGTATTTCAGATCGGACGTGACGAAGGTGTCACAGCCCCGTGCAACGGCCTGACCGATCAGATCTCCGCAGGAGCCGCCGCCCACCGCCACGCGGCGGACGGGCTTCCCCCGGTCCGTATAGCGCAGACCGTTGCATCTTAGTGATTTTAACACAAACCCCGTGAATTCCACAAGGGGTATTTCGCATTTTAATGTACCGATCCGCCCTATTTTTTCCTCGCTCAGCGGTTCGATCTCCTCCAAACCCAACCGAAGCGCCAGAACGTCGTTGACGCCCCCCTCCGCCGCATCCAGATTGGTATGCATGCAGACGGCGGCGATCCCGCTGCGGACCAGTCCCGTCAGGATGCGGCCCTGCCGGTCGTCCGCCCGCAGGGTCTGCACGGGGTGCCAGGTGCAGTTCATCACCGGGTGGTGTGACACGATCAGCTGTGCGCCGATCTCCTTCGCCTCCTCTGCCACGGCCTCCGTGATATCCAGCGACACCAGGATCCGTTCCACCGGCGCGTTGGGATCACCGACAAGCAGGCCCACGTTGTCGTACCCCATGGCCAGCTCCCGGGGCGCCCAGGCAAACAGCATCTGTTCAATCTCGCGTACCGTGCTCACGGTTCCACCTCTCCTTCCGGCCCTCCAGGGCCATATACAGTTTCTCCAGCCGCAGCAGCTCCCCGGCGTCCGCTTCCCTGCGGGCCCGGCGAAGGCCGTCCAGCCGCTTTTGGATCCGCCCCTGCAGCTGCGTCAGATAGCGGCCCCACAGCGGATCGCTCTCCAGCAGCCGTCCAGCCCACAGCTCCTCCTCGTTCATCGGCGGCATCGTGCCGCCCGCTGTGCGGAGAATCGGATAGAGAAAATCCTTGTCCTCCACCAGACGTTCCTCCAGCAGCCGATAGCCGCTGGCAGAGAGCCAGGCGCGCAGTTCCTCCGTCTTTGTCATGGGCTGCAGCAGCAGCTCGGCGCCGTCCCGCAGCCAGGGCGCCGCCTCCAGGATGGCGCAGATGGTCTCGCCGCCCATACCGGCGATCACCACCACGTCCGCCTCACCGGGGACAATGCCGTCCAGCCCGGCGCAGAGGCGAAAATCCATGGCCTCCGCCGTTCCGTACGCCTCCGCCGTCCGGAGGGCGTGGGCCAGGGGCTCGGCGTTGATATCGGAGGCGATGGCCCGGCGGATCCGGCCCTCCTGCAGCAGCCAGACCGGCAGATAGCCGTGGTCGGTGCCCACGTCAGCCAGCCGGGCCCCCTGGGGTATCATATCAGCCAGCATCTGCAGCCGCGGCTGCAGCCGGAGCTTTCTTTCCTCCATGGTCCATCCCTCCTCTCCGGGCAAAAGGGAACGCATACAGCCTGCGCCGTATGCGTTCGCCCTCGTTATTGCGCGTTCTTGTTGGCTTCCTCGTTGACGATCTCCAGCAGCTTCTCGCAATCAACACCGTGTACGGCACAGGCCTCCTCCACGGTCTCGCCCCGGGAAGAGGGGCAGCCCAGGCAGTGCATGCCGATGGCCAGGAAGATAGGGGCGGTCTGAGGAGCGACGTCCAGGATGTCGCCGATGATGGTGTCCTTGGTGATTTCAATCATGTGAAAAACCTCCGTTTTCGATGTTCTATGATAGTATACCCCAGCGGGTCCCGTCTTTCAACAGGGAGTTTCTGCGGGTTTTCCTCAGGGCTCCTGAGGGATCACGAGAGCGCAGATCAGATAGGCCAGAACACCGCTGCCGGTGGCGGCCAGCAGGGCCCAGGCCACGCGGATCAAGGTCGGATCCACATTGAAATAGGCGCCGATGCCGCCGCATACGCCGGCCAGCACCTTGCCCTCCCTGACACGATAGAGCTTCTTCTCCATTTGTTTCGCCTCCGTTTCGTAAAATGAGAAAGCGGTGCATTCCGGAGAACGCACCGCCTTGGCAGCAGATATAACCGTTTACAGGAAATCAGCCGTTCTCGCGCATCTTGGCAAAGCAGTCGCTGCAATACACAGGACGATCGGTCTTGGGCTCGAAGGGCACTCTCGCCTCGCCGCCGCAGTTGGCGCAGACAGCGGTGAAGTACTCCCGGGGACCGCGGGCAGCGTTCTTGCGAGCGTCGCGGCAGGCCTTGCAGCGCTGGGGCTCGTTCTGGAAGCCGCGCTCGGCATAGAACTCCTGCTCACCGGCGGTGAATACGAACTCCTTGCCGCACTCCTTGCAAACTAAAGTCTTGTCTTCGTACATGATCTTACCCTCTCTTTTGAGATAAATATATTGCGTCAGCTAATTGCTGATATCGCCCAGTTGCCGCGCCGTCTTGCGGCGGATGCGCTGAATGGCGTTATCCACCGATTTCGGCGGCTTGCCCAAAATGTCCGAAATCTCACGGCAGGTGAGTCCGTCCAGATAATACCCTAAAATCTTTTCCTCAAAAACGGACAACTGCTTACGGACTTCTTCCAGCAGGGCGGCGGCTTTTTCCCGGTCGATCATCACGTCTTCCGGGTCGACCTGTGCGAAAGAGGCGCTGGCGTCAAAGAGAGAGGGATTCAAGGGGACCGATTGATTCAGCGGAGAGTGCTTCGCGCTGTTGGCAGCCTTCAATACCGTGTAGAGCCGCCGGCGGATGCAGGTCTCCGCAAAGGTGCAGAACGATGCGTCGCGGTGGGGATCGTACTCCCGGATGGCCTTGATCAGGCCGAACATGCCCTCCTGCAGAAGATCCTCATTGTCCCCACCCGCCAGGAAATACGGGCGGGCGCAGGAGCGGACCATGCGGTGATACCGGGCGACCAAAAGCTCTTCGGCCCGGCGGGAGCCGCCGGCAGCCAGTGAGCAGAGCTCTTCATCCGACACGATTTCCACGTCAAAATGGGCGTTTTCCACCCAATTGTCATTCAACATGGCACATTATACCCTTCCCCATCAGCATCTGTCAAGCACAAATATATAAAAATGGAAATATTTGTTTTCTCCTTCAGGACAGCGTCCGCACGAAATCCGCCAGGTCGCCGGCCACGCTGAGAGCCAGATCGTCGGTGGTGGCCTCCACCATGACGCGGATCAGCGCCTCCGTGCCGGAGGGCCGGATCAGCACGCGGCCGTCGCCGCCCAGCTCCGTCTCCCAGCTGCGGACCCTGTTCCAGAGCTCCTCCTCCCCCATGATGCGCTGCTTGGCGTCCACCGGGACCGCCACGTTGATCAGCTCCTGGGGATACTGGGGACAGCAGGACACCAGCTCCGATGCGGCCGCGCCGGAGCGCTGGAGGGCCTGCAGGAACTGCAGGGCCGTCAGCTCGCCGTCGCCGGTGGTGGCGAACTGGCGGAAGATCATATGGCCGGACTGCTCGCCGCCGATGGCATAGTCGTGCTCCACCATCTCCTCCAGCACGTGGCGGTCGCCCACATCGGTGCAGACCAGCACCATGCCGTTCTTGCGGCAGAATTCGTGAAGACCCAGGTTGGACATGACCGTTCCCACGATGGTGCTGCCGGAGAGCTTGCCCTGGCGGCGCAGCTCCGTGGCGCATACAGCCATGATCTTGTCGCCGTCGATGGTCCTCCCCTTCTCGTCCACCAGCAGGCAGCGGTCCGCATCGCCGTCAAAGGCGATACCCAGGTCGTAGCCTCCGGCAATGACGCCGTCGGCCAGGGACTCCAGGTGCGTGGAGCCGCAACGCTCGTTGATGTTGATGCCGTCGGGCTGGGTATGGATGAAATCCGCCTGCAGCGGCAGCATGCCGAAGAGCTGGGGGGCCGTGGCGGAGGCGGCGCCGTTGGCGCAGTCCACCAGCACCCGCAGGCCGGTCAGATCACAGTCCAGCGTGGAGAGCAGATGGTGGATATAGTCCTTCTTCATCTGACGCATGCCGTGGAAGCGCGTGCCGATCTCTCCCCGCGTCTTCACCGGCATATTGGCGTGGTAGAGCACCAGCTCCTCCACCGCCGCCTCCATGTCGTCCGGCAGCTTGTAGCCCTGGCCGTTGAAGATCTTGATGCCGTTGTGCTCGTAGGGGTTGTGGGACGCAGAGATCACGATGCCCGCGTCCGCCTTCTCCTGCACGGTCAAGAAGGCCACGGCAGGCGTGGGGATGGTGCCCAGCGGCATCACGTCGCCGCCGGCGCAGCAGATTCCGGCAATCAGCGCCGACTCCAGCATATCCGAGGAAATGCGGGTATCCTTGCCGATGGTGATCACCGGCTTACGTCCCAGCTTCTCCGTCAAAACCGTGGTAACGGCGCGCCCCACGTGATAGGCCAGCTCTGCCGTCAACGTCTCGCCGACGACGCCGCGGATCCCGTCTGTTCCAAATAGCTTACCCATTTTCTGTTCTCCCATCCGTTTTTATTTTAATTCCAGCTGCTCGCAGCCCGGGGCGTCCATGTGCAGATGCTCGTAAGCCTTCCGGGTGACGCAGCGGCCCCGGGGCGTGCGGGTGAGGAAGCCGATCTGCATCAGATACGGCTCATATACGTCCTCCAGCGTCACCGACTCCTCGCCGATGGTGGCGGCCAGGGTGTCCAGTCCCACCGGACCGCCGCCGTAGTTTTCGATGATGGCCCGCAGCATCCGGCGGTCCACCGGATCCAGGCCCAGATCGTCGATCTCCAAAGCCAGCAAAGCCGCGTCAGCCACCTGCCGGGTGATAACGCCGTCGGCCTTCACCTGGGCGAAGTCGCGGACCCGGCGCAGCATCCGGTTGGCGATCCGGGGCGTTCCCCGGGAACGCCGGGCGATCTCCATGGCGCCGTCCGGCACGATGTCCACCTGCAGGATGCCCGCACTGCGGCGGACGATCTGCGCCAGCTCCTGGGGCGTATACAGCTCCAGGCGCAGCGTCACGCCGAAACGATCGCGCAGCGGCGCCGACAGGGACCCGGCCCGGGTGGTGGCGCCGATCAGCGTGAAGCGGGGCAAATCCAGGCGGATGGAGTTGGCCGAGGGGCCCTTTCCGATGATGATATCGATGGCGTAGTCCTCCATGGCGGGATACAGGATCTCTTCCACGGAGCGGTTCAGCCGGTGGATCTCATCCACGAAGAGGATGTCGTTCTCGTTGAGATTGGTCAGCAGCGCCGCCAGATCGCCGGGCTTCTCAATAGCGGGCCCGGAGGTGATGCGGATATTGACGCCCATCTCCTGGGCGATGATGCCGGCCAGAGTGGTCTTGCCCAGGCCCGGGGGGCCGTGGAGCAGCACGTGGTCCAGGGACTCGGTGCGGCGCCGGGCCGCCTCGATGAAGACGGAGAGGTTTTCCTTGGCCTTCTCCTGCCCGATGTACTCCCGCAGCGTGTGGGGCCGCAGGGATCCCTCGTTGGCGTCCTCCGACAGGAAGGTTTTGGCCACGATGGGTTCTTCGTAAATATCGTTTCCGAAATCGATGCTCAAGCCGCTTCCCTCCTTATCGCACCATCTGCTTCAGCGCCTGGCGGATGATCTCCTCCAGAGACAGCTTCTCCGCATCCACACCGCGCAGAGCCGCGGCGATTTCCTGGGGGCCGTAGCCCAGCACCGCCAGAGCGGCGGAGGCCTCTGCGGTCTTGCTGTTCGGCCTGGCAGCCGGCGAAGAGATCTCGCCCAGGCTCACGCCTCCGGCGGTCTGCTCCTTGGCCAGCTTGTCCTTCAGCTCCAGGATGATGCGCTGAGCGATCTTTTTGCCGATGCCAGGCGCCGCCATCAGAGCCTTTTCATCCTCGCCGATGATGCTCATGACCAGGTTGGACGGCGTGGTGGAGGAGAGAATGGACAGGGCGGCCCGGGGGCCGACGCCGTTGACGTTCAGCAGCATCTTGAAGCTCCGCAGCTCACTCTGGCTGGCGAAGCCGAACAGCTCCACCACGTCGTCCTTGGCGTTGGTGTTGATGTTCAGATAGGTGTAGAGCTTCGCCCTCTCCCCCTTTTTCAGCTGGGCCAGGGTGTAATTGGTGGTGGCGCAGGCGTAGCCCACACCGCCGCAGTCGATCACGGCCAGGTTGGCCTCGATCTCGGCCACCGTGCCGGACACGTAGTAAAACATATCAGATGGTCTCCTTTACACTGGGATCGGTGCGCCGCAGCAGGCTGGTGGCGCTGCGGGCGTGGCAGATGGCCACCGCCAGAGCGTCCGCCGCATCGTCGGGCCGCGGGGGGGCCTTCAGCTTCAGCAGCCGGCGTACCATGTCCATCACCTGGCTTTTCTCCGCCAGGCCGTACCCCACCACCGCCTGCTTGACCTGCATGGGCGTGTACTCGTAGATGGGGATTTGTCTCTTCTCGGCGGTATAGAGGATCACGCCTCTGCCATGGGCCACGGCGATGCCGGTGGTGATATTCTTGCTGAAAAACAGCTCTTCTATGGCGATCTCGTCCGGCTCAAACAGGTCGATCAGCTGCTCCAGATCCTTTCCGATCTGCAAAAGCCGCGCGGCCAGGGGCAGTCCCGCCTCCGTGTTGATGGCGCCGTACTGCACCATCTGCTGCCGGCTGCCCTCCACGTCGATCACACCGAAGCCCACGATCGCCACGCCGGGGTCGATTCCCAAAATCCGCATGCGGCGCATCCTCCACCCAATAGTTGTTATCAGTATACCAAAAAGCGGCGGGAATAGCAACAGAAAACTGCCGTCTGCAAAGGCAGACGGCAGCGTGTCATGCGCGGGGATGGGCCTTGATGTAGACATCGCGCAGCTGTTTTTTCACCACGCGGGTATAGATCTGTGTGGAGGAGATATCGGCGTGGCCCAGCATCTCCTGGATGGACCGCAGATCCGCGCCGTTTTCCAGCAGGTGCACGGCGAAGGAGTGGCGCAGCATATGGGGGGTGATGTCCTTGTTGATCTCCGCCCGCTCCTGATAATACTTGATGATCTTCCAGAATCCCTGCCTTGACATTCTTTCACCGCTGACATTTACAAACAGAGACTTTTCATCGGGAAGTGCGATCATCTGCGGCCTAACGATATTGATATACTCGGCAAGTGCTTTGACCGCTTTCGGGTACATCGGGATCAGCCTTTCCTTCCCTCTTCCGATACACCTGACCATCCCATTGGAGAGATATACGTCATCAATATTCAGACTGATCAGTTCCGTGACCCGGATGCCGGTCGCATACAGCAGTTCAAGCATTGCTTTGTCACGATATCCCTTCGGATCGATGCAGTCCGGTTGATCAAGAAGAAGATCTACCTCGCTGCTTGTCAGAATCTGCGGAAGCTTCTGCTCGTTCTTATCCGGAACAAGCTTAAGTGAAGGATTAATCTTTATATACTGATTGATGCACAAGAAAGTATATAGGCACTTAATAGAAGCAATGTTTCTCGACACGGTCGACACGGATTTTCCGGACATACGCAGGAAGGATATATACTCAAACAGCTCGTCGTATCCGGCGTCCGCTATCGCGCATGAACAGTGATCAGACAGGTACTCG
>JAEEGF011437642.1_pt1 | contig 16125 bp, 3 predicted proteins | sample 9134171 | NCBI WGS metagenome assembly JAEEGF01 (sample SAMN16246542, study PRJNA631951) | gut metagenome | biome: gut microbiome; feature: rumen; material: AP-attached | host: Bos | place: Iran: Karaj | collected 2018-10
CGATTAAGGCAAATATTAAATAAAGCGATATAAATACAGCTTATAAAACCGGGGCGGAATCTAAGGCAAAGATTTCGCCCAGTTGTTTATCGTCCATGTCGGCGAGCCAGGTTTCGCCGGCATTCACAGTCATCTGGGCTACAGCCTTTTTGGCTTCGAGCAGGGCATCGATTTTTTCTTCGAAGGTTCCCTTGGTAATAAAGCGGTGCACCTGCACATTCTTCGTCTGCCCGATACGGAAGGCGCGGTCGGTAGCCTGCGCCTCAATCGCCGGGTTCCACCAAAGGTCGTAATGAATCACCTGCGATGCGGCAGTCAGATTCAAGCCCGTGCCAGCCGCCTTCAGCGAAAGAATAAGCACCTTGACTTCCGGGTCTTCCTGGAACTTGCGCACCATTTCGTTGCGCTGGTTTTGCGTGCAGCCACCGTGATAGAAATCTGCCGTAATGCCAAGTTCGCGATCAAGAGTTTCCTTCAAGAGTTCGCCCATTTCTCGGAACTGGGTAAAGATAATTGCCTTTTCACCCTGATCCTGAATCGAGCGCAACAAATCCAGAAGCATGGAAAGCTTTCCAGAATCTTCGACCTTCGCCTCCCCCGCCTTCAGATAAGTTCGCGGATGGTTGCAAATTTGCTTCAGCGCCAGAATCATCTGGAGAATCAAGCCCTTCCGCTTGAAGAGGCTATGGGAATCGCCCGCTGCATTCGACGCGCCAGAAGTATTTGCAACTTCAGCCAGCACCTCTTCATTAATATCAATAGAAGCGCCTTCTTCAAGCATCTGTAATTCTTTCATGAACTCGTCGAGCGTACGCTTGTACAACGCCGCCTGAGAGCGCGTGAGAGCAGCATATTCATTCTGCTGAATTTTATCGGGCAAGTCGCTGATAATGCTCTTGTCCGTCTTCATGCGGCGCAACATGAAGGGGCCTGTAATTTTCTTGAAGCGGTCTGCAACGGCCTGGTTCGCATTTTTCTGGATAGGCGTCTCGTACTTGTCGCGGAATTCATTTGCCGAGGGCAAAAAGCCGCGGTTGCAGAAATCCATAATGGTCCAGAATTCCATAAGGCGGTTTTCCACCGGAGTGCCACTCATGGCAATCTTCATGGGAGCCCTAAAGGCGCGAATCTTTCGGCTCTGCTCGCTATCGGCATTCTTAATGTTCTGAGCTTCGTCAATGACCACTACCTGCCAGTTCAGCTTTTCCAGCTTCTTGAAATCCAATCGGCAAGTCGAATAAGTCGTAATCAACAAGTCTGCATTGAACTTGTCCAGTTTTCTCGAAGCCCCGTGATAAGTAAACACAGTCAGTTCCGGTGCAAACTTCTTGACTTCCATCTGCCAGTTGCACAAAAGGCCTGCCGGCACCACAACAAGTGCGCGCCCCTCATTCAGGCGGCCGTCCTGCTTCATCTTCAGCAAGAAGGCAATTACCTGAAGCGTTTTACCGAGGCCCATGTCATCGGCCAGAATGCAGCCAAAGCCCATTTCCAGGTTCTTGTACATCCAGGAATAGCCGCGTTCCTGATAGGGGCGAAGTGTCGCATTCAAGTTCTGCGGCAAGGCGATTTCGGTTTCGCCGCGCCAAGAATCAAACTGTTGCTTCAAGCCGTCGGTCATGTTCACGGGAATGTCGTCGCATTTACCCGTGAGGCATGCCTGAATCAGTTTCGCCGTAGAAGGAATAAAGTTTTCAGCTTCGGAATCGCCTTCGTGAGTTTCCGAGTCACCTTCAGCATTCTCCGCAGAATCCGCAGCAACGGCCCCCGGCGCATTTTTCTTTTCATGTTCATCCAAGCGCTGCTGCAAAAGCGCCAGGTCATCCGACGTGTATTCGATGTAGCGGTCCTTATACTTCAAGAGACCGCCAGCATCCTTCGCAAGTCGCAAGAATTCTTCAGCAGAAACATTCTCGTCACCGAGAGCCACTTCCCAGTCAAAGTCCAGCAGGTCTCCCGCCGTAAAGGCGCCGATACCGAGGCTACCCTTCAGCTTCATCTGCGTCTTGGGCCGCGCCATTTCCCTTAAGGAGCGAGGCATCTCCGTCACGATACCGAACACTTCGAATTTTTTGACCGAATAGGTTACGAACTCCTTGAGTTCCGCGCCATGCATCACCAACGGCTCCACGGCGCGGCGTTCCAGATACGCCTTCAATGGCTTAAAGGTTTCCGCAACGCAATTGAGCACGTTCATCAGCGACAAAAGTCTCGGGTCGCTATTTTCAAAAAGCATCGCCAGCGTTTCGCGCCCCGCCGAAGATTCCACCAGAACATTCAACGCTATTTCCTTGCCCAGCTCCGAGCAGTGGAAAATAATCTTGTGGTTGAATTCCAGCGAATTGTAGACTGAGAACCAAGCCTGGATTTTAGAGGGAATCTTGAGGCCGTTGGCAGCAAGGCGCCCTGACTTACAGTCAAAGAAAAAACCGAGCAAATTTTCGTGAGTGCCCTTCTTATAGCTCTGGGCCGTGCGGGCAAAGCGCAACAACTTTCCGATAAACACGGACAATATGTGTTCGGCTGCGCTGTCCAAGTCTTCGCGAACCTGATCCCGTACCGTAAAGGCAAAGTCATCGGGCACTGACTTTTCAAGTTCCGCTACCACCGCCAACACATCAGGAAGCATCTCTGCAGGCAACCAGCGCATCTGAGCCGTCACGTTATTCAGCCAGAACACCTGCGGATAAATCGCACCGCATCGCACCAGGTAATACGCCACCTGTAAAAGCTGATGCACAAAACGCACCGTCACATGGTTATGCCACACGCAATCCTGGTTCAGGCGGCAAAGCGCCCCCATCACGTTTTCGACCGAAAGGCCAGTCGCCACTTCACGTTCATCTTCCAGCTGGTTAAAAGTCCACTGCCACCCGCGCCCATGCACAATCTGCAGGCGCTCCTTTTCCATCAAAAAAGTGTGGGCATGGTAAATGCCGAAATCCTGGGCAAACTGTTCAAACTTTTCAAAGTGGTTATAAAAAGCGCGGCAACGTTCCAGTTCGTCTACAAAGCTCTTCTTGAAGTTCCCCGCCGGGCAAAACTCCGGGAAATTTGCAAGCATCGCCGGCAAAATATGGGAATAGTCCCGCCATTCCCCGAACTTGAACATCGGGATGCGCGGCGAGGCCACCCGGTTGTTCACCGGCAGGATCCGCACCAGCGTCGGTTCGCTGGGTACGTCCGATTCGACAGGCTCCGGCTTGTAATCCTTAAGATAAGCGATATCTAATCCGTGAATCTTGAAAAGTACAAACGGGTCTGCTGACATCATCTCGGCCAGTTTCAGGAATACCGAAATCACGTAACGGCACGGCAGCGGATCCTTGCAATCGCAATTCATGTTCACGCGGTCTGGGGATTCAAAAAGTTCCAGCCCGCTCTTTCCGACAATCAGTTCGATGGAGGGGTTTATGGCGCCATTGGCAAGGGCCGCAAGTTCTACAGGTTGCTGTTTTAAAAGGCCCACAAAAACATCAGAGCGTTCCTTGTCGAACTTCGGAAAAACCAGGTATACATTATGGAGTCCACCGTTAGGCCCCTTGACCGACGCCATAACGCGGTTATCGGCCACAGTAAACGGCTGTACCTGGCCCCGTGTCACATATTTAAAGGCGTAATCAATGTCCCGTCCGGATGCACCAGCAAGCAAGTGGTCTAGCCACTTTTTGCTCCACCAGGTACTTCCATAAACACCATAATCCATAGCCGCCCAAATATAGCAATTTTCCCCGACAAATTTGCTCATTTGAGCAAATTAATCTAGGGAAAGTAGACAACAAAGTCCTACATTGCCTTTACTTGCGGCGTTTCACGCCGGTCTTGAGCAGTCGATATTCCTTGTGGCCGTCGTTAAACCTGAAGTCAATTCTCCAGATGTACACACCGTCACCCACCTTGCGACCTTCGGAGCTACGCTCGTTCCAATAGAGGAATCCTAGCCTGGAATGGTCATTTTCATTACCGCGGGAATCCATTTCCATTTCTTCCTTGGTAAAGGTTTGGTTGAACGATGTTACCACATTGGAATAGTTATCGTAAATAATGACGCGGGCCTTGTACGGGGCAATAGACGAAATGCGGATCGTCTGCAGGGAATCGGGAACAAGTTCCCATTCCTTTTCTCCAGGGGGAATCCACTTCGGCTTCTTGTCTTTCTTTAAGAGGCGAATATTGGAAGACACCTCGTAAAGGTAAATATCGCTGTTCTTGCCGCCCACCGACACGCCTCCAATTCCAACGGCATTCTTCTGATCGTCAACATAACCCGAGGCGGGGTTTGTGCGAATGCAGTTGTCCACCAGCAAGTTGTTGTCCTTAAGGACAATCGTCCATTCCTTGCCAGATTCGCTTACCTTCGGTTCCCCTAGAACGCGCAGCGCCATGCTCAACGTATCGGAGCAGCGAGCGGAATAGCGGAACAGGTTTTTCCAGGGTTCATTCGTTTCCTTGGTGGAAATCGCTTCGGACATTTCTACAAACAAGGTGTCGGGCGGAATGCCGTAGGATTCCTCAATATATTCCTCTGTCTGGACGCGGCCAGGGTGCTTTTCCGCCTTCACGGGGACCGGGCCAATTTTATCCCGGAGTTCCACCTTTTGCGGGCGGTCGGCAGCAGTCTTTGTCATGCGCAAGTAAGGGGCATTGTCTTTATCGGCAAAGGTCACGCCGTAACCGAACGGTTCCTTGATAACGGCATCCACCCAGCGGGAATCTTCACTCACGTGCATTCTGCTCTTGGACGCCTTTTTCCACGTCTTTCCAGCAGCATTCCAGAAGACGGTATCGATGCTTGCGATATTTTCGGAAAGGCGCTCGATAAAGTGGACGCGAACGGAATCGGCGCGGCCATCCTTGTCGCTGTCGTAAATTTCGGCATAGTCTGCGGCAGCATAATTGGAATAAACAATCAGCGAGTTGCGGAAACTTAGAGCAGACTCATCGCCATCTACCTCGGCATAAATCTTGACGCGGTTCCTGGTACTCTTGTAGTTGAAAACAGCATCAAGGCGCTTACTTTTCAGTTCCTTCTCGCCATCGACAAAGTAGAACGCCGATGTCGTTTCAAATTCCGAAGAATACACATCGGTTTCTACAGCCTTAAGCCTAATGGTATCGCCGGTATTGGTGAACAGGGTGACCTTGATAGTATCGCGGGCATAAATCGACTTGCTTTCGGCCGTAACACGGAGTACAAACGCCACGCTGTCGGTGGTTTCTACAGAATCTAATTCCACATCGGTTTTCTTTTTCAAGAAACGGTAAGTGGTATCGATGTTATCGGACACAACGACCCTTTTGCTGGCGAGGGTCTTGTATACAGGGTCCTTGAATTCCGCCACAAGGATATCCGAAGCATCGCAAGAAATCTTTCCGTCGCCGCGTTTCGGCGCATATTCATTTTTCTCGATGTCTTTTGTAATCTCGTAATAGCCGGGCTTCTTTTCGGCAACTTTCAGGTTACTTTCAATATCGCCAGAATAGAAGCAAGAAAGCGAAACCGTAAGGGTATCCTTTCCCGGCGTGAAATCCTGACTTTCCAGTGTCAGCCTGATTTTTTCCGTCGTTCTTTTGATAGACTTTCCGGAAGAATCCCCGTTTACGATATGGATATAGTCCGTTTCATCTGGAGCGGGCGGAGGTTCGCAGCCCTCAACATAGGTTTTCTCTGTGGTAAGCCAGGTGGTCTTTTCGCCCAAGACATCCCACGCCTCGGCATTGATTTGCAGCTTTTTTCCGCCAAATGCCTTTGAGGGCACCATCACATCCCAGTAATCGCTGGTTCTGCTGCGGCGTACCATAGGCAAAGTATCGAAAGGCGCCTTGCTACGGCTTCTATAATAAAGCTTTACAGAATCCATTCCTTCAATATCGTGGACTTCGAAGCTCAATTTTACATCGGTCCCCATAGTATCGACACAGCCTTCTGTAATCAGCTTAATATTCGACATCTTGTTCTTGACATAAATGGTGTACGGATTCTTTTCGGGTAAATTGACAGAAGGCGTGTTTCCCACATTTCCCTGAGAATCCGTCGCAATCACATAAAAATCGATACCCGGAGCAATTAGATCGCTATCGGGAATATAAACAGTCCAAGTGCTATCCTTCAGCTTTCTCATGGTAAATTGCTTGTATGCAGACAACGTATCCCCATGGGTGCGAACAAAAGCCTTCACAGACGACATAGAAAGTTTAGACGAAACAACAACTCCGATATTCAAGGAATCCAAATGAAGTTCCTTACCCACAAGTCCCGCGGTCGCCATGGTCAAGGTCACCTTAGGCGGTAAATGGTTTTCGTTCCAGACGGCAGTATCGCTTGTACTCTTGCCATGCACACTCGTCTTGATTTCTACAACATGGGCGTCACCATCGATTACAGTATCGGGAGTAGAATAGCATACCGTGTATTTCGCCATGACAGCAGTGCGAACCGCAGCGTAAATATCTGCCAACTGAGAAGAGGTGGGAGCCGTGGTATAAATACCGCCAGTTCGCACAGCCAGGCTTTTTAAGGGCTCAACAGTCGCCCCCGATCCGACTCCAATGGAATAAATAGAAGTATTGTTGCTGTTCGCTAAATTGACCGCCTGATCCAAGGTAAAGTGAGTTTCGTTGTTGGCACCGTCAGAGAATATAATCACCGCGGTCGGATTCACTTCATCTTTCACCTGTTCTACGCCGCGATAGGCTCCATCGGTAATATTTGTCGAGCTGCCATCAGCAGTCAGCCTGTCGATTCCTGCATAAAGCAAAGCGCGGTCCGATGTCATGGCCTGATGTACAATTCCGTCATCACCATCAAAGCCCACAATGGCAGTTCTGTCATAAGGGCCCATCTGATCCACAAACGCCTTCATGGAATTCTTCGCTTCGACCATACGCGTTCCGGACATAGAAGCGCTTTCATCGGCCACGAGCGCCACCGACACGCCCTTTACGCTCTTATGCACTGTCACATCGGCAGGGAGCGGTTTGTCGTTTTCAAACAAGATAAAGTCCGTAGAATCCAAGCCGTAAACGGAACGACCGTTGTTCTTATCTACAACGGAGACCCTGGTACATACTCTCGGATAGTCGGTCAAATCAAGATTAGTAATCTTCAGTTCTGGCACAATGGAAAAGTCAATAACATAATTTGCCTTGATGGCGCACGAGGAATCCAGCGGAGTAACGGTCGTCCTTGCGCTCGTAGAGTCATCAATAGAAACATTGCCCTTCGTGACTGTCCATTTGCTAAAGATGTAACCGCCGTAAGGAATGGCGATAACTGTTGTATCCCCGGCCATAGGCATGGCGACATCGCCACGGGGGAACACGTTTCCTTCATCGGCAGATTCGACTGTCAACACATAGGGAACCGCAATCCTTGCCGAAATACCCACAAGGGAATCGGGAGCATTATAAGGGGCCACGCCCCAATAATGGGTAGCACCCTTTTCGCCCTGGAACGTCAGATAATACTTTCCATTCGACTTTATCAAGCGCTCGTGCTTGGCACTCAAAAGGGTTCCGTAGCTGTAAACATTCAAGTCAATCGCAGAATCGGCTTTGAATTCTACAAAGTACCAGTTGGTATCGGGTGCAGTCCAGGACATGAACACCTGATTTTTGAATCCGGTGGTGTCGGTATAGTAGTCTTTCGCAAAGACAAAATCCTTCTTTGTTGAGCCAATTGCCTGGACAGACCCCTTGACAAAGGTCGCCTTGACGGTGGCATCGTCCGCAGATTTTATCGTGGTGTTTGCGCTCTTGGTGTTTCCGATATCCGGGGTGCCGGATGTAACGGTCCACTCATTGAACTTGTATCCGAAATTCGATGTTGCGGTAATGCTTACCGAACTCGTTGGACTTGCAGGTCTCGGAGTTGTGGGTGTCACAGTTCCATGACCATCCGAGACAACCGTAATTTCAGCGGACTTTACGATTTTCGCCGTAAAGCGTTTACTGGAATCCGCATTATAATACCGTTGGAAAGACCAATACTGGGGTACACCGGCAGCCCCCTGGAACAGGTAACTGACAGGCAAGGTATAGGAGGTATAGGAAGAACCACTAAAGGTAGAATCCGTACCATAGTTCCAGAGGTAGCCACGGGTAATGTCACTATCGGGGCTTTCGATTTCCAGGTAATACCAGCCGGAATCAGGAGCGGTCCACGTCAAGGCAACATCATACAGATGGTTCACATGGTCCGTAAAATTGTCCTTATTTAAGGTAAAGGTCTTTGCAGTTGTTCCAATTTTCTGAACAGGTCCCTTGTGGAACTTAGCTTTTATCGTAGCATCACTTTCGACAGATACATTTGTCGAACGCTGGGTTGAAGCGCCAATCGTCACACTACCAGAAACTTTACTCCACTCATCAAAGAAATAGCCCACCTTGCTGCTGGCCGTAATGGTTGTATCGCGTCCTTTATGCAGAGCAATCTTGCTATCCGTATTGATCGTTCCCATAGAAGCATCGACATTAATGGAAAGTTCATATCCCCTGCTTATTTTTACGCTATAGGAATCAGAGCTGTCGCTAGCATAAGAAGGTCCCAAGGCCCAATATTGTGGAACGCCCGAGGCTCCCGTGAAAGCGACGCTGTTCTTACCAGAATAGTAATACTTCGAAGAACTTCTCGAGAACGTAGAATCCGTACCAAAACTATAGAGATAGCTGTAATCCGAAATATCGAAATCAACAAAGTACATACCAGAATCGGGAGCGATCCAGGTCATGAATACATAGTTGTTGAATCTGCTATTGTCGGTATACTTGTCCTTATTGAATGTAAACTTACTTTCGTCATAACCGATATCCTGAATGGGACCCTTGCGGAACGAGGCTTCAATAACAGCATCCTTGTTGACAGTCACTTTGGTAGAGCGTGAAGTCAGACTCTTTATAGACGCATCACCCGAAACCACTCGCCACTTGTTAAAGACATAGCCCATATTTCCATAGGCGGTAACGGTAGTATCTTGACCAGCGCCAAGTTTTATTAGTGAATTACTCGATAGAGATCCGTTGCTGCCAGCGATAACCTTCAGGGACACCGAGCTCCGTATAGTTACCGTAAACGAACTGTTATAATAGCTGGAGCTATAGGGAACAACAGTCCAATACAGTGTTTCGCCCTTATTTTTTACGGTAACAGGGAGACTGTAGCTGTTGCTAAAATAATCATAGTCATTATAAGACCTGAACGTGGAACTGCTGCCAAAAATATACACATAGCCGCTTGCCTGCGGAGATTCTATATCCAAGAAGTAGGTTCCCGTATCCTTAGGAGTCCATTTCAACGCCACTTCATATTTACTGCGGTAAACAGAATCGGAATAGTAGTCTGTGCTATAAACAAAAGACTTTACCGTTTCGTCAATTTTATGGACATCACCTTTTCTAAAGCGAGCTTGAACGGTGGCGTCGTTGGTTGTGCTTACAAATGTATAGCTAGTATCTTTATTCGCAATGGTCGCATTACCGGACTTCACACTCCATTGATCAAATCGGTAACCAAAGCGAGTCGCCGCAGCGTTAATACTATAGTCCATACCAGAAATCACATCTGTATAGCCCGCGCTGGGAGTAACAGTTCCCAGGGAATCAGCCATGAGTTTTATGACAAGGCGTTTTTTATTCAAATCTACATAATGGACAGAAATGGTATCCTCGATGGTACTGTAGGGCAACACTTTGAAGTTTACCACGGTGTCCTTTGAAACAGTTACAGAGTCAATATAAGAGGTAACGTAACTTTTGTAAGTAGAGTAACTTGTGCAACCAACATTAGCACATTTGTAATATGTAACATAGTTAGCTCGATTTTTAGGTTTTACCACAATGCCGTACTTACCGTCGGCCGGCGCAACGAAAGTGAAACGAACGCCATTAGTTGCTGAGCCACTGTAATAATTGTCTTTGAAGGTGTATTCCTTGGGTGTATCGGTAACGCTATAGATTTCACCTGCAACAAAGTGGGCTTTAAGGTTGCAGTTCCCCTTGACCGTGACTGTTGTCGTAGCCGACGCCTTATCGGACAAGGTGCAAGAACCCGAAACAACGTCCCACTTTTTGAACTTATAACCAGTGTTTGGAGAGGCAACAAGCCGAAGGGTATCCCCCGCAGCAGCCGTAGAATCGTCATAACGGTAATAGCCATTGATTGTGACATCGCCTTTTCCCAGAGTATCTATATGAACCCGGTAAGTACGTTTCACCGAAACCAATATGGAATCGGCAAACGTGACCTGCGAGACATTGTGATAATCACGGAACACATAATAATGCTTACCGGCCTCCGCAATGGCATCAACATTAGAAGACTTGTAGAGCCCCGACGTTTCAAAAGTTTCATCGGAATAAAGGAAACGATAATAATTGGTCGTGTTAGAATACGTAACAAACTTATAGGTTCCTGCAGTCGGAGCATCGAAATAAGTCTGTATTCCCATATAACCGTCGCGAATGACGCCGTCTTTAAGGAAATTGAACCATTTGGGAGTTTCGCTAATTTCAAAAACTTTGCCTTCTACAAAGAACGCCTTTACCTTGCAATCCCCGGCGAGCGCCACGAAGGTGCTAATCTTTGCGGTATCGCGAATCGTACAGGAACCAGAAACTTTTTCCCAATGGTCAAAACGCGACCCACCATCTGCAGTAGCCACAATCGAAATGGAATCTCCGGCAAGTTTATCGTCACTAGAACCCAATTTACCATTGACTTTAACAGTTCCCGCTCCCGAAACTGCAGAACTCACGTTTACGTTTTTGACAACCCATACCGAGAGAGTGTCATTCTTGTCCGGAGAATAGGAAGAACTGGTGCTTTGCAAGTAGAAATAATATTTTTCACCTTCAGTGGCACTAAACGCATTGGATGAGAGGCTACTCTTTGTGGTAAAGGTTTCGTCATAAGCCCAAACGTTGTTCGACTGGTTGCTTTTTACGAAAATAGTGTACCCGCCGTCTTTAGGCGCCGTAAACACGGTCTTGATGCCAAAACTTGAGCCGATTTCAGAGCGGTGCATGGCATAGTTGAATTTCGAAGGCGTTGTAGAAATCGGATAAACACCACCATCGTCTTCTGCGAATACGGTTATTTTACAATCTCCATTGACAGTCACTTTTGCATTCTGGGAGGCGGTGTCGTTCAAGGAGCATTTCCCCGAAGTCACCTTCATGTATGAAAATCTCTTTCCACTAGATGCATTGGCGGTAATTTGTATGGATTCACCATTAACATGCGAAGAGTCATGGGAAGAACCGTTTTCAAACTTGGCTGAAATATCTTCGTCACCTACGAGTTCTATATGGTAAGTACGGTCGACGTTGAACGTTAAGGATTGCGTGCCATAATTACTAAAAAGAAGATACCGGCCGTCTGTATTGACGCTTCCCAAGAAAATCTTTTTAGTATCAAGTCCGCTATAACTTTTACTGTTTGTAGAAGTGAATGTTTTGTCGGAGCCCTGATCATAAAAATAAACAGTTGTCGTGTTAGACGGTTTAATCGTGAGCCTGTAGGTACCGGAGTCCGTCGGGATAAATCCCGTATTCATGCTGTAGTTGGAACCGCGGACATAACCATCGACTTCAAAATTGTAGGTGACGGGTATTTCGGCAATGGGCAGAATGGGAGCATCTTTAAAATGTGCCTGGATGGTGCAATTCGCAGAAAGTTGAACCTTTGTAACCATAAGGTTCTCTTTGTCTATGCAGGTACCCGACACCTCTTCCCATTTGTCAAACATCTTTCCAAACACAGATCCCGCACCAATCGTGTAAGAAGAATCGGGGTCGCAATTCATCGAGCTATAGCTTCCTGAACCAGTATTGTCATAGCGTAAAACATATTTTCGCTTCACCACCAGTTCAATATCATCCGTGCCATAGTCTTCTGATTGGCGGAACAAGATGTAGTAGGACTTTCCCGCACTCATGCTCAAGGAAATTTGGCCATTACTTGCAAGCGTCTTTTCCGTGGTAGCGTTAAATGAGGAGTTTTGTCCATTGTCAATGTACTTGATACTTCTATTGGTCTTTACTTCAACCACATAGGTGCCGGTTGCCGGGGCGGTAAACTTGGTACGCAAGTCATAATTGCCGTCTACCAAGAAAGCATCTTTGGCCAAGTTGAAAGACTTCGGCTTCGAAGAAAGTTCATGGACTTCGCCCGTATTGAACACCGCCGTGACAACGCAATCGTTCGCCCCCATGGTAACGGTAGCCGTAGGGGAATTTTCATCATCAACGGAGCATTCGCCGGCCGTTTTCCAGTGGCCAAAGCGGTAACCCTTATTCGGAGTGGCGGCAACAGTTTGCGTATCCCCTTCAATAAAGACTCTATCATAGGAACCCAGTTCAACTGAACCACTGCCCTCATATTTAGTTGTCAAATTATAGGCTAAAAACGCCTGAGCCGTAGCCTTTTTGTCATCGCTATCAATGTTTTCTTCGGGAATAGCGATATAGTAATCATAAGGAGTAGAGCCGTACCCGTCACTATAAAAATAGAGTCGACCATTTGAGAAAGATCCTGTCGATTCCATTCTGTTATCAAAACCTGTATGGCTTTTAGATGGGTAATTTCTTTGGGTATAGTTCGAAATGGCTAGAACACACCTCTTGCCCCCCTGCCTGACTTTTATTCGGACCCCATAAGCGCTATACCCCGTCGTGGTCGAATATTTTTTGAAGTCCAGCACAATGGGACCTTCACCAGGAGTCAGTTCATAATAAAAGCTTTGTTCTTTTGCGAAAGGTCTAAAACGGCAAAGGCCGCCTTTATACGCCGTGGCAAAGGTCGACCTGGAATGAGCGTCCTTAATAACGCAATTACCACTCTCCAATTTCCATTCATCGAAGGCATAGCCATCTTGGGGAGTCGCGTCGAGCCGAATGGTATCGCCGACAGAGTAATCCCTAGTTCCTTTTGCAGAAAGAAGTCTAACATTACCATTATCTTCTATGGAAACTGGTACAGTCTGCTCTTGTGCAGTCTGCGCGTAACTAAAAGAACTAAAAACAAACAAAATGCACAATGCAATATATGCTCGAATCATCGATGTTCTCCCAACAAGACCTTTTTTACAGGGGTCTATCCCTACAAATAATTTAGAAAAATTTTTATCTTTTGTTACAAATTTCTTAATTTATGGGGTTTATGTTGAGGAAATTCATACTCATTTGCATTTTTTGCCTAATCAGCAATGTTTTGGCCATGGAACTCAGGCCCTTTTTCAACGGCTATGCTCCCAGCAACGCATCTATCGTCACCCACCAGAAAAGCGTAAAATCAGAAAGGGACTGGGACAGCGATATGCAGTTCTCTGCCGGTCTCGAAATGAACTTCGCCGCCGAATTCAGTCCCATCCGCTACGGTTTCGGCGTAGGCTACAAGAGTCCGCTGGAAGAGGACGACACCAAGATCGTCCCCGCCTCTATTCCCGTATGGGGAACCTTCGCTTTCGGTCGCATCAACACCGACGCCATCTTTTCACCTTATGCCGTAGGCCGCGTAGGTGTTCTTCCCCTCATCACCGGTAACGGCAACTGGTGGGAACGCCCCTTCGACTTCTTTGTCGCCGGAGGCCTCGGTGTCATACTCCCCTACCGAATCGGCGTCGAAGTCAACTATGAATACGCCTCCGTACTCAAGTCCTACGAAAGCAACGACCTGAACCATCGCATTTCGGCAGGCAAATTCGGCGCCCGCCTATCCATCGGTTTCGAACTTTCTCGTGATAAAATCTACAACCCCCACGACCGAATCGAAAAGAGAGACGAATCCGCTGTACAAGAAGAACCTTTCGACGATGGTAGCGATGATAGCGAAAGCGCAGCCACCTCCGAACAGCTAGCCGATTCTACTAAAGCCACAGAATCCGTACAGCCCGTAGAGGCGGAATCGCCAGCGGCAGCTTCTGCAGAAAACAAGCCTGCAGAAATTTCTTCTGAAGAAACGGCTAAACCCGAGCCAGCCGCCGTGCAGGCGACAGACGTCAAGGGAAAGAAAAAGGCTTCCAAAAAATCTACTACAAAGAAAAAAGCCTCCGCAAAAACGAAGGCTAAAAAGAGTAAAAAGAAGTAGATTTATTCTACCACATCTTGTCGAACTTTTTGCGGCTCTTTTCTTCGTCCTTCTTTTCCTGAACGATAGCGTCGATCACGGCGGCAACCGTCAGGTTGAAGATATCATGCACAGAGGCGTCGGAGTCGGTAAAGTGAACCGGCTTGTTCAAGCCCATCTGCACAGGACCGATCGATTCGCCCACGCCCATTTCCAAGAGCATCTTGCAAGTGGTATTTGCAGAAGAGAGGCACGGGAAGATAAGCGTGTTGACCGTCTGGCCCTTGATCTTGTTGAACGGGTACTTAGTGTCGCGCAGGTCCTTATCGAGAGCCACGTTCACCTGCATTTCGCCGTCGATCACGTAATCCGGATACTGTTCATGAATCAAGCGCACTGCTTCGCGGGCAGTGTTGGACGTTCCACGCGGAGCACCCTTGTCAGAACCGAAGTTTGCGTAGCTGAGCATCGCCATCACCGGTTCGTGAGCAAAGAAGCGCACGGCGTCGTGAGTGAGCTTCACGATATCCACGAGGGTTTCTGCATCAGGGTCGCGGTTCACCAGCGTATCGGCCAGGAAGAACGTACCCTTGCGAGTGCTCAAAATGTGCATAGCGCCGAAGTGCTTGTATTCTTCGCGGATACCGATGATTTCCTTGGCAAGTTCAATCGTTTCGCTGTACTTGGAGTAACCACCAGAAATCAGGGCATCGGCGTCGCCGACCTTCACCATCATCATACCGAAGTGGTTCGGTTCAAACATGTCGTCGCGGGCTTCGTCGAGCGTCACACCGTTACGGCCGTTTTCTTCGGCGTAGATTTCAGCATACTTGCGACGGCGTTCGAATTCTTCCGGAGAACGCGGGTTCACGATCTTGATGCCCGTAAGGTCGAGCTGTTCGCGCTGGGCAATAATCTGAATACGTTCGGGGTTACCGAGCAGAATCGGGTGTGCAACGCCTTCTGTCTTGGCCTGCACCGCAGCCTTGAGCATGTTGAGGTTGCTTTCGGCAAACACCACGCGCTTCGGATTGCTGCGAGCCGTATCGCTGAACTGACGGATAAGCTTGTTGTCGTAACCCATCATGTCGCGCAGACGGTCGTAGTAGGCGTCCCAATCGGTAATCGGCTTGCGGGCCACGCCACTTTCGATAGCGGCCTTGGCCACAGCGATAGACACGTCGGTCAACAGACGCGGATCCAGCGGCTTCGGAATCAAGTATTCCTTACCGAAGGTAAAGCGCTGGGAGTTGTAAGCAATGTTCACCACATCCGGAACCGGCTTGTGGGCAAGAGCAGCAATGGCGCGCACGGCGGCGTGTTTCATGTGTTCGTTGATGCAGGTAGCGCGAACGTCGAGGGCTCCGCGGAAAATGTACGGGAAACCGATCACATTGTTCACCTGGTTCGGATAGTCGCTGCGGCCCGTCGCAAAAATCAGGTCGCCACGACTTGCCATGGCTTCTTCGTAGCTGATTTCGGGGTTCGGGTTGGCGAGAGCGAAAACGATCGGCTGGTCGGCCATGCTGCGGACCATTTCGCGAGTCAGGACGTTAGCCTTGGAGAGGCCGACGAACACATCGGCGCCCTTCATGGCGTCTTCGAGCGTTTCGATATCGGTGCGGTCGGTCGCAAAGAAAGCCTTCGCTTCGGTAAGGCCCTTGCGGTCCTTGCGAATGACACCCTTACTGTCGCACATCACCAAGTTTTCTTTCTTGAGACCGAGCGACAAGTAGAGTCGCGTGCAGGCGCAAGCGGCTGCACCCGCACCGTTCACCACCATCTTCACGTTGCGAATGCTCTTGCCAGCCACTTCAATTGCGTTCAAGAGGCCTGCAGAAGAAATGATTGCGGTACCGTGCTGGTCATCATGCATCACGGGGATGTCGAGTTCAGCCTTCAGGGTATCTTCGATTTCGAAGCATTCCGGAGCCTTGATGTCTTCGAGGTTGATGCCGCCGAACGTCGGGGCGATACCCTTCACGATTTCGATAAACTTCTTCGGATCTTTTTCGTTGATTTCGATGTCGAACACATCGATACCGGCGAAAATCTTGAAGAGG
>JAEEGF010838165.1_pt1 | contig 16121 bp, 12 predicted proteins | sample 9134171 | NCBI WGS metagenome assembly JAEEGF01 (sample SAMN16246542, study PRJNA631951) | gut metagenome | biome: gut microbiome; feature: rumen; material: AP-attached | host: Bos | place: Iran: Karaj | collected 2018-10
ATGGCGGAAAGAGCCGGCATGCCCGGAGCCGGGGTGCTTACCGGAGTCCATGACCGGGAGCGGCTCGCCTCCTGTCATCCGATAGTTATTGCGGAAAATCTTACGGAGCTCCGGAGGCTTTTGCTGGGAGAATAACGGCGCGATTCAGGGCCGTTGGTGCCCGGCCGCCTCCGGAGCAAAACCGGGTCTGGCGGTCAGGACGATTAATGAAATCCCCGGGATATTGAAAGAAATTTTGACTTAGTCACTTTTTTTATATATCATGCGCACACTATGCAAAAAGTGAAAATTCCACATAAGGTGGATCCTGTTCGGGCAGCAGCGAAAAAGCTCGATTATGACGGCTATATTCCCCGGGATAAGCTGGAGCGGCTCGCTGGCGTTGTGGAAACTGTTTTAAGTGATGCTTAGGTTCGTTTGTCCTTTAGTGTCGATTTGCAGGGTTTAACCGTAATTGAGGGCAGTGCCGGTGCCGCTGTGAAGTGTGAATGCCAGCGCTGCGGCGATTCGTGCGAGCTCAGATTGTCCGCCGATTTTCATTACACCGTTGATGAAAAGAAGGCCAGGGATCTTGGTCTGGAGGACGATTACGATTTTGCCGATCCGGATGAGTTTGGCGAGCTGGATATTTACAATCTGGTGGAAGACGAGCTTATTCTGTGCCTCCCCATGGTGATCATGCATCCGGAAGGAGAGTGTGAGATGCCGGAAGGCGGGGTTTATGGTAAAATTGTTACAGAGAACACAGAAAGCAACCCTTTTGCGGTGTTAGGTAAATTAAAGAAAAGTTAGGAGAAGGCTATGGCCGTTCAGCAAAATCATAAGTCACGTTCCCGTCGCGATATGCGCAGATCCCACGACAGTTTAACCGCTGCCAAGGTATCTGACGATAAGGCTACCGGAGAATTTCATCTGCGTCACAATGTAACCGCTTCCGGCTACTATAAGGGTGAAAAGGTTGTTAACTCCCCTGTGAAAGACGCTAAGTAAATAAGACTGATAATCATCATGAACGTTGAAAGGTAAGGATTTTTCCATTGTCTGAAATTATTCTTGCCATAGACGCCATGGGAGGGGATTACGGTTCCCGCAGCGCAGTGCCTGCCATTAAGCGGGCACTGTCTGTTTATGGCGATTTAAGATTTCTGGTATACGGCCAGGAAAACATGGCGCTGCCTTATCTCCGGGAATGCTCTCTTGTGAAGGATGACCGCGTGATTCTCCGGCACCGCCCCTATGCCGTTACCAACAACCTGAGCCCGCTGGCTGCTTTGCGGCTCCGGGACTCCTCCTCTCTTTACGCCGCGGTGGCCGCGGTTAAGGAGGGGGAGGCCTCCGGAGTGGTTTCCGCCGGCAGCACCGGAGCTCTGGTCACCATTTCCGATTATGTTCTGGGAAGAATTCCCGGCATTTCCCGCTGTTCCCTGGGAAAAATCATTCCCACCTTTGATCGCCATAATCCCGCTTCAGTGCTTTTGGATCTGGGAGCCAATCTGGCCCAGACCCGGGAGGTGATCCTGCAAAATGCCCTCATCGGGAGCATTGTGGCCCGGTGCTTCATGAATGTTTCCCGTCCGGAGCTGGCCATTCTCAATGTGGGCTCCGAGGGCAGCAAGGGGCCCGCCTATCTGCAGGAGGCGGCCCGGGATCTCAGAACTGCGGAGTTTTGCAGCTTCCGAGGGTTTGCCGAGGGGAGCGATATTTTCAGCGGACGGTTTCAGGTGATTGTCACTGACGGCTTTTCGGGAAACATCGCTCTGAAAACCGCTGAAGGGCTGTACCGGGGACTGGCCGAAAGATCCGGGCTCCGGGGAAATAATTTTTTCCTTGCGCCGATCCGGCATTTTTTTAAAAGAAAAATTGGTATAATGCAGCCTGATAAATATAATGGATCAACGTTGCTTGGTCTTAATGGCATTGCGGTGAAGAGTCACGGCAGCGCCAGTCAGATGGCATTTATGAACGCAATAATTCAGGCCCGGCTGCAGTGTGTCAACCGTCTTCCGGAATTGATTGCATCACAATTAACCTCCATGAAAAGGTAAACCGCGGATGTATAGCAGGATATCAGGCACCGGCAGCTTTTTGCCCGCCAAGGTGCGTACCAATGCCGATCTCGAAAAGATGGTTGAAACCAGTGATGAGTGGATAACTGAGCGCACAGGCATTAAAGAGCGCCGTATCGCCGCGGAGGGGGATTCTGCTCCTGTTATGGCTGCCCGGGCCGCGGAAAAGGCTTTGGAGGCTGCGGGGATTACGGCAGCTGATGTGGATCTTATTGTGGCAGGCACCACCAGCTCTCAGTATGCCTTTCCCTCCGTGGCCTGCGATGTGCAGAGGATTCTCGGCGCTTCCGGACAGCCGGCCTTTGACGTGGCTGCCGCCTGCTCCGGCTTCAGCTTTGCCATGAGCATCGCCGATGCGTATATCAGAAGCGGCTCCGTCAAAAGAGCGCTCGTTATCGGGGTGGACTCTCTTTCCCGGGCCTGCGACCCCGAGGATCGCACCACCATCATTCTCTTCGGGGACGGCGCCAGCGCCTGCGTTCTCGAAGCCTCTCAGGATCCCGGCGTTTATTCCTGCGAAATTCATTCCGACGGCAATCATGCCGAGCTTCTGATGCTGCCTAACGTGGATCGGGTGACCCGCGAACCCGCCTGGATGCTGATGAAGGGGCATGAGGTTTTCAAATACGCCGTCAAGACCCTGAGCTCTCTGGTTACCGATACTCTGGACAAGAACGGGTTTTCCAAAGGAGATCTGGACTGGCTGGTGCCGCATCAGGCCAATTTCCGCATCATTACCGCCACGGCCAAAAGGCTGGATCTGGAGATGTCGCAGGTTATTGTGAATCTTGATAAATACGGCAATACCTCCGGAGCCTCGGTGGGAATCGCTCTGGACGAGGGCATTCGTTCCGGGAAGATTCAAAGGGGCGATCTTCTGCTTCTGGAATCCTTCGGGGGAGGTTTTACCTGGGGCAGCGCCCTGGTGAGATACTGATTTTTTCACAGAGCCGTCCTGATTAGCTTCAGGGCGGTTTTTTGTTTCATAAACGGCGCAATAGCAGAAATTGCGCATAAATTTACCGTCTTTTGGAGTGACTATGACTGATTTCGCTTTTGTCTTCCCGGGTCAGGGATCTCAGAGTGTGGGCATGCTGAAGGAGGTTTACGACAGCTGCGAGGTTGTCCGGGAAACCTTTAAGGAGGCCTCCGCCGTTCTGGGATATGATCTTTACCAGCTGGTTTCCGAGGGGCCGGCCGAAGAGCTCGGCAAAACCTTTAAGACTCAGCCGGCTCTCCTGACCTCCTCCGTGGCGCTTTACCGTCTGTGGTGTTCCAGAACTGAACTTCGTCCGAAGGTCATGGCCGGACATTCTCTCGGGGAATACAGCGCTCTCGTCTGCGCCGGCGCCGTGGATTTTAAGGATGCGGTAAATCTGGTGAAGCTCCGGGGCGAATTCATGCAGGAGGCGGTGCCTGCGGGTTCCGGCGCCATGGCCGCGGTAATCGGCCTTGATGACAGCGCCGTAAAGGAGGCCTGCGCCGCTGCAGCGGAGGGTGAGGTTTGCTCAGCGGTGAACTTTAATTCTCCGGGACAGGTGGTTATTGCCGGTTCCAAGGCAGCCGTGGACAGAGCCGGAGAGCTTCTGAAGGCCGCCGGAGCCAAGCGCTTCCTCCCGCTGGCCGTCAGCGTTCCCTCCCATTGCGATCTTATGAAGCCCGCCGCCGAGAGACTTAAGGAAGCGCTTAAGGGCATTAAGTTCCAGGAGCCGGAGATTCCGGTGATCAACAACGTTGACGTTACCGATGCCATAGCTCCTGATGTGATCAAGGATGCTCTGGTGCGGCAGCTCTATAGTCCGGTGCGCTGGGTGGAGACCGAACAGGCCATGGCCGCCGCCGGAGTGTCTGTGCTGGTGGAGGTCGGCCCCGGCAAGGTGCTTCAGGGCCTTTCCAAGCGCATTGTCAAGGAAATCAATGCTCTCACCTTTAATGATCTGGCTTCGCTGGATGCGGCGCTGGAGGCGGTTAAATAACGATTCGAAGCTTGAAAACTGAGCCCCGGAGAATTCAGAACTCCGGCGGCCGTTATTAAGAGGTTTAAAAATGGATTTTACTGGAAAGATAGTACTTGTTACCGGAGCTTCCCGGGGCATTGGACAGGCAATAGCCAAGACCTTTAAGGATCTGGGGGCCACGGTTATCGGCACCGCCACCTCCGAGAAGGGCGCTTTGGCCATTTCCGAAGCTCTGGCCGGTTCCGGAAAGGGCGTGGTGCTCAACGTGGCCGATGCCGCCTCCTGTGAGGCCTGCATCAAGGCCGTTACCGAGGAGTTCGGCGCTCCGGATATTCTGGTGAACAATGCCGGCATTACCCGGGACAATCTTCTCATGCGCATGAAGGACGACGAGTGGGATCAGGTTATCAATACCAATCTCGCCGGCATTTACCGCATGAGCAAGGGCGTGCTCCGGGGCATGATGAAAAAGCGCTGGGGCCGGATTATCAGCGTGAGCTCCGTGGTTGGCCTTATGGGCAATCCCGGGCAGTGCAACTACGCTGCGGCCAAGGCCGGCATTATGGGATTTTCCCGCAGTCTGGCCAAGGAGGTAGCCTCCCGGGGCATTACCGTTAATGCCGTAGCTCCGGGCTTTATTGCCACCGACATGACCGATGCTCTTACCGAAGAGCAGAAGAAGGCCATTCTGGCCAATGTTCCCGCCGGCGAGCTGGGCGCTCCCGAGGATATTGCAAATACGGTGGCATTTCTGGCATCTGACGGCGCGCGCTACATAACCGGCGAGGTTATCAGCGTAAACGGCGGCATGTATATGTGCTAAATCAGGCTTAAGGATAAAAGGAATGAGCGGCAGGTCAAAAAATCAATTATTTTGTGGATATATCCGCCCATTCCATTTATAATTATGTTAATTTTTGTCCCCCCGCGGGAAATATGTTGAGCGTGTGAACGTTATAGGAAATCAAAACATGAGCGATATTGTTGAGCGTGTAAAAAAGGTCATTGTTGATCAGCTTGGTGTTAAGGAAAGCGATGTAACTCCTGAGGCATCCTTTATTGAAGATCTCGGCGCAGGTTCTCTTGATACTGTTGAGCTCGTAATGGCTCTTGAGGAAGAGTTCGGTACCGAAATCCCTGATGAAGACGCTGAAAAGATCACCACTGTTCAGAAGGCTGTAGACTACATTCAGGCTCATCAGGCTTAATTGTCTTCAGTAGTTGGCCAGGCTTTCTGGCAGTATAGAGAGGAAGCGTTTTAATTAACGCTTTTTTTGTTTAAAAGAATAAATATCACACGGAGGCTGACCTGTGTCAAAGCGCAGAGTAGTTGTTACTGGTCTTGGTATGATCTCTCCGGTTGGCAATACTGTTCAGGAATCCTGGCAGAATCTCGTTGCCGGCAAGAGCGGGATTACCCGGATCGATCATTTTGATACCGCTGACTATCCTTCAAAAATTGCCGGACTGGTTAAGGGATTTGATCCTGAAGCCTTCGACATTAACCGGAAGGATACCAGGAAGATGGATTTGTTTATCCAGTATGGTATTGCTGCCGGTCTCATGGCTTATAAGGATTCGGGACTGGAGGTTACTCCGGAAAACGCCGTCCGGGTTGGCTGCGCCATCGGTTCCGGCATTGGCGGACTCGGTCTTATCGAGCAGAATGTCGAGACCTTGATTAAGTCAGGCCCGCGCCGTGTGAGTCCGTTCTTTGTTCCGTCCACCATCATTAACATGGTTTCCGGACATCTTTCCATTCGCATCGGTGCCCGGGGACCGAACCTGGCTACCGTTACCGCCTGCTCCTCCGGCACCCATGCCATCGGGATGTCCTGCCGGCTGATTCAGTACGGCGATGCGGATGTCATGTTCTGCGGCGGCGCGGAAAAGGCCTCCACTCCCATGGGCATTTCCGGATTCTGCGCTCTCAAGGCGCTGTCCACCAGAAACGACGAGCCGGAAAAGGCCTCCCGTCCCTGGGATAATGCCCGGGACGGCTTTGTGCTGGGCGACGGCGCCGGCGTGATGGTGCTGGAGGAGCTGGAGCACGCCAAGGCGCGCAAGGCTCATATCTATGCCGAGCTCACGGGCTTTGGCATGAGCTCCGACGCGCACCACATGACTGCTCCTCCCGATAACGGCGAAGGCGCTGCTCTGGCCATGGCCAATGCCATCAGGGACGGCGGCATTACTCCGGCTGACGTGTCCTACGTTAATGCCCACGGCACCTCCACCCATCTGGGGGATCTGGCTGAGATCCGCGGGGTGCGTTCAGTGTTCGGCGATGCGATAAACAATGTCCGCATCAGCTCCACCAAGTCCATGACCGGACATCTTCTGGGAGCTGCCGGCGCCATTGAGGCGGTTATTTCCGCTCTGGCAGTGCAGGATCAGATCTGCCCGCCCACCATCAATCTGGACGATCCGGATCCCGAGGTGGCCGGACTCAATCTGGTGCCCCACGTGGCTCAGAAGGCTGACGTCCGTTATGCTCTCTCCAATTCCTTCGGCTTTGGCGGCACTAACGGTTCCCTCCTCTTCAAGAGGTACGAGGACTAATCCGGAGCTTGTGTAAGCTTTTTTCTGAAAAACCGGCTTCCGCCGGTTTTTTTAGTCACCTCAGGGCTCCGGGCGGGATACGGCATTGATTTTAAGATGATTTGCAATATTCCCGGTTTAGCACGCTTTTTTTGAGAAAAAAGCCGTTTTTTGTTATCATGCTCGAAAAATTCCGGATTTTTGTGAGCCAGTTGGAAAATGCTTATTGATCTTACTCAGGACAACCTTTATGTCTCTCTCTGTTCTCAGAAGCTGAGAGCGGACAAGACCGGATATATTGAGATTCTGGATGACCTGGCCCGGAACGGACACGTTTTTCAGACTCTTTCGGCGCCCCGGGGGCTGGGGGTATCCACCTTTCTTGATATGCTGAACGCCTTCTACGGGGATCGTTATCAGTCGCTTATTTTTGCGGATACCGCGGTCACCAGAAATGCCGCTCTCATGACCCGCAGAGGCGCCTTCTTCGAGCTGGCCTTCGATTTTGCGGAGATCAATGCCACCACCGGCTATAACGAGATCATTACCCGTTTGTGCGAGGAAACCTTCCGGGTAATGAAGACGGTTTTTCCGGGACAGGGCCGGCATAAAACGGAATATGATTTTGCGAAATGTCTTTTGGCCATCAGCCGCATTGCCGGGAAAAAGCTGGTGATAACCTTCAAGAATTTTGACCGGGTGCAGCGCTACGCCATAAAGCAGCTCAATATCCTGACTGCCTGGCAGCGGCTTTTTGCTCAGATCCAGCAGCTTAATCTTCGGGAGGATTTTATTTACCTTCTGGTGGCCGGAGCTCATATTCCCGGCATGACCGAGCTTCTGGTAAATCCGGAAAACCCCGACCGCCGGCTTTTTTTCTCCCTGACTGAAAAGAATTCTCCCAAAGCCGATGACATGTACGGCTGGTGCGGCATCACCCAGGAGGAGCTTACCTATATTCTGCAGGGCAGCATGTCGGATCTGGACGAAGGGGATCTTTATGACTGGTGCGGGCATTACGGTCAGGCCCTCATGCGTCCGGCCTCCGTGTTCGCCTCTATCGCCGAGCATGACTTTATCATGACCGTGAACATTGACAGCGGTCTCTGGTATATCCGCGACATTCTGGAGGCGGGTTACGGATCCTTTTTGCTGTGCGGCGAAATCGGAGTCGCCCGGCTTCTAAACGGCGAATCCGTGTCCATGCATCAGCTCAGCGAATGCGATTCCCGGAAGAGCACCCAGTATGCCGCTGAGATCTACAGCTTCACCAGAAGATTTCTGAACATGCTGTCCGGGGAAGGTCTTATTACCGTGACCGGGCAGTTCGGCGGGAAGCTGGACAATGCGGAAATTGCCAACCGGGAAACTCAGCTCTCGGTCAGCGATGCTTTATCCGAGGATTCCGGATCCTACGTAAGTCAGCTGTGCCGCATTGCCGCGGGCAGGACGCGTCTTGCGGAGGCCTTTGCCGCCGGTGAGGCGCGCTCCTTTGCGGATCTTCTGGTTTCCTATCTTAACTTTAAGAGAGCTTTTCTCAACCGGAATGCGGCTCTTCGCATCTCCATCTGGCAGGGCATTTACGATCTTCTGACCGACCTAGATGGCTATGAGCTCCGGGCGGTTAACGATGCCTTTGTCCTAAGGGATCTTAATGCCGACGACAGTTATCTTCTGATCTGCGTGGCGGTGAATGCCGATATGGCAGCTCTGATTAACGGCGTGGTGAATATCAGGCTGACCTCTTCCCGGGCCCGGCGGGCTCTGGACGGCTACAAGGGGAGACTGGAGGCCTTTGTCTATCAGCTCACCATTAGTCCGGACACCGCTATTCCGGTGAAGGCGGAGTGTCAGAAGGCACTGGTGGTGTAGGCCGAAGGAAGAGGTTTTCTATTATATTCTCCTTCTTCTTTATCCTTGGTTTTGTCTATGATCTTATCGGCGATGGACTGATAATCGTCAGCAAACTCCGCATCTTCCCTGATCTGCGTCGGGCAGCCAGATCTTTCAGGAGATCCGTCGCGGGATCTCCTTCGTTTTCAAATCAGCACAAAACAAGAGTAATTACCATGGTTTTGCGCAATTTCAGAAACGATTCGGCGATCTGCCCTCCGGATTTGTTCGCTGTTCAGGGCGGGACACAGGAATTTTAAGAACCCGCTTTTTCATTTGCATCATCAGAAAACACGGTCATCAGAAAAATGCCCGCAGCCTCAAGCCGGATGAGACCGCATTACGCTTTTCCGGAAAGAACAAAATCAAGAAGCTCCTCCGGGGTTTCGGCCAGGAAATCCGCCCCGAAGCTTTCCCGTGGCATGTCCTTGGGAATATAGCCCCATGAGGCCAGGACGGCGGTCATGCCGGCATTTCTGGCGGCCTCCATGTCTCTGATATGATCTCCCACGTATAACGCTCTTTCCGGAACTCCGGAGAGCTCCTTCAGGGCCAGAAGGAGAGCATCGGGACAGGGCTTGGATCTGATATCCGGCCGGCTTCCGATAACAGCGCTGATGGCGGCGGTTTCGGGAAACTTTTTGAGAATTTTAAGAGCCAGATAGTGGGGCTTATTGGTAATCACCCCGGAGGCAATGCCGTTTGCGGCAAGACCTCTTAAGAGGGCGGGAATGCCGGGGAAGATCCCGGTGCGATCAGCGATATGCTCTTCATAATAGGCCAGAAAATCCGGCTTCATCCGGGCGATATCATCTTCGGAGAGGGTGTTTCCGGAGGCCTCCATAAGAAGCGCCCGCATGCCGTCCGAGGCCAGCTCCCGGGCTCTTTCGTCGGAGATGCCGCCGGAGAGGCCATGTTTTTTCATAACGGCGCTGGCGGTATTGCCGAGATCCGGGGCGGTATCCAGAAGAGTCCCGTCCAGGTCGAAGAGCACTGCGGAATATTTGGCGGGGCGCATAGGATCTCCTGGGAAAAATATAAGAAGGCCGGATCTGCAAAAGCCGGTAAGACGGGGATAAACGCCAAACGGTTTCGGCTTCAGGGGCATTATAATGGTTTTCAGGAGGGGCGGAAAGGGAAGGGGGAACCGGGAGGAAGAGAAATATTGTCAGGATAAACCTTTCTCTTTCCCATTTCCTCTTAATCCTTCACCTCAAAAGAACACCTTAAAGTTAAAGCTCCACCCAGATAAAAGGACGGACGCCCAGACTTGCGGCATGGCGGTACAAGTAACCATAGTGCCAGCTGTTGCTTCTGTCAAGCCACCACCAGCTAATGCTGCCGTCATGCGAACGCTCCGGCGCGCCCGGACTTCCGGCAAGGGCATAGGGAGTAGCTTCCGGATTACTAACCATTTTGCGGGAAATCCTGTCGGTTTCGTCATAGTAAAGCACGTTGCTGAGGCCGTCATCTTCCCAGGGCAGGAAGATGCGATCCTGGCAGCGATCCGTTATTGTCTGGGTATGTCTTTTATAATCATACGCCATATCCGTTTGGAGCATCTCTGGCATATAGCGCTGCTCATCGGGGGTGAAGGCTTCGTTCAGAAAGACGGTGTTCAGCCACTCTCTGATGTCGCTGTTCTTCCAGGCCCGCAGGCGGTGCTCGCTGAAATCATCTTGGCTGATGTTGTGTATCTGAGCTTTGCACCAGGGGCGGAAGCAGAGAATTTTTACGGACATCAGCGCTGCGGCATTGCCCCTTTTCCCGATACAGCACCATTCCAGCGGAGTTTTTTCCTGCGCATTGTTCTGATACCAACTGCCGAATGTTATTGTTTTGCCGATAAAAATACGCTGGGGCCAGGACTTATCAAGAATATGGAGGTACCCCCGGGGGAGGCGGTTATCTTCTGCGGTTTTCGGGGTGCCCAGAAGCTTCGCAAGCTCGGGAACCCGGGTTCTGGCGCTCTTAAGCTCCGCTCCCTCTGCGGTGAGAAGTCCCCGCACCGCCCGGGTGCGGGATCGCTGGGGGAGCTTTTTCACGGTACTCACGAGATCCCGGATACCGGCGTCGTCTCCCGTCAGGATGGCATTAAGCTTTTCCCGGGCGGCCTCTTTAGCTGCCGTAAGCCGGGCGGGAATGCTGCCGTCCAGCCATAACCCGGAGGAGATTTCGGTAATGCCCCGGTGGTATGAACCTTCCAGATAAAGGATTTCCCAGGGACATTTGCCGGCGGCGATCTCGTCCATGCGGGACACCATATGCTCCCGATCCCGGAAGATATAATCATCGGAGCCGAAGATAAGGTAATCATTTTTGAGGTGCTTTTTAAGAAGTTCCTTTTCCGCCTGGCCGGGGAGAACGCATACCAGGAAATTCAGGTGATCGTAGCAGTCAATCATCTGCCGGGCATAGGCCTCGGGATGCTTTGCGGCATAGGCATCCATCTCCCGGGAGAACTCCTCCGGAGAAGCGTATTTTTTGCCGGCCGCCATAAAGCTGTGATTGTCCGAGAGGGCGGCGGCGCAGGCATAGACACGCTGTTCCATGGTGAATTCCCGGGTTTTCAGGAGATCCGTAAGCCTGGTGAAGATTTGAAGAGCGGCGGGGCTTTTCAGGTAATCCCGGGCATATTCCGTGAGAAAACCGCTTTCCAGAAGCTCGAAGGCTGCCTTTAAAAAGCTGCTGTCTTCGGAGGTGACAGCATCAACCATGCGGGATCCCAGAGTCCCCAGCTCCTTAAAAAATTCTCCCCTGAGGTACAGCCCGTCGATCCCGGGCCAGAGCCGGTACATCAGGCTCAGGAACGCCCCCATCCGCGCGGCTCCCCGGCCTAAGGAGAGCTTTTTGGCGTACTCCTCGCAGAGCTCACGGGACTTTTCCCGGAACAGGCTGTAGTGGTGAGAGAGAATGCCCCGGCCCAGTTCCCGCATGCCCTTGTCCGGCTGGGCCAGGAAGGCCCGGATCAAAGACTCCTCATCGGTATAGCGGGTTTTATCGAAGACATAGGGCAGAAATGCCGGAGCCTCATCCGGAAACATGCCGGGCACCGGCTGCTTTATGCCTTTCAGCCAGTTTTCCACCTCCTGCCAGCCCCAGCGGCGGCTCCTGGCATTTCCGGAATTGCGGTTGGAGATATCTTTGTAGGTGAGACCCAGCACCAGATCCCGGAGCTCCGCCGGGAAATCCTCCGGAAACTCGATTTTGCTCACGGCGGCCAGTCTGATGGCATCGTCCGAGTTAAGACAGTCCTGCTGAAAGGGCGGGTGCCCGGTGTAAAGCTCGTAGATGGTGATGCCGAAGGAATAGTAGTCCGAAGAAGCATGATAGATCCCCTGGAGCACCTCCGGGGCCGCATAGATGGGCGTCATGCCGGTGGCGGTGACCACCAGGGTTCTCCCGTTGGCGGCGGAGCTGATGCCGAAATCGATAAGCACGATATGTTCGCCGCTGTCATCCGGTATCAGATTGGCGGGCTTGAGATCCTTGTGCAGTATTCCCGCCTCATGCACCGCCCGGAGCCCGGCGTTAACCGAGGGGATCACCAGCTCCTTAAGTTCCTTCATGGTCAGGGTGGCGCCGTTTTCCAGCATTTCCGCGAGACTCATGTTTTTGTAGCAGGGCATAATGACGTACTGATGTCCCTGAAAGATCCCCGAGGCGGTCACCGGGGCCACCTCCGGGCAGTGAATGCTTTCCAGAAGGCGGATTACCTCCTCCTTGACGGCGTTTTCCCGGCGGTAATACTTGAGAATGAACTCTTTGCTGTCTTTTGATGCGGTGTAGATGTCGGCTTCTCCCGAAGCTACCGGAAGCCGGCTGTTTACGTGATAGCCGCCGGGAAGATCGAGGCCCGTTAAATCCGCAAGCTGACTTTCCGCGCCGCGTACCCTGGTGCGGCGCACCTTGTTAAGAAAGCTGTTTACCTGAGTTTCCTGCATAATGTTTCTCCTTAAGAGCCGGAATAATCCGAAAGCCCGGGCTGATCCGATGTTTCGGGATATTTGCAAATAAAACTATACTGACTAAAGCATGCTTTGCGTTATAAAAAATACCCGGCTTTTTGAAAAATGTCAAATTTATCAGATGTTTAAAACACTTATAAGATGTTAATAGCAGTGCCTGAACGGGATGTTTTCAGCGGTTCCGGCAGTGAAAATGCTGATGATATAAGAAATGAAAAAGGGACAGGAACGGCAGAAACGGCAGTATGGAACAGGTATGATAAGCAGAAAGAAAAAGGAGGGAACAGGTTCCCTCCCGCGGTCAGGCATCCGGCCCAGGGCTCCAGGCCGATCCGGACACCTTGCAAAGGCTATTAGGATTTAGCGTACTTGGATTTGCCCTTATAGAGTTTAAAGGCGCCGTCCTCGAACTGGTTCGGAGTGCCGCCGCCGAGATTGATAATACCTGCTTTGTATCCTTTTACCTTGCTGCCCATGACGCCGGTATTCATCTGATGAATTTCCATGCTGCCGCTGTTAAGAGCCACCTTGGTGAGGTTCTTCTTCTGATGATTGTTGCTGTAGCTGCCGTTCTTCAGAATATCATAGACATCGCTGTTATTCCTGATGTACTCCCTGACATCGGTGTCGTTTTTAACCTCGGACAGGGTGGCTGCCAGAGTTCTCACCTCAGCATCCAGCTGACCGGTTCTGTCCTTGCCGCTCTTGCAGTTAAAGCAGGTTTCGTTGCCGATGATATTGTTCAAGAGAGCAACCCGGGCCGGAAGGGCATAAGGATCTACCTTTTTCTGCCGGTGCTCCTTGTCGCTGAACGAGAGAGAGCCTCTGCCCTGCTGCAGCATTTTGATTTCCAGAGCCAGAATAATGGCCTTGTTCTTTTCAGACTGGGAAACATTATTCCTGTTGAGGAAATTGGCCAGATCCGAGTTGTCGCTCTTGATCTGATTGACAAAGCTGTTCAAAGCATTCTGATTACGGGGATCTAAAATCTGATCGGCGTTATGCAGAGTATTATTGAGGGAGCTTCCCACCAGCCTGTTAAAGGCAGGGTTATTTCTGACATCTGAGTTATCCCAGCCCATTTTCAGTCTCACGCTCTGAAACTGACAGGGAAAATTAAAGGTGCTGATGGAGGGCTTGATGTAGATCTCCTTTTCCGGCCCCGGCTGTCCCGGATTCTGCGGATCCGGTACCCGCACCTTGATTTTGAAAATGCCGTCAGGGTTGTTCGTTGAAGGAGCGAAGTGATCCCAGGCCTGGCACTGAGTTTCAAACATGCCCTTTTCGCCCTGGTCGAAACGGTTGGACGGTGTCAGCAGGGAAACTGAAGAAAGCTTGATTTCAATGGCATTATCACGGTTTGTCGCATTTTCTATCTTGTCTTGGTACTTGTCCTCCACAATGGTTCTCAGAAGCTCAGTAGTGCGCTGGATACTGGCCTGGTTCATAGCATCGGGGTCGTTTTTAAGGCCGAAAGCCGCAGTGGTGCCGTGGCGATAGCCGCTGAACAGCACGGTGCCGTTCTCGTCAGCGATTTCCGTTTTGGAGAGATTGGTGATGTGAGAAGTTTTGCGATCGCCGCTGGCATAGTTTTTAACAGGATTTCCGCTGACGTCGTAGTCATGAAAGTCATGGCTCACAAATACGTTCTGCATCTTGTTAAGCGGGGTAATCTTGAACTTGAAAGGCTTGTTGGTCTTATCGGCAACATCAAGATGGAGAGTATTTTCAAAAACATCCCATTTGTCCGAAGAGGAGAGCTTCTTGGTCAGCATATCCTGAATTTGTTCCTTGCTGAGAGAGAGGGTGTTTCTGACATTTTCAGGAAGATTACTGAGGCAGGGCTTGATTGCCTTGCTGAGCGCGGAAGGGATTTTCTTGAAGGCTTCGAACTGTTCTTTGTTCACCTTGCTCATATCGTCCATCTGATTCACGGTGTTGATCTTGTCCTGAAGCTTATTGAATTCTTCAGTGAGCTTGTTAAGAGCCTCGCCTTTGGCGTTCTCATCAATATTATTCATCCCCTGGATCTGATTTTTGACAAAGGTGATGATTTCCTGGGCGCCCTGCAGTTTGGACGCATGGCTTTCCTTGAAGTTCCGGGCAAGGTCGGCTTTATGATTCAGAATTCCCAAGGCATTGGTGTTCAGGATGTCATTCTGAGTCTTTAAATACTGAAAATGATTCCGAAGAGTCTGGCAGGCGCTGTGGTATTCCTGATTGTTCTGATGAGCGGCAAGCATCTGATCCAGCTTTCTTATGGCGTTGGCGCAGGCATTGGCATTGTCCCGGGAGAACTGAATTTTTGTATTGATGCTGTTTATGTCCTCATTTGCCCTCACTTCGGTATTGATGTTATGAGGCAGGTTTTTCTTCAGGTTCATGAGGAACAGCAGGGAATTATTTTCCGTCTGGGAGATGTTGTTCATATTTCTGACTGCATTGAGATCCGGAGCCGTTTCCAGGTCGGCCGGGCGGGAGCTTACATGGTTTGCCTGTCCGCGCTGATTTCCCTGGGGCTGAATCTGATTAGGCTGCTGGAATTCCAGCTCCAGCTTGCGGATGGTCTTCAGGGAGATGACGGAGCTTCTGATGGAAGTGAGATTCTTGAGGGTGAGACGCTGTTTGCCTCTTAACTGCCTTTCGTTAAGGTGCTTTTTTAGAATGTTTTCTATCTTCTCCTGAGCGCCGTCAATCTCAGTCATGTTGTCGGTGAGAGCCTGCCTGAGAGCCTGCAGAGTATTCTGAGAGTCATCGTTAATTCGCGGAGAGCGGAAGGAGAAAAAGCCCCGGCCCCGGCTATCAACATGCACCTGACTACCACGGATGATAACCTTGGCGTTCTCATTATTGACGGCATCGTTATTGACAGGATTGTCTATGCTGCTGAAGATATTTCGGAGATCCTGGTTTATAGTAACATTGAGTGTCATTTTCGGATGATTTCCTGATTAAATTGCGGTGTTCTCCTGGCGGAAGCCCGCAGGCTTCCGGACAGACCGGCCGGGAGGGAGAACATACTCCCGGTCGGAAAATACGTTCTGATTAAACCGCCAGAGTCTGCATTTCCGGAGAGAATGGCGGGACGGCGGAGTTTTCAGGGAAGGAATGATCCTTCTCGTCGTCATCGTCATCATCATCGTCGTCGTCATCTTCGTCATCATCGTCATCGTCGAATCTTCTTCTGGGTCTGGGTGAATTCATACCGCCACTCTGGTTAAGAAGCTTCATACCCATGAAGAGTGATGCGATTACAAGGAGAATACATACGATTACAAGTATTACTACTGCTGCATTTGATCCACCCTTGCCATTCTCTGACACGCTGTCGCCTGATGCTACAGAACCTGCCATGAAGCTGGGATCGTATTTAATATAAGCGCCTGAATTAGCTTCGTAGATAATCCATGATGTCTCACCTGACTCAAGCATTGCATAGAAAATGTAGTATGCATCATTTGTCCATGCGGGAATCTCTGTACCGTTAATCTTTACATATACGCTTCTGAATGTCTCAGGTACAGCTGAAGGCTGTCCGTCGCCTTCCATCGGAGTAAATGTACCGTTGCCGCCGGGAGTGATATCGCTCTGCTGATCTGCAGGCTGCTGCTCCTCAGTCTCTGTACCGGTACCGTCATCCACAGGTGTCTCGGCAGGTGCCTCATATGTTGTGAGGTACTGTCCGTAAATATATC
>JAEEGF011702824.1_pt1 | contig 16118 bp, 10 predicted proteins | sample 9134171 | NCBI WGS metagenome assembly JAEEGF01 (sample SAMN16246542, study PRJNA631951) | gut metagenome | biome: gut microbiome; feature: rumen; material: AP-attached | host: Bos | place: Iran: Karaj | collected 2018-10
CCTTGATCTCGTCGAGGTGCTGTTCGTCGCTGAAAAGCTTCGGCGCGAGCTTCTTGCTTTTCGCGTGCATCCGGAGCGCGTCCTTCGCCGCCTTCTTGTCCAGCTTGAAGGGAATGACAAGGTCCGGCTTCAGCGTGCCCGTGAAATTGCCCATCACGACGACCGGATTGCCGCAGAAGGGACAGGAAGTGGCGGCCATGGTTTCGTCCCCGACGATTTCGCCGCCGCAGGAGTTGCAGACGTAGACCTTCATGCCGTCGGTCTCGCCGTATCCCCACTCCGTACCCGCGTCGGTGTTCCAGTTGAGCTGATCCTCCGGCAGGGGGGCGGCGTTTTCCGGATCGATCGGTTCACCCGGCTTTTCCGGTGCGTCCGGGTTTACGGTATTGTTCAGCTGCTCGTCCTTGCCCAGCAGTTCCGACATGTCGAACACGCTGTCGCAGTACGGGCATTTCATTTTCTGTAGTTTCGGATCGAATTCAAGCGCGCCGCCGCATGCCGGGCACTTGTAGTCCATGAGTTCCGCCATGTTGAATAAACCTCCTGTGGAAGTGAGGAAAAGGCCGGGACGCGCGTCCCGCCGGAGCAGCGGTTTGTGTCCGGCGGGAGCGGTCGGGTCGGGGTATTACTGAACGTCTTCGTCGCCGAAGGGATCGCCGCACTCGGGGCAGAACTTCGGCGGGTTCGCGGGATCTTCGGGTTCCCATCCGCACTTGTCGCACTTGTACTGCTTCACGCCCGCGGGCTTCTTGGTGCCGCAGTCGGAGCAGAACTTGCCCTTGTTGGTGGTGCCGCAGTTCGGGCAGGTCCAGCCGTCCGCCGTCTCAGCGGGCTTCTTGGTGCCGCACTCGGGGCAGAATTTGCCCGTGGCGGTCTTGCCGCAGGTCGGGCAGGTCCAGCTGTCAGCCGGCTTCGGCTCGGGCTTCTTGGTGCCGCATTCGGGACAGAACTTGCCTGTGGCGGTCTTGCCGCAGGTCGGGCAGGTCCAGCTGTCAGCCGACGCCGCGGCGACCTGCTGGGCAGCCTGCTGTTCCGCCATCTGGAAGAGGCTGGCGGATCCGCCGTTCGCAGCTCCCTGCGCCATGTTGAACGCCATGAAGCCGTTCACTGCGCCGTTCGGGTTGGCGGCGGCCGTCTGGAGCGCGTTGGCTTCCGCTCCGGCTCTGCGCGCGGCTGCCGTGCGGACGTCGGTGGTCATGCCGATCTCTTCCCACTCGGTGATCTTCTTTCTCTGATCCTCGGGGATGGAGGGCACGCCCATGGACATGGAGAACACGGAAATACCGCGCTTGCCCCATTCGTTCGCCAGCTCGGTGTTGAGGGCGTCCTTCAGCTCTCTGGTGTGCGCCGGGATCTGGTCGTAGGACACGCCGTTCGCGGAGAGCACGGCGAGAGCGGGCTGCAGGGCGTCGATGAGCTCGGCCTTCAGCGTGGGGTCGATCTCGCTGCGCTCATAACTGGTGGCCACGTTCGCGCAGACTTCGGTATAGAAGAGCAGGGGGTTGGTGACCTTGTAGGAGTAGGTGCCGTTGCAGCGGAGGTCGACGGAGAGTCTGTGTCCGAGCTGCTCGTTGATGACGACCTTGAAGGGGACCGGGTTGGCGGTGCCGAACTTGTTGTTCGGGATCTCCTTCGTGTTGAAGTAGTAGACGCGCTGGTCCTTCGCCGTGTCGCCGCCGAAGGTGAAGCGCTTGCCGATGGTCTTGAAGGTGTCGAGGATGCTCTGCCCGAGGGAGCCCGAGAAGATGGAAGGTTCGGTGGAGGTGTCGTACTTGAATTCGCCGGGTTCGGCGCAGACTTCGACGATCTTGCCCTGTTCCACGATGATCATGCACTGGCCGTCCGCCACCGCGATGATGGAGCCGTTCGAGATGATGTTGTCGTTGCCCTTGTTGTTGCCCTTGGTACGCTTCTGGCCTTTGACCATCAGAACGTCCGCCGGAAGTGCGTCACAGTAGAAATATTCCTTCCACTGATCGGCGAGGGTGTTGCCGATGGAGCCGAGTGCTGCTGCGATAAGTCCCATGATACAATCTCCTTTTTGGAAATAAATTTGATGAAGTCTATGTCCATGCCGGAGGGGATCCCTCCGGCGTGAAACGCGTTGTTTACGGCGGGAATCAGTCCCACGTTCCGATCGGGAAGCCGTCCCAATAACCGCCGTCCCCGTCTTCTCCGCTTTCTCCGCCGGGCTGCTCCGGCAGGAAGGGCGAAACCGGCTCCTCCGGCTCTTCCGCTTCGACGGGAGGCCGGGTCGCGGGATCCCGGTTGTCGACCCAGAGCTCCGTGTTTTCGACCCCCGCTGAGACCTGCGCCCAGAGCGGGACGAGCGTCGTCAGCCGCGCGTCGGAGAAGAACCAGTCCCATCCGGCGGGCATTTCGATGCGGAAGGACGCGCCTACCGGGATCTTCACGCGGATGGACGCCACCTCCGCGCCTTCGTTCAGGATATGGAAGGAGGCGGTGCGGATCTGCTCCCACGGGACCATGTAGTCCCCGTCGATGAATGCGCCCGTGCTGTAAGTGCGTTCGGAAACGAGCGCGTCATCCCGGTAAGTACGGATCCGGACGAGGGCGAGCGATTCGCGCAGGACCGTCAGACGGGTATAGCTCCCGTTCTCGCGGAGGAGGAGGAAATGCCGTTCCCTGTCCGTGTTTCCGCCGCCGACGGGGATCAGTTCGCGCAGCGTGCCTTCCGCCGCCAGTGCGCGGATGGTGTCTCCGAATACCTGTTCGTATTGATATTCTTCGTCCGGATTGCGCACGATGTCGCCGTAGGACGCGATGCAGGTGATCCAGCCATCCTCTCCGACGCTCATGCGCACGGGACCGTATTCGCCGGTCTCTTCGCTTTCGTCCTTCCGGTAGCGGACCCAAAGCGAACCATCCTTCCGGAAGGCGGTGACTTCGGCGCCGTTCTGCTCCGTCACGGAGCCGTACCGGCCGACGAGGGAGGAAAGGCGGTTCGCGGCGGTCAGGTCGGCAAGGAACGCGTCGGAAACGGGCGTGCCGTCCCCGTCGGTGTATTTCGTCGCGCCCGTCACCCAGATCTCATAGTCCATGCCGTCGGCCGGGACCTGGATCTGCGCGGACGTCTTGCCGAGATGCTCGCTGTCGTAGTAAAATTCCGCGTCCGACCAGAACAGCAGCCGGAAGGACCAGTTGCCGGGGATCGTGTAGGTGTAGTCTTCCGCGGGGGCGTTGGCCCACTCCACATGATAGACGGCTTTCCGGCCCGTGCCGAGAGCTGCCGTCCGTTCCGCGGCTTCTTTCTCGCCGCCCTTTTCGAAGGAGACGGTGTACAGACGCCGCGACGCCCCGTCCCCGACGAGATCCACCTCGCAGGAGGACAGAAGGAGGGACTGCCTGTCCGCGATCAGGCGGGCCACGGCGGGAGAGCCGCTTCGCATGAAGCGCACGATGAGTACGACGGAGGAGCCGGATTCCGTCACGCTGCCGATCACGCCGTCCGGGATGAGGCCGGAGATCAGATTCTCTCCGCTGTCCTGCACGCCGCAGTACACGCGGGCGATCCCGTTCGCTTCGGGAAGAAGGAGTCCGTCGCAGAGGATCCGGGTCGATGCGCTGCCGTCGTCCTTCGTCTCGGTCCGGACGATGATCCGGTGTCCGTCCGAGGTGTAGGCGGAAGCCTTTTCCGCGCGGAGTCCTTCGCTCTCCTGCGCGCCCGTTTCCCATTTCAGTTCGTATCCGGCCTGTCCGTAGGCGCCGAGCAGAGCGGTGAGGGAGTTGGCGGCGCGCATGTCGTCGAGGGTGAAGGTCAGCGAGGAGGGATCGACGGAATAATAGTCCGTGAGTGCCGCCGTGATCCGGTCCGCGCCGAAGCGGTCCCCGCCGTAGGTGTAGGTGATTTCGAGCGCGGAGCCGTTTTCGTAGACATAGGACGCGTGTTTCAGCTCCAGGGAGGAGGCAGAGAGCGTGAAGTCGCCGCGCGTGCCGCCGTCCGCCGATTCGCAGTGGACGAGGATCTCGGTCTGCCCGCGCTCGAGCACGCGGAGACTGCCGCCCGAGAAGGCCGCGAAGGGCTCGAGGGAGACGGACGGGCCGGAAGGTGCGTCTTCTTCCGTAAGCGTCACGGAGGACGAGGCATTCTCGAAATCCGCGGCGCTGATATAGAGCCATGTCCCGTCTGCCGTCCGGATGTGGCCGAAGCAGCCGGAAGGCGTCCCGCGCATGTCGACGAATTCGATCGATGCGCGTCCGCCGGGCGTATCCGCCTCGTAGTTATAGGCTTTTCTCGGACCGTCCGTCGTCGGCTGTTCGGTTACGATGCATCCGTACCGCGACACGAGCATGGACATCCTGTTGGCGGCGGTGACGGACTGCAGCGTGACTTCGCGGGCGGCGGCGGGTTCCCCCTCTTCTTCGGTGCGGCCGGAGTTTTCCCCCTCTGCCGGGTCCGTTTTGTCCGGATTCTCCGTCTCGGGCTTCCCGTCCTCACTGCCGGCGGGATCCGTTCCCTCCGGCTTGTCCCCGGAGCCGTCGTCCTTATGTGTGGAGGACGGAGGGGGCGCATCGACGACCGTGCCGGAGACGGTACTGTTCGGTGCGTATTCTTCCTTGAACTCCTTTGCCATTTCGGAGATCTTCCCGAGGGAGCATCCCGCCGCGAGAGGGCCGGTCAGAAGAAGCGCCGCGAGCAGGACTGCCGTCCGGCGGAACGGGGTTCTGTGCGAGTCGTGTTTCATGTTGCAATGTCTTTCGGTGTAAGTTTACTGTACGCGGGCGGGAAAGGGAAACGGGATCAGCCCGCTGCGTTGGTAGCCCAGAAGACAAGGTCCTCGTCTCCGGGTTCGATGAGGTTTTCGGCCGGGGCGGTCAGCCATTCATCTGCGTAGAAGAACAGCTCCCCGTCGAAGTAGGATTCAAGGCTGAATTCCCATGCGCGCGGCAGATGGAAGAAAAGCCTGTACGCTTTTTCTCCTTCATTGCCGTAATACTTTATGTTGTACGTCACGGAGCGAAGATCCCGGATATTCCCGATCGCGGGAGCCATGAAGTCCTCGACCTTGTCCCGGCCGAACTCCGTGTGCCGCTCCATCAGAAGCGTACCGTCCGCCCGATACATCATGTAATCCAGAACGGCGAGGGTCTTGCGGTCCGCGGTGCAGATATAATAATCTCCGTCGAGGAAGTCCGGCGCGGCGGTCAGGGTGACGGTGTCCTCCGTCTCGTCCAGGATCTGATGGTCGGACGCATAAAAGTCGTAAATGAACCGGTCATCGAGGGGATAGGCATTCTCCGGGTATTCGCCGGGATCGGGGGAGAAGAAGCCGGACGCTAAAATCCCGCGTCCCGTGACAGTGGCGGAGATCAGCTGTTCGCCGTCCCAGAAGGAGTAGTACGTGTCGCCCGGTTCACCTTCGCTGTCTGCGTAAATGAAAGAGGAGACCGAGAGGATGCCGGGATCGCCCACCCAGTAGTACAGGTTCGAGACGGCGGGCTCGTCGGTGTAATACGAGGTTTCGGTAAATTTGAAGCCGCCGTACCGGAAAAGCAGCGTTTCGATCCTGTTTGCTTCCCTGAGATGTTCCCAGTCCGCCGGAGGGATTTCGTCCTCTCCGGGATCCGCGGAAGGTCCGCCTTCCGTCCACTGAAAGTCCGTGATGAACAGATAGGGCATGCCGCGGACCGTGGATTCTCCCATTACGGAGTCTTCGAACGCGGTGTAGACGAGACAGGTCCGCACGCCTTCGTCCAGGTGGTCTTCCACCGTGACGATATAGTTTCCGTCGGCTTGTGCGTCGGGGTTCTTTTCCGCCGACAGCGCGCGCCAGACGCCGAGGGTCGAGGAAAGCTGCTCGTCGTAACCGGGAAACGCGATGCCGGGGACGCCGCCCCGCTCTTCTTTCCTTGCGCTCTCTCCGTCGTCGAGCCACGACGGTTCGGGGAGGCTGTCTTCGCCGAGCCTCAGGATCGAGGCGATCCGCTGCGCGGCGTCGACGGAGATCCACGACGATGCTTCCGGCGACTCCGTCCGGGCGGTCAGCGCGGCATAATACCCGATCACGCCCCAGAGACCGTTCGGATCGTTCAGGTAATCCTTTCCCCATCCGACCAGGGCGAGGGCGAGCGCTTCGCTGAGGCGGGCTTCGTCCGGCAGTTCGGGTTCCGGTTCGGGCTGAGGCTCCGGCTCGGGTTCGGGTTCCGGTTCGGGCTGAGGCTCCGGTGCGGGAGCCGGCGCTTCCGTTTCGGGTGTTTCCGGCGTTTCCGGCGAATCGGGCAAACCGGGCGCTTCGGGAGCCGTCCGGGTTTCTTCGGGATCCGCGGAAGGAGAAACGGAGACGCGGGTGCAGGACGCCGCGGAAAGGCAGAGAAGAAGCGCCGAAAGGAGTACGGAGAGCGCGCGTCGGATACGGGTCGGTTTCATTGTTCCGCCTTTCTGCGTTTTCGTCGGAAAAATACGGGCGAAGCGGTTTCCCGCAAGTATTTTCTACATTATAGCATTCCGGAAAGCGTCTGTCAACCGAATCCGCGGAAAAACGGAAAAAAGCCCCGGGGGATATTGCCCCGGAAGCCTTTCTCCGATTGATGTTCGGGGGATGATTACGATTCGGTTAATTTTCAGTGAAAACACCCTTCCCGGGGGTTTTCACTCCGACAGCGCGGCGAGCAGTCTTCTCTTTGCCGCCGTGAAGCGCGCGACGTCGTATTCCACGTCCCGGAAGGAGCGGAAAACGGAAGAGCAGATCTCGTCCGCCAGGGCTTTGTCCTTCTGAGAGAGCGCCTTGAGCAGCTCGTATTCCTCCGCGCTTTCCCGCTCCGCTTCCAGACGGATGGACAGCCACGGTTCCCCGTCGCCGGGGTAGAGGATATGCGTGTCTCCGGCGGGGAGGAAGCAGACGGCGTCCGTGTTGTGGTGTTCCGGGCAGTTCAGCTCGAACGGATCCTGTCCCGGCTGGTAGACGTTGGCCGCCCAGTGCAGGAAGCCGGTGAGGTCATATTTGTAGTTGCCCCAGTGCAGATAGCGGGTGGAGAGCAGCGGATAGTCCATGAAGCGGTTGATGTAGCCGTATTCCCTCGGCCCGCAGCATACATAGTGCCAGATCTCCGCGCCGTTCTGCCGGAAGGTCTCGATCTCGGCGCGGTGCTTGTCGTACTCCGCGTTGAGCGGGACCCAGACGTCCAAGGCGCCGTGGAGATTGCCGTAGGACATGGCGTCGCAGAGACGGATCTCCGGGACGATCTTGTGGATTAGGCCGCAGAGGGCGCGGAATTCCGTGGCGTTTTCGGCATTCGGCTCGTCGGCGACGCCCATGACGCAGTCGTCCGTCCAGCCGTGCTCGTCCAGGACCGCTTTCAGGGCCGGGAGATACTGGGTCAGATAGCAGTAGCCTTCGTAGGACATGGAGGGGATCGAACCGCGGAGCAGGATGGTGGACGCGGACCAGCTCTTCCGCCATCCGACGGAGGGCAGGTTGAAGTATTTCATGCCCGCCGCCCTGTACGTTTCGATCATATTCACAAGGCCCGTGAAGTCGAATTCCCATTTGTTCGGGGAGACTTCCTCCGCGCCGACGCCGCCGACGTACATCATGTTCTGGTGCAGGCGGCGGAGGGCGGCGAGGTATTTGCGGTCGAGGGCTTCGTATTCCGGAGTACCGGGGGTGAGACGGTGGAAGCGCTCGAGGGGCGCACGGCTGTAGCCGAGGATCATTTTGAGGCTTTCCTTCGGGAGCCGGGCGGCATAGATCTCGAGCTTGCCGGGGATCTCGCAGCCGTTCACTGCGGTCGTGAAGTCATAGATGCCGGGCTGTGCGTCCGGGGATATTTTGAGCGCGATATACAGCCCGCCCTGCTTTGCGTCTCCTTCGACGTCCACGGTGCCGTCGAAGGTCTTCAGACAGTCGTACAGGCGGTACGGAGCGACCCGTTCCGGCCAGTGCGGCTTTCTCCCCTCGTCCGGGATCCCGTGGTTGCGCTCCACCATGACGGAGCGGAGGGAATACAGTTCGGGCTCCGCGCCTTCGGGCAGTCCGCGGAATTCCACGGAGACGGCGGGCGATTCCAGATTGCGCATCAGAAGCTGATACGCCGCATAGGTCCCGCGCGCGGAAAAGGCGTCGACGGTCCCGGACGAGGACGGGTAATCAAAGACGTCCGGGTAGGTGAATTCGGCGGATGAGACAACGGTGTACTGCATGGCAGATCCTCCTGTGGAGCCGTTTCCGAAACGGCCGTTCTGCCGTTATTTTACCGGAAAACCTCCGGTATTGCAAGCGGTTTTTGTGAAAAAATCCGGATTTTCTCTTGCAAACGCCCGGAGGAATTGGTATAATGACATCGAAAGCAAGGCATTTCATTTGTTTCGCCGCATGCGGGAAAAACAAAAAACGGAGGTAAATCCATATGAGCGAAGCCAGAACCATGACCCTCGGGCCCCGGACCTACCGCCTGACCTTCGAGGACGAGTTCGCGGGCGATTCCCTCGATCTCTCGAAATGGGAGCTCTGCCCGGAGCAGAGACGGCAGGACATCGGCGGCCGCTGGGCGGATTCCGAGACCTCGGTCCACGACGGCAATCTCTGGCTGCGGGCGCGGATCCGGGAGGACGGCGTGCCGGTATCCGGCGGGATCCGGTCCCTCGGCAAATTCATGCAGGCCCGCGGCTATTTCGAGTGCCGGATGATGTTCCCGAAGACCACCGGCTTCTGGGGCGCGTTCTGGATGATGTGCGGGCGCGTGGGCAAGGTCGACGGATCGGCCGTCACGGGAGCGGAGATCGACATCATCGAAACCGGGGAGTGCGCGCGCCGCGGCGTGAACCACGCGATCCACTGGGACGGCTACGGGGAGGCGCACAAGGCAATTTCAAAAGTGCTGCCGGACGTTCCGGAACTGTACGAGGGCTGGCACGTCTACGCGCTCGAATGGACGGAGGACGCGTATGTCTTCTATGTGGACGGCAAGGAGACCTGGCGGACTGCGGAGCCCGGGATCTGCGCATATCCGGGGTACCTGAAGCTCACGACGGAGTTCGGTTCGTGGGCGAAACCCATCGTGCCGGAAGAGCTTCCCGACTTCTGCCGGGTCGACTGGGTCCGGGTGTGGAAAGAGGAGTAAAAACCTGCGCATTCTGACCAAAACCCGGCCGCATCCTTTGTGAAATCCTACGAATTCCGGCGCAAATCCGCGCGCCGTCTTGTTTTCGGCTGCCCGGCGCGCTATAATGGAACGCAGCACGGGACATACCGTTTTTCATCGCATGCAGCATGCAGGCTGAAAAGGAGTCAATCACTGAAAAGGAGTCAATCATGGAAAAAGTCATTCTTTTCGACGGCACCTCCACCGACAAGTGGATGAACCGCGACGGATCCCCGATCAACTGGAAGGTCGAAGACGGCGCGATGACGGTCGTGAGCGGCGACATCATCTCGAAGGAGATCTACGGCGACGCGCATATCCACGTGGAGTGGAGAGAGCCGGACATGCCGTGGGCCAGCGGTCAGGGCAAGGGCAACAGCGGTGTATACATCCACGGCTGCTACGAGCTGCAGGTTCTGGATTCCTACGGGATCGAAAACCCGGACTACTCCGACTGCGGGGCGATCTACTCCCTTTATGCGCCGCTGACGAACGCCTGCAAGCCCGCGCTCGAGTGGCAGACCTACGACATTTATATCCGCGCTCCCCACTTTGAAAACGGCGAGATCGTGAAGAACGGCTTCGTCACCATCCTTCAAAACGGGATCTGCATCCACAACAACGCGGAGCTGGTCCGGAACACGCCTGGCGGCGTAACGAACTACCGCGTCGCGGAAGGGCCCCTGCTCCTTCAGGACCACGGCAATCCGGTCTCCTACCGGAACGTGTGGTTCGAGAGGCTGTAAAGCGAAAAAACCGGAATAATAGGAAATCAGACGCAGTATCACTACCGCAGGCAGGACCGCGGACAGACTGGGTTCGTCCCTGTCTGTCCGCTTTTTTGCGGACCGGAAAGCAATACTATGGCAATCCGCCGAAATAAAAACACCGCAAAATAACGCCCTTTTCCCTGTCATTCCGAATCGGTGACCGTGTCACCGGTGTGGGAATCCGTCCTCCCCCGGACTTTGCCCGAGCAGAGCCCGGAAAGAAACGGATCGCCGCGGCCCCTTGCGGGGTCTCGCAATGACGGATCTGCCATGTGCGGCAAATAAAGAGGATTGCCATAATGAAAAAGGAGATTCGATGAAAGAACGCGGAAAGATCCATCGTATGAACGAGGCGGCGTGGGTGATCGGCATCTTCGTGTGCTCCCTCGGGGTCTGCCTCTGCACGAAGGCGGATTTCGGCCTGTCCATGATCGCGGCGCCGCCGTATATCCTGCATTACGCGCTCCGGGACACTCTGCCGTGGCTGACGCAGGGGCGGGCGGAATACCTCTGGCAGGCCGTGCTTCTGATCGGGATGTGCGCGGCGGTCCGGCGGTTCCGCTGGCGGTACCTTCTGTCCTTCAGCGCCGCCTTTATCGCCGGGTGCGCCATCGATCTCTGGTTCATCCTCTTAGGCGGGAACGGCGCATATGGGAGTATGGGCGCGCGGATCGCGGCGTTCGCGGCGGGGGAGATCCTCACGGCGCTCGCTATCGCCTTCGTGTTCCGGACGTCGTGGCCCGTCCAGATCTACGAGCTTCTTGTCCGGGAACTTGCGGACCGGTTCGGCTGGAACGTCGACCGCGTGAAAATGGTCAACGACGTGACGCTGTTTTTTCTGTCGGCGGCGCTGTCCTTCGCGCTGACGCGCGGGTTCCACGGATTCGGCGTCGGAACGGTGGTCATTACGGCGGTAAACGCGCCGATCATTGCGCTTTTCGGCCGGCTCATCGACCGCGTGTGCTCCTTTGAGCCGATGTTCCCCCGCCTGACGGGGTTTTTATCCGGGGACCCGGGGGAAAAGACGGGATAATAAAGGCTCCGCCTTTGTTTCCCGGCGGAATTCCCGTCCGAAAAAAGAGATAAAAATTTGAAAAATCCTCTTGACAGACCGCATCGGCTGTGGTATAATCCCATATGTCGGCGCGGGAGATAACCGCGGCATGGACAGAATTGGCCCGGTAGTTCAGTTGGTTAGAACGCTAGCCTGTCACGCTAGAGGTCACGAGTTCGAGTCTCGTCCGGGTCGTGCCCCTTCTATCTTCTGGAACCGGCATTTGCCTCTGTAGCTCAGTTGGTAGAGCAGGGGATTGAAAATTCCCGTGTCGTTGGTTCAATTCCGACCGGAGGCATATGCGGATTTAGCTCATTTGGTAGAGCGCAACCTTGCCAAGGTTGAGGTGGCGGGTCCGAGCCCCGTAATCCGCTTGGAGACGGAGACTGAAAAGTCCCGTCTCTTTTTTTGTTTTTGCGAAAACGAAGCAATTAGCTGCGCTGCGCTTTATTATTCCGAGCAAAGTGAAGAATCCGCGTTCTTCTTCAAGGAAACAAAGGCTGCGCCTTTGTTTTCAAATAGAAGAAAAGAACGGATTCTTCGCTTCGCTCAGAATGACAAAGCGCAGTGATACTGTTCCGCCGTCCGCCCGCTGACTCCGTCAGCAGGACAAAAGGTCCTGAAAGGCTCCGCCTTTCAAAAAATCCGCGCCGTCCCGCGCAGGGATATATAAAAAAAGCTCCCCCCTTTGTTTCCGTTGTTCATAGTTTCGCTATGTTTTCGTGGTATAATCAGGTTGAATCATTTTGAACAGAAAGGAAATCCCAGTATGAAAACCTTGATTCCGCCCTCCCCGATGCCGAAACGAATCCTTGCGGCAAGTCTGGCGGTGCTCCTGCTGACCTTCTGCGCCTGCTCCGACGCCGGCGAAAACGCGGAGAATAACGCCGTGCCCGCCGCAGAAGACAATTCCGTCACCGCTCCCGAAACGGAACCGAGGTGGATCGACTCCGTTCCGGACGACGTGAATTTCGACGGGTATTCCTTTATGGCCGCTTATTCCACCCCGAACCTCGACTGGGACGAGATCGCGCCGGCTCTCGACGAAATCACCGGCGATATCGTCGGCGAAGCCGTTCATCAGCGGAACCTTCTGGTCGAAGACAAGCTGAATATTTCCATCTCTTCTCAGCGCGCCACCGAGTCGTGGACGACGGTGACGGCCGACATGAAGAACCTGGTCCTGGCAGGGGACACGAGTGTCGCCGCGTACGGCGTTTCGACGTGGTTTATGTTCAAGGCCTCCATCGATGGGCTTCTGTACAATCTCGACGAAGTGGACACGATCGATCTCTCGAACGCGTGGTGGGAGCATGAGCTGAACGAAATGATGTCCCTGAACGGCTCCCGGCATTATATGGCAAACGGGATGATCAACTATCTGGACGACTACGCCGTCTCCTGTGTCTATTTCAACAAGCCCCTCTGCACGGATCTGGGGCTGGAGCACCCCTATGAAATGGTGCGCAACGGCGAATGGACGCTGGACAGGTTCTTGCAGTACGTGAACGTGTCCTCCGCGGATCTGGACGGCAACGGGGAGTACGACGAAAACGACCGCTACGGTCTGGTGGAGAACAGCGGTCTGCTGTGCAGGCTCCTTCCCGGTTTCGGCTCGCAGGTGGTCGAATTCGACGAGGCCGGCGAACCGGTCATCAATCAGTCCGAGACCTTCTACACGCAGCTTGACAAGATCACGAACGCGCTGCTGGATCCGAACTACAAGGCGGTGCTCCTGCGCGACAGATCCATCGGCTACGAAAAGGGGGATACGGTGTTCCCGGGCGGAAAATCCCTGTTCTTCGGAGAGATGGTCAACAACATCACGGGATTCCGGGAAAGCATGGAGCAGGACTTCGGCGTGCTGCCCTACCCGAAGTACACGGAGGAACAGGCGCAGTATTATTCCTCGTACAACACCGCGTGGGGGACTTCCTTCGGCATTCCGATCACGAATCCCGATCTCGGCCGGACCGGCTGGATCCTCGAAGTGATGGGGTATTACTCGACGGATACGATCTATCCCGCCACCATTGAAAAGAACATCCTCACCAAAACGGTGCGCGACGAGGAATCTTCGGACATGCTGCGGCTCCTCTTCGACCACAAATTCTACGAGCTCGGCCAGTGGGGCACCTCCGTTTACAGCACGATGTGCTCGATGGCCATTTCCGGTAAAAACAACTTTGCTTCCACCATCAAATCCATCGTCAAAATCAACGCGAAGGAATTCAAGGAAGTCAAAAACTACTACGATTTCGGCGGCTGACATAAAAAAGTCCGCAGTTCGATTTTGAAGAAAGGAAATCAGCCATGAAAAGAATCGTATCCGTCCTTTTGGCCGCTCTGATCCTTCTCTGTTCCTGCTCTCAGGCGGGGACCGGGGGAGAAACCGACCGGACCGATGCCGGGACTCAAACCCCCGGAAGCCCGGTTCCCGAGGAAGAAGCGTCCCCCGAGACCGAGCTCGCGGCAAACCTTCCCGAAGCCGACTACGAAGGATATGTCTTCACGTTTCTCACGCAGACGAACTACAACGACAATTTCCGCCTGAACATGGAGCTGAACGGCGAGGCGCTGAACGACGCGGCCTGTCAGCGGAACGACGCCGTCGCGGACGCCTTCAACGTCGATTTCGACGTCCGGGAGACCGACGACGTGGCTTCGACACTGAAAAATGCCGTTGCGGCAGGGGACAGCGCATACGGGATGGTGCTGCCGCACGCGACCTCCGGCGTCGCCGTCATGGCTGCGCAGGGCTCCCTGTCCAACATCAACGATCTCCCCTATACGGATTACTCCATGCCCTGGTGGAACACGAAGATGAAGGACGCGCTCGCCATCCGCGACAAGTCGTACTATGCTTCCGGAGACCTCGTCATGACCTGGCAGGGGATGCTCGCCATCATCTTCAACAAGGAACTGCTCGAAAATCTGGGCGTCACCGACGATCTCTACGCGATCGCGGAAGAAGGCGGCTGGACGATGGACAAAATGCTTTCGCTGTCCGAGCTCGGCGCGGCGGATCTCAACGGCGACGGAACGATGGACGGCTCCGACCGGTACGGCTATCTCGGGAACAGGAACACGGGCTACGGGACCCAGATCGCCTGCGGTGTTCCCTTCACCGAACGGGACGCGGAGGGGACGCCGGTGCTCGCGTTCAATTCCGAGCGCATGATCTCGGTCGTGGAAAAATACTACGCGCTGACCCACTCCCCGGCTACGTGGCTGGACGAATACTCCAGCGTCACATATGCAGGGAGCAGCTACCGGAGCATGCTGATCGAGGGACGCAGCTTCCTGACGGAGCTGGACATCGGCGGCCTGTACGCCTACCTCCGCGAGATCGAATTCAACTTCGGCATCCTGCCTCTGCCGAAGCTCGACGAAGAGCAGGAAGGGTACCGCGTATTCTGCGGAGCCGGTCTGATCGGGCTGCCTTCGAACGCGGAAAACCCGGAAAGGACGGGCGCGATCTGGGAGGCGCTGGCGTATTACAGTTACAAATTCGTCCGTCCGGCGTTCTTCGACATCGTGCTGGAAAACAAAGCGGTCCGGGACGCGGAATCCTACCGGATGATCACGCTCATGCACGAAAACAAGACCTTTGACTTCGGCTTCAACTTCGATTCCTCCGGCTCGATCTACGGCGCCTTGAAAAACGTGGTGATCTCGAACAACAGCACGGATTTCGCGTCGTTCTACAAGAAGCAGGAGAAGGTCTGGACGAAAACGCTCTCGAAGGTTTACGAGTCCTTCGGAGACTGAGGGCGAGGAATTCCGCTGGGCGCGGGGCAAAAAGAACTGAAAGGCTTCGCCTTTCAAAATCTCCCCCGTGCCGCCCGCACAGGGCAAAAAACTGAAAGATTTCGCCTTTCAACCTCACCGCCCCGCGCACAGCGGATATAAAACAAAATCGGAAAGGCTTTGCCTTTCCGATTTCCGTTTTACGGAATGTCCTCCACCACCGTTTCCGGCGGATTGTCCAGCTGCCAGGGATTGCGCGCGATCTGCTTCAGAAGCCGCAGCGCGGAGGCATAGTAATACCCGTCGCAGATGCGCTCGTCCAACACGAACGTGAAATCCAGATACCCTTTCTTCCTGATCGCGCCGTCCGCTTCCGGTTCGTAAACGCGCCGCTTCGTTCCGAACGCGAAGAAAACCGGGCAGGTGCCGAAATCGTACAGGTGGTGGTAGATCGGCGGAATGCCCAACGACCCCATCGAGGTGATGAAGTAAGAGCAGTGGAAGGGGGAGACCTTCGCGATCAGCTTCGGCATGAGGCCGAAATAGTCCAGCGTCTTCATCGACCAGACGAAGAACTTGAAAAACAGGGACGGGAAATGATTGATGAACGCCGCCACCTTGTCGAAATCCCCGCCGGGATCGTTCCGGTAATTGACGATCTCCCGATTGACCGCCTCGTAGACCTCCTTCATCGTCGCGTCCGGCAGCAGCCACGCCTTGACGCATGTGTCGGGGGACTCGAGCGTCATCTCCTTCTTGATGGAAAGGGAGACCTCGACGTGCCGGCGCGTCCATACCCGCTGACCGCGGATGAAGCGGTTGAGCGCGGGACGCTGGGACACCAGACGCACGTACGCCGCGATCATGACGTGCATCATCGAGATGTCCGTCATGCCTTCCGCCTTCTTTTCGCGGATGTACTGCTCGAGCTTTTCCACGTCAAAGGAATCCCGGATGAAATTCTGGGACCCGGTCCGGTTCACCATAATAAAGGGCACCACCGCCGCCATGGGAGAGATGGTCTTTACGCGCCGAAACTCCTTTTCCTTTTTCTTGCGGATTTTCTTTTCCTTCTTTTCGGACGTCTCGGCCGTTTCCGCGGTTTGTGCGGTTTCGGCCGCTTCCGTCGTTTCCGTTCTTTCCTCTGCCATATCTGTCTCCGAACCAGAAAATCGGATTGGTTCCGTTTCCCGAACCTTTCCGTCGTTTATTATACCATGCCGCGCGCCGTTATGCAAGAGGAACGGCGAAATTTGAGTGTCCGGCTTATCCGTTCCGCTTTCCGGATCTGCCGGTCCTTGCGGCCGCTTTTTCATAGAGGGCTTCCAGCTGTTCCGTCATGGCGCGGGCGGTGAATTTCGTCCGGTACTGCTCCCGCGCGCCGTCGGACAGTTTCCTCAGCAGCGCCTTGTCGTCCATGAGGCGCAAGATCGCGTCCGCCA
>JAEEGF011614782.1_pt1 | contig 16116 bp, 13 predicted proteins | sample 9134171 | NCBI WGS metagenome assembly JAEEGF01 (sample SAMN16246542, study PRJNA631951) | gut metagenome | biome: gut microbiome; feature: rumen; material: AP-attached | host: Bos | place: Iran: Karaj | collected 2018-10
CGCCAGAGCCGCCTTCGGCGGACAGGGCGCCATGGACAACATCCCCACGAAGAAGATCGACGTGCCGGCCGAGGGCATGGGAATTGTTGCCCTGATCAGGGCCGCGGGCCTCGTTCCCTCCAACGGCGAGGGCTTCAGGACCATCGAGCAGGGCGGACTCACCATGAACGGCGAGAAGGTCACCGATCCCAAGATGACCGTGACCCGCGAGATGTTCGGCGAGGACGGCATCATCTTCAAGAAGGGCAAGAAGACCTTCCTTAAGGTGGAGCTGTAGAATAAAGCAGACGCGCGGCGCGCCTTCGGGCGCGCCGTTTTATTCGCTTTTCAGGCGGGCGACGCCCGCTCGACCCCGTACCCGGCGGCTGGACAGGTTATCCCATACCGGGCGCCCCAAGGTGACAGACATGCAATACGAGATCAAAACTATCAAGACTACGGAGCTTCAGATGCGCTACTTCCGCTTTGGACAGGACGGCGCGAGGCCGATCGTCATCATACCCGGCCTCAGCACCTCGAGCGTGATGGGCTCGGCTGGCAGCATCAGGCTGCGCTACGCCCCGCTCGCGGAGAAGTTCGACATCTACGTCATCGACAGGAGGCTCGACATGCCGCCTGTCTACACCGTCGAAGACATGGCCCGCGATACAGCAGCCGCCATGGACGCGCTCGGCCTCGAGGACGCGCTGCTCTTCGGAGTCTCGCAGGGCGGGATGATCGCGCAACTCATCGCGGCCCGCAGGCCCGAGCTCGCAGGCGCCATGGCGCTCGCCTCGACTTCATCGCGTATAAGCGATAAAACCGCGGAGACCGTGGGAGAATGGGTCTCGCTCGCCGAAAGGCGCGAGCGGACTGCCCTCATGGAGGCTTTCGGCAGAGACGTCTACAGCCCCGCCGTCTACGCGATGTACAGAGAAGTCCTTCTCGCCTCCGCCGCCGCGATTAGCGACGAAGACCTGGACAGGTTCATCGTACAGGCGAAGGGCACAGAGGGCTTCGACATACGCCATGAGCTCAAAAACGTGAGATGCCCCGCCCTCGTCATCGCCGCAGGAGAGGACAAAGTGCTGGGCACCGAATATTCCCTCGAGACCGCCGGGATCCTCGGCTGCGGGAGCTTCGTCTACGAGGGCGCCGGACACGGCGTCTACGACGAGGCTCCGGACTACCCGGAGAGGCTGCTCAAGTTCTTCTGGTCGGTCGGGTAGATAAAAGCAGGCCGAGGACAGGAGCCCCGATGGGCGCGCCTCAGACCGGGCTGCGAAAATGACATGCATGACGCCTTTTGAATGAAAGATCACCGAGCCGACCGGCCCGGTGATCTTTGATATGCCGTAAGCTACGTTCACTATTAATACGATGCAGATACAAATGCAGATCATAGTTAGAATGCTGATTAGTTTTTATTTCACTCCTCCTTTTTTGACAATATAAACGCTGAAAGTGCTAGAATTACGGGCAATACAATTATAGATAATTGTTTAAACGGTGTGGTAACCATACAGTAAAAGAGCATCCTCTCCAATATTTGCGGCAGAGGTCGCTGTAACAGTATTTCCGTCACGACCATATAGATCAATAACGCACAACCGATCGAGGATAGAGAGAAGGCTATGAAAATGATTCGGCTTTTATGATATGAAATTTTAGTGAAACGATCTATAACTGATGCAGCTGTCAATCCGGATATACTGCTCAGATACATAGAAAAGAATATCTTCATCGCGTAATAGTCCGAAATATAGCGCCTTGCTGTTTCTCGTTGTAAAATTGGAGAAAGAACAAAATAAGCGATCCATGATAAAGCCAACAGTACAAATAGAAAAAAACTGCCTGAACGACCTCTAATGATCTTCATAATGATTCCTCCGGCATATGCAGACCGAATCAGAGTGGCTTAATCGCACTTTGATTATATCATATTCAAACAAAAGAACATGGCTTGCATCATATGTTTACATCAAAAGACATGCATGACGCCTTTTTAATGAAAGATCACCGAGCCGACCGGCCCGGTGATCTTTGATATGCTGTATAACTCGTTTCGATGTCCCGTCCCTACGCCAGCAGTCCGAACTGCTTGAAGCAGAATATCCAGATGAATAGCGAGAACATCGCGAAGAAGCTCGTGAGGGAGACGACCTCTCCGGCCATCTCGCCGTCGCACTCGAAGGCCTCGGTCATCGAGTAGGACACGACCGCGGAGGGGCAGCCGAAGGCTACCAGCACGGCGACGATCAGCCTCTCGTTCCAGCCGGCGGCGATCGGATAGATAAGGAAGATCGCGGGGAAGAGGACCAGCCTCATGAAGACGACGGTCATTACGTTCCTGCTGTTCGCCTTGAGGTGGTCGAGGTCCATCCTGGCGCCGAGCACTATGAAGGCGAGAGGCACTACCGTGGCGGCTAGGGCGCTTACGACCTTGCCGCAGACGGCGGGCATCGGGATGCGGAAGAGGCTCCAGAGAACTCCGAGTATGACGCCGTCAAAGAGCGGGGTCTTGAGCCAGCCCATGAGGGTCTTGGAGAGCGAGAACTTGCTGCCTTCCTTGGTGGCCTCGCCCTTCTGGATCTTGGAGAGCTTCCTGTAATGCTCCATGATGGGCACGCCGGTAGCGTTGTTGATGAGCACGACGACCGCGAGAACGATCGTTATCTCGGCCACGTCGTCGCCGAAGATGCCCTGCGCTATCGGCAGCGCGAAGAGCATCGCGTTCCCTCTGTATCCGGTGTGGACCAGGGCGCCCTGCTTGGCGTAATCAGGCTCGATCCTCTTGATGAACCACATGAGGAAGAGTATGACAAGCACGGTCCCGGTGAGCACGTACGGAGTCGCCGGGGACTTCGCCATCGCGCTCAGGTCCTTGCTGTAGAGGCTGTTGAAGATGTTGACCGGAAGCGTGACCCTGTTGATGAACTTGTTGAGCTTGCCCGTAAAATCATCGTCGACCACGTTGAACCTCTTCAGGCCGATGCCGATGGCGAGATAGGCCATGAAGGGGAATACGATAGTGAATGTGATGATAAGATTCTGAAGCATTTCTGATTTACCAGCTTTCGTTTAATGTTCTTTTTGTCTGCGCCGCGGGGCGCCTTCTGCCGGATCCGCGCCGGCTCTACTTCCAGAGCTTCTCGGGATAGAGGCCCTGCTTTTTCTTTTCTTCCATGGCCGCGACCACGAGGGGCTTGTCCTCCTGATAGGTCACGCCGTACCAGCGCTCGCCGCAGGGGACTACCCTGACGCGGGCCTTGCCCTCGCTCACGAGCTCTCCGACCACCACGGGGATGAAGAACTCGCCCTTGAGAGGATCGGACGCGAGGATCTGATCCAGGGTCTTCGGGAAGCGCTCCGCGAGCTCCTTCATGATGACCGGCGTAAAGCCGAACATGTTCATGGAGACGAGCGTGTCCGCGGGGACCTCGGTGAAGCCGTCTTCAGCGCTCGGATAGCGCGCGCCGGACGCGGACTTTTCGATGCCCTTGGTCTCGTGGATCTCGCTGAGGAAGCCCTCAGAATCCGATGCGCATATGCCGCGGGTCACCCCGCCGTTCTCGGAGAGAGTGTTCCCGAGCCGGTAGCCGACCATGGAGAAGTCGTAGAAATCGCCGTCCTCAGCGGAGCTGAGCTGATCGAAGATGAGCTTGAAGGCCTCGGGGCCGTAGTAGTCGTCCGCGTTGATGATAGCGAACGGCGCGTCAACGAGCTCTCTCGCCGCGAGTATCGCGTGACCGGTGCCCCAGGGCTTGACGCGGCCCTCGGGGACGCTGTAGCCCTCCGGCAGGTCGTCCTGATCCTGATAGGCGTAGAGTATGTTCAGCTCCTTCGCGGCTCCGGCGTTCATGATCGCCTTGAAATCCTCCTCGATGGAGTGCTTTATGACGCAGATGACCGTCTCAAAGCCGGCCCTCTTGGCGTCGTAGAGCGAAAAGTCGATGATGACCTCGCCGTTGGATCCTATAGGATCGATCTGCTTGAGCCCGCCGTAGCGGCTTCCCATGCCAGCCGCCAGTATGACGAGCACGGGCTTTTTCTTAGTTTCCCTGTTCTCCATAGTCTCAGACTATACCTTTCCACCGCTCGCGCGGCTTCCGCGCCCTCCGGATAACAGCCTTCCTCCGCATGCGGCGGCCGGCGGTCATACCTATGAGGGACCAAAGACATATTAACAAAATCTATGGCATAAATATAATATATAATACCTATTTATGCCATAGAGTCAACTTATATTAAGTTGTGCGCGGGCTCAGGCGCGCAGCCGGCGCCCGCTCTGAAAGCGATTAAGCTCTCGGGGGTACGGGTGCCTTGACGTCCTTGGGGATCGGGCAGACGTAGGGCTTGCCGCCCATGGCGTCCAGGTACTCGGCCTTGGCGGCCTCGACGAGGGCGGGATCCTCCATGAAGTCGATCGCGGTGAGCGCGAGGACCTCAGCTCCGTAGAGCATGCCCTTGTGGGCGATGCTTCCCTTGCCCTGGGAAACGATCTGCCAGGAGTGTCCCGGAGTTCCCTGAGACCAGCAGGCGGTGTAGAAGTAGGTGCACGGGCAGACCATGGAGACGTCGGAGACGTCGGTGGAGCCGGCGGAGGCGATGTCGCTGACGATGAACGGCATTACCACGTCGTTGATCGGCTTCTCGAAGGACTCGACCAGAGCCTTGGCCTCAGCCTCGGGCATGGTCTTGGCGTACTTCTTGGCCATGTTCATCTCGACCTCGGAGGGGCCGGTGTTGCCCACGGTGTTGTTCATCTTCTTGGCGTACTCGAGCTCCTCAGCGGTGTACTCGGGGACTCCGATCTTGACCAGGTTGTCATGGAGTGCCTTGCCGACCACGGTGTTGTTGAGCAGGTTGGAGCAGCCCTTGATGAAGGTGATGGTGCAGGTGGTCTCGGTCATCATCGCGGCGCCGTTGGCGATCAGGTTGACTCTCCTGTAGATGTCCATTACCTGCTCGATCTTCGGAGCGCGGATCATGTAGAGAACGTCGCAGTGAGCCTGAACTACGTTCGGAGCCTCTCCGCCGGTATCGGTGAAGGCGTAGTGGATCCTGGCCTCCTGGATGACGTGCTCTCTGAGGAACTGAACGCCCATGTTCATGAGCTCGGCGGCGTCGAGTCCGCTGCGGCCCTTCTCGGGATCGCCGGCGGCGTGCGCGGCGCGTCCGTCGAAGCTGTACTTGACCTTGACGTTGGCGAGCGAGGAGCCCGGGGTGACGATGTTCAGGTCGCTGGGATGGAAGCCGATGGCGATGTCGCAGCCGTCGAACACTCCGTCTCTGGCCATGAAGGTCTTGCCGGAGCCGCCTTCCTCAGCCGGGCAGCCGTAGCAGATGATGGTTCCCTTGGTGCCGTTGGCCTGCATGTACTCCTTGGCGGCTACAGCTCCCGCGAGAGAAGCGGCGCCGAGCATGTGGTGTCCGCAGCCCTGGCCCGGCTCACCGTGAGCGGTCTCGATCTTCTCGAACTCGTTCTCCTTCTGGTTGAGGGCCTCGAGCGCGTCGTACTCGGCGAGGATGCCTACGACGGGATGGCCGCTGCCCCACTTGGCCACGAAGGCGGTCGGGATGTCGGCTACGCCTACTTCGACCTCAAAGCCCTGCTTCTTCAGCTCTTCAACGAGAGCCTCGCAGGCCTTGTACTCGGTATAGGCTACTTCGGGATAGTCCCACATATAGTCGGACAGCTTGATAGCGGTGGGAGCGTAGTCCTGCACCGCCTTTACAATGAAATCCTTCTTCGACATATTGTCGTCCTCCTGTTAGAAAAACAACGGTGATGGCGGATATTTGTGTGCTTACATTATACTACGAATTATAGAAAAGGTGAATTAGCAGATAGTTAATATGATATATTAAGATAACTAAAGATCTTCTATATGAAAGAGCAGCGGGACGGCGCGGCGGAAGGAGCCGCCCGGTCAGGGGCCGGCGGCGAAGTGATCGGAGCCGCCCGGTCAAAAGCCCGCGGCGGAGGTCAGAGAGCCCGCGCGGCGCGGAAAGGAACGGACTATGAAAGACCAGCAGCTGATGGACAGCTTCATAAGCAGGATCAGGCAGGAGGGCCTCTGCGTCAACTACGCGCAGATACACAGGGCAGGAGAGCTCACGGCCGAGTACAGCCGCCTCCCGTCCAAGACCAGGCTGAACGTCTGGTCGGTGTCCAAGGGCGTCGTGTCCTGCGCCGCCGGCATAGCCATGAGCGAGGGGCTGATCTCGCTGGACGAGAAGATCTGCGATATCTTCCCCGAGTACGTCCCCGCGGAGCCGGGCGAGTTCCTCCCGAAGATCACGATAAGGCATCTGCTGACCATGACGAGCGGGCTCGCGGAGCCCCTGTTCATGGGTGACAGCGACGAGAAATACACGGTGAAGGACTGGATCGGCCACTTCTTCAGCGCGAAGTTCGACAAGGAGCCCGGGACGAGCTGGCTCTACAGCAACTTCAACACCTACATGGTGAGCTGCGCCATCGAGCGCAGGGCGGGGATGAACCTGCTCGAGTACCTAAGGCCGAGGCTCTTCGAGAAGATAGGCATAGGAAACCCCGAGTGGACCCTCTGCCCCATGGGGCACGTCTACGCGGCGAACGGCCTGTACCTGACGATCGACGAGCTCTCGCGCTTCGGCGAGATGTGCGCGGGCTACGGGAACTACCGCGGCGCGCAGGTCGTTCCCGAGAGCTACATGAGGGAGGCGACGCAGAAGCTCGCGGACAACTCCGCCTGGGTGCTCCCCGCGAACGAGAGCTTCGCCGGCAGGGGCTACGGCTACCAGTTCATCCAGAACCCGGGAAACAAGTCCTGGCGCTCCGAGGGCAACTACGGACAGTTCTGCGTGATGATCCCGGATGGGAAAAAGGTCGTGACCGTGATGTCCCTCGACGCGAACTACGACCGTATAGGCACCCTGCTCTGGGAGGAAGTCATAGATAAGCTGTAAAAGAAAAAACCCCGCGCGGCGCGCGGGGCTTTTAAAATTCAGCGGTTTTACAGCAGCTCTCTGTACTTCTCGAGCTCGGCGCTGTTGCAGTAGACGAAGTGTTCGGGGAGTATCTCGTGCATCCGGCGCTCCTCGCCGGTCTCTATGTGGTCCTTCGCGGGGTCGTAGGACAGGCGCTGGCGGCGCTTCTCGAGCCTGGGGTTCGGCTGGGGCACCGCGGAGAGAAGAGCCCTGGTGTAGGGATGCAGCGGATGGCGGTAGAGCTCCTCCGACGGCGCGAGCTCTACTATCTTGCCGTAGTACATGACGGCGACCCTGGTCGAGAAGTACTTGACAACGCTGAGGTCGTGGGCGATGAACATTATGGTCAGGCCCAGCTCCTTCTTCAGGTCGTTGAGCAGGTTGATGACCTGAGCCTGTATGGACACGTCCAGCGCGGAAACGGGCTCGTCGGCGATGATGAGCTTGGGCTTGACGACGAGGGCCCTCGCAATTCCTACCCTCTGCCTCTGGCCGCCGGAGAACTCGTGCGGGTAGCGGCTCGCGTGCTCCTTGGTCAGGCCGACCTTGGCGAGCATGTCGAGCACTATCTCCCTGCGCTCGGCGGGATCCTTGACTCCGTGGTACTTCAGCCCCTCCTCGACTATCTCCTCGACCGTCATGCGCGGGTTCAGCGAGTCTATGGGGTCCTGAAAGATCATGGAGATGTTGTCCGTCAGGAAGCGGCGCAGCTCCCTGGTCATGGGGCCGCTGATCTCGCGGCCCATGAAGCGCATGGTGCCGCCTGTCGGGTCGTAGAGGCGGATTATGGCGCGGCCTGTCGTGGTCTTGCCGCATCCGCTCTCTCCGACCAGACCGAAGGTCTCACCTTCGTATATTGAGAAGGAGTTGTCGTTTATGGCGTTGACTGTGACCTTCTTCGCCCCCTTGCCCGAGGTGAAGGTCATCTTGAGATGTTCGACCTCCAGAAGAGGCACGCGTTCTTCGGGCATCATGCTTCCTCCTTTATTCTGGCGATGCGGTTCCTCAGGACCTCAGGCATCTCGAGCTTCGGGGCCTTGGGATGCAGCGCCCAGGTCGCGGCGTAGTGGGTGTCGCTTATCTTGAAGTAAGGCGGCTCCTCCTCGAAGTCTATCTCGAGGGCGTGCGCGTTCCTCTCGGCGAAGGCGTCGCCCTTCGGCGGGAATATCATGTTCGGAGGGGTCCCCGGTATGCTCATGAGCCTCTCTGAGGTCTCGAGGTCGGGCATCGCGGCGAGCAGCGCCTGCGTGTAGGGATGCGCCGGCTCGAGGAAGATCTCGTCCGCCGTGCCCTTTTCGACTATCTTGCCCGCGTACATGACGTTTATGCGGTCGGCGACGTTCGCGACCACGCCCATGTCGTGCGTGATGAATATGACGGAGAGCTTTCTCTCCTGCTTGATCTCGTTGATGAGGTCCAGTATCCTGGCCTGCACCGTCACGTCGAGCGCTGTGGTCGGCTCGTCGCAGATCAGTATCTCGGGATCTCTCGCGAGCGCGATGGCGATGACCACGCGCTGCCTCATGCCGCCGGAGAACTGGAAGGGATACTGGTCGAAGCGCCTGTCCGCGTCGGTGATGCCGACGGACTCCATGAGCTCCACGGCCTTCTTCCTCGCGTCCGCCCTGCTGATCTTCGGGTCGCTGAGCCTGAGGGCCTCGGTGATCTGCCTGCCGATCTTCATGATGGGGTTGAGCGCGGAGAGCGGGTCCTGGAATATCAGTCCTATCTTGGAGCCGCGGATGCTCTGGTAGTCCTTCTCGCTGGCCTTGATGAGGTCCCTTCCCCCGTACATGATGGAGCCGCTGTCGATGACGGCGTTGCCGGCGAGTATGCCCATGACGGCCTTGATGGTCACGGACTTGCCGGAGCCGGACTCGCCCACTATCGCGACGGTCTCGCCGCGCTTCAGATCGAAGCTCACGCCCCTGACCGCCCTGACCATGCCGTTCAGCGTCTTGAAGGATATGGAGAGGTCGTTTACAGACAGTATTGTCTCGTTATCCATAGCGGCCTCCTTAATCCAGTCCTCGCTGCGTCGGATCCAGCGCGTCCCTCAGCCCGTTTCCGAACAGGTTGAAGGCTATCATCAGCACCGAGATCGTCAGCGCGGGGAAGAGCGTCAGGTGGGGATACTGCATAAGGACCCTCTGCCCCCTCGAGAGCAGGGTTCCTATGGACGGCTCCGGGGGAGCCAGTCCGAGGCCGATGTAGGCCATGAAGGATTCCATGAATATCGCGTCGGGGATGGCGATCATGGTCCTGGTAATGATGGGTCCTATGGAGTTGGGGAGTATGTGGCGGAATATGAGCGCCCTGTTGGGGACTCCCATGGTCTGCGCCGCCATTACGTACTCACGGCCGCGGAACCTGAGGAACTGTGACCTTATCATCCTGGCCGTCGGTATCCAGCCCCTGACTATCAGCGCGAGTATCATCGCCCGCATGCCTGAGCCGAACACCAGTATGAATATCGTGCATATGACGACGTTCGGGAAGGCGTTGATGATGTCGCAGATGCGCATCATTATGAGGTCGAGCCGGCCACCGTAATAGCCCGCTATGGCGCCGTAGACCACGCCTATGACGACGTCGGAGAGCACCGCGGCGAAGGCTATTATCAGGGATACCCTGGTGCCGCGCCATAGCCTCGCCCACTGGTCGCGGCCGAGCTCGTCGGTCCCGAGCCAGAAGTACTTGTCCTCGCAGCCTACGTACTTGTAGTAGTTGACCTTGACGTCGACGAGCGTCGTGCCCCGCACGGAGCGCTCGTTGCTGTAGCTTATGATGCAGTCATTGGGATACTTGGAGCTGTCGCCCAGGCTGTCGAGGGCGCGGTTCTTGAGCGTGTAGCTGCCGTCGAGTATGCCTATCTTCTCCAGTCCCTGCACGCGCGGCGGCATGAAGGTGTACTCCGTGAACTGCTGGTTGAAGGAGTACGGAGACATGGACGGGCCGACGATCGCCATGAAGATCAGGGCTATCAGTATGACGAAGGCCACGACCGCGGCCTTGTTGCGGCTGAGCCTGAACATGGCGTCCTTGAAGAAGCCCCTCGCGACCGTCTCGAACTCGGCGTCCATGACGTGGTCGGCCTTCGGGACCTCCCTGAATCTGCTCTCCGGGATATCCGCTATCTCGGGAGGAAGGTTTTTGAGATCGTAGACTCTGTTACTCATTGCCCTTCGCCCCCAGTCTGATCCTCGGGTCGATCAGTCCGTAGGAGAGATCGACGATGAGTATAGTCATGACGGATATGAAGGAGTAGAACAGCAGGGCGGCCATGGTGACCGTGTAGTCCCTGGTGTTGATCGAGTCGACTATGAGCGTGCCTATGCCCGGGACCGAGAACAGGGTCTCGACCACGAGCGAGCCGCCCATGATGTTGGTGAACATCGGGATGATTATATTGGCCAGCGGCACGCAGGAGTTCCTGAAAGCGTGGCGCGCTATGGCCTGAGCTCTCTTGAGGCCCTTGGTGCGGGCCAGGAGCATGTATTCGGAGGAAAGGGTCTCGATCAGCTCGCCGCGCAGGTATCTGCAGACCGTGGCGATGGGGCCGAAAGAGAGCGCCATGACCGGAAGGATCATGGACTTGAGGCGCGCCGCCGTGTTGCCCGTCGCGTTGAAGAGCAGCGGGAAGAGCTCCCAGCGGTAGGCCGGGAAGTATTGCAGCAGCGTCGCGAATATGAAGGACGGCACCGATATGCACAGTATGACCAGCACGGATATCAGCGCGTCCGGCCATTTGCTCTTGTACAGAGCGGCGAGGGTGCCGGCGAGTATGCCGAGCGGGAGGGATATCAGCAGCGACATTATGTTGAGGAGCATGGTCGCGGGGACCCTCTCCTTGATGATGTCGAAGGCCGATATGCCCGGTCTGAGCTTCAGCGAAGCCCCCCAGTTGTTCTCCATCAGTATGCCCTTGATGAACAGGACATACTGGACGGGAAGCGGTTTGTCGAGGTTCATTCTGGCTATGAGCGCGGCCTGCGCCTCCGGAGCCAGATCCGGATCGTCGTCGTAGGGACCGCCGGGGATCAGGCGCAGCGCGAAGAACGCCACGCTGATTATGATAAACAGCGAAAGCACCATCAAACCGACTCTTTTGAGTACGTACTTTCCCATAGCGTTTCCTTTTTGCGGAAGGCGGACTGCTTTTAGGGAGCCCGCCTTCCGCTTTCTATGATACTATGCCGTGGATCCTGGCGTGAGCGCCGCGCGCGCTACTGCGCGATGTCCGCCCACATGAATCCCCAGCCGCTGCCCATGAGGCTGTAGCCGCCGTAGGGGAGGATCACGTTGTCCGCTACCATTCCGTAGTACTGCTTGTACATGAGCGGGACGAGGATGGCGTGGTCGACCATGTACTTCTCGATGTCCATGGCGAGCTCGACGTGCTTGTTCATGTCGAGAGCGTACTCGTCGCTGACAGCCTCGTTGTACTTCTCCTCGATGTACTCATAGCCGTAAGGAGCGTTGCGGTTGTTGTAGTTGGTGGTGTAGACGATGAGGGAGGTGATCGGGTCGAAGTCTCCGGCGCCGTAATCCCAGAACATGATGGCGATCTCGTAGCTGTCCGGATTGTTCTTCCAGTTCTTGACCTTGGCTCTCATCTGGGCGCCCGGCTCGGACTCGATGACGAGGTTGAGGTCGAACATCTCCTTCCACTTCTCCTGCAGGTACTCGGAGATGAGCTGGTGCTCATGCTCGTCGGAAGCGCAGCGGAGGGTGAGGGTCAGGCTGGTGAGGCCTTCCTCCTTCATGGCCTGATCGTAGAGCTGCTTGGCGAGCTCGGGGTTGTAAGCCTCCTCGACGGTCGGGAGATACCCGGCCGCGTCGGCGACCTCTCTGAAGGTGGTGCCCTGCTCGTCGATCAGCCTCTTGTAGCCGATGACGCCGGTGCCGGGATCATGTCCGCAGTTGGCGGCGAGCTCGGCGCGGTTGACGCTGTAGTAGAGCGCCTTGCGGAAGTTCTCGTTGGCGAGGATCCTGGTGGTGGTGTGTCCGGTGTTGAACTCGATCTGGAACGGGTTCCTTCCGGGGTACTTGATGACTCTGGGGTCATCGCCGTAGTTCGCGAGGGCGTCTACGCCGAGATCGGTGTACATGGTCTCGCCCTTCTCGAACATCTGGACTCTGGTGTTGATGTCGCCAACTACGAGCTGGACGACCTTGTCGAGCTTGACCAGGTCAGCCCTGATGAAGTTCTCGTTCTTCTCGAACTCGCGGACGTTGCCCACGACCCAGTTGGTGAGGTTGAAGGGGCCGGCGGTCATGAGTCTCTCGGGAGCGGAGCCGTAGGTGGTGGAAGCCTTGTCGGCGCTGAGGCACTCCTCGAAGAGCGGCTCATACAGCGGAGCGTAGCCGGCCTGAGCGAACTGACGCATCATCTTGATGGCGTTGGTCTTGTTGGTGACCTCGACCTGGATGGTCATGTCGTCGACCTTCTTGAAGCCTACGTCCTCCCAGGCGACCGGGGTGCCGGTGCTGGCCTGAGTGTAGTAAGCGGTCGCGTTCTTGATCGTGACGTGGTTGGAGCAGAGGGAGCTGACCTTCGGAAGCACGAGCTTCGGGTCGAGCGCCATCTTGAAGGTGTACATGAAGGTGTCGGCGGTGATGGGCTCTCCGTTGGAGAACTTGGCGTCCGGGCTGATCTTGATGTTCCAGGTCTTGCCGTCGCCGTTCACGTCGACGGGCTCGCCGTCAGCGAGGATCGGGGACATGATGGCCTTGCCGTTGACGGGGAGGTAGCCGTATAGAGTTCCGGCGATCATCTCGGTCAGGAGGCCGTCGGTTCCGCCGGTCGCGATGAGCGCGGAGCCGTTGGACGCGGCGGTATAGACTGAATAAGTGAGCACCTTCGGCTCGGGCGCGGGTTCGGGCGCCGTTTCAGTCTTCTTCTCGCCGCAAGCTGCCAAGGATAAGATCATTACCATGGCAAGAAGCAGTGCTAAGAATCTCTTCATTGTGTTTCTTCCTTTCGTTAAGATTTAGAAAATAGAGCTACGCCTTGCGGCGAAAAACGAACTGTGCTGAAGGGGCGCTTCCGGCGCCCCGGTCTGCGGACCGGTCCCGGGCTTCTATTACTCCCCGAAGGACCTGTCGGTGAAGCGTATCCCGGCCTCCCCGACCATGTGGCGGTACATGAGGCCGTTTCCGGTATCCCAGGACGCCTCGTAGCAGCCGTGGTCCGCGAGCACGTCCCTGCAGGCCTGTATCTCATCCCTGATGTAGGACGCGTCCAGCGGAACTATCTCGTGGCCGGCGAAGATTCGGTCGAAGCGGCCCGAGTACCCGCTCTCGAGCCGCTCCAACCCTCGGAGGAATGCATCTATCGTGCATTCATTGGGATAGTACTTATTCACTCCGGAGATGACGGTGTTGTCGCTGTGCATGCCGCCCGTGAAGAGTATGCGGCTCTGCGGGTCGAGGACGCTTATCCCGCCCGAAGCGTGGCCCGGGGTGTATATTACCTCGAGCGTGTAGCCGTCTCCGAGATCGAAGCTGTCGCCCTCGCCGCAGACGAAGAGCGCGTAATTCCTGAATTTTATGAAGTCCTCCCTGACGAAGTCCCTCTTCAGGCCGCGGCCGTTCTCATCCAGGAAGCGGTCCCAGACGTCCGGGCGCATGTAGTTGTCGGTGATCCAGGGGACGGCGTAGGGATGGCACCAGACTCTGTCGAACTGGTAGTTGCCGAAGACGTGGTCCCAGTGCTCGTGGGTGTTGACCACGTAGAGCTCCTTGTCGCCGATGAGCTTCCTGACGAGGCCCTTGAGGTCGCCGATGCCGGCGCCGGTGTCGACGAGCAGCGCCTTCTCCGGACCGTCTATCAGATGCATCCACATGGCGCTGCCGCCCGTGACGTTCTCCTCGTAGAGGCTGTAGACGTTGTCCGCGAAGCGGAACACGGTGTGGAACGGGTCGACCTCGGGATAGATCACTCCCTGATCCTCGACGCCCTCGAACCACTTCTTCATCTTTTCGTTGTAAAATACTCTGGTCTTCATCTCACCGGATAGACGGGCTTTCCCCCGTTATATACATTGATAATGGATTCAGCGCAGATCAGGCTCCCGTTGTAGTTGGTCTCGAACGAGAGAGCCGAGACGTGCGGGCTGAACACAGCGTTCTCGAACTTGAAGAGCGGATTGTCCGCCGTTATGGGCTCGGTCTCGTAGACGTCTATCGCCGCTCCGGCCAGTTTGCCGGACGCGAGCGCCTCGCAGAGCGCCGCCTCGTCGACCAGCCCGCCCCTCGCGGTGTTTACGAGGTAAGCCCCGTCCTTCATGAGGGCCAGGGTCTCCGCGTTCATGAGGTGCCTGACCTCGGGCGTGAACGGAAGGTGCAGCGTGACTATGTCGCTCTCCCTGAGAAGCTCCTCGAAGCCCGAAGGCAGCGCCCCGGCCTTTTCGATGAGCTCCGGCGCTACGAAGGGATCGTACGCGAGTATCGTCGGACCGAAGCCCTTCAGAAGCTCCGCGACCCTCCTGCCTATGCGGCCGAAGCCGACTATGCCGACTGTCTTGCCGGCGATCTCCCTCATCGGGAAGCGCGCCCACTGGCCCTTTCTCGCCGCGGCGTCAAGCCTCGGGAGGTTCTTTATCAGGCCGAGCATCAGTGTGAGCGCGAACTCCGCGACAGAGTTGTAGTTCGCGGTCGTGCCGACCTCGACGCCCGCGGCCTTCAGCGCCTCGAGATCGAGATTGTCGGTGCCAACGCCGAAGCGTATCAGCGCCCTGAGGTCCTTCGCGGACTCCAAGACGTCTGCGGTATACTTCTCGGTGCCCGCGACCGCGGCGAAGGCTCCGTCCAGCAGCTCCTTGAGCTCGTCCGCGGTGGGACGGACTCCGGTCTCGTTGCAGCGGATCTCGAAGCCCGCGTCCAGGAGCATCTGCCTGGCTTCATCGCAGAACGCCCTCGCCTGCGAGCTGAACGGCAGCACTACCAGAGGCTTCATCATTTCCCCCCTTTTCCGAGCAGAGCCCGGATCTTTTCTATGAGCTCCTCCAGCGAGAGCTTCTCAAAGTCCGTGGTGTCCACGTCTATGCGCTCTCCCGGGCACTTGAACTGCGACATCCCGCGCTTGAAGAACTTCTCGTCGAACTCGTCCCTGGTCATGGTGTAATAGAGGTCGTCGCCCTCGCGCGGAGGGTAGTGGTCCTGCAGCACGTGGCCGAGGTGGCGTTTGTGCGCGAGGTCCCTCTCGCAGTAGCGCTCGTAGAGAGTCTGCGGGTCGCCGTTGAGGAATACCGTGAGGCAGTTCGGCCCGTATTCCCCGATGAGCGCGCAGAGCTTCTCGTTGCTGTCGGTGTCGAAGTTGTTGTCGACGATAACGGAATTGCCGGATTTCAGCATTGCCCGGAGCACCCTCAGCAGCGCCTCGTTGGCCGCGTGGTCGAGCGCCCTCTTCTGCGCGTAGTTCTCGAAGCCGAGCACGTCGAAGAGACCTTCCTTGATGTTGTCCTTTTCGATTATCGGGTAGCCGAAGGCCTTGGAGACCGCGGCCGCCACCGTGGATTTGCCCGTCGCGGGCATTCCTGCGATTATTATCAGATCCATGCTATTCCTCCCCGCGGAGCACAGCGGTGAACTTCTTCGAGGCCTCGGTTATGCGCTCCCACTCGCCGTTCCTGATCCAGTCCTTCTTGAACAGGCAGCCGGCGACTCCGGCTCCCACAGCGCCCGCGGCGAGGTAATCCTTGATGTTGCCGCCGTCGACGCCGCCCACCGCGAGCAGGCGGATGTTGTTCAGCGGAGCCGTGACGTCCTTGATGTAAGAGGGACCGAGCTTGGAGGCGGGGAAGACCTTCACGAAGTCGGCGCCGCAGACGTGAGCCTGCTTGATCTCGCTCGGCGTGAAGGCTCCGGGGATGGAGACCATGCCGAGCCTCACCGTCTCCTTGATGACCGCGGGGTCGGTGTCAGGCGAGATTATGAACTTCGCCCCGGCGTCGAAGGCCATGCGGACCATCTCCGGGGTCGTGACAGTGCCGGCGCCGAAGACCATCTCCGCGCCGAGCTCCTCGTTCAGGCGCCTGATGGTGCGCGCCGTCTGAAGCCTGAGCTCCTCGCTGCTCTGGTCGAAGGTGACCTCGAGCATGTTGACGCCGCCGGCCTTGAGGGCCCGCGCGAGCGCCAGACACTCCTCCTCCGAGCTCC
>JAEEGF010885207.1_pt1 | contig 16114 bp, 10 predicted proteins | sample 9134171 | NCBI WGS metagenome assembly JAEEGF01 (sample SAMN16246542, study PRJNA631951) | gut metagenome | biome: gut microbiome; feature: rumen; material: AP-attached | host: Bos | place: Iran: Karaj | collected 2018-10
TTGGGAGCGCCTTTGCAATGTTGAGTTTTATGAGCAGGATAATCATGGCATCAATCAACAGGCGGGGTTGCGTACCCATGGCGGTGCCTCGCGTCGCTTCCAACAAAAAGGCATGAAGCTCTACGCTCGGGAGGAATATGGCAAGAAACGCTTTAAGCACACGTTCTTTAGCGATACACCGATTGGCAATATCAAGCATTTCAACCTCAAGCCGTTCAGGGGCAGCAACTGGTTGCAGACGGGACTGAACGACGCTTTCTCCCATCGCGTGGCACGCTCACTGGATATCGATGTGTTGGGTACCCGTGCCGTTACCGTCTTCCTGAATGGTGAGTATTGGGGTATCTATTATATGGAAGAGGCGACGGATGGGCGTTATTTGGAGGACCATTATGACGTCAACCCCGATAGTTGCAATATCATCAAGAATTGGACGACCTTGGATGAAGGCGATGATACGGAATGGCGCAATCTTTATGACTGGATGGAGACCGCCGACTTGTCGCAGGCCGAGGACTACGACTACCTGTGCTCGAAAATCGACATGAATAATTTCATCGATTATCTCATCTTCGAGTTGTATTCCGCCAATGTCGACTGGCCGGCCAACAATCTCCGCTGCTGGCAAACCGATGACAGGAAGTGGCGGTGGATGTTTTATGATGGCGACGGTTGCTTCTTCCGCAATTGGGATGTGTTTGCCAATATCATCGACACCAGCGACCATGTCAATCCTTCCAATGCGACGTCTACGCTGTTTTTTCGTCGGTTATTGAAGAACGACGACTTCGTTGAAAGGTTGCGTTCCCGTTTTGGGGAACTGATGACCCATAGGCTCAATTACACCTATACAGGTCCCATCTTAACCGCCGTTCGTGAGGAAATCAAGGATGAGGTCCCCAACCAGTGCCATAGGTTTGGTTTCCCGACCTCCGAGTCTCTCTGGTCGGATCATGTGGACAGGATAGATGCATTTTGCAAAGTCGTAATCAGAACATGGAGGCGCAAATCGAAGCGTTCTTGAACGTCCTCTCCAACACGGAGCCCATCAACTTCACCTGTTATCCGAATCCTTTCTCTGACCAGTTGTATGTTTTGCTCTCTTCTGGAGGAAATAAGGAAGAGGAGGTGACGGTCGTTGACCTGATGGGGCGTTGTGTGTATCGCGAGTGGGTGAGGCTCGACGCGGGCATGAATCTTCTCGACGTCCAGTGTGAGGTGGCTCCAGGGGTGTATGTGCTGCGAATCGGCGGCCAAACCCAAAGAATTGTCAGATATTAATATGGCTTGATATGAAGAAAAACAGAAAAAAATACTTATGGCTTTTGCTGCTGCTCTTGGGTTTGATCTTATTGAAGACCAACTACTTCCGACCGATGTCGAATTTTGGACGCAATAAGACCGTCACCCTCGACATGGACATGGACAATGCCGTGCTTGAAGGCATTACCCTGCCTTCGGTGAGCCAGACCAAGGACGGCTCGGGACTGTTTGAGTTCCGCTTCTTCACCCTGTCGAAGAAATACAAGTATTATAAGATATACTACCAAAACGAGAGCTACAAGTTCGCTGATACCTTGCCCTTGGCCAACGAGAACTTCTACGGTAGCTGGGAGGACGTGAGCATCGGCTTCAAGCCCATCGAGCACCACCGTACCAAAGACGCTTTCCGCATCGTGGGCAACCCACGCGACGAGAAGCAATACTATGGCGCCGACCTTTCGGAAAACAGTTTCAGCCCCGAGCATATTCAACAGGTGATTAATTCCATCCACAACGTGCCGGAATGGTATCAGTCCATTGTGGATAAGGCCGAGAAGAACGGTTGCAGCGTGGAAGACCAACTCTATAAAGATGCCCTTTGGGTCATCAGCGACAATCGCAACAATGGCGAGGTGAACCACCGCTGGAAACGCAACCCGCGCGTGGGCGAATACAGCTTTATCCTCGTGCTCTGTAAGGAGGAAGGCTTGAACGAGATCCCCGACTATGTGCAACATATCGGTCAGACGGATGAGAATGGACAGTTTGTGAACCCCTACGGCTGGTTTGAGACGCATCCTTCGAAGAACTATAAGGTCATCCGCTCGAAACGTAAGCTCAAGACGCGGGCTGTCATCGCCGTCGACAAGGGCGTGTTCATCGATGAGTCGAAGGTGAACAACATCGGTTATCATCTCGACAGCACCAACTGCCACTGTGGCACCGACGACTCGCTGTATCGCAGCGCCCTGTACGAGCAGTTTTTCAGCTCCATCAGCAAGCAATACACGCTGCGCAACATTCCTGTCATCCAAGACGTGGTGGGCGACAATCCGTATACTCGTGAGCAATACGAAGCCAACCGAAACCGCTTCGATAGCACCGAGCTGCAGATGAACTGGCCCGTGGTGAGCGAGACCCCTTGCCAGACGGTGCGTCTTGCCGACGACGGCAGCTATCTCTCGCTTATCAACCCGGGCAACGACGACCTGAACAACCTGCACAAGGAATCGACGGGCATCAGGACAAGAGTGGGCTTCACTTACGGCAAGTTCCGTGGCAAGATCAAGTTCCCCGTGATGCTCAACGACGAGAACATCTGGAACGGCTTGACATACGCTTTCTGGTTGATCTACAGCGACAACCATGCGTGGAACAACCGCCGTCACGACGAGGCGGAAGGCGGTTATGTGGACAAAAACGACGACTCGGAGAATCCTGTGCGTCATCCCGACTACCATTATTCCGAGATTGATATCGAGATTGTGAAGGCCTCGCGTTTCTGGCCCAAGGACTATTACGGCAAGCGTGCCGACAGCATCAATGTGGTGATGGATGAGACGCAGAACGACGACGTAATGTATTGCTGCACCAACTGGGACCTCGCCGTGCCTTCGCCCAAGTATTTCTCGTGGGGTATCGACAGCATCCCATATGATAAGGAACACAAATACGAGACCTTGCGTTGGTACAAGCTCTACAAGGCCCTCACCGAACGTGCCCCGATGAGCAACGAAGCCTTCAAGGAACCCTATTATTACTACGAAATCGAGTGGCGTCCCACGGAAATTATCTGGCGCCTCGGCCCCGACCCGGACCACATGCGCGTGATGGGGTATATGAACAATGAATACACCTCGATACCCAACAACCAGATGCGGGCTGTCATCACGCAGGAATACCACTACAGCGAGTGGTGGCCGCCCATCGTCTGGGAGCAAGGGCTGATTCCTTATAACCAGACTGATATTGAGGGAAGGGTTTACGAGATAGTGGTGGAATAAAATTTACCCAAAGCCTATACCGTCATGGCGGACAAGGATCCGCCATCTCCTGAGCGAATCGTATGCCTTTCACGCTTAGGAGATTCCGAATCAAGTTCGGAATGACGGTTTAGGGCCGAGTTTTGGTATCTCGTGTCAGATTGTTACTAAACTTGTCAGAACAATTCCCCATTGTGCAAGCATAATATGGGACAAATGCGGTTTTTCATCTTACAAATCCTTTCGGTTCAATGTCCATTCGATAAGTGTATTCGGCATTCTCCCACAGCGACTGCTCGAGGGTGATGCCTTTCTCATCGGCTTGTCGGGTGACGCTCTCCAACCATTCGGGCGATGCCTTGATGCGTTCGATGCGTTTGGCTATCTCTTCGTTGCGGTAGGCGAGATAAATGCTGTCGGCGGCATCGTATTGCTCGGGTTGCTTGTAACAGAACACGTTGTCGTAGCCGCTCAGATAGCGTTCCGTGAAGCCGTAGGGCCATAGGTGGTTGGTGGCTTCGGTGCATACTAACAGCACGAACTCTTGACTCTCGATTTCCTGTTTGTAGTCGACGGACTCCACGTTTTGGATAGGCTCGCGTTCAGGGTAGATGGTCTTGTTGTAGAACCAGAAGCCGCCGTCGGAGAAGAGATGCTGCGGCAGGGCCACGTTCCAGGCCCAGACGGTCCACCAGTAGGAGTCGGCGATGGTGAGCACTTTGGGCTTGTAGCCTTCGGTGAAGCTGAACTGCGGTTGGTCAATGGTGTTGCGCTTCATCGGGAACATAAGGTTCAGCATGCGGTAGAGGTCGTCGTCCTGTTCCATCAGATAGGTGGAGTCGAAACCTGTTATCTCGAAATGCGCCTGCGGCTGTTGTGTTCTGCCCTCCATCACCCGCACCAACGAGTCGACGGCCTGCGAGGCGGCATAGACGGTCCAGTGGGCGCTGAGGTTGCAATAGATGGGATGACTCTCGGTGCCTTTGCGGTCGCAGAACCAACGGTTGAAGTCAATCATCTCGACGCCTTGCTCGTCGAAGGCCTTCAGGTATTCCTGGTAGTTGTTGGTCTCGTGGCGATGGGCGATGTATTTGTCGGGGATGAGCTCGGGATAGTAGGAGGCCTTGCCCAACACGAAAACAGGCAACAAGGTGATGTCCTTGGCGCGGAGCATGTCTTGGATGAGCTTGAGCTGTCGTGTGTTTTCCTTGATTTTCTCCTCGCCCAGATAGGTCTCACCCGTGTAGCTGATGACATACGACTCCTCAAAGAGCGTTCTGCCGTCATTGCCTTTCACGACGAATGGGTTGGTGGTTTGGTTGAAGAGGCTGTGTCTGAATTGGTTATAAAGCCGGATATACCATTCGCGGAAACCGAAGTTCTCGCGGCTATACTGCTCGGCATCACGCTGGAAGGAACCCGAAGCAAAGTTTTGTAACGTCAACTGCGGACGTTCTGTCTTGTAAGTGACGCCTCCCAAGGCTTTCAACTTGAAGGGATGCCATTTCTCCTGCACGAAGCCCAGCGCAAATCCCAGCATCGTAAGTAAGCATAATATGGTGCAAACGCGGTTTTTCATTCTGCAAAGATAGTGATTTACGGGTTGCCTTGGGTTGTCGTGTCGGTTTCAGGGAGTTTTATCTTGCCTTCGCGGATCTGCTGGTCCACGGTATAGGTGGCATGGAGCGTTACGGCCTCGTCGACGGTGATGCCTTTCTGCTCGGCATCGGCTTTCACGGCGTCGAACCACTCCTTATAGTTGCGGATCTTCTGCTCTGTCTGGCGGATGAGGACGTCGCGATAGGCCTTGCCTTCGATTTGGGCGTCGCGCATGAGGGGACGGCCGAAGAGCACATTGTCGGCCTCGCGGTCGATGGCCTGCTGGAGGGTGATGTCGTCGGTGACCGTGAAGCTGGCTACCTTAGTCATCCATTCAGGGTCGCGTTTGATCTGGCGGCGGATCTCGCGTTTCTTCCCATAGTCTTCTTCCGACAGCTTGGGGTTGCGCGCGGTGGGGATGCCTTCGCCAGCGATTTCGGGGAAATAGGCCTCGGGTTTCTTCCGTAGCAGGTCTAGCGTATAGCTTTCCAACTTGATGCGGTACAACGAGTCGGGATAGTTCCAGGCGATGGCGTTATGGGTGGCTTGGTCGTGGAAAAGACTGTCAATCAGCTGTTCTTGACGTTGGCGGAATCGCTCGTCGCCGATACAGAGTTGGATGATGGCGTCTTCGGCAAAGTTCTCGGTGGCGCGGTACATCTGGCTGCTACTTGAGAACCAAACGATATAGTCGGCATCGAGCAGATAGTCGAGGCGGTCCAGGGTGTTGACGCTGTCCATGATTTTGTCGACATCTTGGTAGGCGACACGATTGTAATACCAGAACTGGAAGTCGGAGAACACCTCTTTGGGAGGGATGTAGGCCATCGTCCTCAACAAGAACGAGTTGCCGATGAACAGGGCCGATGGTTTGACGGTTGTCGAGTCGCTGGTCAGCCAGTAGTCGCATTCCGTGTAATCGAACTTGGGGTCGAACTTGATGGGGCGCATGAGGTTGAGCTCGCCTTCGAGGTCGCGGTTTTGGTCGTCGCCGATGCGGCATTCCGAGTGCCACTCCTTGCCGTATTCGATGCGGGGCATCTTGATGTCGCGTTGCGCTTCCATGAAACGCAGCAACGAGTCGGTGGCGTAGACGCAGGAGAAGTTCCAGTGGTCGCCGGTGGGCGGGAAGAGGTAGAACGAGCAGGTGTCCTTCATCTGAAGGAAATAGTCGTTCATGTCGAAGCAAGGCATGCCGGTCTCTTTGAAGCGTTGGGAGAGATATTCCCTTGCATTGAGCGAGGTGGTGTCGTGCACGCGTCGCGGCAGGTATTCGGGGTAGATGAAGCTCTTGCTCGGCGCGATGAAGGTCATCAGGGTGACATCGTAGTCGGCCAAGACGCCTCTCACCTTGTTCATAAGGCGCACCTCTTGCTCATAGCCTTTTTTGGCGGCCTCGGCGTCGGGGTACCAGTCGTACATCTCGGTGCCATAGTAGTCTTTGATGTTGTGGTCGTAATACAGCCATTTCTCCTTTCCCGAATAGATGTAACTTACGTATTCCTTGCCGTAGAAGTCCCAGCAGTATTGATGGTACAGCCTGATGATGGGTTCGCGGAAGCCGTAGTTGTTGGTGATGTATTTCTCGATGCTCTGTTGGAAAAAGCCGTTCTTGTACCACTCCCAGCGGAACTTGGGCTTCTCGGGCTTCATGAAATACCCCATCAATTCCTTGGTCTTGAAAGGCTTGAAGTGTTCCTGTATCATGAATGAGAACAGGAAGACCATCAGAAGTCCGAAGAGGATGCCATATAACCAATTGCCCTTTTTCATGATGCAGCTTTGGGTCTTTTGATTTTAAGCCTCTGACAGTCAAGATAATATCTGGCATTCATGGTGAGGCATTCCTCTATGCTGATTTGTCGTTCCTCGGCTTGTTTCACGACGCCTTCATACCATTTGGGCTCGTCTTTGATCATCTGGATGACGATGTCCATGGCTTCGTCTTCGTTGAAGTAGCCTTTTTCCAGCAGTTCTTGTGCCGTCCTCGGGAACTCGAACATATAGTCGTACAGCATGGGGGCTGTAAATACGGCCATGACGATGTCGGCCTCTTGCAGCACGGTGACGGCGTCGAATTCTTCCTTGAGTCGTCTCCAGTTGAAGCGTGGCCTTGAAGAATGGATGTCGCGGTTGTAGGCCCACCAGTCCCAGTTGTTGAAGGCTTTCCCGAATGAGGAAAAGACGAGTTGGTTGGCATAGCTGTCGCCGATAACGAGCAGGTTGGGACGGTCTTTTGTGACGGTGTCGCTGAGCTCGACGATGGGTTGAGGCAAGGCTGGCTTGGGGTAGGGGAACAGGAGGTTCATGTTGGCTTCCAGTTCGGCATCGATTTCGGAATATCTTCTGGTGATGTTTGGGTCCACATAGCGGATTTCTGCCAGGTCTTCGCCGGTGATGGCTTCAATCTTTCTCAAGATAGAATCAGCCACGAAGGGGATGGTTGACTCGGCCCAATGGGTACCAGTGCGGGTATAGAGCGGATATGTGACGGTATCCTTGATGGCCTTGAAATAGTTGAGGAAGTCGATATGAGGAAGGTCTTGTTCTTTGAACAGCTCGATGTAGTATTCCTCCAATGAGAAGTCCGATATCTGTTCCCGATAGCGTCGCGGCATCTTCTCAGGGTAGACTGCTGTTTTGGAGGGTGCAAAGACGAAAAGGAAGTCAATGTCGAATTGTTTGAGGGTGTCGATGAGTCGCCTGGTCTCCTCTACGTTTTTTCTGGCATCGGCTTTGGCGTCTTCTATGCTGGGGTAGTAATCCCAGAGCGTCCTGCCGGTGATGTCGTCAAGGTACATGTTCAGGAAGAGCTCACGGTCCTCGCCTTCAATGATGTTGTCGTTGGTGATATTGCGAAAACACGAATAGTCGAACTGATTATAGACTCTGATGAAGAACTCGCGGAAGCCGAAGTTGTCGCTGATGTATTGCTCCATATTATTTTGGTAGACACACGAGGCGAAGCTGTCGACGGAAAACTCAGGCTTTTCCACAACGGGAGTGAAGCCTTGCAAGGGTTTGAGTTTGAAGGGCCTCCATTGGGCTTGAACAAACATCGTGGCAAATCCCAACATCGTGAGCAGGCATAATATGGTGCAAATGCGGTTTTTCATCAGAACCTAAAGTAAATGAAGGGACTAAAACCGCTGGCGTTCAACGCGCCGAGGCAGAAGACGAAGGCGCAGATGCTGACCACGAAGGCCACGATATGCTGCCACTTGTTGTACTCGGTGAAGTAGACCTTGTCCTGCACCTTGAGGCCAAACTTCGAGAGGGTGAAGAACGAGAAGACGGCCGCCACAAGCATGGTGACGTAGAGGTGCGGGTTGTCGCTGAAGTGGAATGGGGCGAAGTCGAAGGCGAAGAGGCGCTTGATGAAGAGCCACGACAGGTCGATGCGCTCGATGCGGAAGAAGCAGCGTGTCAACACGATGATGAGGAAGGTGAAGAACACCGCCGGGATGCGCCCGATCTTCTCGTTGAATTTCTTCAAAAACAGCTTGTCGGCACAGATGAAGATGCCTTGCAAGGCGCCATACACGACGAAGTTCCACGCCGCGCCATGCCACAGGCCGCTGATGAGGAAGCAGAACCAGAGGTTGAAGTATTTGCGCGCCTCGGTCTTCACGCGGCTGCCGCCCAAGGGGAAGTAGAGGTAGTTCTTGATGAACACGCTGAAGGTCTGGTGCCAGCGACGCCAAAACTCTGAAATCGTGGTGGAAACATACGGATTGTCGAAGTTCTCAGGGAACTTGAACCCCATCATGCGGCCGAGACCGATGGCCATGTCGCTGTAGCCAGCGAAGTCGAAGTAGATTTGGAAGGTGAAGGCGAAGATGGCGATCCATGCCGTGGTTGAGTCGATGGTGGCAATCTTGTTGGCGATGTCGGCAAGCTGGGCCGAGGTCAGCACGTCATAGTTGGAAGGTCCCAACACTTGGTCGACTTGGAAGCCGATGACGTCAGCGATGAGCACCTTTTTGGCCAGACCGATGACGAAACGGTAGAAGCCGTGCAAACGGTCGGTATAGAGCGACTCGCGGTTGCGGATCTGGTCGGCGATGTCGCAGTAGCGCACGATGGGACCCGCGATGAGCTGCGGGAACATGACGATATAAAGCATGTAGTCGCTCAGCTTGTCCATCGGCTCGTTCACCTTGCGGTAGGTGTCGAGGGTGTAGGTGACGCTCTGGAACGAGAAGAACGAGATGCCGATGGGCAGCAGGATCTTGGTCCAGGTGAGGCTTCTGAATCCCGTCCAGCCCAGCACGGCGTTGAGGTTGTTCATCGTGAAGTTGCCGTACTTGAAGTAGAACAGCAGCCCGATGCTGATGGCGATGCTGATGCCGCAGAGCAACTTCTTCAGCTTGGGTTTCTCCGTCTTGTTCATCCATCGCACCAAGTAGAAGTTGGCGATGACGGAAACGATAAGATGGATGATGAACTCGGGCGCGCCGTAGGCGTAGAAGACCAACGAGGCCAACAGCAGGAAGTAGTTGCGGGCTTTCCTTGGCAGGATGAAATACACCAGGAAGAAAACCGGCATGAAGTAGAGGAGGAATACGTTGCTGCTGAATACCATATCAGTCGTTCGTTTTATGTTGCAAAATTAGTAATTATTTCAATTGATAGTCAGAGGGTATGGGAATCGCGGCGTCGGGGTCGTCGATGAGGCGACAATGGTCGAGGCCATACTTTTCGCGGGTAATCCAGATGGCGTCGTCTTCGATGGCTTTTTCAAGGGGCTTGTTTTGCTTGATGGCTTTCTCGCGGATGCTCTCCATGAGCTCCTTGTGGTTGGGGATCCTTTCTATGCGTTGCCTGACTTCTTCCTGGACTTGGAGAGAGAACCGGATTGCTTCACCTTGGTCTTTGTAGAGCGGCTTGCCTGCCTTGACACGGTCCACCTCGGCGTGTAGCATTTGATCCATCGTGGCGCTGCGCAGGAAAGCCTGTGCCTCCAAGGCCGCCATCCAGGTGCTGTCTTTGCGGATGTCCTTGGTGACCTTGGCGTAGGGGATGTTACTGTTTTGGGTGGTCAGGTGCTCGACGGCCAGTTCGGGGATGAGTTCGGGGTGGCTGTTGAGGATGGCGATGGCCTCTTTCCGACGGATGCTGTCGATTTCGGTCGTTGTTGCGGACACATTCGATGTTGCGGACACATTCGATGTGTCCGTACAAGAGGGGAGATTCAAGGTGTCTGCAATGCGGTCGATATATGCCTTCCTGGTGCTGTCGTCGACGCCGAGGGTGAGGATGGCAGTATTGGCGAAGCCATTGGTGCCTTTGTTCAATTGGTTACCCGTGGTGAACCACACGATGTAGTCGAAGTCGAGCATTTTCTCTAATAGGTTGTAGTCGACGACATGTCCTGTGGGCTCCAAAGGTTGGCCTGTATAGGCCGTCGAGAAATAGTACCAGAACTCCACGTCGCCAAACACCTCCTGCATCGGCACTTGGTTGACGATGCCCCACATGAACGAGTTGCCGATGAACAGCACCTTGGGCTTGACGGCGTTCGGGCCGCTTTCCACCGTGACCTCTGCCGTGGGGCTGTAGCCGTTGCGTTTGCGGATGGGCAGCGACAGGTTGAGAAGTTTCTCCAAATCGTTGTCGGCGCCGTGGTTGTCGCTCTCGTGTAATGTGCCGATTTTCAGTTTGGGCAGTTCCTCGCCTTTCAGGTTGCCCATGAAGCGGAACAGCGAGTCGGCGGCATAGACGGCGGGGAAGACCCAGTGGGCGCCTGTCTGAGGTATCAGCGGATAGCTGACCGTGTCTTTCATCTGCCCAAACCATCGCGTCATGTCGATGCAGGGGAAGCCAATCTCCTCGAATCGTCTCAAATAGTACTCGCTGGCATTGAAGGTGGTGCTATCGTGTTTGCGCTCAGGGAGATACTCGGGATAGAGGAAGCTCTTCTCAGGCGCGATGAAGGCCAACAGCTCCACGTCGTTTTCCTTGAGGATGGCGCGCACGCGGTTCATATATCGGATGTCGCGGTCGAAGTTCTGACGAGCCTCCTCGGGCGAGGGCTGCCAGCGGAGCAACTCGTTGCCGTAGTAGTCGCTGACGCTCTCAGGGGTGTAGAGCCAGCCTTTTTTTCCAGCCACCACGTCGTGGGCGTAGGTCTTCTTGTAGCAGTCCCAAAGGTATTGGTTGTAGAGCCTGATGACGGGTTCGCGGAAGCCGAAGTGTTGGCCCAGATAAGCCTCTTCCTGCTTGGCATAATCGCCAGAGCGATAGGAGGCAAGGCTGAATTGTGGTTTTTCCTTCTCCTCGGTCACGCCGTTCAAGGGCTTCAAGGGGATGTGCAGCACATGGGCTTGTAGCATGGGCAGGAAGAGCAGCACCATGAGGATGGCGAACAGGACGAGGTCGTATCTCATCCTGGGTCTCTTGTCTCGTGTCCTGCCGTCTTGTGTCATGATCAGAACCTGAAGTAGATGAACGGGCTGAAGCTGCTGGCGTTGAGGGCGGCCACGCAGAAGATGAACATGATGGCTGCGATGATCCACACCCAGATGTGCTGCTTGCTGCTGTATTCGGTGTAGTAGACCTTCTCTTCCAGCTTCTTGCCCCATCCCGTCAGGGTGAGGAACGAGAAGAGGGCGGCGACAACCATGGTGGTGTAGACCAAGGCATTGCCGTCGAAAGCGAAGCCGCTGAAGTCGAAGGCAAACATGCGGGTGACGAAGGTCCAGGCCATGCCGAGGTTCTCGATGCGGAAGAACACCCAGATGATGGTGACGGTGATGAAGGTGAGGATGACCGAGGGCACCGTGCCTATCTTCTTCATCGCTTTACCGAGGAAGAGTTTGTCGAGGCAGATGAAGAGGCCGTGCAGCGCACCCCATACGACGAAGTTCCACGAGGCGCCGTGCCACAAACCCGACAGCAGGAAGCAGAGCCAGAGGTTGAGATACATGCGTCCTTTGCCTTTGCGGTTGCCACCCAACGGGATGTAGAGGTAGTTCATGATGAAGGCGCCGAGTGTCATGTGCCAACGACGCCAGAACTCGGTGATGCTGCGCGAGGTGTAGGGGTTGTTGAAGTTCTCGGGGAACTTGAAGCCCATGATGCGACCCAAGCCGATGGCCATGTCGGAGTAACCCGCGAAGTCGAAGTAGATCTGGAAGGTGTAGGCTAAGGCGACGAGCCAGGCGGTGCCCGTGTCGAGGGTGGCGATGCGCGTCATCACGTCGCCCGCCAAGGCAGGATCGAGGGCGGCAGCGCCTAACATCTGGTCGACACAGCGCCCGATGACGTCAGCGATGAGGATTTTCTTACTCAGACCGATGACGAAGCGGTAGAAGCCCTGCATGCGGTCGGCCATGGTCGACTCGCGCTGACGGATCTGGTCGGCCACGTCGCAGTAGCGCACGATGGGACCCGCGATGAGTTGCGGGAACATGGTGATATACAGCATGTAGTCGCTCAGCTTCTTCAAGGGCGGGTTGACGCCACGGTAGGTGTCCAAGGTGTAGGTGACGCTCTGGAACGAGAAGAACGAGATGCCGATAGGCAGCATGATGCGTTTCCACGACAGTGGCGCGTGTCCCGTCAGGCCAATCATGGCATTCAGGTTCTCCATGGTGAAGTTGCCGTATTTGTAAACGATCAGCAGCCCGATGGGGATGAAGATGCTGATGCCGCAGAGCCATTTCCTGCCTTTCGGGTTCTTGATGCTGCACATCCACTTGACTAAGAAGAAGTTAAGGATGGTGGAGACGACCAATTGTATGATGAACTCCGGCGCGCCCCAGGCATAGAAGATGAGGGAGGCCAGCAAGAGCACATAGTTGCGTATCTTCTTCGGCATGAGGAAATACACCAGGAAGAAGGCCGGCATGAAGTAGAGTAGGAATACGTTACTGCTGAATACCATGGTATTAATAATTTGAATTAAGGTGAAGGTCCCTGAGCTTGTCGAAGGGCCGTTCCTCAGTATTTGCTTCGTTTTGTTTTTGTTTCAACTTATTGAGCAGGCTTTCACTGAAGCCATTGCTCATCTTGTAGAGCGAGACGGTGGAGTAGGAGAGCATGACGAAGTCGGCATCAATGACTTCCTGCACCACATCGAGGTCGGCCACTTTTTTGTCGACCTTTAAGTCTTCGTCATTGAAATAGGCGGTACTGAAATAATACCAGAAAGGCACGCCGGTGAATACGTCCCACACGGGGGTGAAGTTCAAGATGTTCCAGTAGAACGAGTCGCCGACGGTGAGCAGCCGCGGCCGCCATGCCGTGGTGTCGTAGTCGTAGGCGGTGGCTGCTAGGTAGTTGGGCGCTTTCTGCAAGGGCCAGATGAGGTTCATCAGACTCTCAAGGTCGGCATCAGGCTTTAGTGTTCTCTTGAAGTTGCTGTCAATCAAGATGTTGACCATATTGGAGTCGCTCAAATGTTCCATATAGCGCACGAGGGTGTCGGCGCTGTGGATGGCCGCGAGGTTGCTCCAGTGGGTGCCCGTCTGCGGAAACAACGGGTAATCGGTGTGTCCTTTCAGCTGCTGGAACCATGCGCTGAAGTCGATATGGTTGACGCCCAGCTCTTCCAAACGCTTCGCGTAGAACTCGTAGGCCGTGACTTGCTTTTTCTCGAAATAGCGGTCGTTCTCGGGCAGGTGCTCGGTGCAGATCTGTTCCTTGCCGGGGAGCAGGGCCACGAAGAGTCGTGTGCCGTAAGGCTTCAGGAGCTCCTGGAGCTCGAGCAGCCGCTGAGCTTCGGCCTCGAAAGCCTCTGCCATCGTCGCCGAGTCGTAGCCATGATGGTAGGCGAGACCTTGATAGTGGTCTTCCACCGACCACGGCTCGAAGATCCAGTTGTCGCGCGTGATGGTGATGCGCTGGTCTTCCTCCACCTGTGAATAGCGGAAAAAGGTCCACTGTGTCTGGTTGTGAAGGCGTGTCAGCGGCTCGCGGAAGCCATAATGCTGCTTGAGGTAGGCCTCGGTCGAGTCTTGCAGACTGCGGTCGCAGAAACTCGTGAAGCTTGCTTTCGGAAGGGGTGTCTCCGTGGTCACGCCGTTCAGCTCCTTGAAATGAAACATCCCCGTCGCTTGCTGTATCGCCGAGGCGAAGAGCAGGACCGCTGTCAGGGCGAACAATATGACTGGGATGCGACTTTTCATTTTTAGGATGAAAATAACCTGCAAAAATACGAAATTTATCGGCATCGAACTGAAAAAGCGTAATTTTGCAGCATGAATGTGAAGAAGATAGAACTGCTTTCGCCTGCCAAGGATGCCGAGGTGGGCATGGCTGCCATCGACCATGGCGCCGACGCTGTCTATATCGGTGGACCCTCGTTTGGCGCCCGCGAGAAGGCCTCCAATAGCATGGCCGACATCGAGCGTCTCTGCCGCCATGCGGCCCTTTACGATGCCAAGGTCTATGTCACGTTGAATACCTTATTATATAATAATGAGTTGGAGCGCGCCCGGCAAATGGCTTACGACTGCTGGAACGCGGGCGTCGACGCCCTCATCGTGCAGGACATGCAGCTCCTGCAACTCGACCTGCCGCCCATCCCGCTCCATGCCTCCACGCAGTGCGACAACCTGACGCTGGAGAAGGTGCAGCAGCTGGAAAGCTTTGGCTTCGGTCAAGTCGTCCTCGGTCGCGAGCTGAGCCTGAAGGAGATCCGCGACATCCGCGAGAAGACCACGGTGCCGCTCGAGTTCTTCGTCCACGGCGCCTTGTGTGTGTGCCACAGCGGGCAGTGCTATCTCAGCCAATACATCGGCAACCGCAGCGCCAACCGCGGTGCCTGTGCCCAGCCCTGCCGTCTGCCCTATGACCTGCTCGATGCTGAGGGCAATGTCCTCGTCAAAAACAGCCATCTGCTCTGCTTGAAAGACCTCAACAACAGTGCGCATCTCGAAGAACTGATGGATGCAGGCATCACCAGCTTCAAGATCGAAGGCCGAATGAAAGACGCTGATTATGTGAAGAATGTGACGGCCTATTATCGCCAGAAATTGGACGAAATCATCAGTCGTCGCAGTGATTTGGAGCAAGCCTCGCGCGGACGTTGCGCCTATACGTTTGAGGTCAATCCGGAGAAATCCTTCAACCGTGGTTTTACCGACTTTTTCATCAACGGGCGGCAGAAGGGCATAGGTTCGCCATTCACGCCGAAATCGATGGGCGAATACATTGGCGAGGTCAGTTGGTGCAACCCGCTCCGCATGGAAATCGACACCGACAAGGTTTTGCACAACGGTGATGGCCTGTGTTTTTTGAATCAGGATAATGAATTAGTTGGGTTGCGGGCCGATGTGGTGAATTTGGGTAGAGACGGTGTGCACACCGTCTCTACAAACCGACCCCACGGAGCCTTTCGTGGCGCAAGAATCTACCGCAACCTTGACCTCGAATGGCAAAAACAGGTGGAAGCCTCGACGGGCAACCGCAAGATGGACATCGATTTGACCCTTTCCGAAACAGCAGATGGATACGAATTGACCGCTTCGCGTCATTGCGAGGAGGAACGACGAAGCAATCCAGACAAAGAATTCCAATCTCTGGATTGCCTCGCTTCGCTCGCAATGACGACCACACAATGCGACAAAATCATTGCTAACAACCCCGAAAAAGCCACCGATAACATCCGCAAAAAGGCCTTGCAATGGGGCGACACGGTCTTCAATCCCGTCAACTTGGAATTGAAATTCACGGAACCCCGTTTGATTCCCGCCTCAATCATCGGCGAAATGAAACGCGATTTGGTGGCGAAATTGACGGAGGAATTGATTGAGAATCATCGGAATAACCGTAATTGTCGTACCGACGTTGCACGCAACGCCTCTATAACAATCACAGACCCTGACGAAATTCCATCCGCTCTCATGACCTGCCACCACTGCATCCGTTACGCCAACGGCATGTGCAGCAAAGAAACGGGACAGAAGGCCACGCCGCTGTATATCCGCAACGGCGCGAACACCTTCCGCCTCGAATTTGATTGCCGAAATTGCCTGATGCGTGTTTTGGCAGTCGATGATTGAGTTCATTGTTCGCAGACGAACATCGAATTCGTGTCAGGCCCAAAAGTGACCTCGAACTGGAAATAATTGCGCTCGTCCTTCTTGATGCTGACGGAGTAGGTTTGTCCCACCTTCAGGTTTTCGATGATGATGTCCAAATGGCGTCCGCACAAGCAATCGGCCCACGAATCTTCGTAGAGCAGTTCGATGGAGATGTTTTGTTCCTGCGTTTGGATTTCAGGTCGGATGGTGTCAACGTCGCAATAGAATGGCGTGTTTGTA
>JAEEGF010766034.1_pt1 | contig 16113 bp, 14 predicted proteins | sample 9134171 | NCBI WGS metagenome assembly JAEEGF01 (sample SAMN16246542, study PRJNA631951) | gut metagenome | biome: gut microbiome; feature: rumen; material: AP-attached | host: Bos | place: Iran: Karaj | collected 2018-10
CCACATGCTGTGCGTCTTCTTGCTCATGAAAATGTTCAGAGCGTTTGCAACCGTCATACCAATGGCCAGAGGCAGGATGGCGATAGTGCTGATGTAGAAGCGGTCATTCTTGAAGTAGCCAATGCTGGAAACCGTGTTGCCCTCGTTGACCATGATGACGAAGATGAGCCAGAGGAGGAACACACCGCCCAGATTGATCAGGGTGCCGAGCAGGGTAGTCTTGAGCGTACCCTTCACGGAGTCATCGCCCTCGCCGATGCCGATGCTCTTCATTGCCAGGCTGCTGGTAAGGAAGTACGGAATCTGGAACAGGAAGTACATCAGGATGCACAGTGTACGGTTGGGCTTGATGGTATTGAACATGAACGTCGCGATGTGCATGCCCTGTTGCGTATAGGAAGAAATGAGGCTGAACACCAGATAGCCGCAGCCGACGGTGAAGAGGCCGAACAGGAAACTCATGCCGATATAGCTAGGCTTAAAGCCATTTTCATCAGAGGTAATGAAACCATAGGTCTTCGCATTGCCACCGTGCTTGCGGCCCCAGAGGAAGTGGTAAAGCAGGAACAGAACCAGCATGCCGATTGAGACCATCCACTGCCAGCTGATGAATGTATTGTTAGTACCACCCAGCAGGAACAGCTTGCTGATGTTGATGCCGAAGAAATTGCGCTGAGCAAGAACGCCTGGACGATAAAGCGCAACGGGCAGGATGATGAGCGCAGCCAGGGCGACCCACCACATCCAACTGCCTTTCTTGCATGCGATTGCCGGCTGAGGCTTAAGCAGCAGCTTGCTGAAGGCAACAGTGCCGAGCAGGAAGCTGGCCATGGTGAACATAGCGCAGATGGTAGCAGCAAGCATCACGATGAAGCCGATATCCTTGATCTTCCAGACAAGGCTGATCTTATCAGCATCTGCCCAGGACTTTACACCTTCATCCAAACCGACACCAACTTCGCTGGTGATGGCATAAACCATGGTCTGCACGGCCTGATCGTCTACGAGGTAGTAAGCATGGCAACTGTCGGGCATGTAGCAGGCACGATGGTATTCCTTGCCATTGGTGCCGGTGGCAGTATAAGTCTCGCCAATCTTGACTTCAGGCAGATCGGCAGCTGCGGTAGTATAGTCACCAAAGAATATGCGCTTGAGCTGTTCGACCTGGAACAGACCCTTCACGTCATTGTTCGTACGGGCCAAGCAGCTTTCATCCGAGTCGCCCAGGATGAGAGCAAAGTTGAAGTTGTGCTCGTGGTTATCGGCAGAACCATAAATATTCATGCCGAGGTTGACCTGTAGGAAGACTTCTTCCTGATGGTTGATGGCAACAGCCATGCTGTACTGACCGCCCATGGAGTGGCCGCTGGTGACGATCTTGCTGTGATCGATAAAGTTATACAGCTTGATGGCATTCCATACGGTCTCACCGCCCATGGTGGGTAGGCCACTGATGGCACCATTGGCAGTCTCGCTTCTGCCTGTAGCAATATCAGAACGAGCGCAGCCGGTGTAGTCCCAGCTCACGACCACATAGCCGCGGCGGGCCAGCTCAACGGCATAGGAGCTGCCCTGCTCGAGCATGTCACCACCGCCATGGCAGTACAGTACGCAGGGAGCGGGATTGTCAGGAGTTGCACTATGGGGTTTGTAGAGCAGTGCGCTGATCTCATCGCCATCGGCACTGGTCAGCGTCATGCGCGTTACTTCGATTTTGCCCCAGTCGGTGTCGGTGCCGATGATCAGCAACAGCGACAGGCCAAACAGCAAAACAGTGACCAGACACAGAATACGGGTACTCGTTTTCATGTTTGTTTCCTCCTCGCATAATATGATTAGAATGGGATATTGAACCGATCGAACAGGGAAACGCAGCATGCGCCTGGCGATTATCAGGAATGACGCATTGATATAACAGATACTGTGAAAACCATTTAACGGATATCAATGCAGTCTGCTGGCAGGCACATGCTTCTTCATCCAATCATGATGAGCATCTCCTTTTGTATGATTCTGCTATTCTCGGTCACCTTTATTTAAGCATTTTACAAGCCGCAAATAAAGAAGTCCATTGACAACTTATGGACATTTATTGTCTTTTTGGCAGGAAAACAGACATTTACGGCAAATATTTAATACAGAAGGAGGAGTTTTTATGCTTGCCCGCTTTGAGCGCCGGGTCTTCGATGAAGGCTGTAAGGTGTGGATTAACCGTTATAAAGAGCTGTATAATATACCGCACTGGCATTTTGAAGATGAACTGATTGCATGCGCATGCGGCACGGCCTCTGTCGTGATGGATGGACATATTTTTACCCTTGAATCCAATGACTGCCTGTTCTGCCGCCGTGAGAGCATCCACTATATTTCCGGCGGAGGAGACGGGGAACTGATCGTTACGCAGTTTGACCGTCATCTGATCGGTGGCCAGTGGCTGCGTAACCCGCTTTTTCGTGATCAGTATGGCGTGATCGACAGATTGGAGCAGATCTATCATGAATTTAAAGAGAAGAAACTGCGCTACGCGGAAAAGGTTAATGCAATCATGATAAGCCTGCTGATCGACATTTTCCGGGGTGAGGATTTGTGCGGTGAAGAGGTTCAGGAATCTGCATCCAATCATCGCTTTAAGGAACTTCTGGCACAGATCGATATGCATTCTGACGAGCTTTCCTTCAATGAAGCAGCAGATTTTATGAATATGAGTGAAGCGTATTTTTCCCGATTTTTCAAGCGTATGGCAGGGATGAACTTCTCTCATTACCTGAACGTGATCCGTGTTGACCGCGCAATCGAGCTTTTAAAGAATGAACCGGGTATCACCATGGCTGATGTAATGAGCCAATGCGGCTTTAATACTCTGCGTAATTTCAACCGTGTTTTCAAGGAAATAACCGGTATGGCCCCTTCGCAGATGCCTGATGGATTCGTACTGGACGTGCGGTCACTTGCCACGGAAGAGACATCCTTCGATCCCACGCTGGACAGCTCGGTATCCCTGGGCTGATGATGACAGACAACAGGAGCAATAGATGAACAGGATCAGAATAAATGATAAGATCAGCTATATAGAGGCTTCAGATAATCCTCTTTCAGCGGATATTGGTATCATAGAGGATAATGGCAGCACATGGCTGTATGATGTCGGGAACGGCGAAAAGAGCATATGCGGACTGGACGGCAGCTATCATGTGGTTTTGTCTCATTTTCATCCTGACCATACAGGGAATATAAGCAGGGTCCGGACTGAATCCATCTATGTATCCAGGGAGACTTATGCGCATGTCCAATGCGGTACAGTCGTAAACGATGATCTGTATATCGGCAACCTTCACATTTTCCCCTTGCCTTCCAGTCATACAAAGGGCAGCCTGGGGCTTGAGGTAGATGGAGAATATGCGTTTATCGGTGACGCCCTTTACAGCAAGGTGAAGGATGGATTTTACATTTATAATGCACAGCTCCTTAAGAATGAAATACAAGTACTGAGCGCTTTGCGAGCACCGAATTTGCTCGTCAGCCATTTCAAAGGACTCATTCGGGAAAAGGTTGCCGTGATCGATGAACTACGAACAATCTATGGAATGAGGGAAAAGAATACATCGGAGATTATGGTACGGATTGATTCAGACTGACCAGGGGTTTTTTTCCTTTCTTCGGCAAACTATATATGGAGCCTTGGCATTGTGATTTGAAAAAGCTCCTCAACCTGGTATGCTTCATGTGCAGACAGCAGGTATGAGGAGCTTTAATCAATGGGAATCGATTTATCGGCTTTGACGACGTGGACGGGTTGGGGCTTTGAGGTCAAAAAGCCCATGATGATTGCAGAAGGCATAGAACTTTTTTACACCCTGGATCCTGAACCTTGCCTCTGCGCTCCCTTCAGGGTAAAGCTTGGTGAGCTGGACACCTTGGTCGGATACTGCCGCAAGGAATGAGATATAATGCTCTTTTGTCATGGGATGGTCGACCGTGACATAGTATTCATCATCTGTAATCTCTACATGGATCACATGCTCTGGACTCTCTTCCTCGGTCTCAAGAGGAGGAAGAGTAATACCGCAGCAGATAACTACTGCTTCCCCAGTCGCTTGGATCACGTTTCCGCATACTGGACAGACATAGAGCTTTCCTTTGAGCATATTAAATGAACGGTTTCGGTTGCGTATGTCTTCACCGGACAGTAGTTCAACGACCGAAATGCCGAGAGCTTTTGCCAGCGGTTCAAGCAGGCTGATGTCCGGGAATCCCTGACCAGTCTCCCATTTGCTCACTGCCTTGTCGCTTACATGAATTGAGTCTGCCAGTTCTTTCTGCGTTATCTGTTTGCTTTCCCTGAGTTTCCGGATGACAGCACCGGTTACATAACGATCCATCTGAATCGCCTCCTCGGGACATAGTCTAGCATATGTGTGCAGTAAAGGCTACCTACGCTTCGTAGAACTGGTAAAAGAAAAAACCTCATCTGCTAATGCGGATAAGGTCAATCATAATCAGGAAAAAGCAAGCTTTACTTGCTAATGCCGTTCAGCAACGTTTTTAGCACCTGCAGCATGCTTGCATCCACACCGCCGCGCATGTTGTATAGTTCAAAATGCACGACGTACCCGCCAAGCGGAGCGGCGGCATAATAAACAGTACCCATGGGTGCACTGATAGAAAGAATCAGGAACGGCACGGGGGAATCGGTTATCTCTACAACTGTGCAGGGAAAGTCTGTAGCGGTGGAGAGGTAATCAGCCAGCTGGAACAGACTGCAGTCGGCAGGAAGATCATCATAACGGTCAGCCGCCAGCTCGATCGTGCAGGTGCCGTTATAGAAGTTCCCGAACCATTTATGCTGTCCGCGGTTACTTGCCAGATAGCTCTCGGTATCAAGGCTGAACATGGTTTCTTCATAACGCAATGTCCAACTTGCACCACCAAGCTTAATGGTCATGACGCTTTGAGCGGAAGCGCACAGAGGCAGCATGAGGCAGACGATGCACAGCAGGAGAATGGCTTTTTTCACGATAAAGCATCCTTTCAGAGTCAAGGCTTAATGTCTTCCCTGCGCAGGCGGTCGTACACGCTGAGACGGATCTCGCGTTCAAGCGGCCAGTCGCGGTTGACATCACAGGGGTATTCCACACGCATGGTCACGCAGCGCGCATCATTGGCGATAGCAGGATAGACGATCGGCACGCTGTCCAGGGACAGCCGTTCCGCCAGCTGGCGGCATTCATCTTCGATGACTTCCTTCGCACGATACAGATCCTGTCCATGTGCAATAGTCACATTAACCTGCGCGACTTGCTGTCCGCGTGAGCGGCAGATCACTGTACGCACATCTCCGTTGGGAATGGAATAAAGGCGGCCATCTGTGCCGCGCAGAGCGGTAGTGCGCAGAGAAATAGATTCTACTGTACCGGTATAGCCGGCCAGGGTGACTACATCACCGACGTTCAGGTTGCCTTCGAACCAAAGGAACATGCCGCTGATGATATCCTTGATGAGTGTCTGCGCGCCAAAGCCGATAGCAATACTTCCGATACCGGCTACTGCGAGAATCGAGGTCAGGTCAATCCCGAAGATACGCAGAACGACCATAGCGATCAGGAAATACATCAGATAATTGACCACACTGACGGACAGTGAGCGCACGGTCTCTTCCTGACGGACAGACTCACCGCGGGTATCTTTCTTACGGCGCAGATATTTGGTGATCAGCCTGCGCATAAGCTTCAGGATCAGGATGCCTGCAACGATGGCAACGCCGGCGAGCAGCAGACGCATGAGGATGGTGGGCAGCTGATGGTACAGGTCAGTGAACACAGACGTGGCTGCTTTCACATCATCGGCGGGAATTGCAGTTTCGGTCGGCATAAGAACTCCTTACAGAAAAAGGAACAGACGTACAGAGGACTCAGCGTTGTCAGCCGCCTACGGTAACGTCCGTTCCGTTAGTTTTTCATGTTGCCCGATATGTCAGCCGATATCGGCAGCATCCAGCAGTTCGCGCTGCTTATCCATCAGCTCAAGCAGCTGGTTTTTATAGGCGCGGGCAGATGCGCGCAGTTCGTCGACCTGCTTCTGCAGGGCGGCGCGCTCACCTGTCAGAGCCTCATCTTCCAGAACGGAAGCCTGTTCTTTGGCCTTGGCTACGATAGCCGCAGCTTCTTCCTTGGCCTGCGCAATGGTCTCGTCATACAGGCGCTGAGCATTGGCCATTAGCTTCTGTGCACTCTCGGAAACATCGGCAACGACCGGCGCAGGAGCGGGGACAGGGGCCGGAGCCGGAGCAGGAGCGGGCTGCGCATAGGCCAGATTACGGCTGGCCTGAGCGAGGCGGGCCTGCAGGTTGGAAATCTCTTCCTGCATAAGGATCATTTCGTCGCAGATTTCATCCAGGAATTCATCGACCTCTACGGGGTCATATCCGCGAACCTTGGTTTTAAATTCCTTTTCCTCGATCATCGGCACAGTGATAGCCATGAGCACAAACTCCTTTCGTTATTGACAAATACAATTACATAACGGCGTCAACGGGACGGCCGGAAGCGTCATTCTCTGCAGCAATCTGCTGATAGGGAGCAGGCTGATAAGAAGGCTGCGGGGGATAGGCATAAGGCTGCGCACTCTCCTGGGGAGCGCTTTGGAATGCGGCCCGGAAGGTCGCGGCAGGCCCACCAGCATGCTGCTGACTACGTGTCTGCTGTGCGGCACGTGCGGCACGGGGATCGGGCTTCACCTGGACCGTGGAAGGTGCCACCAGGTATACTCCCACACGAGCGGAAAGACGGGTAATAGAACCGCCCAGAGAGAAACAGGCACCATAGAGCGTATCTACATAGCGACGTACTTCGGCGACATCTGCCACACTGTCCATTACGGCCAGTACACAGTCTCCGTCGCGCATGGCGCGGATGACATCACGGCAGTCGTCGGAATTATGCACGTTCAGTACACGAGCGACCATCTGCTGCGGTGCAGTAACCGGCTGTTGTACCTGCTCCTGCTGCGCTGAAGCAGGGAATTCAACTACGTTCTCAACGGGCGGCTGAGCGTGCTGTGCCATGCGGCGGTTGCGCGGTGCTGCCCAACGGTCCGTGACGGGCTGCTGAACCGGCTGCTGGCGGAAGGGCGGCTGCGCATATCCGGCCTGCGGCTGAGCAAAAGACGGTTGCGGAACGGCCTGCGGAGCGCCATAAGGTATTTGCGGATAAGACTGCTGCTGGCCGTAGATCTGTTGCTGCGGTGCATAACCAGTCTGCGGCTGTGCATATGAAGTCTGCGGCATATAACCTGCTTGAGGAGCAGATCCAACTTGCGGTGCAGATTGTACAGGAGTGGGCTGTGTGGGCTGTGCGTTCTGAGCATTATACAGTCCTTCGTCAGCCTCGGGCATGCGGTCATCACGCTTGCCATAGAATAAAGGATTATTGGGGCCGAAAAAAGTTTTTACCCCGCCAACTAAATCCCGAAAAGCCATTCGTTCCTCCTCGTGGGCGTTATACCCGCAATCAGAGCATTTAATCAATTTATTATATACGATGGCATTTGGAAATGCAATATACTCATGAACAAATCAATGTATTTCGGCGCCATCGTTGCCATTTGATCGACGTTTTCTACAGCATCAAGCCTGATTTTTCCTGCATTTTTTCAGGGTGAACTGAAACCGCTTTGCAGAAGGTATTGTTGAAGTTCAGGTATGCCTGGTATATACTGGAGACGTACAAAAACCTTGAAGACATACTTGGAGAAGAAGAGAGCAAATGATATCGGAAGTCAGCAAACAACTTGATCTTGTGGTTGATCTCTATGGCTGCCCAAACCGCTGCATGCACTGCTGGCTGGGACATATGCCCAACACGAGCATGCCCGAGAATGCAGACAGGATTATTATGGATTATTTCTCTCCTTTTTTCTGCAAGATCGCCTTTTACAGTTGGTTGCGGGAACCTGATTTCTGCAGCAACTATAGGGACAGATGGTTTAGAGATATTGCCATATCTAAGAACGCAAAGCCTCAACGCTTTGAACTTGCCAGCTTTTACCGCATTGTCAGGGATGATCAGTATATCCCGTTTCTAAAGGAAGTCGGCGTTAAAAAGGTTCAGCTGACATTCTTTGGCCTGCAGGAGACACAGGACCGTTATGTAGGCAGAAAAGGCGCAGACGAGGAAGTGATGCAGGCCTCCAAGCTTCTGATGCAAAATGGCATCACGCCCAGATGGCAATGCTTTATCAATGAAGAGAATAAGGAAGAGATAGTAAAGATATATGCACTTGCCAAGCAGGTAAGGCGTGAATGGTGTCCCGAACTGGAATTCTTTGTCCATGAAGGCAGCTGCGATGGCGAGAACCGAAAGCTATATCCGATCAGGATACGGAAACGCAGTATTCCAGAGGAACTCATTCCCGTATACTTCGGTTATGATAATCTTCTTGAAGAACGCGAGTGTATTGAACTGCTTAAGGACCTGAATGAGCATCCTGAATTCTCTAATAAAGGGGATATCGTACTGAATATCTCAAATACATTTGATGTCTTCTTCAATATCACGCATATGACCGCTCCGTGGAAGATTGGGAACATCATTGCCGATAAGCCTCAGGTATTAGTTGATAGAGTTCTTCGTGAGGATACCCCGGCGCATCGCCGAGCAAAACAGGTCACATGGGCAGAGCTTGCATGCAGATACGGGGATACTTCATCCGAAAAAGCCTTCAGCTTAGACGATTATAAGATGTTTTTGTTTAATACATTCCTTGAGCATGACGATGAAATCCGTCTGTAACACTCCTTAATTTCCTTGATATCGAGTCCAGGGTATATCTGGCTGTGACGCTTAAATTGTGCCATGTGTTGCGCAGCGCCACAAATTGTGGTATATTTATTATTGGCGCATTGTCTTGCGCTCCTTTTGGGTGATTATTTCAGAGCGGGGTGACTGCATGGACCGTTATAAGCTGCTTATTACGGGCGGCAATCCGTTACGCGGTGAGACCAGCGTATATGGCGGCAAGAATACTTCTCTTGCCGTGTTGCCGGCTACTTTGCTGTGTGACGAACCATGCACTGTGGAGAACCTGCCGGACATCGAGGACGTACACGTCATTTACGACATGCTGGTCCTTCTGGGTGCCAAAGTTGATTACAACCCTGCTGCCCGTCGTATGACAGTGGATCCGCGGACGGTCAATTCGTTCCATGTTCCTTATACCTATACCCAGCGCATGCGTGCAAGTTATTATCTTTGGGGTGCGCTGCTTGGCCGCTGCGGTCAGTGTGAAGTGGGATATCCCGGTGGCTGTGCGATCGGAAATCGTCCCTTTGAACAGCATGTGAAAGGATTCCGTGCACTGGGCGCGCAGGTCGACGATTACGGCGGCATGATCTATGCAAAGGGTGATATGATCGGCGCCGATGTCTTCATGGACCGTATTACTGTTGGTGGTACGATCAATGTACTGCTGGCAGCTGCTCGTGCTCACGGCAATACAACGATCCATAACGCAGCCCGTGAGCCGCATGTGGTCGACTTGGCTAACTTCCTGAACTCCATGGGCGGACGCGTGCGCGGTGCCGGTACCGATACTATTCGTGTCCGTGGTGTGGATTACATGCATGGCAGCCGGTATTCCGTTATTCCCGATCAGATCGAGACCGGAACGCTGATGATCGCTGCTGCCGCGACGCATGGCGATGTGACGATCCGCGGATGCATCCCTACACATATGGAGGCGCTGACGGCTAAATTGCTTGAAATGGGCGTTCAGGTCAGTGATACGGATGATACAATCCGCGTTCGAAGCGACCGCCCGCATCGTGCCGTCAACCTGAAAACCCAGGAGTATCCGGGTTTCCCGACAGACCTTCAGCAGCCGATGAGTGCCATGCTCACCTGTGCAAACGGAGACAGCGTGGTCACAGAAACGATCTTTGAAAACCGCTTCAAACACCTGGTCGAAATGCAGCGCATGGGTGCCAAGGTGCGTATCGTAGAACAGACGGCTATCATTGAAGGCGTTGATGCTCTTTTCGGTGCACCTGTCACCGCGACAGACCTGCGTGCGGGTGCTGCACTGGTCATTGCCGGCCTGATGGCCAAAGGGACAACTGAGATCTATGAGCCCGGCTTTATTGAGCGCGGGTATGAGCATATTGAGGACAAACTGCGTGCGCTGGGTGCTGAAATCTGCCGCGCAGATCTGTAAATGAGATGGAATTGAAAGCTGGAGTAGGACGTGCTAATGCCTTCGAGGTTCTGGGCCTGACGATGGATGCGGATCAGGCTCAGGTTCATGCTGCCTATCGCAGCCGCGTCAAGCATTGTCATCCTGACCAGTTCCAGGAGAAAGAGCAGCAGGAGCAGGCTCAGGAACAGCTGATCCGTCTCAATCTGGCCTATGAGGAAGCCATGCGCATGACAGCACGCCGCCAGATCGGCATGAACAGCGTCTCGTGCGAAGAGGCAAAGCGTCTGGCAAAGCGCCTCTATGATCAGGGCCGTTGTGAGAATGCGCTGAGGCAGCTTCTGCGCGCGGAAAACCGGGACGCTGACTGGTATTATCTGCAGGGCAGTATTCTGATGAAGCTCCAGCAGTATGCGAGTGCACACCAGAGTTATCGCGAGGCAGTACGCCAGGAGCCTGATAATCTGTCCTATCGCCGTGGAGCGTTCGAAGCGGCCAAGGCGGTCCAGAAACATGCACGCCCCGTACAGCGTGCGGTGGATGCTGTCGGAAAGCTTTTCCGGCCGCGGGGGAAATAACCGGGTTTTCTATTATTTTTTTGAGCATTCGGGATGAAATGCGCCCTATACTGCGTTATAATGATTGAAGACAGAAAATGAGGAGGGATTCTCAATGAAGAAACTGATTTCCATTATACTGGTTGTAATTACTCTGACCGTTCTGTGTTTGCCGGCTTTGGCAGATAAGGGCAGCGGAACCTGGACCGGCGAGGTCATTTCCCGTCAGGTCAGCCTGTTCAGCAAGCCGGATAGCAGCAGCAGCTCATCCCGCAAGGTCAAGAACGGGCAGGAGTTCAATATTCTTGACAAGCAGGGCAACTGGGTCTATGCCGAAGTTCCCAATGATAAGGGTGGCTTTGATTATGGCTGGATCATGCTGTATTACATCGTGGAAAACCCCATGCACATCGTATTGCGTACCAACAGCGGCGTGTATGCTTATGCTGCTCCTTACAACTCCGATAAGCGCGTCGGCACGGTAGATGCATACCAGCGTTTCACCGTGATCGCGACCACTGGCAATTACTACATCGTTTCCTTCCGTGAAGCTGTATGCTATCTGCCAATGAGTGCCGATTTCTGGAATGAGGAAGATATTGCTGCAACCGTAAATGGTCCTACTACCGCATATACCGTCGTGACTGATAAGGCGAAGGTGTATGGCTATGCTTCTACCAAGTACGGTGCGATCACTACTTACAAGGCCGGCACTACCGTGCAGGTACTGTACACTGTAAACGGCTATGCCGCGATCAAGTACAATAAGGTCATCGCTTTCATGAATATGAGCGATATCGTTGTCAAGTAAGCCTGAGGACGATATTCGAGGCACTGAAACTGTTCAGCGCCTCTTTTCTTTTGCTCTGAAAAGGGTTATTATGCTTATGGTGGCTTTTAAAAATGGTTTTGAGAAAGGCGGCAGAAGTATGAATGAAATGACCTTCAAACGCAACGAACTGCTGGCACAGCAGGTGATAAAGGGGCTGGTTTCACGGAACATGAGTGGCTACTATGCTGCGAGCCGTGAGGAAGCACTGAAGCTGGCGCTTTCGCTGATTCCAGAAGGCAGTACGGTAACAATGGGAGGCGCGATGAGCGCTCATGAGATCGGGCTTCCGAAAGCGCTGACAGAAGGCAATTATAATTTTATTGACCGCGACCGCTCCAGTGACAAAGCAGCGGCAATGCGTGCGGCGTACGATGCCGATTTCTATCTCAGCAGTGCAAATGCAATTACAGAAGATGGTGTGATGATCAATATTGACGGTAATTCCAACCGTGTATCCGCCATCGCTCAGGGGCCGAAGAAAGTGCTGTTCATTGTGGGCATGAATAAGGTTTGCCCGGATGTGGATTCAGCTATGAAGCGCGCCCGCAATGTTGCAGCACCGATCAATGCTCAGCGTTTCAACCTGAATACTCCTTGCTGCAAGACAGGTTCCTGCATGGACTGCAAATCACCGGATACAATATGCTGCCAGTTTTTGATTACGCGCTATTCACGGCACAAGGACCGTATACATGTGATTCTTGTGAATGATGAGCTTGGGTTCTAATAACCATATGATGTTGCAAAAAGCCAGAACAGCATTTGAGAGGGCAGAATGAACAGAGAAAGCAAAACGCAGCAGCAATATCCCATGATTGCGACCGCAGCCTTTGGATTGGAAGGCCTTTGCAAGCGTGAGCTTCTTGCACTGGGCTTTGCCGATGCAAAGGCAGAGAACGGTGGCGTGCGTTTCTCTGCGACATTGGAAGAAGCATTCCGTGCCTGTATGTGGCTGGCATGTGCCGACCGTGTGCTGTTGATCATAGCGGAGGGACGCTGCGAGAGCTTTGAGGAATTGTTCCAGTTAGTGCGTTCCGCGCATTTCAGCGATCTTCTGCCCAGGGATGCGTCCATTCCGGTTTCCGGACGCTGTGCGCGTAGCCGCCTGATGAGTGTGCGCGACTGTCAGGCTATTACCAAGAAGGCAATCGTTGAACAGATGAAGACGGCATACCACACGCAGATACTGCCTGAGAGCGGTCCGCGGTTTCAGGTAGACGTGGCACTGCATGGGGATATTGCCCGTGTAACACTCGACCTGTGCGGGGATGCTCTTAACCGCCGTGGCTACCGCACATGGAATGGTGAAGCACCTCTGCGCGAAACGGCTGCTGCGGCTTTGGTACGCCTATCAGGATGGCGCGGAGACTGTCCTCTACATGATCCATGCTGCGGTACGGGAACACTGCTGATAGAAGCTGCTTTCCTTGCCGCCCGGCGTGCGCCGGGATTGAAACGGCATTTTGACATTGAAGAATGGCCATGCGTTGATATTCAGATGCTTGAGCGAATACGGAAAGATGCTGAAGCACAGTATGATCCTTCGAGGATCCCGGAGATCACGGGAAGCGATATTGACCCCGATGCGCTTGAACTGGCACGCAGGCATATCCGGCAGGCGGGGCTTGAGGGGAAGATCCGCGTATTCCAGCGTGATCTGCGGGACCTGAAACTCGAAGCGGAAGGCATATGTTTCCTGACGAATCCGCCATATGGTGAACGCCTGGGAGATCGGAAACAGTGTGAGGCACTTTACCGCGCAATGAAACCTTTGATACAGCGGCATCCTGGGAGCAGCCTGCATGTTATTACCAGCCATCCGGGCTTTGAACGTATAGCAGGGATGCGCGCACGGAACAGGACACGCCTGTATAACGGGCGGCTGGAATGTGAGTTCATGAATTTCTGACAAAATGAAAGATCCCGCTCAAAAGAGCGGGATCATTATTTTCCTGATTAGTCTTCCAGATAAACAGGTTCGCTTAGTTTTGCTTGCCAGGCATTACGGGCTACGAGCATATCATCTTGCTGGTTCATGGGCTGCAAATGGTTCAGATGCGAATTGGTAGCGAACAGCAGCGCATCCAGAATACGGATCCTCTCATCGCCGTTGCAACTGCGGGGCAAGCTGCGCAGGGTATCGCCGTACAGCACGACAGGCACTTCCGCCGGAACCCTGAATATCTTAACCTTGGCAGCATCGATCACACCGTTCTCAATCTCCTGGCGCTTTGCAAGAAGCAGCAGGAAGTCTCCTGTACCGAGACTGAACTGAGGACCGCTGTGAAAACGCATTACATCCACTTTTGCGGGTACACCGCCACAGTAACCCCATTGATAAGGCATGTCTGCGAAAATCCGATCACCGCAAGTCTCTGCGTCAGGTGCGGCATGCAGAGTCTCTTCGCGCGGCACATAGCCATTCTCATCGGGTAGCTTGAGAATTCCCAAGGCTGCGCGGAGTCCGTGCAGGGGATATCCTTCCGCAATAAACCCGTATTCGGAGAACTCGGAATCATAAACTGAATATACCATCATGCATGCCTTCCTTTGTTTTTTCACGGCAGATTATAGCATATACACCAGTTTTCCGCAAGGCAGATGTACGGCTCCTTCATGCGTCAACCGCAAAAAGAGCCGTTGAATTTATGTGTGTTCCGGAGCAATGCCTGTCTTTAGCAGATACTGGCCGGTATAGCTTTTTTCACATGCGGCGACTTCTTCGGGAGTACCTGCCGCAATGACTTCGCCGCCGGCGTCTCCACCTTCAGGTCCCAGGTCGATCAAATAATCCGCAGTCTTCAGCACGTCCAGATTATGCTCGATCACCAGTACACTGTTGCCTGCATTTACAAGCTGCTGCAGTACATGTACCAGGCGACTGACGTCGTCCACATGCAGCCCCGTTGTGGGCTCATCCAGCAGGATCAGTGTTTTGCCGGTTGCGCGGCGACTGAGCTCGGTAGCAAGCTTGACGCGCTGTGCTTCGCCTCCTGACAGCGTAGTACTGGCTTGTCCAAGACGCATATAGCCAAGACCTACATCATATAAAGTCTGAAGCTTATTCATAATGAGATTATGGTTTTCAAATACCCGCATAGCTTCTTCTACGGTCAGGTCCAGGACATCCGCAATGGACAAACCGCGATACTTGACCTGCAGCGTTTCATGATTGTAGCGCTTGCCTCCGCAGACTTCGCACGGCACATACAGGTCGGCCATGAAATGCATCTCGATCTTCAGCAGGCCATCGCCGCTGCAGGCCTCGCAACGTCCGCCTTTTACATTGAAGCTGAAACGGTTTTCCTTATAACCGCGTACTTTGGCCTCGGGACATTGTGCAAAAACGCGCCGGATGAGATCAAAGAGCCCTGTATAAGTGGCGGGATTGCTGCGTGGCGTGCGTCCGATGGGACTCTGGTCGATGCATATGATCTTATCCAGCTGATCCAGGCCTTCCATTCCGTCACAGTCGCCGGGCTTGGTGCGTGCACGGTTCAGATCCCTTGCCAATGTTTTATGCAGGATCCCATTGACAAGACTGCTCTTGCCGCTGCCGGACACGCCGCTTACGCAGCACAGAACGCCCAGCGGGAACCTCACATCGATGTTCTTCAGGTTGTGTTCGCGTGCACCGTGTACGGTCAGCCACCCACGTGGAATGCGGCGGTGTACGGGGACCGCGATGCGTTTGCGCCCGGACAGATAATCACCGGTAATGGAGCGAGGGCTGTTCATGACGTCTTCGATCGTGCCGCACGCAACGATCTCGCCGCCATGTTCTCCGGCCCCTGGCCCGATGTCTACCAGATAGTCGGCAGAACGAAGGGTTTCTTCATCATGCTCGACTACGATCAGGGTGTTGCCCAAATCACGCAGATGCCTGAGAGTGCTCAGAAGCCGCGCATTATCGCGCTGGTGCAGGCCGATGGACGGCTCGTCCAGTATGTAAAGTACGCCGACAAGACCGCTGCCGATCTGTGTTGCCAGGCGGATACGCTGCGCCTCACCGCCGGACAGTGTAGCTGCTGCGCGGGACAGTGTCAGATAATCGAGACCGACATCACAGAGAAAACCCATGCGGGCATTGACTTCCTTGAGAATGGGCGCAGCAATCATCTTTTGCGTGGGCCCGAAAGAAAGATCGGCAAAAAATGCCTTGGCGGAGCGTATGTTCATTTCCGAGATTTCGGCAATGTTCCGGCCGCCTACCGTTACAGCCAGTGCCTCGCGCTTGAGCCGGCGCCCGCCGCAGGCGGGACAGGGTTCATGGCTCATATACTCTTCATAAGCTGCTTTCATGTTATCGCTTGAAGTCTCGCGGTAACGCCGTTCCAGCGCATTGATTACGCCTTCAAAAGCTGTCTTGTATACGCCATGCCCGCTGACACTTTCATAGGCGACATCAAATTTCTCGCCCTTGCTGCCATAAAGGATCACATCCATTACTTCCGCAGGGAGGTCACGTACCGGGGTATCCATGGAGAATCCGTAGTGTGCTGCCATTCCCATGAATACTGAGCGGGCGAAACTTCCTTC
>JAEEGF012162554.1_pt1 | contig 16113 bp, 14 predicted proteins | sample 9134171 | NCBI WGS metagenome assembly JAEEGF01 (sample SAMN16246542, study PRJNA631951) | gut metagenome | biome: gut microbiome; feature: rumen; material: AP-attached | host: Bos | place: Iran: Karaj | collected 2018-10
AACACCGGAGCACCTGCCGCGACTCCGTCAAAGGCGCCGACGGGAACATTTACGCCGACACCTGCAGCGACTTTGACTTCAGGTGCCGATGTGACACCTGAGCCTACTCCGGCACCGACTGATACGCCGACACCTGCCGTAACGCCGACATTTACACCCACGCCGACGTTTACGCCGACACCCACCGTGGCACCTACGAAGGCACCCGAACCCACAAAGGCTCCTGATCCTACAAAAGCACCCGATGGTGTGGTGCGCGCGACTATAGTCGTTAGCCCCGGCACCAGCGCGACAAGGATCTGCCAGATGTGTAAGGACAAAGGCATCATCCAGAGCGCGGACGCGATGCTTAGATACGTCATAGCACACAACCTCGCCGACGAATTCCTGATAGGAGAGTTCGATCTTTCAAGCGATATGGACTTTAAGGCAATCTGCGAAAAGATGACAGGAAAGAAGATAAACTAAAACGTTATAATGGCGTGTATGTCCCGCTATACTTGTGGCGGGACATTTTTTAAGCGGGGCTCCCCCGTGGCATTCAGCCGCGAGGGCGAAAGGAGACAAAGGATGTTTTGCGAAAAATGTGGCGCACCTCTGGACGATAACGTGAAATTTTGCACAAACTGCGGCGCAAAGGTCACTGTGCCCGCAGCTCCTTCTCCCGAAAAAAAGCAGAGCAAAGCAGTTCCCGTGATCATCTCGGTAGTGCTGACTGTTCTTGTCATCGCGGGCATTTTTGCAGCTCTTATAAAGGCCGGCGTCATAAACTTCGGAGGTCAGAAAGCTCCCGAGTACGAGCCCACGCCCGCACTCACGGCTCTGCCTGTTTATACCGAAGCTCCGACGTCCACACCGTCACCAACGCCTACTCCCACTTGCACGTTTACACCGACTCCGACGCCCACAGACACACCGACACCGCTTCCCACGGAATCCGCGGCTCATATAGCGCTTAATGAACTTTCCGGGATAATAGCGGAAACGGAAAAGTCTCTTGATGCCTTTGAAATCTCGGAGTTTGAGGGGATGGCTGAGCTCATTGAGATCGCCGACAGACTCTATGGTGAACTCTCTCTGCAGAAGTCAAAGACGGAAAAGCTTAATGGCCTTCCCGAAAACATCAGAAAAGCCTGCAGTGATATGTATGAACTCTATCTTACAGGAACTTTTGAACTTATCATGGATGTCGATTTCCTCATCGATTTTTCCGAAATAGACGACAAATTCTATGATGACGAAGCAGAGATCGAAGATCTGTACGATGCCCTTGTGGAGTGCTTTGAAGAAAAGGTGTGCCCGGATAATCTGAAAGACTGTTGGTCAAAGATGAAAAGATCGCTTGATTATCTCGGCACATACCTTGTGCGTTCAAACGAGGCCGACCTGCTCTATGATGCGCTCCGGCAGTCCTCTGCGGAAAATCTTCTCATGAGGTTTGCGACCGTATATGGGAATGAGCGTGACAAACTGTCCGAGATCATCAATGATGAGCTGAATTTTGCGGACCTTCAGTTTGCCACGGGCGATGAGATAATGGAGGATGTGAAAAAGGTCATTACGATGTCTGACGATGCCGCATCGTCTTATAAGTTCAGGTATGATATAGAAAACAACATCGAGGACCCGCAGTATGATCATATTGCAACGATATATCCGTCACTTTACAATACCTACGATTGCTTTGTGACGATAAAGATGGGGTGTCTCACAGGCGCCAAGGATGTCATTGTTTCGTGCGAGATCCCGGGACTTTCCCAGGAGACCAAACAAAGCTACCACATCGGAGCTTCACTGACCGTTATAAATATCAAGCCTCCAGCATCTTCCGAAAAGCTTAATCTTGACAAGGCAAAGGACACACAGATCAGGGTCTCGATAAAAGAGAAGAGCACGGGCGCGGTGATAGACGAGCAGTCGTTCCCCGTGCATATCGCGAGCCGCAATGACTTTGTATGGATAAACGATGATTTCGGTACGATAACACAGGATAACATTCTCTGTTTCCTTTCTCCCGATTCAGAAGCCATCACAAAGCTTAAAAGGGACGCGATCGATATCCTTTCGTATTTCACAAATGACAATATGGATTCGCTGGTCGGCTATCAGGGACCTTATTTTGCCTATGATTACCTTGGGGACGGCTCATATGATGACGATGACGACCTGACCGCGACTATGCTCACGACTTACTGTCAGGTGGCATCGCTGATGCGCGCGATGTCCGATGCCGGTGTGAGATATACCATGGATCCTTTTTCCATCGATGACGCAGGGCAGCACATCCTTTTCCCGGATCAGGTCATCGAAAGAAAAACAGGACTCTGCATCGAGACGTCACTTGTTATCGCGAGCGCCCTGCAGAGCGCGGGGATGCACACTTTCCTGATCCTCCCTCCGGGACATGCACAGGTCGCGGTGGAGACATGGTATGGCTCGGGGTACTATTTCCTCATAGAGACGACATCCATCCCCAACACAAATACCGACTTCGTGGACGATGCCAACTATTTCCTGAATTACTGGGAAGGCGAGAGTGACAACTATCCCATATCGATCTACACCGACGATTACTGGAGCTCATATCTCGAGGACTGCTACGTGATCGACTGCAGCGACGGCGCACTCCTCGGAATGACACCGTTTGCGTATTGAAAAAATATTTCACTTCCCAAACAAAACGCTTGCATTTGCAGGCGTTTTGTGTTATATTACCACGGCGTGTGTTTAACACGCCGTTTCTGTGTGTAAAAGCACGGAGTTCGTCAATGCGTTGCATTGACGAAGATCAGGCAATCCTTCGGATTGCTGATATATCACGTATGTCTGACGCGGAGCGTGGTGCGGCTTACGGTGTGAAGAAGCTGTTCGGTCTGCGGTACTAGATGCATACGGAAGAAAAAACCAAAACAAAAGGAGAACAAAAAATGAGCGTAATCACAATGAAGCAGCTGCTCGAAGCAGGTGTTCACTTCGGACACCAGACCAGAAGATGGAACCCCAAGATGGCTGAGTACATCTTCACAGAAAGAAACGGTATCCACATCATCGACCTTCAGAAGTCCGTTGGCAAGGTTGACGAGGCATACTTTGCGATCAAGGACATCGCTGCAAACGGCGGCAACATCCTTTTCGTAGGTACCAAGAAGCAGGCACAGGATGCCATCCAGTCCGAGGCAGAGCGCTGCGGTATGTTCTATGTTAACGAGAGATGGCTCGGCGGTATGCTTACCAACTTCAAGACCATCCAGTCCCGTATCCTTCGTCTCAAGGCTATCGAAAAGATGAGCGAGGACGGCACATTCGACGTACTTCCCAAGAAGGAAGTCATCAAGATCAAGAAAGAGTGGGATAAGCTTCAGAAGAACCTTGGCGGTATCAAGGACATGAAGAAGATCCCCGATGCTATCTTCATCGTAGATCCCAAGAAGGAGCGCATCTGCGTTCAGGAGGCACATGCCCTCAATATCCCTCTTATCGGCATCGCTGATACAAACTGCGATCCCGAGGAGCTTGACTATGTAATTCCCGGCAATGATGATGCCATCCGTGCCGTAAAGCTTATCGTTTCCAAGATGGCTGATGCAGTTATCGAGGCAAACCAGGGCGAGGAGTTCGTTTCCGCACCCGCTGAAGATACAGCAGCTGAAGAAGAAGTACAGGAAGCTTGATTCATTCAAAACATGGAGGGAAAAAACAATGGCAGAGATCACCGCTAGTTTAGTAAAGGATTTAAGAGAGATCACAGGCGCCGGAATGATGGACTGCAAGAAGGCTCTTGCAGAGACAGACGGCGATATCGATAAGGCTGTCGAGGTATTACGTGAGAAAGGTCTCGCAAAGGCAGCAAAGAAGGCAAACAGGATCGCAGCAGAGGGCGTTTGCGCTACATGCATTTCCGCTGACGGAAAGGTTGCTTCCATCGTTGAGGTTAACTCCGAGACAGACTTCGTTGCAAAGAACGAAAAGTTTGTAGGCTTTGTAAATGCTGTTGCAGCTCAGGCAGCAACAACAAAGGCTTCCGACATCGATGCTTTCCTTGCAGAGCCCTGGTCACTTGACACAGCAAAGACAGTGAACGAGGAGCTTGCTTCCCAGATCGCTGTTATCGGTGAGAACTTAAAGATCCGCCGTTTCGAGAAGATCGAATCCGCTGACGGTTTCGTAGAGAGCTACATCCATCAGGGCGGCAGCAAGGCTATCCTTGTAGAGATGGCTGCATCCGAGCGCAACGACGCTGCACGCGAGTGCGCAAAGAACGTTGCAATGCAGGTTTGCGCTATGAGCCCCAAGTATGTTTCCAAGGATGAGATCGGCGCAGATTTCATCGAGAACGAAAAGGCCATCCTTTTAGAGCAGATCAAGAACGATCCCAAGGATTCCCAGAAGCCTCAGAACGTTATCGAGGGCATGATCAAGGGCCGTCTCAACAAAGAGCTCGCTGAGATCTGCTTAAACGACCAGGTATACGTTAAGGCTGAGGACGGAAAGCAGACCGTCGGCCAGTACGTTGCTCAGGTTGCAAAGGCAAACAACATGACTCTTTCCATCAAGCGTTTCGTTCGTTTCGAGACCGGTGAAGGCCTTGAGAAGAAGAGCGAGAACTTCGCTGAGGAAGTTGCAAAGCAGATGGGTATGTAATTATCCTTTGACTTGAATCAACCCAGGCTCCGGTGCTTCCGGAGCCTTTTTTACAATTATCGCTCAAAGCCGCGGGGGCAGATATGGAGATCAAACCTTACAAAAAAGATCATGAATATTCGTATTCACTCGGCGCATTCCCGACTGTCGAGCTTTTAAAAACACGTCCCGAAACCGTAAAACAGGTGATACTTCATTCAACCTTCACCGACGCGGAAAACATAAAAAAGCTTTCTGCGCCGCACGGGATAGAAGTCGTAGTGAACGATAAGCTCATTCAAAAGCTTTCCGATAAGGAAAACTGCTTCTGTATCGGCGTGTTTTCCAAGTATGAAGACAAACTCCGCAACGACCGCCCCCACATCTGCCTTGTAAACCCCGGAAACATGGGAAATCTCGGCACGATAATAAGGACCGCGATTGGTTTTGGGATAAAGGATATGGCGATCATCTCACCCGGAGCGGACGTTTTCAATCCAAAGACTGTACGCGCATCAATGGGAGCTGTTTTCCGCATGAACATCAGATATTTCGAAAGCTTTGAGGATTATGAAAAGGATTTCCCCGAGCACGAGATATTCTGCTTCATGCTTAACGCAAACCATACTCTCGAAGTCGGAAAAACAGAGCATTCTTTGCTCTATACACTTGTTTTCGGAAACGAAGCCACAGGACTTCCCGACTCATTTCTGACTAAGGGAAAGAGCATAATAATACCGCAGTCCGAAGAAGTGGATTCCCTGAACATCACTATTGCCGCGGGCGTCGGAATGTACGCATTTTCAAGCATAACAAACCCCAAAAAATAAATTTCCAAAGGATTAAAAGACTATAAAGTAAGCCGTTTTTCCTTGATTTTTAAATTGGAATTTGGTAGTATACAGAAAGTAACTTACGGAGGCAATGTTAATGGCGGCAATCAGAGCAGAACAGATCAATCCTTTCCTCATGTCTGCAAGATCGGTCATGCAGACTGTTTGCGGAATTGATATCAAATTCGGCAAGATAGAAAAAACAGACTTTAAGCTTGACGGCGATCCGATGCTCATCATGCTCGGTATCACCGGAGAACTCAGCGGGCAGGCATGTTTTGTCATGTCCATAGAAATAGCCAAGAAAATAGCGTCAAAGATGATGATGGGAATGCCGGTCGAAGAGTTTGACGACATGGCGCGTTCAGCGATCTCAGAGCTTGGAAACATGGTAATGGGAAACGCAGCGACCATTCTTTCAAACAACAACGTGCTTATCGACATCACGCCGCCCACTATCATCACGGGAACCACATCCATACAGTCTCCCGACAGCACTATGTTCAAGGTGCCTCTTCTCTATGAAGACTACAGCGTTATGTTGTGCTTCATGTTCAAAAACCTATAATTAAAATTAATTAAAGCCGCGCTTGTCGCGGCTTATTTTTAGTGGTATTATATGAAAAATATTTCAAAAAATGAATAATTATTCAGGAGGAAACCATCTTGATCAGACTCTTTGACAAAGGTGCATTTGTATTCAATGGACAGGATATCGTAAGCGAAGAAAATATCCAAAATGAATACCGCGCATATTCAGCGGCATGCCCCGAGAAACAGGAAGCAGCAAAAAACACGCTTGCATACTCTGTGCTCAGTGCCCACAACACATCAGGAAACATGGAAAAGCTTAAGATACGCTTTGACAAGCTCACTTCCCATGACATCACGTTTGTCGGCATCATCCAGACAGCAAGAGCGAGCGGACTTGAGAGCTTTCCCATTCCCTATGTCCTTACAAATTGCCACAATTCCCTCTGCGCAGTCGGCGGCACCATCAACGAGGACGATCACATGTTCGGTCTTTCCTGTGCAAAGCGCTACGGCGGAATGTTCGTACCCCCTCACCAGGCGGTCATCCACCAGTTTGCGCGTGAAATGCTCGCAGAATCCGGCAAGATGATCCTCGGTTCCGATTCACATACAAGATACGGCGCGCTCGGCACCATGGCAGTGGGAGAAGGCGGACCCGAGCTTGTAAAACAGCTTTTAAAGAAGACCTATGACATAAATATGCCGAAGGTCGTTGGCGTGCATCTCACAGGTAAACTCCGTCACGGCGTGGGTCCTCAGGACGTTGCGCTCGCAATCATCGGCGCTGTGTTTAAGAACGGCTATGTAAACAACAAAGTAATGGAATTTTTCGGAGAAGGCGTGAACAACCTCACCGTTGACGAGAGGATAGGCATAGATGTCATGACCACGGAGACCACATGCCTTTCTTCGATATGGATCACAGACAGCAAAGTTAAAGAATTCTATGAGATACACAAGCGTCCGGAAGGCTTTAAGGAGCTTAAGCTTCCCGAAGTCGTATATTACGACGGACTCATCGATATCGACCTTTCTGAGATCCACCCGATGATCGCGATGCCTTTCCATCCGAGCAACACTTATACCATCGATGAGCTGAACGCAAACCTTCTTGACATCCTTGACGATGTTGAGAAAAAAGCCCTTGTTTCCCTCGACAACAACAAAGTAGAATACAAGCTCAAGGACAAAGTGAGAAACGGCCGTCTCTATGTGGATCAGGGCGTTATCGCTGGCTGCGCGGGCGGTGGCTTTGAAAACCTCTGCGCCGCTGCGGATATCCTTAACGGAAAATTCATAGGCGCGGATGATTTCTCGCTCAGCATTTATCCTGCTTCACAGCCCATCATGATGGAGCTTGTGAAAAACGGCACGATAGCAAAATTCCTTGAAACAGGCGCAACTGTGCGCACCGCGTTCTGCGGCCCCTGCTTCGGTGCGGGCGACGTTCCCTGCAACAGAGGATTTTCCATCCGTCATTCAACAAGAAATTTCCCGAATCGCGAAGGTTCAAAGGTCACAAACGGCCAGATCGCGTCCGTTGCGCTCATGGATGCACGTTCCATCGCCGCAACCGCAGCAAACAAGGGATATCTCACAAGTGCCGAGACCTTTGAAGGTGATTTCACAAAGCCTAAGTATTTCTTTGACAGCACGATCTATGAAAACAGAGTATACAACGGAGTAGGACATCCTGACAAAAACGTCGAAGTAAAATTCGGACCCGGAATCGTCGACTGGCCCGAGATGTGCGCACTTCAGGACAACATGCTCCTTCAGATGGCGTCCGTCATAAAGGATCCCGTTACCACGACCGACGAGCTCATCCCGTCAGGAGAGACCTCATCCTACAGATCGAATCCTTTAGGACTTGCCGAATTCACGCTTTCAAGAAAAGATCCCGCATACGTCGGAAGGGCAAAGAACATACAGAAGGCCGAAAAAGCAAGATGGAAAGCAGCTTCCGCAGATGACATCACCGCGGCTCTTCCCGAGATAAAGACAGTGCTTGAAAAAGTCGAAAAAGATTTCGGAGCGGATCCGTTAAAACTCCAGGTCGGAAGCGTGATCTATGCCGTAAAGCCCGGAGACGGAAGCGCCCGCGAACAGGCCGCATCCTGCCAGAAGGTGCTCGGAGGCCTTGCAAACATCGCGCATGAATATGCAACAAAGAGATACCGCTCAAACCTCATAAACTGGGGCATGGTTCCTTTCCTTTTTGACGAAGAGGCTCCTTTTGAAGTGGGAGACTATCTCTTCGTAAAAGACATAAAAGACGCGATAATAAACAAGCGTTTCGAGATAAAAGCCTATATCGTTAACAAGGACAATAAAGAGATCACCTTAAAGATCGGCGAGCTCACTGATGACGAGCGCGAGATCATCACTAAGGGCTGCCTCATCAACTATTACAGAGGGTAAAATTAAAAAAACTGTTGACGTGTCGGCATTTTATGGTATAATAATCGAGTGTTTCGGGGAAACTTTATTCCGAAACGGCAATACACACCTTCAATCCGAAGGGAGGGATAAAGAAAATGTCAAGTGTTATCGTAAAAGAGAACGAATCTCTGGACAGCGCACTTCGCAGATTCAAGAGAAACTGCGCAAAGGCCGGCATCCAGCAGGAGATCCGTAAGCGTGAGCATTATGAGAAGCCCAGCGTTAAGAGAAAGAAGAAATCTGAGGCAGCTCGCAAGAGAAAATATAAATAGTTCAGACTGTTTGGAGACCTCTTTTCGGAGAGGTCTTTTTTCTTGCCTAAATATATGTGATGTGTTATAATTTCTTTTATGATTGAATATCGGAGGAGCAGATGGACGCTCGGCTGGAACTTGATTTTTTTGTGATCGTTATCCTTGCGTGGGTTACATATAAATTAAACAAAGATGCAGATGAGAGAGATGCAAATCTTACCTTATGCCGCAGTATTTATATTGTCCTGACGGCCTCTGTCCTGAACGTGCTTCTTATCGCGTGCGAGGGCAGGATCCCGGGGCTTGCGATGACTCTTTTGTACACCGTGTACTACTGCGTTCTGCTCGTCATGGGATTCTACTGGTTCATCTATTCCGGCCTTTTCACCAAGAACAAAAAGATGTTCAACAAGGAAAACCGCGTGACTTTTCTTGTTGTGCTTGCACTCGAAGTGATCTTTGCGCTGCTGAGTCCCTGGGTCCACATCCTCTATACGGCTGACCCGGAAACGGGATTTATTGTCACAGGACTTCTCGGAAAAGTGATGTTCTACGCGCCTTACGCGTTCATCCTTTTTGCATCTGTGCAATTCACGATCGCTCTTATTTTCGATCCCGAGACCAGGACCGAGATATCCTATGAGACCATTGCTGTGCTCATAGGTCTTCCAATGCTCACCATCATCCTTACACTGATATTTGAAAACTTCAATGCGCTTCCCGCATCCATCGCGATAAGCATCATGTTCATCTATTTCGATTTCCATGTAGGACATGTATCGACCGACGGCCTTACGGGACTGAACAACAAAAAGCAGTACCTGCACTACATCACTTCAGCCATGCAGGATGCAAAAGGCGCTTTAAAGCTTTACCTCGTTATCTGCGACCTTGATTATTTCAAGGAGATCAATGACAACTTCGGACACGCCGAAGGCGACAAGGCGCTCATAGAAGTCGCGGGTATCCTCAAAAAAGTATGTTCCGATACGGGCGGAAGTTTCCTCGCGAGATACGGTGGAGACGAATTTGTTGTCGTATTCAAGGCAAGATTCGTTGAGGACGTTGTCGATTTCAAGGACAAGATGGAGCAGGCCATAGCAGACCGGAACAAAGAGCCGGGAGTGCGCTACAAGCTGTCCATGAGCATCGGCTATGCAAAGTACGAATACGGCCAGACTCTCGAAACTCTCACCGAACATGCTGATGAGATGCTCTACTACGAAAAAGAAGACCATCACCAGAAGATAGAAGAAAAAAGGAACAATATATGACAGAATCGGACGCTTCAGTCCTCACATTAGACGCTCGCACCGCAAAAGCGGTGTTTGGGGAATTTGATTCCTACGCGAAAACAATAGAAAAAAGCTTCAACGTGTCTCTCATCCAGCGCGAGAGCGGGTTAAAGATCATCGGAAGCGCTGCGAACATCACAGCCGCGTCGTCACTTATCAATAAACTTGCAGAGACTTATTCAAAGCAGGGGGCGCTCACGGAACAGACCGTGAACTACCAGATAGCGATGGCACTTGAAAACAGGCTCGATGCGGTTTCCGAAGCCGACCGTGACATCATTTCCTACACCATAATGGGAAAGCCCATAAAGCCAAAGACCATAGGCCAGAAGGAATATGTCGATCTCATAAGGAACAAGATGATCGTGTTCGGCATTGGCCCTGCGGGAACGGGAAAGACTTATCTCGCAATGGCGATGGCGATCAAGGCTTTCAAAGCAGACGAAGTCTCAAGGATCATCCTCACAAGACCTGCGATAGAAGCGGGAGAGAAACTCGGTTTCCTTCCCGGAGACATGCAGAGCAAGGTCGATCCTTATCTCAGACCTCTTTATGACGCTCTCTACCAGATAATGGGCGCGGAAACGTTCCAGAGAAACATGGAAAAAGGCCTCATAGAAGTCGCTCCGCTTGCCTACATGAGAGGCCGCACGCTCGACAACGCATTTATCATCCTCGACGAAGCGCAGAACACGACACCTGCGCAGATGAAGATGTTTTTGACGCGAATAGGCTTTGGCTCAAAAGCAATAATCACCGGCGACATCACCCAGAAGGACCTTCCGGAGGGCACAGTATCAGGACTTGACACAGCGCTCAAAGTCCTGTCGGGCATCGATGAGATCGGGATATCACGCCTCACATCACTCGATGTGGTGCGTCATCCGCTGGTACAAAAGATAGTAAACGCCTACGAGGAATACGAGAAAAAGGAAAGCAGGAAAAAGCTTCCCGAAAAAACACCGAAAGGTACAGGACATGCAAATGCAGGAAGACCACGCTCTTCAAAAAGATAATATCATAAAGCTTGCGGCCTTTGGCGCCGTGATGATCATCACCGCGATATTTCTCATATTGTACATAAACGGAAAGACAGCCGCATCGGTATATGACAAGCTCTATGTCAGATCGAGCGTCTTTGTGCTTGCAGTCTGCATCGTGTATTCCTTTATCACAAGACAGAAAAACTGCTCCGACTGGAAAAAGACAGTCATTTCTTCCGTGATGTTTGTGATTCCCGCGATCCTGCTGATGGTCTTTGATTCCTATATCAATTTCCCGGTATGGATGCTCGGCGGGATCCTCATCGCAGCACTCATCGACCTGAACCTCGGTCTTTTTGTATCCTATTTCTACATCCTTCAGGCTGCGCATCTTGACAACGATACGATAAAGGGCCTCATCATCACGCTTGTCACAGTGAGCCTCATATGCGTCCTCACAAGATTCATAAAGACCTTTACCTCGATGCTCTATTCGATGGTGATCGTATCATGTGTAACGCTTGTTATGTCGCTTATCCTCAACAAGCTCATGATCCGCGATTCTTTTTCCACGATATCGCTGAACCTCATAATCGCGTTCCTTACCATGATCGCCGTGACATATGTATGCAAAAAGTTCCTAGGCGAGAGCCTTGAAACAGAGGAGAATACGCCTGAAAACGGGATTACCGCGACAGAAAGCACGGAAAACGGATTCACCTATCTCAACAAGCTTGCAGATGAGACAAACGACGTTTCCTACGAGACCGAAGCCGCCGTTTCCGCAGTGATAGCAGACAGCATCGCGTCCCCCGAGTCAAAGAACGACCGCGAAAAAACGGACATTGCCGAGGAAGACGCGAAAAAGCTCGAAGACGAATACAAGAACGCGGTCAACAGCCTGTCTTCCAAGGAAGAACTCAATAAATTCACAGTCGAGAATTCCGAGCTTCTGTTGAAGTTAAAAGAAACGAAAAAAGCGCTTTACCTGCATAATGTCAGAGTTTCGAGGCTTGCCGGAAAATGCGCGGACGGAATGCACGGGATAAATGCGACTCTGGTAAGAGCCGCAAGTCTCTACAACGGCATAGGAAAGCTTGAACCGGGAGACGAATACGAAAACAGCATAAAGATCGCAAAAGAGAACGATTTCCCGAAGGAACTCACGGAATGCCTGAAGGCCTGCTCAAAGACAAGCGAAGCTCCCGTTATCTCCGGAGAGACCGCGATCGTTGTTATCACCGACACCGTAGTCACGACCTATTACTACCTGAAGTCCAAAAAGACACTGATCTATCCCGAAAAGCTCGTGGATTCCGTGATCGGCAAGGAGATCACCCACGGAAGGCTCAACAGTTCGGGGCTTTCCATCGCGGACTGCAGCTATATGAGGGAATATTTTGTTGAGACTATCAACAATCTGGAGAAGAAATGACCGTAAATTTCGAATCTGAAGTAAAACTGGATCTTGATTTTGATGTTACTTCCGAGGCGGAACGCACGATAAACGCGTGCCTCGATCATGTTTCCTGCCCATATGAGGCGGAAGTGAACCTTCTTGTCACCGACAGCGACGGGATCCATCTCATGAACAAAGAAAACAGGGGTATCGACGCGCCTACCGATGTGCTCTCGTTTCCGCTCATCGACTATGAGACGCCCGCGACCTTTGATTTTACCGAAAACGACGAGATCGAGCTCTGCAATCCGGACACCGGTGAGCTTATGCTCGGGGACATCGTGATAAACATCGACAGGGTAAAAAGCCAGGCCAAAGAGTACGGTCATTCCGTAAAAAGAGAATTCCTTTTTCTCATCTGTCACAGCATGCTTCATCTGTTCGGCTATGACCATGAGGATGATGAGGAAAGAGAAAAAATGGAAGAAATGCAGAAAGCGATCCTTTCCGGGATCGGTGTGAACAGATAGAATGGCATAAGACAATGCGCGACAATAAAGGAAATACATTTTATATACAAGGGACCATACTTGCGGCCGCCTCGATAATCACAAGGATACTGGGGCTCATTTTCCGCATACCGCTCACGGACATCATCGGGGATGAAGGAAACGGGGCATATTCCAACGCTTACGAGATCTACAGTTCAGCCCTCCTCCTTTCCACATACAGCATCCCGGTGGCTGTTTCGAGACTTGTTTCCGCAAAGGAAGCAAAGAAGGAATACAGAAATTCCTTTTTGGTATTCAAAGTAGCCCTTGTTTTTTCATTTATCGTGGGACTTCTGATGGCGTTCCTCGTATATCGTTTTGCGGGACCGCTGTCGACGATGCTCTTTAAATCCGAGAGCTCCGCGATACCGCTGAGAGCCCTTGCGCCCACCATTTTTGTGTTTGCGGTGATGGGAGTCTTGAGAGGCTTTTACCAGGGAAAAAACACAGTCATCCCGACCTCGATCTCACAGATCCTTGAACAGGTCGTTCATGTGGGACTCGGACTTTTCCTCGCTTCCCGCTTTATGAAGCTGTACGCGGAATATCCGAACACCGCCGCTTTCGGCGCTGCAGGAGGAACGCTCGGAACACTTGCGGGCGCTGTGGCATCGCTTTTGTTTTTACTTGCGGTATACTGCCTGTACAGACCGACTCTCATGAGGAGACTGAGGAAAGACCGCACGGAATATGACGACCCTTGGGCCGATGTGCTTAAAATGCTGCTCCTCACAGCGGTCCCGATCATCATAAACCAGTTCCTGTTTTCGGTCACCGGCACCATCGATTCCGTGCTGTTCAACAACGTCCTTGCAGGAAAAGGTGTTGACGAGACCGTGAGAAACACGCTGATAGGCATCTACTCAGGAAAATTCAGGATACTTACCAACGTTCCGATAGCCATCGCCTCCGCGATAGGAGTCGCGATAATCCCGAACATAGTAAACGCCTACACAAAAGGCACGAGAAGCGCTCTTTACACAAAGATGAGCCAGGCGATAAAGTTCAACATGCTTATCGCGATACCGTGCGCCGCGGGCCTCATGGCGCTTGCGACACCGATAATGGCCGCGCTTTTCCCGTCTTCCTCGGAAAGATCGCTTGAGATATCTTCACAGCTCATGATGATAGGCGGCACTTCGGTCATCTTTTTCGCATATTCGACCACGACAAACAACATCCTTCAGGGACTTGGGAAAATGCGCTATCCCGTATTTCATGCAATTATCGGTATAGTGATTTACCTCCTTGTGGATTTCCCACTCCTTAAGTTCACCACGATGGGGGTTTACGCGCTTCCCGTGGGCTATATGGTCTTCCCGCTTGTTGTTGCCGTGCTTAACTTCATCACGATAGCAAGAGAAACGGGATACGACCAGGAGCTTTTAAACACCTTCATAAAGCCGTTCGTTTTCTCAGGTTTAATGGGAGTCTTTGCGTTTTTCCTAAGCAAAGGCCTTTCATTCATCATAAAGTCAAACATGATAGTGCTCGCGATATCCGTGCTTCTTTCGATCATCCTCTATGCGGCGCTTATCATTTTCTCACATACCATAGACAGGGACGAAATGCTTGAATTCCCCATGGGAGGCCGCATCGTTGGGCTCTTGTCAAGGCTTGGGATAAGATTATAAAAAGAGTGTGACGCATGAGTGATTCTAAGAAAAAGATCGCGATAATAGGAGGCGGAGCTTCAGGCATGACCGCTGCGATAACCGCTTCCCGGGGAAACGCCATCGTTACGGTGTTTGAGATAAATTCCGTGCCGGGAAAAAAGATCTGCGCCACAGGAAACGGAAAATGCAATTTTACAAACGACCTCCTCAATGTGACGAGGTACAGAGGCGGAAACACTGAGTTTGCAAAAACCGCCGTATCGCGCTTCGGCGTATCCGAAACGTTAAAGTTTTTTGAAGAGATAGGGATAACTCCTAAGAAAAAAGGAGAGTATGTCTATCCGAATTCCGAAGAAGCTAAGTCAGTGCAAAAGGCGCTGATGCTCACGATGGAGAGTTTGGGCGTCGAAACGGTGTTTGAAAAAGTCTCCGAGATAAAGCGCACTGAAAAAGGCTTTATCGTAAACAACCGCGTTTTCGACAAGGTGATAATAGCCTGCGGAAGCCCCGCAGGACTTAAAAAAGATTCGGGCTTTAACGGATATGAACTTGTAAAGAGCCTCGGACACCGCGTGACACCTGTTTTTCCCGCACTTGTGCAGCTTCGTTTTACCGACAAGTATTCAAAGACGCTTTCCGGAGTACGTCATGAAGGCCTCATAACATTGTTTTCAGACGGGAAAGAAATGGCGAGTGACTACGGAGAACTGCTTTTCACCGATTACGGTATTTCAGGTATCCCCACGATGCAGATAAGCAGATTTGCCGGTGAATGCCTTGAAAAGAAAAGAGATGTAAAGATCTCGATAGATCTGTTTAAAGACTTGTCAGAAAAAGAACTTGAAGCGGAACTTAAAAAACGCATGTCGTTAAACAGGACCGCGGAGGACTGCCTTACCGGGCTTCTTAACCACAAGCTTAACTACGTGCTGCTCTTAAAACTGAACATCGATCCCGAAGCACCGGCTTCAAAGGCTTTTAAAAAGGATTCAGCGGAAAAACTCGCTTCCCTCATGAAACACCTTGAATTTCACATAACGGGTACAAATCCTTTGGAATCCGCGCAGGTTGCCGCGGGAGGAGCGGATCTTTCAGAGATCGCTCCTGAAACGATGCAGTCAAAAAAGGTGCCCGGGCTTTATTTTGCGGGAGAGATAACAGACGTTGACGGACCGTGCGGAGGGTACAATCTCCAGTGGGCGTGGACTTCCGGATACATTGCGGGGGACTGTGCCGCAAAAGGGTGACAGAAAGCTTCTGTACCATATGATCAAAGTATGATAAACTACCAGATAAAACTGAAAGTGGGAGAGCCTGAGGAAGCTCTTAAAACGGCCGTAGAGCGCGTTGTAAAGACCGATCCGGGGAAATACTCATGGCATATTGAAAAGCGCTCTGTGGACGCGAGAGACAAGGAAAACATCCTTTTAGTCTATACTATAGCTGTAGAATTTAATGATACTGCTGTAGAGAAGAAGCTTATCGACAGATCTCACGGCACTTTAAAGCATGAAGAACCCGTGAGATATTCGTTTTCACCGGAAGGCACGATAGAAATGCCTCAAAGGCCCGTTGTCGTGGGCGCA
>JAEEGF010614123.1_pt1 | contig 16108 bp, 12 predicted proteins | sample 9134171 | NCBI WGS metagenome assembly JAEEGF01 (sample SAMN16246542, study PRJNA631951) | gut metagenome | biome: gut microbiome; feature: rumen; material: AP-attached | host: Bos | place: Iran: Karaj | collected 2018-10
GGCTCTCTGCCCGCTGGCCCCACACGACGCTGCAGGCCTCCGGGCTGGACGTCGGCCTGCCTGCGGGGCAGATGGGGAACTCCGAAGTGGGGCATACCAATATCGGCGCGGGGCGCGTGGTGTTCCAGATCCTGCCCAAGATAAGCCAGGAGATTCAGAACGGCAGATTCTTTGATAACCCTGTCTACATCAAGGCTATGGAGGATGCGAAGACAAACGGCAAAGCCCTGCATATACTGGGGCTGCTGTCCGACGGCGGTGTGCACAGCCATATTGACCACATCTTCGGCATCCTGGATATGGCCAAACAGCGCGGCGTTCGGCAGGTCTGGGTACACTGCTTCCTGGATGGCCGTGACGTTCCGCCGACCAGCGGAGCCGGCTTTGTGGTCAGGCTCCGGGAGAAGTGCGAAAAGCTGGGCAATGCGAAGATCGCAACGGTTCAGGGCCGCTTCTATGGCATGGATCGCGACAAACGCTGGGATCGTGTGGAATGCGGTTACAATGCGATTGTCTGCGGTGAGGGCGTTTTGGATACCGACCCCGTGCACGCGGTGGAGGAGAGCTACGCCCAGAATGTGACGGATGAGTTCGTCAAGCCTGTGGTGGTCTGCCCCGAGGGCGCTGTCAATCCCGGGGACAGCGTGATTTTCATGAATTTCCGGCCCGACCGAGCCCGGGAGATGACCTGGGCGCTGAATCTGCCGGAGTTTGACGGGTTTGCGCGGGAAAAGACCGTGTATCCCTTGTCCTATGTGTGCACGGCGCAGTATGACGAGGCGCTGACCCTGCCCATCGCCTACCCGCCCGAGGTCATCGAGAACACCCTCGGCGACTATGTCAGCGCCCTGGGCCTGAAGCAGTTCCGCGTGGCGGAGACCGAGAAGTACGCCCACGTCACCTTCTTCTTCAACGGCGGCGTGGAGAAGCAGTGCGAGGGCGAGGACCGCTGCCTGGTGCCCTCTCCCAAGGAGTTCCCCACCTATGACCTGATCCCCCAGATGAGCGCGGAAAAGGTGGCCGATAAGGTGGTGGAGGCTATCGCCTCCGAGCAGTACAGCCTGATCGTCTGCAACTTTGCCAACTGCGACATGGTGGGACACACAGGCGTGATGGAAGCCGCTGTGAAGGCTGTGGAGACCGTGGACGGCTGCATGGGCCGCATTCTGGCCGAGGTGGAAAAGCACGACGACGTGGTGCTGCTGGTCACCGCCGACCACGGCAACGCCGATGTGATGTTTGACGAGACCGGCAAAGTCAATACCGCCCACACCACCAACCCCGTGCCCTTCTGCGTGCGGCAGAAGGGGATCGAGCTGGAGCCGGGCCGCCTGGCCGATATCGCTCCCACCATTCTGAAGCTTATCGGCATCGAGCAGCCCGCCGACATGACCGGCAAGTGCCTGATCAAGTGAGTTTCTAGTTTTTAGTTCATAGTTTTTAGAATTGAAAATCGAAAAAACCTCCCGGATGTGTAATCCGAGAGGTTTTTTCATTGAAGAAGGGACATTCTGGATATTTTAAATCAGCATGATACTAGAAACTAAAAACTAAAAACTATTTCTCATGGACCCGCTTGCCGGTGATATGCTCCGGTGAGAGGGAAAAACAAAGCACGCGGTGGCCTGCGTGGGCCACTTCCCACTCGATATAATCCCGATCGTCGGTGAACTGATAGGAGAGTTTGCGGCTGATTTCCAGTGCCCGGTCATGATCCTCCACGATTTCCAGACGGCCGAAGACGATGACGCTGTGATAATAGAGAGACCAGCCGTCCCCGTCTGTGTCAGCCTGCTCCAGCACACAGAAGCTTGCCTTGTCCCAGCGGCGCATGGCGTCGATCTTGTGGCCGGCCATCCCGCTGTGGAAGTAGAGCTTTCCGTCCTCCGGGTCATACCAGTGGTTGATGGGAAGCGTATAAGGATAGTTTTCATCCCCCAGAACGGAGAGAAATCCCCGCTTTTCCTGCCTCAGGATACGAATACAATCCTCCTGTGACAGGGCCTGTTTTGCCCTTGCCACCGGGCGAAAGACGGGAGATGGCTCGTCCAGCTCCTCGGCCAGGATGGAATACAGAGCCAGATCGCAGCAGGGATCGCTGTTGTTGCTGCCGCTGCGGCGGAGGATCCCTTCCTGCTTCATACCGGCCTTTCGCATGACCTTTCCGGAGTTGGGATTGTGGATATCATGCACGGCCAAGACTTTTTGAAAGCCGACTTCCCGGATCAAATACTCGATCACGGTGCGCAGCGCTTCCGCGGTGATGCCACGGCCCCACCAGGCTTTGCCGATGCAGTATCCGATTTCGGCGCTTGTGTACTTCTCATTTATCCGGACAACAGAAATGCTGCCGATGGGCTCGTTCAGCTCTTTCGGCACGATGGCCCACTGATAAAAGTCCGCCTTTTCGGAACTCTGCGCCCATGTCTCAGCGATCTGCCGGGAAACGGCGGCATCGGCATGTGGCGGCCAGGTGAGATAGCGGGTCACCTCCGCATCATGGGCCCAGTTGCGGAACATGGCGTCCCCGTCCCCGGGGGTGAAGGCGCGCAGACGGAGACGCGGCGTCTCCAAAAGAACGGTTCCCTTGTGCTCCATACGATCATCTCCTTTTTCATGAGTATAACATACTCGGATAAAATCGCAAGAAGAGAAATACGCGGTCTTGCACGGGAATCGTTTATCCGATATAATTGCACAAAAGAGGGAAGGAGGGGGAAGCCAGTGAGAAGACAGGTGCTTGCATGGAGCCTGGTTTTGCTGCTGTGCCTGGGCTTAGCCGCCTGCGGTGCCGAGGATCAGGGAGAGAAGAACGGAACCTTTCTTGTGACGGCTACGGACCTGCACTATCTTTCACCGGAGCTCACCGACCACGGGGAGACTTTTTGGCAAGTTATGAAAAACGGGGACGGCAAGGTGACGGAATACTGCGAGGAGCTGATCGACGCCTTCCTGGCCGAGCTGATCGTCGCGAAGCCGGATGCTCTCATCCTGACAGGGGACCTGAGCTTCAACGGCGAGAGGGCAAGTCACGAGCGCCTGGCTGCAAAACTCCAGATGGCTGAGGATGCGGGGATCCCGGTATATGTTCTTCCCGGCAATCACGATGTGTATCGGGGGACCTCGGCCTCGTTCTTTGGGGATGGCTATGAGCTGGTACCCAGCGTCAGCGGAGAGGATTTCAGTCGGATCTACGGCGCTTTCGGTTTTGAGGAGGCGCTTTCCCGGGACACGGATTCTCTCAGCTATATGGCGCAGATGAACGAGGGCACAAGACTTCTGATGCTGGACGCCAATACCTTCCATGATTACTGCAGTCTGTCGAAGGTGACCCTGGCCTGGGCGGAGGAACAGCTGTCTGCCGCGAAGGAGGAAGGGATGGACGTCCTGGCGGCCTGCCATCAGAATCTGTATCAGCACTCTGTCTTCCGGGGCGGCTATATGCTGGAATGCTCGGAAATGCTCCATCAGCTGCTGGAGGACTATGAGGTGCCTCTGATGCTCAGCGGCCATATGCACATCCAGCATATCCTCACGGAAGGGACCGTCACGGAGATCGCCACCTCTCCGCTGACCATGAGCGCCTGCCGTTACGGCCTGCTGCATCTGGATGGAGATCGGATCCACTATGAGACCAGGAGTGTGGACCTGGATGCCTGGGCCAGGGAGCAGGGGATCGATCATCAGGACTTTCAGCATTTCCCGCAGTATGCCCTGGACCGGATGCGGGAACGCACCAAAACGCAGGCAGAAGGTATGCTGGAAGGGAAGGGCTATGACCCTGACATGGCACAGAAGCTGATCAACTATGCCTGTGAACTGAACCTGGGCTATTTTACAGGGGACTTGCGCGGGATCCCGGAGCTGGACCCGGAGGGCTCGCTGCAGGCGGAATGGGAAAATAACCGCAGTTCCTTCAGCGGCTATTTTGCTTCGCTTGCACCGGAGATCGGAGCAGACTATACCCGGTGGAGCAACGGAACATAAAAATCACAGCCGCATCGAGCGAATTCGGTGCGGCTGTGAAACTATTCCTGTACCATGGGCTGGTCAGTTGCGAGCTTCAATCCCTGCAGGAAGCCATTGAGAGCTGTGCTGTGAATATCTCCGGCGATCACACGATCGCCCTGAGTATACAGCGTCGCCAGCACGGTCTGCTCCTTGTCGGGATAATTCAGGACCCGATAAGTATACTGCTGACAGCTTTCTCCCAGGTGTCCGGTCAGATCATAGCCCTGCTTGCGCTGAACCTCATTATACTGCAGCAGCGTGCCTTCCAGTACCTGTGGAAGCTGTACGGTTCGTATGTCTTCACTGGCGGGATCGATCTCCCAGCCGAACTGCTGCAGGAAAGCGGCCCGGCCCTCCGTCGTTGAGACGCCGTCGGATGCCTTGTTCCCGCGAAGCAGGATCAGCGCGGTGAGCAGGATCGCTGCAGCGAGTACGATCCGCAGCGCCTTTTTGCGATTGCTGCCAATTGCGGTTTTCTGCTTCATGTCTGTCACCTCCACAAAAGCATATTCACAGACCTCAGGAATATGCGTTTGGGCGTTTTTTCGCCAGTTTTCCGGGGAGCTTCCTCCACATTCAAAGTCAAAACAGATAAAAATAGTTGCAAAAAGGTTAAAAATCTGTTATAGTATACAAGTCATGAACTATATGCACCAGGGGGATGGGATATGTCAAAGCTCAGATTGGATAAGTTTCTTGCCGATCAGGGCCTTGCTTCCCGGAAAGAACTGCGGGAGATCGTCCGCAGCGGCCGCGTGCGTGTGAACGGGTCCGCGGTTCAAAATGTCGATCAGAAGGTGGATCCGGAAGTCGATCAGATCTGTTTTGACGGAAGATCGCTTTCCGCCTCTTCGGAGCGCACCCTGATGCTGTATAAACCGCTTGGCGTTGTCAGCGCTACGGAAGACAGAAACGAAAAGACGGTGCTGGATCTGCTTCCGCCGGAATACCGCCGTATGGGACTTTCACCGGTGGGCAGGCTGGACAAGGATACCAGCGGCCTGCTGCTGCTGTCGAACGACGGAGATTTTATCCATCGGGTCATTTCTCCAAAGTCTGCAGTCGAAAAATGCTATTGTGCCACCGTGGAGGGCGAGCCGAACGAAGAAGATGTGAAAGCTTTTCGGGAGGGACTGCCTTTGCGGGACGGGACAAAGTGTTTGCCGGCACAGCTGGAATTGCTTGGAGACGGCAGATGCCTGGTCCGCGTGACGGAAGGGAAGTACCATCAGGTACGTAGGATGCTGGCAAGCCGGGGACACCCGGTGAAAGAACTGAAGAGACTGTCCATTGGCGATCTGATTTTGGACGAAGATCTTGGCCCGGGAGGCTGGAAAGAATTGGGTCGGGAGGATTTGTGCAGAGTGTTTAGAACCTGACATATGGGAAAAATGTCAAAAGTAAAGCCATTTTTTGAAGCTTTTTGAGCGTTCCCACCACAAAAGCAAAAAAATTCACAAAAAAACAATGCATTTTCTATTGAAAATCACGAGCTTTGGAGTTATTATGGTCAAAGATATTATGCGGGGGTTTGGCAATTTGACCAGATTGGCTTTGACCGCTGCTCACAGGAGGAGATAATATGTCCAGCAGGATTTTCCAGAACGTGATTATTCAGATGAAGGACGCGGTAGATCGGCCCATCGGCGTCGTGGATGAGCAGGGTTTCGTTGTCGCGGCAAGCGAGCTTGCGATGATCGGCTCCCGCCTGGACGACTTTCACAGCTTTGACCTGGAGCAGGCCCACGGGCTGCCTGTTTCGGAGGAAAACCGCAGCTTCTGTGCCCTTAATTCCGAGAGCGGCAAGATGGATTTTGCCGCCTTCGTGGAAGGGACGGACGGCGTGTCCCGCACGGTATGCGCCGTGGCGGCAGTGGCTTTCAGCGAAGCCAAGAACAATTTTGAGGAAAAGCACAACAAGGCTGCTTTCATCAAAAATATCATTTCGGACAACATCCTGCCCGGTGACGTGTACGTTCGGGCCAAGGAACTGCATTTTGTCACGGATGAGCCCCGGATCGTGCTTCTGGTGCGCCAGATGAACAACGCCGACGTGGCTGCCGTGGAAGTGATCGGGCGTCTCTTCCCGGATAAGCAGAAGGACTTTGTGCTGAACATCAACGAGACCGACGTGGTTGTCGTCAAGTCCCTGCTGAATCCGGATAATCTGGACGAAGTCAAAAAGGTGGCCCGCAGCATCGAGAACGCGCTGCATGAGGAGCTTGGCATCCGCTGCGTCATCGGCGTAAGCACCACCGCCCGGCATCTGCGGGAGCTGGCGGATCGCTACAAGGAAGCTCAGGTCGCCATCGATGTGGGCCGGATCTTTGAAAGCGAGAAGTCTATCATCTACTATGAAAACCTGGGTCTGGGCCGCATCATCTATCAGCTTCCCACCACCCTCTGCGAAATGTTCCTGAACGAGGTGTTCAAGAAGAATCCCATTGAGACCCTGGATGAGGACACCTTGGAGACCATCAATCGTTTCTTCGAGAACAATCTGAACGTCTCCGAGACATCCAGAAAGCTCTACGTCCATCGCAATACCCTGGTCTACCGTCTGGAAAAGATCAAAAAGATCACGGGACTTGACCTGAGAGAGTTTGACCACGCCATCGTCTTCAAGGTGGCCATGATGGTCAAAATGTACCTGGATTCGCTGAATAATTTCAGATACTGAGTGTCGGAGCGGGGGAGCCCCAATGCTTCGCATGATCGCAGATCATTCGCAAATCCCACGTAACGGAGGATAACTATGGTTCGCTTTGAAAAAGTCAAGCTGACCTACGACAACAGCGGCGCAAAAGCCCTGGACGGCGTAGATCTGAAGGTTGATGACGGCGAATTCGTCTTTCTTGTCGGCCCCTCCGGGTCAGGCAAGACAAGTCTGATGAAGCTGATCACCGGCGAGGTCCGGGCCGATGCTGGCCGGGTCATCGTCAACGGCTTTGACATGATGAAGATCCGGCGCCACAAGCTGCCGAAGATGCGGCGCACCCTGGGCGTTGTGTTCCAGGATTACCGCCTCATCGAAAACATGAACGTGTATGATAACGTGGCTTTCGCCATGCGCGTGGTGGGTGCTTCCGCCAGGGATATCCGCCGACGCGTGCCCTATGTGCTGGAGCTGGTCGGGCTGGAAGGACGGGAAAAGCGCCTTCCCCATGAGCTCTCCGGCGGCGAGCAGCAGCGTGTTGCCATAGCCCGCGCCCTGGTGAACTCTCCCCGGATGCTGGTGGCCGACGAGCCCACCGGCAACCTGGACCCGGTGCGCAGCCTGGAGCTGATGCTCCTGTTTGAGAAGATCAATGAGATGGGGACCACTGTTCTGGTGGTTACTCACGAGAAGGAACTGGTCAACGCCTTTGCCAAGCGCGTCATCAAGATCGAGGAAGGCCACGTGACCAGCGACGGAAACGACGGGTATTTCAGCTATGAGTAGAGGAAGTTATTTGATTCGTGAGGGCTTCCGGAGCATCAAGACCCACGGGCTCATGTCCTTTGCGACGGTTACGATCATCATGGCCTGCCTGATCATCATGGGCAGCGTTGCGCTCCTTTCCCTGAATATCAATTATCTGATCAAGGATCTGGAGAAGCAGAATGAGGTCGTCGCCTTCGTGGACGATGAGATCGAGGACGAAGAGGAAGCCAAGGCCATCGGCAGTCAGATCCTGGCTGTGGGCAACATCAGCGCCGCCGACTTCGTGTCCCGCAGCGAGGCAATGCAAAACTACATGAGCAAGTACGACAAGTCTTTGATGGAAGGAATCGACGAGACCGTTTTCCGGCATCGCTTCATCATCCACCTCAATGACATTGAAAAGCTTGCCCAGACCAAGGAAGCGCTGGAGGGAGTACCCGGCATCGCAAGAGTGCGTGCCCACCAGGAGTATGCCGATACCTTCGTCAAGATCCGCAACATCGTGAGCGGAGTGGCCCTGGTGCTGATGGCGATCCTGGTGTTCGTGTCCATGTTCATCATGTCCAACACCATCAAGCTTGCCACCTTCAGCCGCAGGGAAGAGATCGCGATCATGAAGATGGTCGGTGCCAGCAACGGCTTTATCCGGCTTCCCTTTGTGGTTGAGGGCTTGGTCCTCGGCCTGTTGGGCGGCGGTCTCGGTTTCCTGGCCCAGTGGGGTCTGTATAACCTGGTCACCAGGAGCCTGATGGAATCCATCACCGGGGATATTCTGGAGGTCGTGCCCTTCCTGTCCATTGCACCCTTGATCCTTGTGGTTTACCTGGGGATCGGCGTTGTGATCGGTGTGTTCGGAGGCGTCAACGCTATCAAGAATTATCTGAAGGTGTAAGCGACGCCCTGTAAAGGAGCATTTTATGGATCGTAAAAAATTGGTATCAATCCTGGCCTTCGTGATGGCTGTGATCATGATCCTTTCCCTGTTCCTGTCTGTTCTTCCCGCTGCTTTTGCCATTGAGCAGGAGGAGATCGACGAGCTGGAACAGAAGAAGGAAGAACTTGCTGCTCACGCTGAGGAGGCAAAACAGCGGGTCGATGGCCTGAAGGAGCAGGAAGCCAGCGTCCTGGAGCAAAAGGTCGCGCTGGAAGAAGAGATGAAGGCCAGAGAGGCCTCTCTGGAGATCCTGGATCAGCAGCTGGCTGTCTATGAGCTCGCTATTGCCGAGAAGGCCATTGAGGTCCAGCAGGCCAGAACCGTGGAGGATGAGCAGCTTCGCCGCTATCGGGCGAGAGTGCGCGCCATGGAAGAGGACGGCGGCTTCAATATCCTGATCCTGATCGCCCAGTCTTCCTCCCTGGGAGAGCTTCTCTCCGCCCTGGATGACGCCGGCGACGTGATGGCCAGCGACAAGGCCCTGGAGCGGCAGTACCGTTCCGCTCGGGAAGAGAGCGAACGGGTCATGGGCGAATTTGAAGAGCTGCGCGATGCCTGCGAGGAAAAGCAGAAAAAGCTGAACGATGAAAAGGATGAAATCGCCAAGGATATTCAGGAGGCGGAGAGCAAACTGAGTGATCTGGAGGAGGACATCCAGGTTGCCACCGTTCAGTATGAGGCTGCACGGGATGCAGAAGCTGCTGCTGCCCAGGAGATCCTTGCCTTCATCGCCGCCTATCAGGAGCAGAAGGCCAGGGAAGAGGAAGAAGCCAGAGCGCGCGAGGAAGAGAACTACGACAATAACGGCGAAGGCGATCTGGGCTGGATCGATATTCCCACTCCGGTACCCACCGAGGCTCCTGCTCCGGAAACGCCGCAGGATCCCCAGCCTCAGGAGCCCGAAAATCCCCAGCCGCAAGACCCTGCGGAGCCTGATCCCGGCAGTGAGGGCGGAGAACAGCCCGGCGAGGGCGGAGAAGGCGAGACGCCCGAGCCGACTCCCGCGCCAACCCCGGCACCCACGCCGGTACCCACCCCTGCGCCTCCTTCCGGCCCGGCTACCGGCAGTGTTGTCTGGCCGGTGCCCTGCAGCATGCGCATCACCAGCCGCTTCGGCAACCGCATCGACCCCTTCACCGGGCAGGTTCGCTACCACAGCGGCATCGATATCGACGGCTACAACCATGAGGGTTATCCCATCATCGCAGCCGACGGCGGCACCGTGGTCACCGCCACCTACAACGACGGGTACGGCAACTATGTCATCATCGACCACGGCAACGGCTATATGACGCTTTACGGTCATATGTCCGGCCATGCTGTGAGCTACGGCGATGTGGTCAGCCAGGGGCAGACCATCGGCTATCTGGGCGCTACCGGACGAGCCACCGGCACGCACTGCCACTTTGAGGTCTTCCTGGACGGAAACCGGATCGATCCCGAACAATTCTTCAGCGGGATGTCTTATTGGGGCTGCTGAGGAGCAGCGTTCACCATGAAAAAGAGATTTTTTTCGCGCCTGCTGTCTTGCGCGCTGGTTTGCGCGTTTCTGATCCTGCTGCTTCCCGGAAAGGCATGGGCTGTTTCGCAGGAAGAGATCGATGAGCTTCGGAAAGAGCGGCTTGCCATCGCCGAAGAGCATGAGGAAAAGCAGGCAAAAGTAGACGAGCTGGAAGAGCAGAAAGCCAGCGTCGTCGAAAAGAAAAAGGCCATGGACGAGCGCAACGAGTTTGCCCGCAAGGAGATCGAAAGCATTGAGCGTGAGATCTCCCTCTATGACCAGATCATCGCCGAAGAGGCCATCAAGGTCGAGCAGGCAAAGGCTGTGGAAGAAAAACAGCTGGAGCGATACCGTGCCCGGGTGAGAGCCATGGAAGAATACGGCGAGATGAACTATCTCAGCCTGATCCTCAATGTGAGCAGTCTCAGTGAGCTGCTTACCGCCATGGACGACGCCGGGGACATCATGAAGAGCGACGTGGAGCTCTATGATGATTACATGCTCGCCAGAGAAAACACCGAGGCTGTCAAGGCGGAATATGAGAATTACAAGTCCGAGCTGGAGGCGGAGGAGGATGTGCTCCTGGAGCGTAAGGCTGAGCTGGAGAAGGATATCGAAGAAGCGGCTCAGCTGATCCGTGACCTGGAGGAGGACATCGAAATACGCAATGCGGAGCTCCAGGATCTGCTCCTTGCGGAGATCGAGGTCGCAGAGCGCATCGATGAGCTGGTGGCAGAGCAGGAACGTGAGCGTATGGAGGCAACCGGCGGATATGTGGGCGGCTCCGGTTCCTGGGCCTGGCCCTGCCCCGGCTGCAGCTACATTACCAGCCGCTTCGGCAATCGCTTTCATCCCATCTTCGGAGAGTGGCGCTATCACTCCGGACTTGACATCGGTGCCGGCTACGGCACTGCGGTGGTTGCTTCCGATGGCGGCACGGTCATCATGGCTGACGTCAACGGCGGCTACGGCAACTGTGTGATGATCAACCACGGCAACGGTTATTACACGCTGTATGGCCATCTCTCCGGCTATGCGGTTTCTGCGGGTGAGTCTGTGGGCCAGGGCCAGGTCATCGGCTATGTGGGCGACACGGGCTGGGCGACCGGTCCGCACCTGCACTTTGAGATTCGCGAGGGGAGCACAAAACTGGATCCGGAGGCTGTAGGCGGCTTTTATGGGCTGACGTATGCGCCGGATGCAGGAGAATAAGCCTTTCGGTATTCCGAAATACCGAATGCCGGGCAGTATTCTACTGCCCGGCTGTGCCATGCAAAGGAAAATCTGTTTTGTCCCCGGATATCGTCTTGTTACAGGAGGGGTCGTGTGAAATATCTGATACTGAGACTTCTAAGGAAAATCTATTTTTTCTTTAAGCGGCTATTGAACGCCGGGATCCCGCTGAAATTCGTGGTGATCCTGTGTGCGCTCGTGGGGGCGTTTACCTATCTCGGCACCCACAATTCCATGATCAGGGATGTAGGCGGCACCGAGGACTACGCCGAGGCCAAACGTTATATCGAGATCAAGGACGTGCTGGATGAGCATTTCATCGAGCCGGTGGATCGGTCCGTGATGGCAGATGCGGCGGCGTCTTCCATGGTGTTGGGTCTGGGAGATCCCTGGAGCTACTTCATGACTGCCGATGAGTATCGCGCCTATCAGCTTTCCACCGCCAATGATTATGCCGATATCGGCCTTTCCATCGTCAAGGATGAGGCAAACGGCGGATTTCAGGTGATTTCTGTCTATCCCGGTTCTCCCGCGGCCAACGCGGGCGTCGGAAACGGCATGATCATTACGGCGCTGGACGGAGAGAAGCTCCTGGGCTACACCACGGATGAGGTTCGCACCAAGATCCGCGGAAAGCTCAATACCAAGTTCGTTCTGGAGATTGCCAACGGTCAGGGCTCCATCGAAGTGGACTGCACCAATGTGAACGCGGAGTCTGTCAATTTCCGTATGGAGAAAACCGGCGCGGCTTACATCCAGATCCACAATTTCGAGGCCGGCAGCGGCCAGTCCGCTGTTGACGCCATCGAGTACCTTTTGGGTCAGGGCGCCGACTCCCTGGTGATCGACGTGCGCAACAATCCCGGCGGGCTTGCCACCGAGACTGCTGTGCTGCTGGACTACCTGCTCCCTGCGGGTCGTCTCTTCTCCGAAGTGGACAAGAAGGGCGTTGTCTCCGTGACGGAGTCCGATTCCATGAATCTGCAGATGCCCACCTGCGTCCTTCTCAATTCCGGAACTTACGGGGAAGCGGAGCTCTTTGCCGCGGTGATGAAGGAATGGAACTGGGCCACACTGATGGGCGAGCCCACCTACGGCAACACTCGTTCCCAGGAGACCATTCCGCTCTCTGACGGAAGCGCCATCCGGCTTTCCACCAGAAGCTTCCTCACCCCCAGCGGCGTGGACATCTGCGCCACCGGCGGCGTGGTGCCCGATTTCATTGTGTATAACAGCGATGAATCCGCCACCGGCACCACCGAAGGCACCACCGGAGGCGAAGACGGTACTGCCAGTATTTCCGACGACGATCAGCTGATGGCGGCGCTGAGACTTTTGAGTTGACATCCGCTCTGCGGACCGATATAATCAAAATCTGTTCAGTCGGCGGTGTACCGGCTGCATGTATTATGAAAAGGAGACCTGCTTTATGGCCAATGTGAATAAGTTTAAGATGAGTCAGGAACGTCTGGACGCCCTGAAGGAAGAACTGTACTATCTGGAAACCGTTCGGGAAAAGGAAGTGGCGGAGCTCATCAAGGAAGCCCGCAGCTTCGGCGACCTTTCGGAGAACAGTGAATATGACGAGGCCAAGAGCGAGCAGGGCAAGCTTTACAGCAAGATCGCAGAGCTGAAGGTGCTGATCGAGAACGCGGAGATCGTGGACAACATCGATCACGACGCTCCCAAGGACGCCGTCACCCTGTCCAGCAAGGTCCGGGTGCGCGACGTGGAGGATGACCTTGAGATGGAATACACCATCGTCGGCTCCCAGGAGGCCAATCCCATGGAAGGCCGGATCTCCGACGACTCCCCTGTGGGCCAGGGCCTGATCGGCCACCGTGCCGGCGAGACCGTGACCATCCACGCGCCTGTGGGTGACCTGGTGTTCGAGATCCTGTCTGTGGAAAACGAATAAACGGGAGCGCATCATGGGAGAGAACAATCATGTGCAGGCTGAGCCTGTCCAGGAGCTGAGCGAGATCCTGCAGGTAAGGCGGGATAAGCTGGCCGCCCTGCGGGAGGAAGGGAGAGATCCCTTCCGCCAGACCCGTTTTGCGCGCAGCGCCTATTCCCGCGAGATCCTTGCTGACTATGACGCATTTGAGGGAAAGACCGTTTCCGTTGCCGGGCGCATTATGTCCAAGCGCGGCATGGGCAAAGTTATTTTCTGTCATATCCAGGACGACCAGGGGCAGATCCAGCTCTATACCCGCTCCGACGCCGTCAGCGAGCAGGAGTTCAAGGACTTCCGCAAGTTTGATATCGGCGATATCGTGGGCGCCACGGGCTATGTGTTCAAGACCAAGACGGAGGAGATCTCCATTCACGTGGAGAGCGTGGTGCTGCTGGCCAAGTCCCTGCGGCCCCTGCCGGAGAAATTCCACGGCATGACCGATAGGGAGCTGCGCTACCGTCAGCGCTATGTGGACCTGATCGTGAATCCCGAGGTGAAGGAAACCTTCGTCAAGCGCAGCCGCATCCTGCGGGAGCTGCGCGCCTTTCTGGACGAACGGGGTTTCCTGGAGGTGGATACCCCGGTGCTGACGCCCTTTGAGATCGGTGCCGCTGCCAAGCCCTTCTACACCCATCACAATGCCCTGGACATGGATATGGTCCTGCGTATCGAGACGGAGCTTTACCTGAAGCGCCTGATCGTGGGCGGCATGGAACGGGTCTACGAGGTGGGCCGTATCTTCCGCAACGAGGGCATGGACACCAAGCACAACCCGGAATTCACCACCATCGAGCTCTATCAGTCCTACACCGATTTCCACGGCATGATGGACCTGGTGGAGGATATGATGAAGGCCGTCACCGAGAAGGTCTGCGGAAGCCTTGTGATCCCCTATCAGGGGTATGAGATCGACGTGGGCCACTGGGAGCGGCTCACCATGATCGAGGCTGTGAAGAAGTATTCCGGCGTGGATTACCACAACTGGAAGAGCGACGAGGACGCCATTGCCTGCGCCAAGGCCTACAATGTGGAGCTGCCCGAGGTCCCCACCCGGGGCGCCATCCTGGCGGAGTTTTTTGACGCCTTTGTGGAGGAGAAGCTGATCCAGCCCACCTTCATTTATGACTATCCGGTGGAGATCAGCCCCCTTGCCAAGCGCAAGCCGGACGACCCCGCCTTTACGGAGCGGTTTGAGTACTTCATCAACGCCACCGAGTTCGGCAACGCCTTCTCCGAACTGAACGATCCCATCGACCAGCGGGAGCGCTTTGAGCGCCAGGTGGCCGAGCGCCGTGCCCTGAACCCCGACACCAAGGCCCAGGTGGACTATGACTTTGTGAATGCTTTGGAGTATGGCATGCCTCCCACGGGCGGTCTTGGCTTCGGCATCGACCGGCTGGTGATGCTGCTGACCAACAGCGATTCCATCCGCGACGTGCTGCTGTTCCCGACGATGAAGCCGGAGAAGCAGGAGAAGAGGGAAGAAAAGTCGGAGGAAAAACCTGCAGAATTCGATTGTGCCTGCTTTACCTGTCCCTCTCAGGAGGAATGCAAGGCTGCTCAGGAAGAAGGGAAAGCTGCGCCTGTTGAAGAGAATATCGACTTCTCCAACGTTGTGATCGAGCCCTTGTTCCAGGACAGCGTGGATTTTGAGACCTTCTCCAGGTCTGATTTCCGCGCGGTGAAGGTCCTCGCCTGCGAGGCGGTGAAGAAGTCCAAGAAGCTTTTGAAGTTTACCCTGGACGACGGTACCGGAACGCCCCGGATTATCCTCTCCGGCATCCACGCCTACTATGAGCCGGAGGAGCTGATTGGCAAGACTTGCATCGCCATCGTGAATCTACCGCCCAGACCCATGATGGGCACGGAGAGCTGCGGCATGCTGATCTCTGCCGTCCACCATGAGGGTGAGGAGGAAAGGCTCCATCTGCTGATGGTGGATCCCCATATTCCCGCCGGCGCTAAACTGTATTAAGTGCGCCATATGACCGAAAGATCTTACAAGTCCGAATAATCGCTTTTTTCAAGAGCTCCGATCGTTAGGGCGTGCAAGTTAGGGATACGACAGCCGCAAACAGGATCTTTTCGTGCCAGGCATCGTTGCCTGTGCTCGGAATACAGATCCAGTATTCCTGCGCAAGGCGCCTCGCCTGACACAAAAATCTCTCTGTTTGCGGTGCTGCGCAGTTTTGCGCGAGGCATTTTTTGCCCAGACGATATTGAAAAATCCGGGAATACTTGCTGTATTCCCGGATTTTTCTGTGATGGATGGGCGGAAAAGGGCCGCGCAAAACCTGCCGTCTCCCTAATTTGCACGCCCTTTCATCGGGGCTCTTTTTCCCATTGTTTGCCGTGCAGTTCTTTTCCGCTTGAATCCATTCAGGGCAGCGATGTCTCAGCGGCTTTGGACGGAAGTCCCGAGATTTGACCATGATAACGGGATGACGTCTATCGATCAACGGAGGAAAGTGCGAATTGTCCTCCCCGGACGCCTTGACGGACTTCAGCGATGCCTTTATAATAATGGACAGTCCAGGGAATGATATGGACAGAAAAGGAGTACAGTCTATGGATCAAATCACAATACCTGTGTGCGCCGAAAAGGGCCCCATTACCGAGGAGCTGCTCGGCAGGATGGACGCCTGGTTCCGCGCGGCAAACTATCTCTCGGCAGGCCAGCTTTACCTGTTGGAGAACCCGCTGCTGAAAAAGCCGCTGACGCTGAATATGATCAAGAAAAAGATCGTTGGCCACTGGGGGACGGTGCCTGGACAGAACTTCGTTTTTGTCCATCTGAACCGTGTCATCAAGCGCTATGATCTGGATCTGATCCTGCTTTCCGGTCCCGGTCACGGGGGCAATTTCTATATTGCCAACGACTATATGGACGGCACCTACAGCGAGGTGTATCCCAACATTTCTCAGGATGAAGCCGGCATGCAGAAGCTCTTCAAGCAGTTTTCCTTCCCCGGAGGCGTTCCCAGCCATTGTGCACCGGAGACGCCGGGCTCGATCAACGAGGGAGGCGAGCTTGGCTATGGCATAGCG
>JAEEGF011777455.1_pt1 | contig 16106 bp, 15 predicted proteins | sample 9134171 | NCBI WGS metagenome assembly JAEEGF01 (sample SAMN16246542, study PRJNA631951) | gut metagenome | biome: gut microbiome; feature: rumen; material: AP-attached | host: Bos | place: Iran: Karaj | collected 2018-10
TGAGCAAAGTAGCACGTAGTGCGGATTTGCGAATGTTTTAGGATTGTGAGAGTTTCGAAGAAACGGAACAATCCGTTAGTCATAAGGTGTCAAAAGGAACTTTTGACACCTACCTCATAATATGAAAATGTGAGATCATAATAACGATACGGTCTTACATCATTACAGAAAAAACGGTATATCCGCAGGTAAAAATATAGTGCCTGCGGATATATATTTATAGAGGACTCGCTTGCTCACGGCATAAGCTTAAAGATGAATGAGTCAGCACATCATATCAAAGCAGGCAATGGAATATATGACTTACAATACAAATGATCTCAAACAGAATATTATTAATATAAAAAACATACAAAAACAAAACAAACTGACTCTTGCAGCGTGTGAGGAGTTTCTAAATAGCCTGCCTTACTGCACAGTCAAGCATACTATTTCTGAAAACAAAGCTTTTCTTGAATATATGAAAAGCCCTGACAAGGATATGAAGATCATCCATGTTGCAGGAACCAACGGCAAGGGCTCCGTATGCAATTATGTATCATCGATACTGCTGCATAGTGGTTATCATATAGGAATGTTCACTTCTCCTCATCTTGTAGATATTACGGAGAGGTTCAAAATAGATGGATCAGATATATCCGAAGATGTATTTAGAGATGCTTTTTGCAAAATCCTTGACATTATAGAGAGATACAATAAGCAAAAAGATCACACGTATTCGATAAATAAGGCGGATTCCCCAAAAAAGACAGATAAAATAGATGAAGATGATGCTGGTTTCTTTTTTCCATCATACTTTGAATATCTTTTCTTTATGGCGATGATAGTATATACGGATCATCCGGTAGACTATCTGGTGCTTGAAACAGGCCTTGGCGGGCTTTTGGATGTTACAAATACTATAGATAAGCCTGTAGTATGTGTGATTACTGAGATCGGCATGGACCATATGCAGTATCTTGGAGATACTTATGGGAAGATAGCAGCTCACAAGGCCGGGATTATCAAACCAGACGTACCGGTTATCTTTTTTGACAAAAGACCTGAGAGCACACAAGTAATCCGTGAAACTGCCATGCAAAAAGGCGCCAGAACCCATATGATTTCAGAAGAAAGCATAAAAAACGTCAAGCTTTGCAAGGATGATGAGGGCAATAAGTACGTTGATTTTTGCTATGATTCTGAGTATTATAATTATGTTGGATTATGCCTTCATACAAGTGCAATATATCAGACTCAGAACAGTGCACTTGCCATAAGTTGTATCGAAGAACTCAAGAATACAGGGGCTTTGGTATCTTATGATGATATAAGGATGGGATTATCTGGTGCTATGTGGCCATGCCGCATGGAAGAGATAAGACCGGGATTTATAGTAGATGGAGCGCATAATACAGATGGAATGGAAGCTTTTCTTGCAAGTGCAAGGGATATAGACACGAAAGGTCGCAAGATTCTACTGTTTGGAGCTGTTTCAGACAAACAGTACAAGCTGATGGCTTCCATGATCGGTGATAGCAGGATATTTGACATTATCGCGGTGACTTGTCTTAAGACATCAAGATCTTTGGAACTTGATAAACTTACAGATGCATTTAAAGATTATGACAATGTATCATTTTATGATAGCGTATCAGAAGCTACCGCATATATAGATTCAATTAGAACACAAGACGATTTGATCTTTGCGGCCGGTTCATTATATTTGGCCGGTCAGCTCAGGGAGACATATGATTAATTTCGAAGAAGAACTCAAAAAATTCCGCCCAAGCCTTGAAATAGAAGATGCTGAAGAACTGATACATAATCAGGATCTTGATGATATGGCGGATATTCTTGTAAGGATGATGAAAGAAGCTGAAAATGCTCCCAAAAAATCCAAGAATGGGCGAGGCAATATATGATTTGCTACAGATGCGGAAGTACTCTAACTGAGAGCGAGTTCTGCCCGGAATGTGGTGAAAATGTAGCCTTGTACAAAAAGGTTATAAGCCTTTCCAATGTATATTATAATGACGGCCTTCAGAAGGCTACAGTCAGAAATCTTTCCGGTGCTATTAACTCTCTTCAGCACAGTATAAAACTTAATAAAAATAATATCGAGGCCAGAAACCTTCTGGGCCTTGTCTATTATGAAGTTGGTGAAGTCGTTCCGGCTCTGTGTGAATGGGTCATAAGTAAGAACCTTCAGACATCAGACAATCATGCAGATGACTATATGGAAGAGCTTCGCAACAATCCTACTCATCTGGATGTTGTAAACCAGTCTGTAAGAAAATATAATGTAGCACTCAGGTACTGCGAAGAAGGAAGCCTTGATGTTGCAGTTATCCAGCTCAAAAAGATACTGCAGTCCAATCCTAATTTCCTTGCAGCTCATCAGCTCCTTGGACTTTTGTATCTTAATAACGGTTCATATTCCAAGGCCAAAAAAGAGCTTACAAGAGCTCTTCGAATAGATAACGGAAGCACTAAGACCAGGTTTTATCTTCAGGAAGCAGAGAAGATGCTGTCTCCTGATGATGACGATGATAAGACTGTCAAGGAGAGATCCGAAACAGGTGATGTTATCGAGTATAGAAGCGGTAATGATACTATCATCCAGCCTGTACATAGTATGCAGCCCAAAGGAACAGTATCTCTTATAAGTGTGTTTATAGGTATAGTACTGGGACTTCTTGCAGCAATATTCCTCGTGCTTCCTGCCAAGATACAGGATATCAATGATGAGGCAAGCGCAAGGATTGCTGCTATAAGCGAAGAAGGCGACCTTAAGTCATCGCTTCTTCAGGAGAATCAGAATACTGTAAATGATCTGAATGACCAGATAGCAGACCTTCAGGCGACAATAGAGTCTTATTCAGAGAACGATGTTACAGTTGAAGCTATGAATGAGCTGATGGCAGCAGTTGATGTATACATTCAGACGCCAAATGATACAAAGAGTATAGCTCAACATATGGATCTTGTTAATATGGACAAGATAAGTGAATCAGCATCTGAAGAGTTTTCTGCTTTGTATGGCACTATGATGGAACTGGTAGGACCTACACTTAGCGATTATTATTATAAGCTTGGTTATAAAGCATATACTTCACAGGACTATGACAGCGCGATAACAGATCTTGCCAAATCTTATGGCTATGACAATACCAATGAGCCTGCTCTGTACTTCCTTGGAAGTGCATATTATGAAAACGGCGATTATGACAAGGCCAAGAAAGCATATAATGAAGTCATGTCACTGTTCCCGGATACCAAGTATGCTAATAATGCAGAGACCAAGATTGCAGAGATCAATAACTTAGAAGAGTGATTATAGATTATGGAACGAGTTATGGAATTTAAGATGGAGCGCCCCGGCCTTTTGAAAGAAGGCGATACCATCACGGTCACAGAGGGAGTCCTTCCGAGTAATTATTATTATACAATTGATCCGTCTCTTGCTATGAGTGGCAATTATCCTTTTAATCAAAGGATGCTTGCAAGAGAAGGTAAGGTCACTAAAGTAGAAGAGAATGCCAGAGGCTTCTACGTTACAGCGGTATTTGAAGAACAGGAAAACAAATCTGTTTTTTAAAAAACGCTTTGGATTATGTGTATTTAGTATAAGTATTATTATTTGTACTATAAGTATTTTTTTAATCTATATCTAAGGAGGAAGTTATTATGAAAAAAGTATCTACAGACAAGGCTCCGGCAGCTATCGGACCATATTCACAGGGTATAATCGCGGGCGATTTCCTTTATGCATCAGGTCAGATTCCGATCAATCCTGCAACAGGTGAGATTGAAGGAGCTGATATCGAAGAGCAGACTGATCTTGTATGCCGCAATATCGGAGAGATATTAAAGGCAGCAGGAACAGATTATGAGCATGTAGTTAAGACAACATGCTTCCTTGCAGATATGGGCGACTTTGCCAAGTTCAACGGAGTATATGAGAAATACTTTACAGGTAAGCCTGCAAGAAGCTGTGTTGCTGTCAAGCAGCTTCCTAAGAATGTACTGTGCGAAGTTGAGATAATTGCTTATCTTAAATAAATTATTCTATGATATATGTCAATTAAGAACCGGGGGATACTCAGAATGAGGGGACGAGATAAAGCGCTTATTGCTATGGCTCTTACAATGGTGATGATGCTAAGTGGATGCTCATCATCACAAACAGATAATCTTCTTGATTCCGGAATCAAATATATTCAGGATCATGAGTATCAGAAAGCTAAAGAGACGCTTGAAAAGGCTCTTTCACAGGGTGCAAGCGAGCATGACTGCTGTAGGGCTCTTGGCATATGCTCTTTGGAGCAGGGCGATTATTATAGTGCTATAGAGTACTTCAAAACAGCTCTATCCTCAGGCAATGGCATAATTCATGATGTAGACTTTGATACCAACTTCTATCTTGCCAAGGCATATTATCTTAATGATGATTACAGTGATGCTATTAGTGTATATAATGCGATACTGAATCTTCGAAAGAATGATAAGAATGCTATATACATGCGAGGCGTCTGCTATCTGGAACAGGGAGATCATGATCTTGCAATGACGGACTTCCAGACTGTTATGAAGCTGGATCCTAAGGGATATGACAGGATCATAGAGATCTATCAGCTCCTTGCAGACAACGGGTATGAAGATGAGGGCATAGAAATCCTTGAAGGCGTAAGGGATCAGAACCATATGACCAACTATGAACTGGGACAGATAGCTTTCTATCTTGGCAATAACGCTCAGGCTCAGAACTATCTGGAGCTTGCCAGGAATGAAAAGAGCGAGATGGACAAATCACCTATCATCCTGCTCCTTGGTCAGACCGGTGAGAAACAAGGTGATTATAACTATGCAATAAGTGTATATAAATCATACCTTGAGGAAAATGGCGAGCATGCTGAGATATACAACAGGTTGGGACTGTGTGAGATGCAGATGGCTGTATCTTACAATGATATAAGTTATTACAGCATGGCTATTAATGATTTTGAGACAGGTCTTGCACTTAATGATCCCAATGAGAACAAGGCGCTTCTTCGAAATGAGATAACAGCATATGAGTATACCGGAGATTTTGAAACAGCCAATTCTCTTATGAGTACCTATCTGTCATTGTATCCGGATGATGAAGAAGCTCAAAGAGAAGCTGTATTCATAGCAACAAGGATATAGATGTTGTCTCTGTAAGTACAGTATCTTCGAAGAATTAGCATAAGATACGTGTATGCTTGGCAGATGACAAGGTCTAACATAGTAAGTCTATGACAGTAGATTTATGTCAGTAAATCTAAGTTAGTAAATAAAAAGGCAGTGGTCTTTTGATTAATGAAAAGACCATTGCCTTTGCTAGTGTATAAGCATAAAAAACATCAGTGCTGGAGATCATCAGGGATTCCGTCATGGTTTAGGTCAACGCCGTGATCCATTCCGGGATATTCATCCATATGATGATGACCATCATGGTAACTTAAGTTCTGGGTTGCTACAGTTCTTCTGCGAAGTCTGCAGGCTTCTGACTGAGATAGAAGGAAGTCCTTGATCTCTTTGCCATGCTTGATATTCTTAAGCTCGATCTTGTCACCTGAAGCATCTGAAGCTACAAAGCAGGTTATAGTAGAAAGACCGAAAATCCTCTGACCTAGAGTACGCTTGATATTAACATCAGCTATCTTGTAAAGATAGCAGTCATCTTCGTCGAGATTGAGAAGTCCCTTAATGACTACAAGGTCATTCTCATAGATCTGATAATGTGTGAAAGGCCACGGAATTCCAAAAAAGCGCAGACGCGTAGTCTCCTTGAATACTAGATTACCTTTGGCTGTAAGAGATGGACTTGATTCCATGATTGGATCTGCCATTGTACACCTCCTGTTATTTTGTGGTTTTTTCTTATAATAAGCGAAAATATAGTAAAAGTAAAGATTACTATAATATGGGAACGGTGACGGAATCTTGTATATAATATAGGGCAAAATGTAGAAATTTAACGAAATTATCTAAAATAATGGCATTTTTGTCAGTAATGACATAAAATATAAATGCGATACTATTTTTTATATCAGATTCAAAATATTATCTAGTTTTATGTACGGCTGGGGAGAGTGATATTAGCCGTATAGGGAGGAAATATGCCTAGGACCGGACTTAATGACACAATAAGTAGGATATTTGATACTTTTGTAGTTGTATCTAAGAGCCGATACGCAGTTGTGTATGATATCTTTAATCACTATGCAAGATGGTCAACCAATGCGGTAGAATTTTTCGGACTGTCAGGAGAATATATAGAGAATGCCGACGATGACTGGCACAAACGTATCCATCCTGATGACCGTAAGAATTATGAACAGCGTATAACCGCCATGATAGCAGGTATCAATCAGGAAGCTCCTATGGAGTATAGAGCTATGGACAAGAATGGTGAGTACGTAGCCTGCTCCAGCAAAGGAACTATCATAAAGGATTATTCGGGTAGACCTGCTTATCTTGCATTCTTTATTACCAATCACGGAATAGTTTCAAACAGAGATCCGATCACAGATACAGACAATCTGTATCAGCTGTTCAATGAACTTCGTCAAAGACGTGATCGCAAGCAGAAATCTGTTGTTCTTGTAATTGATACAATAAGATTTGATGATATTAACCGTACATACGGTTATTCTTTTGGTAATCAGCTTCTAAGAGCACAGGCAGATCTTTTTTCTAATCTTGTTAAGAGTGATGGCAAGATATACAGAGGTGATGGAACGAGCCTTGTAGCTATAACAGGTTCGCTGTCTCTTGATGAAGTAAGGCGTCTGTATTCGAGAATGCGTGAGCAGCTTAAGACTGCGTTCTACGTTGCCGGCACAAGAGTTCCTGTAAGTATTGCAGGTGGTATAGTCGTTGTTGAGAACTTTGCTCTTGATGAGCATACTATATATACAAGTGCCAAGTATGCTTTGGATGTATCCAAGGATATGAATCATGGCGGACTTGTAGTATATCACAATGAACATCAGGAACAGAATGCAAGACGTATAGAGCTCCTTGATGCAATACGTGCAGATATCATGAACAGATGTGAAGGCTTCTATCTTGTGTACCAGCCTATAGTATCTTCCAAAGATAATCATATGATAGGTGCAGAGGTTCTTATCAGATGGAAGAGTGAAAAATATGGCGAGGTAATGCCTGATACATTTATACCTCTTTTAGAGAATGACAGTGTATTCTTTGAACTTGGTAACTGGATCCTGGAGCAGGCATTTAATGAAACTCGTGGAATAGTAGCAGTATTCCCTGATTTCATGCTCAATATAAATCTTACATTCATGCAGCTTGAGCGAAGCGAGTTCAGAACTTCTCTTATGGAACTGTTGCGACGTACCAGATTCCCGGTTAAGAATCTTACGCTTGAACTTACTAAGCGTTGCCGTGATATGAGTAGAGAACATCTTAAGAGTCAGGTAGACTTTATGAAGTCACTTGGAAGCCAGATAGCTCTTGACGTGGAAGACTTTAGCTCACTTGATCTTCTAAGACTTCTTCCTATAGACCTTATCAAGATTGACAGAAGATTCCTTAGAGATATAGACAAGAACCTTGTAAACCAGTACATAGTAGAAGCTATGTCAGGCTTTGCACACAACATGAATGTACATGTTGCACTTACAGGTATCGAGAATGCTGAGATGCTTGGCTTTGTAAGAGATAAGTTCCCTGCAGATTCTTTCCAGGGTTATTACTATTCCAAGCCTGTAAGTATCGAAGAGCTCAAGAAGCTTCCTTTGTATCATGCGACTTGACAGACGCTGAATCGATAAGAAGTTAGATAAGGAAAAATAAAAAGAATATCGTATATATTATTTTTATAATTTATATTAGGATGATATATACGATATGTTTAACAAAATGAATACAAAAAAGCTTTCTTACTGATGATCAAAATAGTAAGAAAGCTTTTTCTATTATTATTATCTCAAACTTTCCATTTGGTGATACTGCACCATCCAAGTGGGAAGTTTGGTTATTATTTAGCCTTTGCCGTTCCAGCAGTATGTGCAGAGCTTGCAGGACTCTATACCGATACCTTCGATCATATCGTCAAGTCTGTGATAGTGAAGAGAAGTGAAGTTGAGCTGCTTTCTGATCTCTTCAAGCATTGCTGCGTACTGCTCTGAATCCGGATCTGTATATTTATCAAGAGTTTCTCTTGAAGGATTAGGATTGCCTTCAAGCTGTTCAATAACTCGTCTTGTGATAAGCTCTCTGTCTGAGTTGGATCTGGAGAAGCTTATATAAGGACATCCGAATACAAGCGGAGGGCATGCGGGACGGATGTGTACTTCTTTAGCTCCCTTGTCATACAGATATTCTGTAGTCTCTCGTAGCTGTGTTCCTCTAACGATAGAATCATCGATAAGGAGGAGTTTTTTATCTTTGATAAGGTCCTCTATAGGGATCAGCTTCATCTTGGCAATAAGATTACGCCTTGACTGGATAGTAGGCATAAAGGATCTGGGCCATGTAGGTGTGTACTTAACAAATGGTCTTGCATATGGGATACCTGATCTGTTAGAGTATCCGATCGCATGTGCAACTCCGGAATCCGGAACGCCGGCGATAAGATCAGGATATACGTTCCTTCGCTGGATATCTCTGTCAGCAAGTTTGAAACCGCAGTTATATCTTGCCTGCTCTACGTTGAGCCCTTCATAGGATGCTGCAGGGAAACCATAATAGATCCAGAGGAATGTGCAGATCTTCATCTCTTTGCGGGGAGCTGAGAGTGTCTCTACTCCGTCAGCAGTAAGGAATACGATCTCTCCGGGTCCTAGTTCTTTATAAGGTTCATATCCAAGGTTAAGATATGAGAAGCTTTCAAAACAAGCACAGTATGCGCCTTCTTTATGGCCGATCTCTACAGGAGTACGGCCGAACTTGTCGCGGGCTGCATAGATTCCGTCTTTGGTCATAACAAGAAGTGTCATAGAACCCTTGATATGATCCTGAGCAAAGCGGATACCGTCTACTATGGTCTCCTGCTGATTGATAAGAGAAGCTACAAGCTCAGTTGGATTTACATCTCCGCCGCTCATCTCAAGGAAGTGAGAACGGTTATTCTCAAAGAGCTTATCTGTAAGCTCGTCAACATTATTGATCCTGCCGACTGTAGTGATAGCATATGTGCCATGATGAGAGCGAACGATAAGAGGCTGAGGCTCAAAGTCTGAAATACAGCCTATTCCGATATTTCCTTTCATGTGAAGGATATCTTTGTCGAATTTAGGACGGAAGTTTGAAGATTCAATGTTGTGGATAGCGCGGTCAAAACCCTTTTCACTGTCGTATACCGCCAGACCTGCGCGTCTTGTTCCCAAATGTGAATGATAATCAGTTCCATAGAATAGATCAAAAACTGCATCCTCGTGAGATGCTAATCCGAAAAAACCACCCATGCATGCCTCTTTCTGTAATAAAATAGGGATTTTATTGCCATGTTTAAAATTATAGTTTGAACGTTCGGTCAAACTTTTTTGCCACGACAATAATACCATGAAATAAGTCATTAATAACTACAAAATTAATATTTTGTATAGTTGCATAAAAACAGTCCATTATAAAGGAAATTTATATCAAAATTTATATAGTCTAAAAAAACGCTTTATGAGTCGGTAGATTTATATGTAAAAAGGGAGGGAACGATTCATTGTCAGAAGCAGGGTATATTCCCGACAGACTCTTATAAAATCCTTCAAATAAGCCGAAAAATGATAAGGATGATTGTACAACAGATAACTTGCTAAGTATAAAAGAGGTTATGAGATATGGATAGTAGTTATATCACATTTGACAATGTTGTAAAGCAGTACAACATGGGTGAAGTGCCGATCAAAGCAGTAGACGGAGCATCTTTTACCATAGATAAGGGTAAGTTCACTATCATAGTGGGACCTTCCGGAGCCGGCAAGACTACAGTTCTAAATATGCTAGGAGGAATGGATGTATGTACGTCAGGGACTATCATCGTGGATGATGTCCTTGTCAGCGGCTTTAACAGGCGTCAGCTTACTATGTACAGACGATATGATATAGGATTTGTATTCCAGTTCTATAACCTGATACAGAATCTGACAGCCAAGGAAAATGTGGAGCTTGCTTCCCAGATCTGTAAAGAGCCTATGGACGCCCTTGAAGCTCTCGAAAGAGTGGGGCTTTCACACCGCGTCAACAACTTCCCTGCGCAGCTATCAGGTGGTGAACAGCAAAGAGTTGCCATAGCCAGAGCTCTTGCCAAGAATCCTAAGATACTTCTATGCGATGAGCCTACAGGTGCCCTTGACTATGTGACCGGCAAGCAGGTACTTAAGATCCTTCAGGATATGGCAAGAAAGCAGGGGATCACTGTAGTTGTCATAACGCACAACCTTGCTATATGCCCTATGGCTGATCGTGTCATACACATTAGAAACGGTAAGGCTGATAGAATTGATGATAATCTGCATCCTACAGATATAGAGGATATTGAATGGTAATTATAACTGATGCATTTAGAGAGATTAGAAAGTCAATAAAAAGGTTCTTATCACTGCTCCTTCTGGTAATGCTGGCGGCAGCTTTCCTGTCAGGTCTTCGTACTACATCACCTGACATGAAGTATACTGCGTCAAGATATTATAAGGACAGGAAGCTTATGGATATTCGTATGCTTTCTACCCTTGGCTTTATGGAAGAAGACCTTTTAAAGGTGTCTTCGTATGAAGGTGTTGCATATGCAGAAGGCTCAAGACAGGTAGACCTTCTGCTTGGGAATCTTGTAGTATCTGTTTTTTCAAATCCCGGTGATATCAACCTCCTGTATCTAAAAGAGGGAAGGTATGCAACCAAGAATGGCGAGTGCGTAATAGACAGTTTACTTGTAGATGAGATGGGCCTTAAGGTTGGAGATGTCATCACGCTGACTGATCCTGATAAGGATGATGAGGATGATGAAGTCACAGAATCTGTGAATGATAATGCAGATACTGCAAAAGACGATCCTGAAATATCATCTGGTGAAAAAGATAAAAATAGTAGTGTATCAGAAAATAGCAATACAGAATCTATAGAGACAGACGAAAGCGAAGATACAAACAAGGATGAAGCAAAATCTGCAGATTCAGAAAATGATAATAATGCAGATATAGATGATAAAACTGCTGATACAGAAGGCGATAATACTGCTGATACAGAAAATGATAATACTATAAACACGGATTTTGATACAGAAGTTGATTCACAGGTAGATACAGATATTGAGGTGGCTTCTACCAAGCTTAATGATTATACCTATACTATAGTAGGTATAGCGGACAGTCCTTTATTTGTATCTGTTGACAGAGGTACATCCAACATCGGTACAGGTACTATTGCAGCTTTCATATATGTACCGGAGACAGAATATGACTGGGATTACTATACAGCTATATATCTGATGCTGGATAAGACAGCTGATATGGAAGCTTATACTTCCGAATATGAAGACTATACCAAAGATTTTGCCAAGAAGATGGAAAGCTTTGCGGATGGTCTTGTAGAGTCCAGGTATGAATACCTGCATGATAAGAGTCAGAGTATACTTGATGACAGCCAGGCCAAAATTGATGATGGAAGAGCCAAGCTTGATGAAGCCCAGGCTCAGATTGACGATGCACAGAGTAAAATAGATGACGGACTAAAAGAACTTGATGCCACTCAGAAGATGATCGATGAATCGCCCTATGAGATGCCGGATGTGCAGGAACAGCTTGATGAATCGTATAAAGAGCTGGCAGATGCTCAGGAAGAGGTAGATGATGCCAAAGCAAAGATTGCAGATGCCAGAACAGAAATAGAAGATGGACAGACCAGGATAGACGATGCTCAAAAAGACATAGATGACATGGACACAGGTAAATCCTACGTCCTTTCAAGAAGCGGCAACACAGGATATATGAACTTCAAACAGGATGCTGAGAAGATGGGGGATCTTGCTAAGGTATTTCCTGTTATATTCTATCTTGTAGCAGCCCTGTCATGTCTTACGTCCATGACCAGAATGGTAGAAGATCACAGAGGCGAGATAGGAACACTTAAGGCACTTGGATATGGCTATAGCATGATCTCTATCAAATATATAGGCTATGCTTTCCTTGCAAGTTTTACAGGCGGAATTATAGGACTTATCTGGGGATGTACCCTTCTTCCTGTGCTATGCTTTACTGCATGGAAGGGGCAGTATACACTTCCTGATCTAAAGCTCATAGCACAGCCCGATATCTATATCATGTCTGTAGGTATAGCTGTAGTAGCTGTCACTGGTACTGCCTATCTTGCAAGCCGCGTAGAGCTGCAGGCACGTCCTGCCAAGCTTATGAGACCTCGCGCGCCCAAGGCCGGAAAGCGAGTATTTCTTGAAAAAATAGGCTTTATATGGAACCGGCTTAAGTTCTCTTCAAAAGTATCCTGCAGAAATCTGTTTAGATATAAGCAGAGATTCTGGATGACAGTAATAGGCATAGCAGGCTGTACATCGCTTCTGGTAGTAGGCCTTGGATTATATGACTCTTTATATACAGTAATAGATAAGCAGTTTGTAGAAGTCACCCATTATGATGCATATCTTGATATATCAGAAGATGTGACAAAAGATGAGCGTAGTGCTATAGACAATGAGATAGAAAACGCAGCTTTAGTAGCTGATCATATGGCTGTATATACCGACATGCCGGCATCAGTATTTGGAGATGACAGCATACTTGGAACATATATCATTGCAGTAAGAGATTATGATGTCTTTAAGAACTTTATCTCCATAGCGCATAGAACTGACAATGAAGAAGTTGTCATGACCAAAGGATCGGCTGATATTCAAAAAGGCACTGCCAAAGCTTTATTTACAGAGAAGCTCGCAGATACCTATGATGCAAAGATTGGAGATGAAGTCGAAGTTGTAATGTCAGATGACAGTGTTGTAAAACTCATTGTGGCAGACATCGTTGAGAACTACGTATACAACTATATATATGTTGATTTTGATGATCTGAATTCCATTACAGATGAGGATCTTTATGATAACAGATTTATGCTCAAATATAATGAGAATGCCACTGATGAGCAGATTGATGATCTGTCTTCTAAGCTTGTAGCTATGGACGGTGCATCCTCATATACCAGGATCAATTCTGTAGTAGACAGATTCAGTAAATCTCTGGCAGCAGTCAATGTAGCTGTAGGTATCATAATAGTAGCTGCGGCAGCTCTTGCTTTTATAGTTCTTTATAACCTGACCAATATCAATATAACAGAAAGAGTAAGAGAACTTGCAACTCTTAAAGTTCTGGGATTTACTGACAAAGAGACTACCAATTATATATACAGGGAGAACACTGTCATGACTTTGGTAGGAATTGTTATCGGTCTGTTCCTTGGAAAATACCTTCTCGTGTGGCTTATGAGTACGGTTGAGAATAATTATATGATGTTCGGAAGAGATGTATCTGTCAGAAGTTATATTCTGGCAGCAGCATTGACCGCAGGCTTTTCACTGTTTGTAAATATCATTGCACATTTTTCTATACAGAAGATAAATATGGTAGAAAGCCTCAAATCGGTAGAATAAAAAAACGGGAAGCTATGCTATTGTGCTGCTTCCCGCTTGTATTATTATGCCTCGAGATCCTTGCCTGTAAGGAGCTTATATGCTTCTTTGTATTTCTCGATAGTTTTGTCTATAACATCCTGAGGGAGATTGTAGTCGCTGTCAGGATTGGCCTTGAGCCAGTCACGTACGAACTGCTTGTCAAATGAAGGCTGTGAATGACCTGCTTCATATCCCTCTAAAGGCCAGAAACGGCTTGAATCAGGAGTGAGCATCTCATCTGCAAGAACTACTTCGCCATTTTCATCAAGACCGAATTCGAACTTGGTATCAGCGATGATTATGCCCCTTGTAAGTGCATAGTCAGCGCACTTCTTATAAAGAGCTATTGTATAGTCGCGGATCTTCTCGGCGTAGTCTCTGCCATGTCCCGGGAAGTCTCTTTCAAGAACTTCTACGCTTCTTTCGAAATCTATATTCTCGTCATGATCACCGATCTCGGCTTTGGTGGAAGGAGTGTAGATAGGCTCAGGGAGCTTGTCGCATTCCTTAAGTCCTTCAGGGAGCTTTATGCCGCATACTGTGCCGTTTGTCTTATAGCTTTCCCAGCCGCTTCCTGTGATGTAACCACGAACGATACACTCTACAGGGATCATTGTAAGCTTTTTGCAAAGCATGCTGTTGCCTGTAAACTGAGGCTGGTTGAAAAATTCAGGCATATCCTTAACATCAGTACTTATCATATGATTGGCAACTATATCAGATGTATAGTCGAACCAGAACTTGGACATCTGAGTCAGAACAGCACCCTTTTTAACAACCTTGTTTTTGAGAATAACGTCGAAAGCGGAGATACGGTCTGTAGCAACCATAATAAGATTGTCTCCTGTATCGTAGATCTCACGAACCTTGCCTTCCTTAATAGGTGTAAACTCCTTCATTTCATGACCTCTCTTAATATGCTTTATATAGTGGCATATAGCCTTTTTATGTTTCGGTACAAGTATATTACACACCCTTTTCAAAAGTAAACATTCTAGATGTAAAAAATAAATTGAACATTCAGTCAAAAAATTGTGCATGTTTTTTGAAAATATTTTTTGCTCGAAATCGATTTCGATTTCTTCCGGCACACAACATTAACGCGACGTTCATAATTTCGTCATATTATCAATGTAATATTAAATCATCGGAAGAAGATAAATGATCCGAAGCAACCAATAACTTAACTTTTTCATAATGGGCTGTCTGACTCCCCATCAGATGGCCCTCCTCCCTAAAATCCCCGATGAGATCAGCTCATCGGTTTTTTTGTGACGTATAAAGGGAATGCCTTTTCCTCTTTGAAACTAAACTGATACATGATAAAATAATAATGCACACACTTTTTTACGTACATAAAGGAGGAAGACGTATGGCAGAAGATCGTGTTGTACTTATAAATGAGCTTTATAAGAAGACGTTTGGTAAGGAATACAGTAAATATGGCGATATTCTGGAAAGATACGATAAATCTACCGGAACGCTGTACTGTCGTGCGGACAATAGTGAAGTAAAGTATAACCTTGATCAGATTCAGGGAGCTGAGAAATACCTTCGGGAATCTATAGAGAAGGATCAGAATACCGGAAGAGAGACTTATTACAAAATAGCCATGTGTGCAATTAAATTATTGCAGGAGGAAGAACAGCAGGTATAAAAGACGCCGCCGGAAAGGAGCTATCCGTGGAAGTTATCGCAAGCTGCAAAGACTTTTTGGATGATACTGTTAAGTATCAGCTTATAAGGCGATATCAGGACCGTTACTATATACGATTTGAACTTGAAAGCGGATTTATAGCAGAACTTCCGGTTTCTGAGATTCCTACGGGCAAAAATGTTGTAAAGCTTATAACAGACAAGCCATCTGAGATGATCAAGATAGTGAATGCTTTCAGGCAAAAGGGGGACTGGACAGAGACATCTTATGTGCAGTCAACTATCATAGACTGCTTATTATATAGCGGTGATATGCCCATGACGCAGGCATCCAAGATATGGTCAAAGCTTAGCAGGCACGAAGATCTGGTGCAGGAGATGTACAACATGATAGTGGAAGAAAGTCCCGGCATAAGAAGTGTCAAGGCAGCAGGATTTACAGCCAGAAAGCTCATGGATATAACACAGATGACGCTGATAGGCGCATACCTGTTTATGGTATCACTTCGAGAAGACCCCGAGAAGGCACTTCCGCAGCTCAAAGACATGGTTGTTGATAAACAGACAACCGGATATGGCGAAATGTAATGCTTTAATAAATAGATATATTAAAAACATCGCAGCAGAAATAATTGGATCAGATAAATAAAAGGAGGCGTCCCACACAGCGGGGAGTCTCCTTTTTTGTTGCACAAGACCGGCAAGCGAATGGATGCTTGCATACAAATTCATTTGCCGGTCGTAAGAACATGGAGCACTAAGTGCGGAATGTTCGTGTGCGAAATCGAGTAGGAGTCAGCCTACTCGA
>JAEEGF010473975.1_pt1 | contig 16104 bp, 15 predicted proteins | sample 9134171 | NCBI WGS metagenome assembly JAEEGF01 (sample SAMN16246542, study PRJNA631951) | gut metagenome | biome: gut microbiome; feature: rumen; material: AP-attached | host: Bos | place: Iran: Karaj | collected 2018-10
GGGCGTAGGGGCTGGCGTCCTCGACAGCCCGACCGTATCGAAACGGGAAAGGTTCGGGGCGTCGGGGACGCCGCCCCCTACGCGCTCTGAGCCATGAGCCTCAGGTCCTCACTTTGAAACTTACGCCAAAAATTTCTCGGAAAGCACTTGACAAATGTTCAAAACGGTGGTATAAGGGAAGTACAAGTGAACGCGCTCTTGAGGGAGTAGTACCGCGGCTTCGGCTGCGGAGGCAGTACGTCATCACGCGGGTTTTCCCGCCGGGCTGCCTTGAAAAGCAAGACTCATGTGAAGGATCTGTCCTTTGCATGGGTTTTTTTGTATGATCGGGCCCAAAACGGCGGCTCCTGCCGCCTCCCTCCGCCCCGCCCCGCGGGAAACGGCACATTTCCTCAAGAACTCCACACATTCCCCCGGAAACTCTCCATTGACATCCCCGCAAAAGCACTGTAAAATAAGCTGGAAAGGAGGAGAAAACTATGTTGATCGTCTGGATCGCTTTGGCCGCTGTATTCCTCGGCGCGGAGCTGGCCACGGTGGCCCTGGTGAGCCTCTGGTTCGTGGTAGGCTCCCTGGCTGCGCTGCTGGCCTGTGTGCTGGGCGCGGCCCCGTGGCTGCAGGTGCTGATCTTTGCGCTGGTCTCGGCCGGGATGCTTTTGCTGCTGCGGCCCTTCCTGCGGAAGTATGTGGATCCCCACAAGGTCCGCACCAACGTGGACGCCGTGATCGGCCAGGAAGGCATCGTCACCGAGGCCATCGACAATCTCGAGGCCGTAGGCACCGTCAAGCTGAACGGCCTGCCCTGGAGCGCCCGTTCCGAGAGCGGCGCGAAGATCGCATCCGGCACCGTCGTCACCGTCCGTCGCGTCGACGGCGTCAAGCTCATCGTTTCCCCGAATTCCAAGTAATCCCAGAGCGTGTCCCCCAAACAAAAACAATTTGAAGAAAAGAAGAATTTATTATTTCAGGAGGTTATATTTCATGGATACCGGAACCATCATTCTCCTTTCCGTTCTTGTGATCGTGATCGGCTATCTGCTCAAGCGGATCCGCGTTGTCAAGCAGTCCCAGGCTTACGTCATCGAGCGTCTGGGCGCGTTCCGTGCTGTGTGGCCCGTGGGTCTGCACTTCCTCACCCCCTTCATTGACCGCATCGCCCGGATCGTCTCCCTCAAGGAGCAGGTGCTGGACTATCCCCCCCAGCCCGTTATCACCAAGGATAACGTCACCATGCAGATCGACACCGTGGTCTACTTCCAGATCACTGACCCCAAGCTGTACGCCTACGGCGTGGAGCAGCCCATGATCGCCATGGAGACCCTCACCGCCACCACCCTGCGTAACATCATCGGCGACCTGGAGCTGGACCAGACCCTGACCTCCCGCGACGTGATCAACACCAAGATGCGGGCCATCCTGGACGAGGCCACCGACCCCTGGGGCATCAAGGTCAACCGCGTGGAGCTGAAGAACATCCTGCCTCCCTCCGACATCCAGAACTCCATGGAGAAGCAGATGAAGGCCGAGCGTGACCGCCGTCAGGCCATCCTGCAGGCCGAGGGCCAGAAGCACTCCGCCATTCTGGTGGCCGAGGGCGAAAAGGAATCCGCCATCCTGAAGGCCAGCGCCGAGAAGGAGGCCGCCATCCTCAAGGCCGAGGCCGACAAGCAGGCCGCCATCCTGAAGGCCGAAGGCCAGGCTGCCGCCATCCTGGCGGTGCAGAAGGCCACCGCCGACGCCCTGAAGCTTTTGAACGAGGCCCATCCCAACGACCAGGTCATCAAGCTCAAGGCCCTGGAGGCCATGCAGAAGGTGGCTGACGGTCAGGCCACCAAGCTGATCATCCCCAGCGATATGCAGGGTCTGGCAGCTCTGGCCGGCGGTCTGAAGGAGATCGTCAAGGATTGACCCCAAAGCCGCTCAGCCTCTGGGGCTGAAGCAATTCCCGGAGGAATTGCAAATTGAAATCAGATGAACTTATCATTTTTCTGCTGAAGATTCTGATCCTGTTCGCCATTGCGATCACGCTGCTTCTGGCCGGATTTATCATTTCCGGCGGACAGGGCGACAACTTCTCGTCCTTTGTGATGGGAGCAGGCCTGTGCCTGAGCAGCCTCGCAGTGCCGGCAGGGCTCATCGCCCTGTTTGTGCGGAAAAGGAAGGATTCGCAGAATTGAGCAAAGAGCGCCCGCAAGGGCGCTCTTTTTCGTGCAGGCCCGGGGAACGGAATGCAAAATGCAAAATGCAAAATGCAAAATGTAGGGAACCGGGAATGAGGAATAAGACCGTAGGGGCCGCCCCGTTCCGTGCCCGCCGTAGGGGCGCACACCTGTGCCCTTCATGGGTAGTGTGCGCCCGCCCCCCGTAGGGGCTGCCCCGTTCCGCACCGCCCGTAGGGACGAGCACCTGTGCCCTTTATGGGTATTGCTCGTCCGGTTTGCGAAGCAAACAATCGCCTGCAGGGCGATCCAGCCATGTCCGTTGTTCGGACCCGGTCGCAGCGTTGGAATGTTCGGGGCGTCGAGGGCGCCGCCCCCTACACGGGGAATGCCGTTCCATGTCGTAGGGGCGGCCATTGGCCGCCCGGTTTGCGAAGCAAACAATCGCCCGCAGGGCGATCCAGCCGGGTGCATTGTTCGGACCCGGTCGCGGCGTTGGAACGTTCGGGGCGTCGAGGGCGCCGCCCCCTACGCGGGGAATGGCGTTCCATGTCGTAGCGCGGGCTATCAGCCCGCCGTTTGCGCAGCAAACAATCGTATTCGTCAGCAGACGATCCAGCCGGGTGCGTTGCTCCGACCCGGTCGCGGCGTTGGAACGTTCGGGGCGTCGAGGGCGCCGCCCCCTACAACCGTACCCTACGGTAGCGCGTCCTTTCTCCTATTGCCTATTCACTATTCACTATTCACTATTCACTATTACCTATTCCCTATTCTCTACTCCCACGCCGCCCTAAGCCTCATCGCCACTTCTCCTACCCGCTCCGTGGGCAGGCCGCCGAAGCCCAGGACCAGGGTGGACGCCGGGGGGCTGACCCGGTGGCAGAATTCCGACAGCCCCCGCAGGGGCAGGCCCGCCTCCGCGGCCCGTCGCAGCAGCTCCCCCTCGCTGTGCCGGGGCAGACACAGCAGAAAATGGATCCCCCCGTCGGCCCCGGAGACCTCCAGGCCGGGGATCTCCCCCAGGGCGGTCAGCAGGGCGGCCCGTCGGTCGGCGTACAGCTTCCCCACCCGGCGCAGATAGCGCCCGTAATAGCCCTCCGCCAGGAAGCGGGCCATGACCGTCTGCTCGTAGCGGGACACTGTTGGCTGCTGCCGTCCGTAGAGGGCCTGCCAGCGGGGCAGCAGCGCCCCGGGCAGCACCATATAGGCCAGACGGATGGCCGGGGCCAGGCTCCGGGAGAAGGTCCCGGCGTAGATCACCCGGCCGTGGCGATCCATGCCCTGCATGGAGGAGATGGGCCGCCCGCCGTAGCGGAATTCGCTGTCGTAGTCGTCTTCAATGATCCACCGCTCCCCTGCCGCGGCCCAGTGCAGCAACTGGGAGCGCCGGGAGGCGGGCATGGTAATCCCCAGGGGGAATTGGTGGGAGGGGGTCAGATAGGCCACCGTGACCCCGCCGGCCTCCAGGGCCTCCGCGTCCATGCCGCTGCCGTCCATGGGCACCCAGCGGATCGCCCGGCCCCGGGCCGAGAGGCTCCGCTCCATGGCCGGGTAGCCGGGATCCTCCATGGCGTAGACGGCGTCGGGGCCAAAAAGGGTGATGAGCTGTCCCATCAGGGTCTCCATGCCGGAGCCCACCACCACCTGCTCCGGCGCGCAGCCCACGCCCCGGTATTCGCTCAGCAGCCGCGCCAGGGCCGCCCGCAGCGCCGGCTCCCCCTGGGGCTCGCCCCGCTGCAAAAGCTCCGGGGAGTTGTAGACCACCTCCTTGTAGAGCTTGGCCCAGGAGGCGTAGGGAAAGGCGGACACATCCACTGCGGAGGTGGACAGGAGAGAGCCGTAGGGGGCGGCGTCCTCGACGCCCCGCAGGTCTCGCTGCCGGAAACGATCCGAATAACGCACCTGGTTTGCCAGCAGATTGCCGGCGCTACAGTTGGGCACCGTCCCCTGTCCGGAAATCAGATAGTCCTCCACATAGTAGCCGCTCCGGGGCCGGGACTCCACGTAGCCCTCCGCGCACAGCAGCTCGTAGGCCGTTTCCACCGTGGCGCGGCTGACCCCCAGCTGGGCGCAGAGCTCCCGCTTGGAGGGCAGCCTTTCCCCGCAGCGCAGCGCGCCCTCCCGGATGGCAGCCGCCACGGCCGCATAGAGCTGGTCGTACATGGGCGTCTTGCCTTTAGGATCGAGAGTGAGGGTGAAGGAAAACATGGTTCGGCTCCTTTCGGGGATCAGTATAGGTTGTGCGTACTGGGTTCAAGGTTCCGTAGCGGCGCACAGCTCTGCATAAGTTCCGGCAGCCAAATATGCTGCGCCACGGCTTGCATATTTGGGCCGTCACTTAACCGGTGCGCCACGGTTCCGGGTTCATGGTTCAGAGTTCGTAGGGACGAGCTGTGCTCGTCAGGTTTGCGAAGCACACAATCGCCCGCAGGGCGATCCAGCCGGGTGCGTTGTTTTAACCGGGTCACAGCGTTGCGGTGCGGTTGGATTTGCCTCCGGCAAATTGCGTTCGTGCCGAACGCCGGAGCGATGTGGGCATACTTCGTGACTCTTCGAGTTCGCTCCCTACGGGGACGGGAGAACGGGCCGGCTAATAGCCGGCGCTACAGGTGGGTGCCGTCCCTACGGGGGAACGCGGACGGCAGGGTGCCGTCCCTACGGAGGAACACAGGTGGGAAACTCTCTGCGGCTTGCGGGCGGCCACTGGCCGCCCCTACGTTTTCCATGTTTTCAAATGGCAATTTGAAAACACCTCACCTATTCCCTATTCCCTATTCACTATTCACTATTCACTATTCCCTGCCCCCAGCCGGGGCCATCTGGCCCTATAAAAAAGTCTAAAACTGAGCATATACACCGGGCCAGATTGTGCTATAATCATAGCCGACAACAGAAGGATTGTCAATCGTTTGGGAGGCGAAAGCATGAAAAATTCTATCAAGCTGCATCACATTGTCTACACGGCACTGATGGCTGCGATCATCTTTGCGGTTGTCAACCTGCTGACTTTCCCGTTTATGGGCACGAAGCTTCACCCGAGCAACGTCTTTGATCTGCTGGCGGGTCTGATCCTGGGCCCCTGGCTGGGCGGTCTGGCAGCAGGCATCGGCAACTTCCTCTATGACCTCACCATCGGCTACGGGATCCTTGAAGCGCTGATTACCTTTGCCATGAAATTCTGTGCGGCCATGCTGGCGGGCTTGATCGCAGGCGCCTACCGGAAGGAAGGAAACGTCCTGAAGGGCAACGGTCACGTTCGCGTCATTCTGGGCTGCGTGATCGGTGCGTTGAGCTACGTTGCCCTGTATATGCTGAAAACCTTCGTTAAGCAGCACTTCGTGGGCGGCGTCGCCCTGGACGGAACTTGGCTCGTCATGCTGGAAAAGCTGCCCGGCTCTCTCATCAACAACGGCTTTGCCCTCGTTGTCGCGCCGATCCTCTACACAGCCCTGCGGCCCGCGCTGAACCGCATCGGCGTGATCGAGCAGCTTCGCCCGAAACAATAACACACCGGAACAGGAGATCTGCAACATGGATTACAAGCGTATTATAACCGTGCAGGATATTTCCTGCGTGGGCCAGTGCTCCCTGACTGTTGCCCTGCCCATTCTGTCCGCTGCGGGCCACGAAACCGCCATCCTGCCCTCCGCCGTCCTCTCCACCCACACCGCCGGCTTCTCCGGCTACACCTTCCGGGATCTTACCGAGGATCTGCCCGGGATCACCGCCCACTGGAACAAGGAGGGCATCCGCTTCCAGGCCATCTACACCGGCTATCTGGGCAGCGCGGAGCAGATCGCCGCGGTGAAGGAGATCTTCCGGACCTGCGCTGCCGAGGGCTGCGTGAACATCGTGGATCCCGCTATGGCCGATAACGGCAAGCTGTATCCGGGCTTCGATATGGCCTTTGTGGAGCAGATGAAGACCCTGGCCTTCCAGGCGGACATCATCCTGCCCAACATCACCGAGGCCTGCCTGCTCACCGGCTGGCCTTACAAGGAGCAGTACGACGAAAGCTATATCAAGGGTCTGCTGGACAGCCTCCGCTCCGCCGGCGCCAAGACCATCGTGCTTACCGGCGTCAGCTACGAGCCTGAAACCACCGGCGTGGTGGTGCTGGAGGGGGACGATTGCCGCTATTACAAGCATAAGCGCTACGAGAAGGGCTGCCACGGCACCGGCGACGTGTACGCCTCCGCCTTTGTGGGCGCGCTGGTTCGGGGCAAGACGCCCTACGACGCCGCCCGGATCGCCGCAGACTATACCCTGCGCTGCATCGAGGTCACCCGTCCCGATCCCGATCACTGGTACGGCGTGAAGTTTGAGCCCGTCCTGAGCGAGTATATCCGGATGCTCGAAGCTTAAGCATTACGAAGCAGCCGTCCTGATTTCCTTGTACCTGGAAATCAGGGCGGCTGTCTGCATATCCGTCCGCCCCGCTGAATACATTGTCACAGATCATTCAGTGAGGTGGACAAATGGAATACATTACCAATCATATCCGACTGATCGGAACCATGGATTCGGCCCCGGTCTTTTCCCACGAGAACCACGGCAGGCAGTTTTACAGCTTCTTTCTGGACGTGGAGCGCCTGTCCGGGACGGTGGATCGGCTGCGGGTGCTGGCAGATCTGGCCCTGCTGAACGCCACGGACTGCGCCTGGGGGGAACGGATCCTGGTCACGGGCCAGGTCAGATCCTACAATCAGCTGGACGAGACGGGCCGGCATCTGATCATTTCCGTCTATGCCGAGGGCATCGAGCTCACCGACGAGGAGCCAGACGACGTGGTGACGCTGACCGGCACCCTGTGCCGGGATCCGGTCTACCGGCGCACCCCCCTGGGCCGGGAGATCTGCGACGGGATGCTGGCGGTGAGCCGGAGCTACCGCCGGACGGACTATCTGCCCTGCATTTTCTGGGGCAGGACGGCCCGGCAGATCGCGGAGCTGAGCGCAGGGGCCCGGATCACCCTGACCGGGCGGCTCCAAAGCCGGGCCTACAACAAGCTCCTTGCAAACGGGGAGACCGAGACCCGCACCGCCTACGAGATCTCCGCCGTCAGCGCGGAGCTGACCAAGGACTGAGCGCAAGCCGACATCAGACGCAAAAGAGAGGCCATCCTGTGGATGACCTCTCTTTTGGCACGCCGGAAGGGACTCGAACCCCCAACCCTCAGAACCGGAATCTGATGCTCTATCCATTGAGCCACCGGCGCGTTTGCCTAAGTATTATAGCAAAGCCCGGGGCAAAAGTAAAGCATTTTTTGCCGTTTTGGGGAAAATAATTTTGTCCAAGCCGGGTGCGTTGCTCCGACCCGGTCGCGGCGTTGGAACGTTCGGGGCGTCGAGGGCGCCGCCCCCTACGCGGGGAATGACGTTCCATGTCGTAGGGGCGGCCATTGGCCGCCCGGTTTGCGAAGCAAACAATCGTATGCGTCAGCAGACGATCCAGCCGGGTGCGTTGCTCCGACCCGGTCGCGGCGTTGGAACGTTCGGGGCGTCGAGGGCGCCGCCCCCTACGCGGGGAATGCCGTTCCATGTCGTAGGGGCGGCCATTGGCCGTCCGGTTTGCGAAGCAAACAATCGCCCGCAGGGCGATCCAGCCGCGTGCGTTGTTCGGACCCGGTCGCGGCATTGGGGCGTTCGGGGCGTCGAGGGCGCCGCCCCCTACGCGGGGAATGGCGTTCCATGTCGTAGCGCGGGCTATCAGCCCGCTGTTTGCGCAGCAAACAATCGTATGCGTCAGCAGACGATCCAGCCGGGTGCGTTGTTCGGACCCGGTCGCGGCGTTGGAACGTCCGGGGCGTCGAGGGCGCCGCCCCCTACGCGGGGAATGACGTTCCATGTCGTAGGGACGAGCAGTGCTCGTCCGGTTTGCGAAGCAAACAATCGTATGCGTCAGCAGACGATCCAGCCGCGTGCGTTGTTCGGACCCGGTCGCGGCATTGGGGCGTGCGGGGCGTCGAGGGCGCCGCCCCCTACACGGGGAATGCCGTTCCATGCCGTAGGGGCGGCCATTGGCCGCCCGGTTTGCGAAGCAAACAATCGCCCGCAGGGCGATCCAGCCGGGTGCGTTGCTCCGACCCGGTCGCGGCGTTGGAACGTTCGGGGCGTCGAGGGCGCCGCCCCCTACACGGGGAATGGCGTTCCATGTCGTAGCGCGGGCTATCAGCCCGCCGTTTGCGCAGCAAACAATCGTATGCGTCAGCAGACGATCCAGCCGGGTGCGTTGTTCGGACCCGGTCGCGGCATTGGGGCGTTCGGGGCGTCGAGGGCGCCGCCCCCTACACGGGGAATGCCGTTCCATGCCGTAGGGGCGGGGGGAACGGGCCGGCTAATAGCCGGCGCTACAGGTGGGTGCGTCCGTTCTCCTATTGCCTATTGCCTATTGCCTGTTCCCTATTCCCTATTACCTATTCCCTATTCCCTAGCTGCAGCCCTACGGCAACTCCCAGCTGACTTGCTCCAGCACATTGCCTGCCTTGTCCCGGGTTACCAGTTCCAGGTAGTCTGGCACGGCATTATAAACCTTTGAAAATACAAACCAACCGTTTTTCACGTTCTGGAGGATCAGCGGGTATCGCTGTTCCGGCTCGTCCGGATTTTTGCTCTTACAGATCGCAGTCAGGGATGCGTCCGCCCCGGCGGCCTTCACCGCATACCCGTACCAGTCATATTCTTTACGTTCGATCAGCCAGGCTTCGACCCCTGTTCCTTGAATCTCTTCCCTTTTTGTCCACCATTCCAGGGGGACGTAAAGAACGCCGTCCGCAGCAGGCACATACCATGCGGCGTAGTATCCGTAACTCGAACGATCGAATGGGGACCGATCTCCCAGGTCCGCCACGTAGGCGTAATCGCCGTCCGCCCGGATCCCCAGATAATCGCCTGTCTGCGGCTCCACGATCAGTTCCGGGGATTCGCCGGGATAGCCGTACTCCGCCATGAGCCGCCGGAATTTCATTCCCTTCGTCAGAGGCGGGAAGCCCAACATTGCCCAAGCCATCGGTATAAGGACCAGAATGACAACGCCGTAGACGGCCAGTCTGATCCCCCGGGGCGTCCCCATGATCCGTTTTATCATGGATTCTCCTCCTCTTTCACATCTGTCTCCAGGTCGAGACGCAGCACGCAGGCCGATTCCTCCGGGCTCTGCCGATACTGTAATTCATAGCGCTCCGTACCCAACGGGTCCTTCCAAACGATCCGCCAGACACAGACGTTTTGATAGACGCAGGTGCCGACGGGGATAAATTCGATCTCCTGTGCATCGGATCCCCGGGCGGGATCGACGATCCGCAGTTTCTCCCGCAGCGAAGCCGTAAACAGGGGCAGCTGTTCCGTATCCCCCCGGAAGACCAGCGTCAGGTCCACAAAGCGTTTCACGTCCCCGTAATAGTAGACGGGGGAATTAGTGCTTACGGTTTTATAGGCCTCCTCGTCCCCCATAGAAAGCGCCTGGGAAACGCAGAATGTGATCTCTCCGCTCTGTCCCTCCGCCGATCCGTAGTGGCCAAGCTTAAACAGCGGCTCGCCAACCACGCGTCCCTGCTGCTCGTCGTACCAGCGGCGCTGCTCCCAAACGATTCCGTCGAGGTTCAACTTTATTTTCCGGAAGTTTTCCACAAAGTCCTGCGGTTCAGACGGCAGGGCATCCATTCTTTGGAATCTCCAGCCCCCAAAATAGATCCGCAATTCCTTCCTTGCGGGTTTTTCCCCCAGAATGATATCCACCCACTCCGTTTCCTCCGGCCTGTTGGCAAACCTTATGTAGATTTCCCAGGAACACAGGCCCGTTCTGCTTCCGGTGATCGAGATTTTCTTCTCCAAGGTATCGGCGTCTTCCGTTTGGTACTCCATGCCCTTGTCGTCCACGACCCGGATCAGATCCGAGTAGTGTTCAGGCAGATCGTACCATGGCGCGCCGGTGAAGCGCAGCCGTATATAGCAAGTATCCCCAAGGTTTCTCTGTATTAGCTCTCCGTTCAGCTCCGGCCGGTCGGTTTGCTTGGAAATTCTTTCCCACTGATCATACCGGCAGACAGCCTCCTCACAGCTCACCGTGAAGGCGCCGAATTGAACCTTGTCGCTGCAGCTGCAGGAGCGTTCCGCAACCAGGGTATAGTTTTCCACATAATCTCCATAGTCTATCGACCTTGAAGAAATTACACTATGGCTTTTCGTGATACGTGGCAGATTGTATTCGCCGCTCACCAGCATCACCACCACCGCCAGCAGCAGCCCAATGGCGACGATTCTGGCCACGCCCAGGGCCCAGCCCAGCCCGGGCTGGTGGACCTGCCGCAGCAGAGCGCCGGTCTCCGCCGGGTCGCCCATGCGTTTCAGAGTCTCCCGCCGGGCGTCGCCCAGACTCAGCCCCCGGTTTTGCAGGCCCTCCACCCGTTCGTCGATGTGGTCCCGCAGTTCCCGCCGGACCTGTCTGCGGTCCGGGGGCCAATACAAAGGCCGGGTAGCCTTTTTCAGCCAGTCCCGCAGGGAATCTATGCCTGTGCGATCCTCCAGTGTCTGACTCCACGCCGCCGCGGGGAGCCATTCGGCGGGTTCTTGTTTCACGGTTTTCTTCTCCATGGGTTCTTTTCTCCGTTTCGAGTTGAAAGTTGAAAGTGGATAGTTGTGCGTCCCTTACGGGGAGCGCGGGCGCACACTACCCATGAAGGGCACAGGTGTGCGCCCCTACGTTCCGCAGTGCAGGACGGTGTTCACCGCGCCGGAGAAGACCTCCCACTGGGTTTTTTCCTCGATCAGCTGGGCTGCGCCCTTGTCGGTCAGGTGGTAGTAGCGGCGGCTGCGGCCCTTGTCGGTCTGCTGGTTGTAGGCCTTGACGTAGCCCTTCTTTTCCAGGTTGTGCAGGATGGGATAGAGCGTCCCCTCCTTCATCTGGAAGACCTCGTTGGACACGGCCTCCAGCAGGGTGATCATTTCATAGCCGTACTTGTCCCCGCTTTTCAGCAGGCTCAGCACCAGCAGCGAGGTGCTGCCGGACAGCAAACTCTTGTCGATCTTCATAGTTTTTCCTCCTTAAATATCGCTTAATTATCGTTCAAACGGTTGATCCAGTCTTCTCTTGCTTTCATAAAACTCTGCAGCGGCTCCGCGTACTGAGTCCGGAGCGCGTCGTCTTTCGTGTTGGGATTGTTGGAGGCCAGAATATACCAGTTATGGGCAAAGGATTCACTGAGCATACAGCTTGTGCCGTCGGGGCTGAGCCGCAGATAGCTCTTCGGAATCATATAAGTCGATTCAAACAATTCTTCGGAGGGATAAGCCGGCCCAACGTACGTACCCCAGAACAGCGGCTCATAGGTAAAGATCAGGCCGGATGACTCGTAGCCCATCATCTCCTGCGGATCCATCAGCGGAGGCGGGAACAGCTTTTCCCCGTCCTCGGGCCTGTCCCAGATCAGCTCCAGGTTGAGCCTGTCGCGCTTGAACAGGTAGTCCAGCTTCCAGCCCTGCAGCGTGAAGCTGACGGACTCCGGGGGCGTGCCGTCCATCCAATAGATTTGGCCGTAAAACTGCCGGTTGATCCGGGTGGGCCAGGGCAACAGGTACAGCAGGGCCAGCAGCAGGATCGCCGCCCGGATCAGGTAGATCTTCGGCCGGTAGACCAGCTTCAGCAGCTTGCCCACCTCCCGGGCGCTGCCCAGAAGCTCCAGGGCCTCCTCGTCCGCCTCCCGTTCGGAAAGTCCCTTGTCCAGCATGGCGTCCCGGCAGTCCTCAAAGTGATCGGAAAACTCCCGGCGCAGGGTCATTCTCGTCAGCGGGAGCCGGATGGGGCGCAGGGCCACCCGGATCCAGGCCCGCAATCGCAGGTTCGTGGCATAATGCAGCTTCATGTTTCAATTCCCCCTGACGCTGTGAAATCTCTCGATTTTTCCAGTCTCACCTTGCCCTTGGCTGTCAGCCGATAGCAGCGGCGGGAGCGTCCATCCTCCCCTTCCCGGCGGCAGGCCCGGACAAGGCCCTTCCGTTCCAGGTAATGCAGGATGGGATAGATGGCTGCCTCCTGCCGGCGGAAGAAGCCGCAGCCCCGCTGCTCCAGCCGGGAGATCAGCGCAAAGCCGGAGCCCTCGCCGCCCCGCAGCAGCTTCAGCACCAGCCGCGGCGCACCGCCCCGCAGCGGACTGTTCCGCCGGGGCAAACGTGGGGGATCGTTTCGGCTTTTGCGCGGAGTGTCGTTTGCTTTCATGTTTCCTCTCCCCTTTTCGATGGCTTGAATACCGCCCAGCTCGGGCGGTCGATTACCTCGAAGATCATATTACATCGATGTTCTAAGTACCTCTGACATCAATATACCACGATGGTCGAGGTTTGTCAACAAGTTTTTTTCAAAGTTTCGCCCCTACGGGGGGGACGGATTCTTCGCTGCGCTCAGAATGACACTCTGAACCCCCCTAACACAAAAGGCACCCCTTTGGGGCGCCCTCCGTAAGGAAGGTGCCCCGGACAAATGTTTGCGCCTCTTCTCCACCTCATCCGACCTCGCTTTGCTCGGCCACCTTCCCCTCAAGGGGAAGGCTTGAGGAGCGTGACAACTAAGGGCTTCCCCTTGAGGGGAAGCTGTCAGACGTAAGGCTGACTGATGAGGTGTCTAAAAAAAGCCGCATTGCTGTCCTTCTCGGCTTTGCGAGAAAGAAGTGCACAGAAATGATATTTTGAGCCAAGTAACAATCATCTAAAAGGAAATGAAACAGGCGTGACCGAAGTGGTCACGCCTGATTTGATTATTGCGGTCTCCGGATTATGTGGGTCAAAATCCGATGCTCGTTATAACTGTGGACAGGGGTATCCCTGCCCCCAGCCATTCGCTTTTGCCGTTCGCTCCGAACATCGTTCCTGCCCGAGAATTACACTCCGGCGTCGCTGCGCTCGTCCCGTTTGTGGGAGTCTTGGCACGGTCATATCCTGTTCGGACGGTCATTCAGTTTTCTTTTGAAGTGGCATTTTCATCTTTTCGGGCAAATAGAAAAAGCCGATTTACACAACCCCTTGCCGAAAGGATAGAGATACCCTTTCAAAGCAAGAAGTCATGTAAATCGGCTTTGTTGCAAAGTCGAAGCCTGTTTGTGCGCCGCACTGTCAACAGGCTGAAAACAGGTGGGCGGCGTCGGCATTTGGTAGCAGCCGAAGCGTTAGCGGCAACTTAGGCGCACCGCAGCCCGTGGCATGAACCACGCAAATCTTTGCTTCTCGGATATTCAGTTGTGTACTCCCCAACGGGGAGCATGGGTTATTATACCAAGGATGCGAAAAATGTCAAGGAAAAACATGGAGAGTAGAATAGACAAGCTCCACATGTCAATTAAGTGTCTTATGTTTTTCAAATAGAATACGATTATCTCTGGGAGACGGTGAACAGCGAATAGAAGTAACCCTTCTGCGCCATGAGATCATCAAAGGTCCCCTGTTCCGAAACCGCGCCGTTTTTCAGGGCGAACAGGTCGGTACAGCGACGGAGAATGCTTTCGTCCAGATCGTGGGTGACGATCACGCGGGTGTAGCCGTCCAGCTTCAGGATGGCGTCCAGCACCTCAAAGGAGGTCTCAGCGTCCAGAGACGCTGTCGCTTCATCTACGAACAGCACAGGCGTCTTGCGCAGCAGCGCCCGGGCGATGGAGATGCGCTGCCGCTCACCGCCGGAGAGGCCGGAGCCGTTTTCACCGCAGAGATAGTCCGCGCCCTTTTCGTCGATGAGCTTTTTCAGTCCGGACAGCCGCACGGCGCGGTCGATCTCCTCTTCCGGGAACTCGGAAAACATGGTGATGTTGTCGCGGATCGTGCTGTTGAATACAAACACGCTCTGCTGGATGATGGACACGAGATCGTAGAGTGAGCCGGTGGAAACGGTTTTGAGTTCTTTTCCGTCATAGAGGATCTCGCCCTGGTAGTTTTTCGAGGATGCCATCAAGAGGTTCAGGATCGTCGATTTGCCGCTGCCGGAGCCGCCCACCAGGGCGTAGCAGCCGCCGGCGCGCAGCTCCATGTCCACGCCGCGCAGCACAGGCTTTCCTTCTTCATAGGCAAACGCAAGATCCCTGACCGAGATCCCCTCGCTGAGCCGCGGGGCAATGTGTTCCCCCTGGTCGGAGACGTTCTTGCTGAGCGCCTCCGCCAGCTTATCAATCAGCGAGTAGGCAGACTTCTTACCGGCGTAGAACGTCGGGAAGACCTGAATCGGCGCAAGCACGTAGTTCAGAAGCTGCACAAAGACGATCGCCGTACCGGCGGTGATGCCGCCCTTCCCGGAAAGCGCCAGCGCGGCGGCAACGAAGAACACGCCGAACTGCAAAACGCCGCCTGCGAGGCCGGAGGCATAGGAGACGTGGAGCTTGACCTTCTCCCGGCTGTTTGCCGCATCCGCAACGCTGTTGTTGCTCTCGTCGTGGAGGGCGGAAATGCTCTTCTCTGCTTTGAAGCTTTTGATCACCGCGAAGCCGGAAAGCACGTCTTTGAGTATGCCGGTGTAGCGCTCCTTCTTGTCGGACACGTCCTTTTCCGCCACAGCCGCCTTGTTGCCGAGCACAACGGATACAAGGATTGGCAACAGCGAAAAGCCGATGGCGATCAGCGTCAGCAGCGGACTGTACCACAGCATCATCCCCAGCGCGCCGACAAAGGTGATGCCGACCTGGATCGTGTTCTGCAGCATCCGGACGTAGTCCTGCTCGATGGTGTTCGCATCGTTGGACAGGGCGGAGAGATAGCGCGCGCTATTCTCGCCGGAGAAGGCCTGAATGCCCTTTTCCAGCAGCCGGTCAAAGACATATTTGCGGTATTGCTGCATCGCCCTGGCACGGAATCTGGAGAGGAACGTCCGGTCGAGCGCCCAGGCGATCAGCATCAGCGCAAAGCCGATGCCCGCGATGAACAGCAGCGTGCCGAAACGGATCGTGGTATCGCCGGAGATCAGATCGGAGATTCCCTTGATCGTCCATGAGATCACGAGCTCCGACACCGCTGCGAGAAACGCCGCGAGCACGGTTATCACGAGATTGAACTTGTTGTTTCGGAACAATTCTTTGACAAACGGGCGCCGCAGCGCCTGGATCTCTTTTTTCGTCATCGGATATCCCTCCTGCATGGCTCATCAGTAGCGGATGATGTAGTACAGCACGTAGGCCCAGCTGAGCAGGCCGTGGAAAATGGCCCAGCCGATGGAATGCCACGCGGTATAGCTGATGACCATGGCCAGGGCGCTGCCAAAGGTAATGCCGGATTTTACGGTTTTTTTCACAACAGTTTCTTTCTCGTTTTCCATTTTTGTATCTCCTTTTTTACATCTGTTTTTATGGATGAGGGGTAAGGGCGGATGCATGCGGCACCGCTCTATGATTATTATTCGCTCACCACGTTCCAAAGCGCGGTAAACTCCTCATTTTCAAATTGGCTTACCGCGTTGCGGACACCGTCCATTGCCGTGGCTCCCATGTCGTCGTGGGCGCTGGCGCCTTCGATGCGGGTGATAAAGCGGATGTCGCTTTCATCATAGCTGGGGGAGGCGTCAAAGAAGGCGGCGAGCTCTTTGGCTTTTATCAGGGTGTCACGGGCCTCGTCACCCTGCCCTGACAGGAACTGCGACCCGGCAAGAGCGGCGAGAAAAACAGCGCTGACTCTGTCGAAGTAGTTGGGCTTGTCCGCTTCCCGCAGCCCCAGCAGGAGCCCAACCCCCCAGCTCAGGATCGCCTGGGTAGAAGCTTGATCACCGCGCTTCATGTATACGTTCATATAGCCGACGATCGTGTTGACCAGATTGGAGAGGAGCTTCGTCAGGGCCTCCGACAGAAACGGTTCCGCCTCCTCAACCTGATCGTTTTGGGCCAGAATATGACCGATCTGGGGGCTGAACACCCCGTCCGCGTTATGGGTCTTCCAAAGCTCTATGGCCTTGTCCGTTTCGCCCAGCCCCAGATACGTTTGCGCGA
>JAEEGF010643548.1_pt1 | contig 16100 bp, 19 predicted proteins | sample 9134171 | NCBI WGS metagenome assembly JAEEGF01 (sample SAMN16246542, study PRJNA631951) | gut metagenome | biome: gut microbiome; feature: rumen; material: AP-attached | host: Bos | place: Iran: Karaj | collected 2018-10
GTTCAAGCAAAAACGGCGCGGGACCGGAGAAACCGGGTTTGTGCGGCACCTCCCGCCGCGCCGCAGCGCGCAAAAAAGAGGATGTGATCATCTCACATCCTCTGAGACTGCAGACAAACCAATGCGCCATAGGATAGACACGCATGGGGGGATTGTGAAGGGGGGAGGGGATGCCCCCCTTCACGTTCAATCCACGCCAAAATGGGAACTTTTTGGGAAGTTTCCATTTTGGCGCTTCAAGCTGTCGACACTTTGTCGACAGCTTGAAGCGCGCGAGGATCTCTCCTCGCGCGTGTTTTTTCACGGTCCTTTCAGCCCTCCAGCCAGCGGACTTCACCGCTTGCGATGTCGTAGACCGCGCCGCGGATCTCCAGCTTCTCCGTTGGGATCTCCGGGTGCTCCCGAAACTCCCGCCGCAGGATCTCTACCCCATGGCGCACATTCTTTTCGCAGGCGACGAGCGGATCCCGCTCTTCCCCCACCGCCAAAAGGATCTCATCGGTGATGTACTGGATGAAGCCGTCCCCGCCGCCGGAGAGGGCCGCCCCCACCGCACCGCAGCCGGTATGCCCCAGCATCAGGATCAGCCTGCAGTGGAGATGCCCCGCGGCGTATTCGATGCTGCCCAGCTGGTGCCGGTCCAGCACGTTGCCCGCCACACGGATCACAAAAAGCTCCCCAAGGCCCGCGTCAAAGATCTGTTCCGGGATGACCCGGGAGTCCGAACAGGCGATGACGATGGCATAGGGCTCCTGCCCCTCCGCCGCCGTTTTGCGCCGCAGCTCCGCCTGGACATCCTGCCGCCGCTGCCAGCGCAGGTTTCCTTCCTCCAGCTTCCGGATCCAAGTCTCTTTCATGAAGCCCACCTCCTGTTTTTTCTGAACCGATGGTATCACCCGCCGCTTTCTCCTGTCAAGAAAATAAGCGGATCCTGTTTTGAAAGTCCGTTTTATGGGACAGTCTTCGCGCTACAATGTGCCCATAAAGACAAAACAGGAGGGATCCACCATGAACGAAAACATTCCCTGCACCACCAGTACCGGCCTGCAGACCTTTACCGGCGCGCTCTTTCTTCTGGCCCTGGCCGTGGCCCTGACCCTGATCCTCTTCGCGGTATGATCCGGATATCGAACGGAAATCCGCAGAAAAAGGGCTGTTGCTAAACGTGAAAAAGAGCTCCAAACCCCTGTTCATAACGTAGGGGAGGGCCTTGTGCCCTCCCGGCGGAACCTGGCTGTATTGTGAGAAAAGGTTCGGCGAATTCGTACACTCTGCGAATTTGCCGAGCCTTTTCTTGAACCTATGTTTCCTGCTGCCGGGAGGGGCCCCTATCGGCCTTCGGCCACTTCCCCCGGAGGGGGAAGCAAGCCTCCCCTACGGTGCTGACCGGGCTGTGCGCCTATTTGCAACAGTTCCCTCTCAGTCGACGACCTTGACGCTCTCGATCACAGGCTGCTCGCCCTTGGGGATGGAGCCGTTGTTGTCCACCGGCTTTGCGTCCTTTGCGATCTGCAGGGCGATCTCCAGGCTCTCCTCATCGGCGGTCCAGCCGAAAGCGGCATAGGAGCCGTCCAGAAAGCTGGCGTCCCCCACGCAGATGAAAAACTGGGAACTGGCGCTGTTGGGGTCGCCGGAGCGGGCCATGGAGATGACCCCCGGCTGGTGGGAGATGGGATTGTCCCAGCCGTTGCCCGCAAACTCGCCGGTGATATGGGTGCTGCTGCCGCCCATGCCGGTGCCCAGGGGGTCGCCGCCCTGGATCATGAAGCCGTCCATGATCCGGTGGAAGGTGAGCCCGTCATAAAAGCCCTTGTTCGCCAGGTCCAGGAAATTCTGCACCGTAATGGGGGCGGCGGTGGCGTCCAGCACCAGCTTCATGGTGCCATAGTCCCGCACGGTGATCTCCACGGTATGGAGCTCATGCTCCCCATCCGCCGGAGCGGAGGCCTCGGTCCCTGCTTCCGCCTGGGCGGCGGGGGCTTCGGTGGCCGGGGCGGCGGTTTCCGTCTTCTGGGTGGTTTTGGCCGTGCCGCTCTGGCCGCAGGCGGCGCAGCTCAGGCAAAGGCCCAGCGCCAGCAGCAGGCAGAGAATGCTTTTGACTGTTTTCATTGCGTATTTCCTTCCTTCTTATATGCTTCCGCCTGGCGGACAGTCTCCGTCAGATAGCGGATGGTCTCCACGGGCCACTTGCCGGCGGCGGTCTCCCCCGTCACCATGACGGAGGCCGCGCCGTCCAGTACGGCGTTGAAGATATCGCTGACCTCGGCCCGGGTGGGCACGGGGTTTTGCTCCATGGAGGCCAGCATCTGGGTGACCACCATGAAATCCCGCCCGGCGGCACAGCAGTGGGCGGCAATGCGCTTCTGGGCCGCGGGCAGCTCCCAGAGGGGCATGGCGTTGCCCAGGTCTCCCCGGGCGATGACGATCTCATCGCAGGCGTCCAGCAGTTCGGGGAGCTTTTCCATGCCCTCCCGGCTCTCCACCTTGGCCAGGAGCCGCACATCGCCGCAGCCCGCCTCGTTCAGGGCGGCGCGCACGGTCTCCAGATCCTCCCGGCTGCGGACAAAGGGCTGCATCAGTGCCGAAACGCCCACTTCTTTCGCCGCGGCGATGTTGCGGCGGTCCTCCTCGGTGAGGGCGGGCAGGCGGATCGTTTTTCCCGGCAGGGCCACGCTCTTGCGGCTCTGCAGCACGCCGCCCCGGTTCACATGGGCCTTGCCGCCGCGCAGGGCGGTGAGCAGCAGCTTTCCGTCGTCCAGCAGCAGCTCCTGCCCCGGTTCGACGGCGGCGCGCACCGCCTCGGGAAAGGGCAGCGCGTCCAGGTCCACCGTCTCCCCGGCGCGAAAGAGCAGCGGGCTCGGGAGCTTCCCGATGCGCAGCTCCGGCCCCTGCATGTCGATGAGCAGCTCCGCCTGCTTCCCGCAGCGCGCCTCCGCCTCCCGCAGATGCCGCAGCTCTCCGGCGGCCTCCCGCAGGCTCACGTGGCTCAGGTTCAGCCGCAGGCCGGTCATGCCCAGGTTCAGCATCTCCTCCAGGGTCTCCGCCTTGTCGCAGGCGGGGCCCAGGGTGCCGTAAATGCGGATCATGCTTCCGCCTCCTTTGCCAGCTTTGTGAGCTTCGCCAGGGATTTGGAGAGCTCCACCGCCTCCGCTGTCACCGGGATCGCCCCTTCCTCTGTGCAGACGAAGTGCTCCATGGGCACATGGTCGGGCAGCACCCGCTCGATCTCATGGGGAATGTAGTGCAGCTGGGTGCAGTGGGGGGAGCGGTCCACGCTGGCAAAGCTGAGGCGCTCCACCTGCCCGGTGCCCAGGACAGCGGTGAGCTTGGTCACCGCCATATTGATGTGGCTGTTTTCCAGGCAGAGGCTGTAGACCTGGTCCGCCCGGGCGGCCAGGGTCTCGAAGGCCTCCGGCCAGACCGACCGCAGGCAGGCGCCGACGATCAGCACCTTTCCCCGGACGCTGTATACGTTTGTCTCCATCAAAGACTTGATTTGCATGTTGTTGCTTTCTCCTGTTTCAGGCGGGCGAGCGATGCTCGTCCCTACGGGTGAGGCGCTGGGCGGGGATCTCATCCGTCATCCCCTCAAAGCCCAAAGCGGCATCCCCGTCTCCTCAAAACTCAAATCTCAAAACGCAAAACTGAATTCACGCCAGGCCTGGCTTGCAGGGGCGGCCGATGGCCCTTCTGTGGGCAAAGTACAGTTCCTCCGTGGCCAGGGCCATCTTCGTCACGGAGAAGGCGCAGTCGTGGGGATAGATATACCAGGTGTCCTCCAGGGTGTTCAGGTCCACGCAGTCCCCGAACTTGCCCAGGTATTCGTACTCAATGTGGCAGGAGTAGAGGCTGGGGACGGGTTTCAGCATCTCGAAGGGGTCCCCGTCCACATCCGTGCCCCGGACGGTGAAGCCCTCCATATCATGGATCATCGTCCCCTCCCCCAGGCGGATGAACTTTTTGGCGTTGGGCAGGGTGTCCACCGTCACCGGCAGCAGGCCGCTGGAATAGGTCCCTGCCTCCACCTCCCGGCGGACGTTTTCCCGCTCCCACTCATACCAGTCCGGGATGTGGGAAAACTCCGTCTCCCCATCCTGGGCGGAGAGCTCGGAGAGCTCACTCATCTCCCAGCGCTTGCCGCAGGCTTTGCAGAAGAGCTCCGTGCCCTTGGAGTCCATCTGAAACTCCGTTTTGCAGTGCGGGCACTGGTAGAGCACCTTGTGCAGGCCCTCCGCCCGGCCCTTGTAGGGCGTACGGATCCCCCGCTCCTTCTGCCAGGCAAAATCGTCGTACTGAAAGGCGGCCACCAGCTTTTCGTTCAGCTCGTCCGGGCTGCTCTCCTTCAGCTGCTCTGGGGTGAAGAGCAGGCGGAATTCCGCCTCGGTGGGCTTCACGCCCCGGTCATGCAGGTTCCAGAAGGGGGAGTTCACGTGGTGGCCGTGGCAGATCAGGGTCACCACCGGGGCGCCCAGGAGCTTGCAGAGCTTGCCCAGGGAGGCGGGCAGCACCGCCGTGGTGCCGCAGAGGGAATAGCGGGCCTCGGGGTAGATCATGGCCACGTCCCCGTTTTGGATGACCTGCTTCAGCTGGCGGATCAGGCTCAGGTCGTTGGTGAACTTCCGCTTGCAGATGCAGCCCACGTCCCGCAGCAGCTGCTCCCGGCCGATAAAGCCGTCGATGGCCACCACATAGTTGGCCCGGTGGGGGAAAATGGTCCGTGTGGCCACCTTAAAGTCCAGAAAGGCGTTGTGGTTGCAGAGCATCACATAGGGAGGCTTCAGGTTTTCGGTGCCGATGCGGGTGATCTTTGCCTGATGCTTCCACACATCCGGCAGGCTCAGCGCCAGGGTCAGGGGCCGGAGATACCATTTGGTGGGCACAGGCGGCGCCTTCATGTCAAAGCGCTCAAAGGGCTGCTTCATGGGCGATCTTCCTCTCTCGTTTGTTCTCCCCCATACTGTACCATAGTCTTTTCCCTCCTGCAAGACAAAAGCGGCCAGGCGCCGGAGGCGGAGCGATCCGGGGCCGCTCCCTGCGCGTGGCAGCCAAGACGCGCAGGCGACCGCAAGGTTCGCCCCTGCGGCGAAAGCCTTAGGCCGGCAGGGGCGCGGAGCAGGGGACAGGGCATAAATAAAGCACGGTCGAGTTCTTCTTCGATCCGTGCTTTCTTTCTCTGATAAGCCTTGGGGTTTTCCGGGCGGCGGGTCACCGGGCTCAGGCCGCCCCAGCTGCCCCGGCGGGCAGCGTCCCGCACTCGCTTCTGCTTCTTCGAGAGCTTTTCGTAGGGGATGAATTTTTCCATCGGGATCCCTCCTTTTGGGAATATGACGCTGTTCGGGCCCGATTGTTCCCCCCGGAAAGGCGCCTCCCCCGACAGGGGAAGCGCCTTTTGGCGGGAAGCTTTTAGCCCCACAGCGCGGTGAGCATGGGGATGATCTGCTTTTTCCGGGACATGACCCCCGGGAGGAAGACCAGATTGTCCTTCGGCTCCGCGGAGAAGGCCTGGCGGATGGTCTCGTCGCTGCCGATGAAGAGCAGATAGGTCCCCTCCTGGAGCACATCCGTGATCATCAGGATCACCAGGTCGAATTCGTTCTTCTCCTTCAGGCCCGCCATGTACCGGAGGAAATCCTCCTTCCGGTCCAGCAGCTGCTGGGAATCGGCGCAGGTGATCTGACTCACGGCCAGGTCCTGGCCGGAGATGTGGAACTGCTTATAGTCCGTGCGGAAGAGGTCCTCCACGCTCTTTTCCGCCCCGCCGAAGGAGAAGAGGCTCTTGCCCAGCTCTTCCAGGGAGACGTTGGCGATCTGTGCCAGGCGCTGGGCCATGGCCACGTCCCGCTTGGTGCAGGTGGGAGACTTGAACATGACCGTATCGGAGAGGATCGCGCCTGCCATGAGTCCGGCGATCTTGGGCGAGGGTACCACGCCGTACTCCTGGTACATGCCGGTGAGGATGGTATTGGTGCTGCCCACGGGCTCGTTGCGCACCCGGATGGGCTGGCCGGTCTGGATGTCCGCCAGCCGGTGGTGGTCGATGATCTCCAGGATCTCCACCTGGTCCAGGCCGGGAACGGACTGGGCCGCCTCGTTGTGGTCCACCAGCACCACCTGCTTGCGCCGGGGACGCAGCAGATGGAAGCGCCCCAGGGTGCCCACCACCCGCTCCTCCCGGTCCAGAATGGGGTAGGTGTGGAAGCGGCTTTTCAGCATGGTCTCCCGCACGTCGTCCACATAGTCGTCCAGATGGAACTCAATGATGTTCTCCCGGGAGCAGATCCGTTCCACCGGCAGGGCCTGGGTGATCAGCCGGGAGACCCGCCGTGCGGTGAGGGGCGTGGAGATGATGCAGGTGTTGGCCCGGCTCTCCGCCCACTGGGGGCGAATGTCCGAGCGGCAGATGATGAGGCAGCCCACGCCGCTTTCTATGGCCCGGTCGATGACCTCGGGCTGGTTGCCGCAGACCAGGATGCTGTCGGCAGCGGTCAGGGCGGGATCCTCGTAATTCTGGGGCAGGGCAATGAAAAGCTGGCCGGAGACGGAGCTGACGGAGGTGGCGTATTCATTCACCAGGGTCCCCTCCAGCACGCTCAAGAGATTGAAGAGCGGAATATCGCTGATGCGGTTTTCCAGCATGGACTTCATGTCGTAGGACGCGATATCCCCGCTGGAGAGCATGCCCAGGAGCCGCCCCTCCTCATCCACGATGGGCAGGGCCGTGATCTCCCCGTCCCGCATGGTGCGCCAGGCAAGATCGATGGGCACCGAGCCGCTGAGGGCGGGCGGGTGGTCAAAATCCAGGTCCTTCACCTGGGTGCGCATGTTCTTCACCAGGGGCGGCGCCTCCATCCCGAAGCGTTCCAGCAGCTTCTGGGTCTCGTCGTTCACCGAGCCGATGCGCACGGCCCTGTAATTCCGATCCCCCAGCGCCTGGCGCAGATTGGCATAGGCCATGGAGGCCACAATGGAATCCGTATCCGGATTCCGGTGTCCGGTGACATAGATCTCGTTCACAGCGCTTCCTCCTTCCCCGGGCGGGCCCGGCGGAACACTTTTCCTTTCAAAACGTCAAAAGACAGGATATCTTTCCCGTATAATTATAAAAAAAGATCTTTCCCTTTGCAAGCCCTTTTCAGTTTGAAGCAAACTATGCTATACTGCAGGGGAAAAACGTGAAACGGAGGAATGACGATGAAAAGAACGCTCTGCCTTCTGCTGGCCGCGCTGCTCTGCCTGAGCATGCTGACCGGCTGCGCCGCCAAAAAGCCTGTCTCCGCCCCGGCGCAGGCTTCCCCGGAGCCTGCTGCCGTTCCTGTGGAGGAAAAGGAGGAAGCCGCCGTCCCCGTTGAGGAGGCGCCGGAAGAGGCCTCTCCCGAGGAGACGCCCGCGGAAGAAGCGGCCCCCGCCGAAAAGCCCTATGTGGAGCCCACCGATGTGCGGGAGGGTCTGTGGGACCTGATTCCCTTTGACGAGATGCCTTATGAGCGGCCGGAGCTGGACGAGATGCGCGCCGCCATCGACAAGGTGGGCGAGGCGCTGGACAGCGGCGCGGATTACGAGACGGTGGAGCCGCTGCTGGACGCCTGCGACCAGCTCTACGCCGCCTTTGACACCATGGTGGCCATCGCCTTCATCCGCTCCTGCCAGGACATGACGGACGAGTTCTATGCGGAGGAGTACGCCTGGCTGGACGAGGCCAGCGCCGACGTGAGCCAGCTCTTTGAGCAGCTCTACTTCCGCTGCGGCATGTCCGACATGGCCCAGGAGCTGGAGGAGAAGTACTTCTGGCCCGGCTTTGCCGAGGAGTATGCCGACGATTCCACCGCCTTCTACGACGACGAGATGGTCGCCCTGCTGCAGGCCGAGAGCAACCTGATCGCCGAGTACCGGGACACGGTGGCAAACCCCATCGTGGTCCTGGCCGACGGCAACGAGGTGGAGTATTTCACGGCTCTGGACGAATACCAGGGCTATGCCTATCTGAACCTGCTCTTCTCCTACTATGACCAGTTCAACCCCACCCTCTCCCGCATCTATATCGACCTGGTGAAAAACCGCCAGGAGCAGGCCAGAGCCGCCGGCTATGACAGCTATGAGGAGCTGGCCTTCGACCACGACTTCACCCGGGACTACAGCCCGGAGCTGGCGGCGGAGTACCTGCAGGGCGTGAAGGAGCACATCGTGCCCCTCTACCGGGAGGTCATGGCCTCCGGCATTCTCTGGGATCTGGAGAGCTTCCCCATCGACGCCAGGCGTCTGGAGGAGGTGCTGCGCTGCGGCGTCAGCGACATGGGCGAAGAGGTGCAGGACGCCTATGAGTTCATGGTGAAGTACCGCCTCTGCGATCTGGACTACAGCCCGCTGAAGGCCGAAATGTCCTTCCAGACCTATCTGCCCGCCTATGAGGTGCCCTTCCTGTTCATGGACGCCGGCGGCACCCTGGACGATATCACCACCTTCTCCCACGAGTTCGGCCACTATCTGGACGGCTACCTGAACTACGGCGCGGAGGAGACCATCGACCTTGCGGAGTGCTTCTCCCAGGCCATGGAGCTGCTGATGATGACCCGGCTGGACCGGGAGCTCAGCGAGAAGGAGCTGGAGAACCTCTACCAGATCAAGATGCTGGACATTCTCAACATGTATGTGCAGCAGGCCGCTTTCGCGGAGTTTGAGCACCGCGTCTACAGCATGGAGCCGGAAGAGCTGACGGAGGATTCTTTAAACCAGCTTTTCCTGCAGCTGAGCCAGGACTACGGCTTCTGCGAGGCGGGCTTTGAGAGCCTCTACAGCAAGCTCTGGATCGACATCACCCACTTCTTTGAGCAGCCCTTCTATGTGATCACCTACCCCGTCTCCCACGACATCGCCATGCAGGTCTTCCAGCTGGAGGAGGCCCAGCCCGGAGAAGGGCTCGCCAAGTTCCTGGAGATGCTGCCCCGGGAGTATCCGGACATGCTGGACAGCGCCCTGAACGCCGGGCTGGACAGCCCCTTTGATCCGGGCCGTCTCGAAAAGGTGGCGGAGACCATGCGCCGCATCCTGCTGGAGGACAGCGCCGCTGACGCGGCATAAAAGGAGGCGCGTGAAGCCCCTGCCTCCGGCGAGGGATCGCCGCGCGCCGCATGTCACTTTCTGCGAGGTTTTGCTATGATCGAAACGCCCGATCTGATTTTGAAACAAGCCGTCTTTGAGGACTGGCAGGATCTCTATGTCAACGTATGGCGTCATCCCGAGACCGCCCGCTATATGCTCTGGGACGTGACCGAGAGCGAGGAGGCCGCCCGGGACCGGATGCGGCGGACCCTGCGCTGGCAGGCGGAGCACCCCTATTTCCTGGATGTCTACCGCAAAGTCGACGGCAGGGCCATCGGCTATGCGGGCATGCAGGAGATCGCCCCGGGGATCTGGGAAGAGGGCGGCGTGGCCCTGGGGCCGGACTATGTGGGCCGGGGCTACGGCGGCCAGATCCTGGACGCCCTGATCCGCACCGCCTTTTCCCTGGGGGCAAAGGAATTCCGGGCCAGCTGCCGGGAACAGAACGAGCGATCCCACCGGCTCATCCTCTCCCGGGGCTTCCGCCCCGCCGGGGAGGAGTCCTGCGTCGATCCCCGCAATGGGGAGACCTACACCCTGCTGCACTTTGTCCTCAGCGTCCCGGAGCAGGGATCCTGAAAGGAGGCGCGGCATTGGGCGCACCCAAGCCTTTGTCGGAGGGCTTTTCTCCCGACGGATACATCCGGGACCAGGACTGCTTTTCCTCGGTCCGCTACCGCAGTATGCCCGCCAGCATCAACGGCTGCGGCTGGATCGCGGCCTTCGACCTGCTGCACTTTCTCTTCCGGGAGGAGGACTGGGACAGCGTGCGAAGCGCGCTGGATGAGGGGCACCGGGTCCGGATGCCCGGTCCCACCCTGCTGCCCGTGATGCGCCGCTATCTGCTCTCCCGCGTACCGGAGCTGCAGGAGCTGCGGGGCCGGGAGGAGGCGCTGGCCGTGGCCCCCCGCAGCCGGGCCGGCATCTTCCGCTATCGGGAGGAGAAGACGCCCCATTTCGTATTCTATTGCCGCACAGAAGATGGCTTCCGCTTCTTCAACGTCGCGGACGGTCTGGAGGACGCGGTGATGCCCATGGAGCGCTTCGGTGAGGAGCATCTCAAAGGCGGTCTGGTCGTTCTCTTTTTCCTGATTTGAGGTGTCAAACGCCTTGCTTTTTCCCTCTATTTGTGATAATTTAGCAGCAGAAAGTTCCAACAGCAAAAGGAGGCTCTGCAGATGAAGATCCAACAGTCTTCAGAAGACTATCTGGAGGCTATGCTGATGCTCAAGGAGAGGCGCGGCTACGTCCGCTCGGTGGATGTTGCGACCCAGCTGGGCGTCACCAAGCCCAGTGTGAGCTACGCCACCAAGCGCCTGCGGGAAAACGGCTACATCACCATGGATACGGACGGGCTCATCGGCCTGACCGACGCCGGCATGGAGATCGCCTCGCGGATCTATGAGCGCCATAAGCTGCTGACCCAGATCCTGATCGACCTGGGCGTCAGCGAGGAGGCCGCCCGGGAGGATGCCTGCAAGATCGAGCATGATCTCAGCATCGAGACCTTTGACGTTATCCGGGAACGTGTCCATCACTGCCATTCAATCCATGTGGAATAAGCAGTCTTTGTCCATCGGCGCGGCGGAAGCTGCGCCGATGCTTTTGGGCAAGCTCCTGGTCCATGACAGTCCCGAGGGCCGCTGCGCCGGCATGATCGTGGAGGCCGAGGCCTATTGCGGGCCTTATGATGACGCGGCCCACTCCTTCGGCGGCCGCCGCACCGCCCGGACCGAGGCCATGTACGGACCGGCGGGGCAGGCCTATGTGTTCCGGCTCTACGGCATGCACCGCTGCTTCAACGTGGTGACCGCCTCTGCCGGCGAGCCCCAGGCGGTGCTGATCCGGGCGCTGGAGCCGGTGGAGGGCCTGGCGCTGATGGCCCAGCGGCGGGGAACAGCGGAGAAGCGCCTGCTCTGCAGCGGGCCGGGGAGGCTCTGCCAGGCCATGGGCATCGGCATGGAGCACTACGGGCAGGATCTCTTTTCCGGCAGCCTCCGCCTGGAGGAATACCGGGCCTTTCCCCCGGAGGAGATCGGCGTCTCGCCCCGGGTGAATGTGGATTACGCCGAGACATACAGGGACAGGCTCTGGCGTTTTTTCCTGCGGGAAAGCCCTTATGTGTCCTCCGTCCCCCGCCGCTACGCCGCCCGCCGCAGCCTGGCTGAAATAAAATGAAGCCCGGCTTCGCCGACGGATTTTCTCCCTTTGGCAGAAGGCCCTTCCTTTCCTCACCTCTTCACGCAGGCAAAAACCCCGGAGCTTTGAGAAAAGCTCCGGGGTTTTGCCTGTCCTCCGCGGATCACAGGTCCTTGATCTCCACGGCGATACCGCCGTTGTCGAACACGGTGATGAGGGCCCAGGTCAGCTTTCGTCCCATGCCGGCTGTGCCGGGATTGACCACCTTCACCCCGCCGATCTCCTGGGAATCGGCCTCATGGGTGTGGCCGTAGAGGGCAAGCTGACATTCCTGCTCCTGGGCAGCATAGACCAGAGAATCCACGCCCCAGCGGACATTGTACATGTGCCCGTGGGTGATGAAGGCCCGCACCGGGCCCAGGCTCACCACCCCGGAAACCGGCTCCTGGGAGCCGTAGTCGCAGTTGCCGCAAACGGAGTACAGGGGAATGTCCGGGAAGCGCTGCCGCAGGATCCGGGTGTCCCGGTCGTGATCGCCCAGATGGAGGATCACATCCGGCCGCACTTCGGCCACCTTTGCAGCCATGCGGGCGGTGTTGCCGTGAGTATCGGAAAAAACGGCTGCTTTCATACACATTTCCTCGTTTCAGTCAAGTTTCCCGCCCTGCCGCATAGAATGGAGCGAAGGGGAGGGTGATGGTATGCAGGATCTGGAAAAGCTGGCACAGGAGCTGCGCCGCAAGGGGAAGGACGGAGGGATCCGCGCCCTGGCCGAGTCGCGGGACGGGCAAAGGCTGGGCGCCATGTTTGACGGGAAAGAGGCGGAACGCGCCCTCCGCGCCGGGGACAGCGCGGCACTGCAGCAGCTTTTGCGGGGCGTGCTGGGGACGGCGGAGGGGCAGAGGCTTGTGACCGAGCTGCAGAGCCTGATGGAGAAGTAAGGGGGGCGTGGGCCATGGGAGAACTGGAGGACCGGCTGAACAGCATTCTCAGCGACCCGGAGCAGATGCGGCGCATCAGCAGCCTGGCCCAAACGCTGATGGGCGGGGGCGAGCCCTCCGCCGCGGCAGAGAACGCGTCGAAGCCGGAGGGCGATCTGCCCGGCGCTCCGGGCTCCCTGCCGGCGCCGCCCCGGAGCGGCGGAGACAAAGCCGCCCTGCTGGAGGCGCTGAAGCCCTGGCTCTCGGAAAAGCGGCAGAGGAAGCTGGCAAAAGCCATGCGCCTTGCGCAGATGGCAAGGCTGGCCCGGTTTGCCATGGGGGAAGCGGGAAATGGCGAAGCGCTATGAGGGAAACACCGGCAGGGTCCGGCCCCTGGAGGAAGCGTCCCCGGAGAGGCCGGCTCCCCCGCCGCCAGCAGCCTCCGGGCCTCTGCTCCATCCTGGCCCCGGGCCGGGAGGGAATCCTTTGTCGGAGCTGCTGCCGCGGCAGCTGCAGCGCATGCTCTCCGGCAGCCTTCGGGATCTGGAGACGGAGGATCTGCTTTTGATGCTGATCCTGTATCTGCTCTACCGGGAAAGCGGTGATCCGGAGTGGCTGCTGACTCTGGCCGCCATGGTCTTTCTCTCCTGAACATTGCAAGCGCAGGGGCGTCTCCGCCCCTGCGCAGATCTTATTTCTGTTCTTTCTTCTCGTCGCTTTCGTGGTGGTTCACATGAAGGTTGGGGTTCTTGCGAAAGACGAAGAGCCACACTGTGATGGAGATGCCGAAGGCCAGCACCGCGCAGCCGATGCGGAGGACCGGATTGGTCCAGGTCATGAGCACCGCGGCGATGCCCAGCAGAGCGGAGATGCCGTACATCAGGGCAACCGCCTGTTTCTGGTTCAGACCCATATCCAGCAGCCGGTGGTGCAGATGGCCCCGGTCCGGATGGAAGGGGCTCTGCCCCCGGAGGATGCGGCGGAAGAAGGCAAAGGTCGTGTCGGTGAGCGGCAGGGCCAGGGCCAGGAAGGGCACCACAAAGGTGATGATGGCATGCATCTTGAACAGGCCCAGGATGGACACCGTGCTGAGCACAAAGCCCAGCAGCTGGGAGCCCACGTCTCCCATGAAGATCTTGGCCGGGTTCAGGTTATAGGGCATGAAGCCCAGGCATGCGCCGGTGAGCGCCGCCAGGAGCAGAGACACGGCAGGATCGGAAACGATCAGCGACACCACGAGCATGGTGAGGGAACTGATGGCGGAAACGCCCACCGCCAGCCCGTCCAGCCCGTCGATCAGGTTCACGGCGTTGGTGCAGGCCACGATCCAGAGGACGGTCAGCGGCACGGACAACCAGCCGATCTCGATGAAGGCCACCTCCGAGAGGGGGTTGGGGTTGGAAATGGCGTCAAACACCACGCCGCAGCGGATCACCACCACGGCGGCAACGATCTGCCCCAGGAGTTTGATCCAGGGATTCAGGGACACAATATCGTCCACCGCGCCCATGACGGCGATGATCACCGCACCCAGCAGGATGCCGGTGACCTGGGTGCTCATCGGCACGAACAGCAGCGCCGTCAGTACAAATCCCAAAAAGATGGCCAGGCCTCCCATCCGGGGGATGGGCACCTTGTTGATGCGCCGTTCGCTGGGCTGGTCCACCGCCCCGATCAGCTCCGCAAAGCGCTTCACCGGCGGGGTCATGCCGAAGCAGAGGAGGAAAGCCACCCCTGCTGCCAATATCAATTTGATCCACAAAGCCATGTTCGAAAACATCGCAGATTCTCCAATACTATCTCTATGAAAGTGAAGAGTGAAAAGATACGGTGTCCGCTCTCGCGGACGATTTCGAATCTGTCGCCAAAGGCGACTCCGATCTTATTCCTGATTCCCGGTTCTCTCTTCCCTTACCGCGAAAGCGGTACCAGTCCGACCTTCTTATAGACCTTGCGCAGGGTCTTGTTGGCGATATAGCCTGCCCGCTCGGCGCCCGTTTTGCACAGGGTCTCCAGATAGGCCTTGTCCTTCATGATCTTCTGGGCCTCCTCCCGGATGGGGCGGAGGGTCTCCACCACGGCCTCGCCCACGGCGGGCTTGAAGGCGCCGTAGCCCAGGCCGTCGAACTCCCGCTCGATCTCCGGGAAGGTCTTGCCGGTGACGGCGGCATAAATGCTCATGAGATTTGCCACACCCGGCTTGTTCTCCGGATCGTAGCGGACGCAGTGCTCGGTGTCGCAGTCGGTGACGGCGCGCTTGAACTTGCGCATGATGTCCTCCGGCGCTTCCATGATGACCACGCGGCCGTTGCCGACCTCATCGGACTTGGACATCTTGCTGGTGGGATTGAGCAGGTCCATGACCCTGGCACCCACCTTGGGCACAAAGGGCTCGGGGATCTTGAAGGTCTCGCCGTAGAGATTGTTGAAGCGCTGGGCCACGTCCCGCGTCAGCTCCACGTGCTGCTTCTGATCCTCCCCCACGGGGACGTAGTCCGGCTGGTACAGCAGGATATCCGCCGCCATCAGGGCGGGATAGGTGAAGAGGCCGCCGTTGATGTTATCGGCGTTCTTGGCGCTCTTGTCCTTGAACTGGGTCATGCGGCTGAGCTCGCCGAACATGGTGTAGCAGTTCAGCACCCAGCCCAGCTCCACGTGAGCGGGCACATGGCTCTGAATGAAGAGGGTGTTCTTCTCCGGGTCCAGGCCGCAGGCCACATACTGGGCCAGCTGCTCCAGGGTCCTGCGCCGCAGCAGGGCGGGGTCGTTGCGGGTGGTGAGAGCATGGAGATCCGCCATGAAATAGTAGCAGTCATACTGCTCGGCCCGTTCGGCCCAATTCTTGATGGCGCCCAGGTAGGAGCCCAGGGTCAGATCGCCGGTGGGCTTGATGCCCGAGAGCATGACTTTCTTGGCAGGAGCGGTATTTTCCATAAGAACACTTCCTTTTCTGATAAGCTTTCGTCAAAATGGTATTTTACCAAAAGAACTTCATCTTGACAACAGGGAAAATGTAAAATAAGATATACAAGCCCCTTCGGGGCAGTTTCTAGTTTTTTGTTTTTAGTTTTAAGGATAAAGGAGCTTTACAATGGATACTGTCTGGTTTGACGAAATGGAGTCCCGCATCCCGAAAAATGAGGTGCGCACCCGTTTTGCCCCCTCGCCCACGGGGTATATGCATGTGGGCAATCTGCGCACGGCGCTCTACACCTATCTGATCGCCCGCCACAATAACGGCAAATTCCTGCTGCGCATTGAGGACACCGACCAGGGCCGCCTGGTGGAAGGCGCGGTGGACGTGATCTACAAGACCATGGCCGAGTGCCACCTGGACCACGACGAGGGTCCGGACGTGGGCGGCCCCGTGGGTCCCTATGTGCAGACCGAGCGCCGGCCCTTCTACGGCAAGTATGCCGAGCTTCTGGTGGAGAAGGGCCACGCCTATCGCTGCTTCTGCGAGAAGACCGAGAGTGAGGAGGACACCGGCGACTTTAACCGGGAGGCCAACCCCTGCCGCTTCCTGACGAAGGAGGAGTCCGACCGCCGCGCCGCCGCGGGCGAGCCCTATGTGATCCGCCAGCGCATCCCCGAGGAGGGTACCACCACCTTCCACGACGAGATCTTCGGCGACATCACCGTGGAGAACGCCACCCTGGACGACCAGGTGCTGATGAAGCGGGACGGCCTGCCCACCTACAACTTTGCAAACGTGGTGGACGACCATCTCATGGGCATCACCCATGTGGTCCGCGGCAGCGAGTATCTCTCCTCCGCCCCCAAGTACAACCTGCTCTACCAGGGCTTCGGCTGGGACATCCCCAAATACGTCCACTGCTCCCCCGTCATGCGGGACGCCCACAACAAGATGTCCAAGCGCCACGGCGACCCCTCCTATGAGGATCTGATCGCCCAGGGCTATCTCACCGACGCGGTGCTGAACTA
>JAEEGF012101548.1_pt1 | contig 16099 bp, 10 predicted proteins | sample 9134171 | NCBI WGS metagenome assembly JAEEGF01 (sample SAMN16246542, study PRJNA631951) | gut metagenome | biome: gut microbiome; feature: rumen; material: AP-attached | host: Bos | place: Iran: Karaj | collected 2018-10
GTCTTCACCGGCTGCTTTCCCACATTGATGAAATAATGAACGCTTCGGTAATTATTGCGATTGCCGGTATGGAAGGTGCGCTTGCAAGTGTAATTGGCGGACTTGCTGACTGTCCTGTAATTGCCGTTCCAACGAGTGTCGGCTATGGGGCTTCCTTTGAAGGACTTTCGGCTCTTCTTTCAATGCTTAATTCGTGTGCAAGCGGAGTTTCAGTTGTGAATATTGATAATGGTTTTGGTGCCGGTTATCTTGCAAACAGGATAAACCACATGAGTGCAAAGCCAGGTGCTGTGGAGGAATGATTTATGAAAACCTTATTTTTAGATTTACCGATGGGTGCAGCAGGCGACATGCTCAGTGCGGCTCTGTATGAGCTTTTAAATGATGAACAAAAGCGCTCTTTTATAGAAGAAATAAATGCGGCCGGCATTCCGGGTGTGAAAGTGGTTGCAGAAAAATCGATTAAGTGCGGGATTACGGGAACTCACTTTTCGGTAACCGTGGACGGTATGGAAGAAGGTGCAGAAGAGCACGAACATCATCACCATGAACACGAGCACGAAGAGCACGAGCATCACCATGAGCATGAGCACACACACGACCATGACCACCATCACGAGCACAATGAATCTCACGAGCACGAACATGAAGATGAGCATCACCACGACCATCACGATCACGATGAACACCATCATGAACATTCACACGAACACCACCATCACCACCACTCTTCCATGGCAGAAATTGAATCCATCATCAACTCACTTAAAATCCCGGGCAGCGTAAAAAAAGATGTTATTGAAGTTTACAAACTTATTGCCCAAGCCGAAAGCAATGCTCACGGCGTTCCGGTCACCGACATTCATTTTCACGAAGTTGGAACAATGGATGCAATTGCAGATATCACAGCAGTTTGCCTTCTTATGAATAAAATAGGTGCAGATAAAATCTGTGCTTCGGCAGTAAATGTCGGTTCAGGACACGTTCATTGTGCGCACGGTATTCTTCCGGTGCCAGCCCCTGCAACTGCCTTTATCTTAAGGGAAGTTCCAGTTTACAGCGGCCACATTACAGGCGAGCTTTGTACTCCAACGGGTGCAGCCCTGCTCAAGCATTTTGTTACAAGCTTTGGAAACATGCCTCAGCTTAAAATCAATGCAATCGGTTATGGAATGGGTAAAAAAGATTTTGAAGCGGCAAACTGTGTGCGTGCAATTCTTGGACAGGGTGATGATGCACTTGAACAGGTTGTTGAGTTTACCTGCAATCTGGACGACATAAGTGCCGAAAGAATTGCCTTTGCAATGGAACAGCTTTTTGCAGCAGGTGCAATAGAAGCGTACACAATTCCAGTTACAATGAAAAAATCACGTCCTGGAAATCTTTTGTGTGTAATGTGCATGGAAAGCGACAAAGAAAAGATTCTTTCTACAATTTTTAAGCACACAACAACTCTTGGTGTCCGTGAAAACATAAGCAACCGCTATTTTCTTGACCGCACAATAGAAACTGTAAAAACAGAGTTTGGTGATATTCGGATTAAACGGGCAGAAGGTTATGGTGTAAAACGCGCAAAGTATGAATACGAAGACCTTGCTGCCATCGCCAGAAAAACAGGAATGAGTATTGAAGAAATAACTGCAAAGCTTAATCAGTAATTCTCACACCATAAATGTTATCAACAACTACAACTTCTCCGCGTCCAATGCATTTTCCGTCCTTTATGATGTAAATTGCATCTCCAATATAATTGTCAACCTCAAAAACTGTACCTTCGCCAATTTTAGATACATCTTCTTTTTCAACATGACAGGCACCGAGTCGCAGTGCTACATAGTGTTCTTCATCATAGCGCAGGGGCTGTCCCTGTTTTACTTCCGTAATCCTCACTCCATACTGTTCGTCAACACTAACTACTTCGCCGCCATAGAGCACTTCATTTTCAACAATAACATTGAGCGGTTCGCCAAACTTTTTTTGTGTCAAAAGGATTGTCCCCGGTTCAAAATCAACTGTATCTGGAAGGAACCGTCCAAACTCAACAAACAGATTATTTTCTACGGGTTTTGTTTTTATATCCGTAAGAACTTCCAGTTTTGGACCTTCACCACCAAACAGTCCCATCTTCCTGCACATTCCCAGAAAATATGCATAATGGAACTGAACATTTATCATGCCAACGTATGAATCTGTTTTTACTTCGAGGGTAACTAATACGCACATATCTCCGGGATTTTCGCCAGACGACCAGGGCAGCAAAGTATCAAACGTAAGTTTTTTTTCAAACTCTTCAAATGGTATGGATTTATCAGTATTTGCATAAATGATATTCTGCAGCATTTTTGTAAAATCCTTGATATAGGCCACATAAAGACAATCTTTATCTGTCTGAGTAAGTTCTGGAAACTTTTTGCAATCCTGTTTTAATAACAATTTTCCAATCATAGGATCAACTTCAACTGCAAAACCAAAATTGTCGTTACTGCAATAGTCATAAGAATAGAAAAAAGTTCTTTGAGGGACAGTCCTTAAAAACTCTTCATTTGTAAGCTCATCAACACTTGCCGTATGAATATCAAGTAAATCCTTCCGGCTCCCGACAAGCTCAGAACGAAGGTTTTCGCAGAGTACTTCAAAAATATTACAGATTTTTCGTAAATCGTATTTTGAAAATAATGACGGTCTTTTAAAATCATAAATCCTTACACGTGCATCCTTATTTTTCAAAAACTGTTTATTTATTTTATCCCATCCATTCTGCTTATTAGCTTCTGCCAACATTTTCTGCACCTCTTCTTCCGTAAGTTCACGTCTTTTAATTTCACCGTTCAAAAGAGAATCCACATCCGTTTCCAGCACCGCCGCAAGGTTTGGTAAAATTGCAACATCAGGACATCCATCCCCGCGTTCCCACTTGCTTACAGCCTTATCGCTAACATTTATCTGCTGTGCGAGCTCCTTTTGAGTCAGGCCCTTTTTTGTCCTTAAATAATTAATAAGTTTTCCAGTTTTCTGTGGTTCCATAGTGCTTACAGCCTCCTTTTTGAGTTATTTCACTTTCACCATACCACTATTTTTGGCACAAGTCACCCGACTCTACGTTGATTTTGGTAGAATTTGTATTTTTAGAGTAGATTTTTAAGATTTTCAGTAGATTTATCCACGCAATTAGGTAGAATTTTTAAGTTTATTTTTCAAATCCAAAATCCCAAGGAAATAATTTTTTTTCATTTTTATTTATTATTTTCACTTGTCGCTTCATAAAAAAATCGTAATAATCATAGAAACATACACTTTTGATTTTATTGGAGCCTTTAAACATGACCAAGGAACAGACAAAAACAAATGAAACTTTTTCCGTAGCCGCTGTAATTTCTAATCACTGTGTTTTTCAGAGACAAAAAAATATTTCTCTTTTTGGAACAGCCCCTTGCGGCAGAATTATTAGCGCAGAGCTTTTTGACCGCAAAAATGAATTGCTTGCCAAAAATCAAACTGTCACATCATCCTCCCACTGGCTCCTACAGCTTCCACCTCTCGAAGCTCACAATGAATGTACACTAAAAATTACCTGCCACATATCGGGCACAAATAATAATGATGATAGAACAAGTCCAACTTCAACTTCTACCGGCCCCCTCCTCGGCGAGAAAACCTTCACAGATATTTCAATTGGCGAAGTATGGCTTGCAGGCGGACAGTCGAACATGGAGTTTGAGCTGCAGAACTGTACGGAAGGCCCTGAAGAGCTTAAACTTAAAGAAGACCCGAATGTACGTTTTTACTACACAAACAAAATCGGCTGGATGGACGAACACTTTTTCGAAGCCGAGCGCAACACCTGCTGGCAAACCTGGAACAGCGAATACAAAACTGCCTGGTCAGCCGTGGGCTATTTCTTTGCAAAAAAGCTTGCCGCAGAATTAAACCTTGAAAACAACTTCGACCTAAGTAAAGAAACTATTACCGTCGGCGTAATCGGCTGCAACTGGGGTGGAACAAGCGCAAGCGCCTGGATGAGCCGAGAATCTCTTGAAAAAGACACAGACTTAAAAACCTACCTTGACGAACAGGAAGAAGCAACAAAAGGAAAATCGATTCAGCAGCAATGCGAAGAATACGACAAGTACGAAATTGAAAACAACGAATGGCAGAAAAAATCTGCAGAGCTTTACAGCAAAGACCCAAATATGGAATGGGACCAGGTTCAAAAGCTGCTTGGGCCTTGTCCTTGGCCGGGACCCCGCTCCTGCAAAAATCCTTACCGCCCGGCAGGACTTTATGAATGTATGCTCAAGCGAATCATTCCGTATACGCTCAAGGGTGTAATCTGGTACCAGGGCGAAAGCGACGACCACAAGCCCCGCAGTTATGCAAAGCTTTTTTCTACAATGATAGATGTCTGGCGCACAGACTGGCACGACTCACACCTTCCGTTCGTTTTTGTTCAGCTGCCTGTAAACCGCTACAAGCAGGACAAGGATTTTAAGCACTGGTGTTTAATCCGCGAAGCACAGCAGAAGATTCACGACACTGTAAAAAATGCCTGGATGGCATGCACCTTCGATTTAGGCCAGTACAACGACATCCATCCAAAAGCAAAAAAAGAGCTTGCCGAGCGAATGGAAAAAATTGCCTGGAGCAAGGTTTACGGCAACAACACAACAGAACCGGTCTTTTCTCCAATGCTCCAGTCTTATATAATCACCGGAAACAAAATCCAGCTGACTTTTGACAACGCTGAAAATGGTTTTGAAGTTCATGATGTTTCATCTGACGGGCTTTCAAAAATGATGATGGAATATTACAGACAGATGGAAGAACGCCAGGGTAACAAGGTTCCGGAACATTTTACAGGTTTTGAGCTTGCCGGGTCAGACGGCCTTTATTATCCTGCAGATTTTACATTGAGCGGAAATCAAATCACCCTAACCTGCGACAAAGTTCCAGCTCCAGCTTCTGCGCGTTATCTCTGGTACAATTACTGCCCGGCTATTGTTTACGCCAAAAATGGTCTGCCTCTTGCACCTTTCCGCACTTGTGATGATGATGCAACAAAAACCACAGAACACGCAGAGATTCAGCAGATAATGACAGTTTAATCTCCGTGACAGTTTGAGTTTTTTCCTGTACAATTCATTGCGTATGGCAGAACGAATAGATAAAATCCTGGCCCACGAAGGCTTTGGTTCACGAAAAGATATAAGAAAGCTCCTTCACAATTGCGAGGTTTGCATTAACGGAGTTCGCGTTACAGATGCAGGCAAACAGCTTGATCCTCAGCGCGACATCATCACAATAGACGGCGAAGAAGTTGACCTTCATCAGAACCTCTACATTATGATGAATAAAATCATGCACACAGTTTCTTCAAATAAGGATGGCGAACATCAGACTGTTTTTGATTTACTTGATGACAGCATGCGTACCCCGTATCTAGCCGAAAAGCTTCATCTTGTTGGCCGCCTTGACATGGACACCGAAGGCCTTCTTCTTTTTACAACCGATGGCGAACTAACTCACCGTGTTACATCACCAAAAACTCACATAGACAAAACATATTTCTGCGTTCTTGCCCACCCCGAAGATGAAGCTCACTGGTCGCAGATTGAAAAATCCTTTGCCGAAGGAATAGAAGTTGGTCCTGAAGATAACGAACAGGGCTTTCTCTGCAAACCCGCAACCGTAAAACGTGCCACCAAAGAGGAATACGAGCTTTACACCAAAAACTCTTCTGTTACAGAAAAAATTGAAAAGGAACTTGGCGACCAGACAGAAACCTCGAACCTGTACACCCAATCTGCAATTCTCACCATCACCGAAGGCAAATACCACCAGGTAAAACGAATGTTCCAGGCCGTAGACAATAAAGTAGTCTTTCTCAAACGCATTTCAATGGGCAGGCTCCAGCTGGACACAACTCTGCTGCCGGGAGAGTATAAGCTGCTCGATGAAGATGAAGTATCTCTCTTGTTTTAATATTTTTTAACTACTATAATTTATTTATCTTATTTTTTCAGAGGACGCCATGACAGATATTCAGATTGCACAAGCCAATAAAATGATTCCAATTACAGAAGTTGCCGCAAAAATCGGTATACCATCAGATAAGCTTGAACTTTATGGAAACTACAAAGCAAAGCTGTCCTTTGATGAATTGAAATCCCTGCAGGAAAAGGCTGCTAAAAAACCTGGTAAGCTCATTCTTGTAACGGCTGTTACTCCAACACCAGCTGGCGAAGGAAAATCAACAGTTTCAATCGGACTTGCAGATGGACTAAACAAAATCGGTAAAAAAACTGTAGTTGCTTTGCGTGAACCAAGTCTTGGACCTTGTTTTGGTGTAAAAGGCGGTGCTTGCGGCGGCGGTTATGCTCAGATTGTTCCAATGGAAGATATCAACCTGCATTTTACAGGCGACATTCACGCAATTTCAATTGCAAACAATCTTATCTCTGCACTTATAGATAATCATATTCAGCAGGGAAACGCCCTCAACCTTGACCCGCGGACAATTTCCTGGAAACGCTGCGTAGATTTGAATGACCGTGCGCTTAGAAATATTGTTATCGGACTTGGCGGACGAATGCAGGGTGTTCCACGCGAAGACCATTTTACAATTGCAGTTGCTTCAGAAATTATGGCCATTGTCTGTTTGAGCCGCACCATCAGCGAGCTTAAAGAACGGATTGACCGCATTGTAATCGGCCAGAACTATAACAAAGAAAACGTAACCTTTGGTCAGCTTAAATGCACTGGTGCTGTTGCTGCCCTGCTCAAGGATGTAATAAAACCAAACCTTGTTCAGACGCTCGAAAAGAATCCTGCATTTGTTCACGGTGGACCTTTTGCAAATATTGCCCACGGTTGTAACAGTGTAAATGCAACCCTTTGCGCACTTGCCACCGGTGACTATGTTGTAACCGAAGCTGGTTTTGCTGCAGATTTGGGTGCCGAAAAGTTCCTTGATATAAAATGCAGAATTGCCGGTCTTAAACCAAGTGCTGTTGTAATTGTTGCTACAATCAGGGCGCTTAAAATGCACGGTGGAGTTGCAAAGGCTGATTTGAGTAATCCTGATTGCGCAGCTCTTGAAAAAGGTTTTGAAAATCTTAAAACTCATATTGAAAATGTTGCAAAGTTCGGACTTCCGGCTGTAGTTGCAATAAACAAGTTTATTACAGATACCGACGAAGAAATTGCCCTGCTACAAAAGCTTTGCAAGGATGCCGGTGCCACAGCAGTTCTTTCTGAAGGCTGGGGAAAAGGTGGCGAAGGAGCAAAAGACCTTGCTAAAGCTGTTGCCGAAATTGCAGAAAGTGGAAAAGCTGATTATCATCCTCTTTATGAACTTGAACTTCCACTTGCAGACAAAATCCGAAAGCTTGCTAAAGAAATATACCGTGCAAAAGATGTAGACTTTGATCCTGCCGCTCTCAAAAAGCTTAAGACTTACGAAGAAAACGGCTACGGAAATCTTCCTGTTTGTGTTGCAAAAACCCAGAACTCAATCAGCCACGATCCAAAACTGATTGGCGCCCCTCGTGATTATATTTTCCCTGTCCGCGATGTTCAGCTGTATGCAGGAGCCGGTTTTGTAGTTGCACTTGCCGGAGACATAATGACTATGCCAGGCCTACCAAAAGCTCCGGCCGCTCTGGACATAGACGTTGATGATGACGGTGTAATTTCAGGTTTGTTCTAGCGAGCTTGGACACTCTATTAATACCGATAATTTCTTCCCAGCTCGCTTCAAGTTTTGCGAAGCAAAACTTGTTCACTTAAGCTTGTAATTTTTTTATCTCATCGCTTAATTCAAGTGTTTTCCTGTTCTGCCTGATTACTCTCTGTGCAAGCAGCTTTGAAAGGAATATACCGTAGTGCGGATTTTTTCGAATCAGGTTTACAAAAGAAGTTTTAGGGATTCTGATCAGCTTACCTTCTCCCGCAGACATAATTGTTGCAGAACGTCTGTCGTTTAAAAGGAAGGCCATTTCTCCAATAAACATATCAGCCGGAGTTAGAACTGTAATCAGCTTGCCGTTTGCATAAACACCGTAGCGGCCGGAAACAATAAAGTACAAGTCGTTGGATTTTTCGTTCTGACGGCAGACAATCTGATGCTTTGTATAATTAATTGTTGCAAAAGGCACCATAATTCCAGGAACCGTGTTCGACATATCCATAATGTTTTCTAAATCAAAAGAAACCTCATTTCCCTTGTCGTTATAGCGCATATTAGAAACAAGGCTGTTAGAAAGCATCATTCCGCGACCGTGAGTTTCTTCCAGGAATGCAGCCGCAGGGTCAGCAGCCTTATCCATTCGTGAACGCCAGTCAAAACCATTTCCTTCATCACGGATTGTAAAGGTAGAAGTAGCTTTACCAATTTCATAGCTGATATAAATCTTTTTAGCTTCTACTTCGGGATTTTCACGCTTTTTGTTTATAAGCTCAAGGATATTTCCGCCTTTTTCCAGCCAGGCAGTCTTTTCATCATAGCCGATATCGCAGTTTCCGTGTTCAAGCGCATTTGTCAAAAGCTCCATGAGTGTAGTCTGCAGACAGTAACGTCCGTCTTCGCTGATTCGGTTAGTACAGTAAAGATAGTTTACAAGGAAGCTTGTGTACAAACGGATATCCATTGGGTCGTTGCCGCAGACAAAGCTGCCTTTTTCCAGACCTCCCACTGTATCCTGCAAGCCTCGATTGAACAGGAACTTCTGGTTTGTCCACAAAATGCGTAAAAGCCGCTCAACATTTTCCTTAAAAGTATAAATTGTCTGTACTATGATAATGTTCGGGTCCTTTTTTTCTTCAATTTCCTGAACCATTCGTGCACTTGGAACAACAGCAATAATTCCACCATTATGGAGCCAAGGGTCGGCATTTATTGCCATAAGAATACGGTGACAGTCTACCGTTTCCGAAGAATAATCAAGTATTTTTATTTCCGGCAATTCATAATCAATATAGCTGATTGCCTCATCTGTATCAGTACAGATAACTGAATCAAAGTTTTCCTGATACTTTTCACATGCATCGTAAACAGCCTTACAAACTTCCTTATTTGTTGATGCGACCAAAATCTTTTTCATAATCACCCTCGTTTTCGACTTGTTTTATCTTTCAATAGATTGACATAAAACTATCTGTTCAGTTAGTATTATAGCGTTAATTAAATTATCGGCAGAAATTGCAGTTTTCCCGATTTTTTAAGGCTTTTTAGGTTCCGTAGCTCATCTGGATAGAGCGGTTGCCTCCTAAGCAACAGGTAGTGCGTTCGAGTCGCATCGGAATCATAGATTAAGTTGATTAAAACGAGTAGTAAACGCCCGGTTTTGTAAATCCGGCAAATCCATCTTCAACCGGCGAAGCCCTTTCGGCAGAGCTGTTATAATGGCACAGGTACATCTTCTTTCTCATTTCTGCCGGTAAGGTAAGCAGCTGTTTGTAGCTTGCATGAACACCTTCAGAGTATCCGGAAAAATCACAGTCATGGAAAATCACTTCAATATCATAATTTTTCATAATAAAATCGAGCTGCGCAGGATTAAACTGTGTATCTCCTGAAAATAAAACCTTATCGTCAATTATCAGACCATAAGAAATCTGAGACTGCCTTAAGGAATCCTTGCGGGTTGTAACATGGCGTGTCCTGAACAGCTTAAGATTTACGCTTCCAACTGTTGTTTCAAAGATCTGGAAAGGCTTTTTCTGAATAAGCTCAGGCTTTAACTGAACAAAATAATCATCAAAAGTCATTTTTCCATTTTCGCTGTACTGAATACCGCCCCGCAGAGACTGATTCCAGAGCTTTTTCTTGAACTCATCGGTAATAATCATTTTAGATTTTGACCTTGTCACGTAATAACCCACAAGAGCCATTTCCTCTACACCAGCAATATGATCTGCATGAGGATGAGTTAAAAGAATGTTTTTGATTTCACCAATTCTAGTGTTATATTCGGTTTCCAAAGCATACGGACACAATGAGCCGCAGTCAACAAGAATGTGTTCCTGCCCTTTTATGATGAGAAAATTAGTCTGAAAATTGATTTTTGAAAAAGCGCTGCCGGTTCCAATAAAAAAAAGCGACAGTTCTCCGTTATTCGTCAATTCAATTTTTGAAATAAAAGGCTTCGTTTTCATAATTTTAATAATTATAACACATGTTATAAAAAAAATCATCAATCATTTTTTAAACAATAACAGATTTTTTATCGTTTTATTCTTTATTTCTTCTATTAATAATGTATAATTTAGTATTATGCTGTTACTATAAGCATTTAATCTAAAAATGGAGAGGTTTATGACAAAAAATCATACTAAACTCATCAGTAAAATCACATTAATCGTTTCAATTATCACAATTTTCTGCAGTCTTTTGAGCCTTGCAGGCTGCGGTTCCACAAAACAGGAAGGTTTAACACCGGAAGAGCTTGCTTTAAAACAGGAGCTTGAAGAAGAAGCCCGCCTTGAAAAAAAACACCCTACAAAGGTTGTTTGGGAAGCAAAAAATGCAGAGGACCAGCTTTTTATTACTGGTTCCACATCTGACTATGATCACATACCTGATGTTGACTATAATGGAAACCTCCGTGTAATTGATTTTGGAAAAGGACTTGATTTAACCGGCTACAATTACCTGAACATTGAGTTTTATTGCCCCGAAGACAGCAATCACTATGAAATTGATTTTAATTGTTTGTCCACAAAGCCTTATGAAAAAGTTGCCATACTAGGTTCCTTAAGTACAAAAGAAGCTAAAACAATTCAGTCAACCTTTGGTGTAAATCATCAGGAGTTTCCAACAAATGTTTCCGGCACTTTTGAAGTAAGAAAAAACACAACAAATACCCTTAATAGAATAGTTGTTTTTGCTTACGATGCCTTTGGAAGAGTCCAGGGAGAGATTCCAGATGTAAAGGTTTGCATAACCAAGGTAACTGCCACAAACAAAAAGCTTAGAAATGACCCCGAAAAAGATGCAGTTATTTTCAAGGCTCCGGAACCAGAAGGCTTTAAAATCGTAACTCGAGAAGAAGGCAATTATAGTGGCGGAAACTACATTTCTCTTGGTGAATGCAACTTGGAAAACTATAAATACCTTAATTTTGAGCTTTACAGTCCAAACAGCGAAAGATTTTTGGTAAATGCTGCCGGTTGGAGCGGAACCTACAGAACCGGCGAAGTTCCTGAACGAATTGCAAACTTCGATATACTCCTTTCAGATACTCCGCAGACTTATCAGATTCCATTTGGGAAATATAAAGGCTACTGGTACGATTGGGTAGATGGAAAAGATGTAAAAAAGCCTGTTACCGACAATCTCTTGCATGGCATTGATTTTTCAGCACGAGATACAAATGATGACTGGGCAATCCTTGGTGATGTTGAAATATATGTTAAAAGCATAACCGCAACTAACAAAAAGCTTGAAAATGACAAGACTAAGGATAAGGTTATATTTGCTGCTAAAGAGCCGGAAGATGGTCTTATTGTAACAAAAGTTTCAAAAGCCTATGAGTTCCCTGTATATATGGATTTGGAAGGTTACGATTATCTGAACGTTGAGGTTTACAGTCCTAATAGTGATATGAATATAGTTGGCTTTGATTTCCGTAACTATGAAGTAGGCGATCTTCTTGGCGAAATAAAAACATTACTGACTTCTGAACCTCAAATAATTCAGATTCCTTTTGGCAGGAATAATGACTATGATGACTGGTCAACAGGAAAAAGAGTTGTAAAACAGGCTACTACAGACTTTTTGGAGCGATTCTATGTTTGGGCAAAATCTCCGTATGATGTTGATGTAGGTAAGATAGAGGTTTATGTAAAGAGCGTAACTGCTACAAATAAAAAGCTGGAAATAGATCCTAATAAAGATAAAATCATTTATTATGACGCAGAACCACAAAAGCATAAAATATCAAGCTACACAAACGGGGATTGGGCCTGGTTAAAAACAGGAAAGGTTAATCTTGAAGGCTACAATTATTTGAATCTTGAACTTTACAGTCCTGACAGCGGTAATAATCTTGTTAATTTCAGTGGCAGATATAGAGATGGCGAAGTAGCAAGCCTAAAGTCTACTCTAACAAAAACTCCACAGATTATTCAGATTCCATTTGGTAAGGGTAACGGATATTGGATTGAATGGCCAGACGGTAAAAAAACTTCTTACCTTTACGAAAACAATATTCTCTATGATTTTGGAATCTGGGTTGAAGATGAAAATGGTAACCGAAAAGCAAATGACATTTATGTAAAAAGCATAACTGCCACAAACAAAAGCTTAAATGATCCTACTAAAGATAAAGTTGTTTATAAAGCACCAGAAGCAGAAGGTCATAAAATAACTACAATTGACGGCTGGCAATGGCTTCCTGTTCCAAAAATGAATCTTGAAGAATATGAATATTTGAACTTTGAAGTTTACAGTCCTAACAGCAACAACTATTCTGTTTGTCTGCTGCCTAGAGATCACGCTGGAGACATTGGTATTGTAGATGCACTTCTTACAAAAAAGCCGCAAATCATTCAGATTCCGTTTGGTAAAGATAAGGGCACCTACGATAACTGGGATTCCGGAGAAAAGGTTGTTACTCCTTATGCAAGCAGTTGTCTGTGGGACCTTGCAGTTTGGGCAAGAGATGTTGAAAATGACTGGCATAACGTACCAAATGTTGATGTATACGTAAAGAGTATAACAGCTACAAACAAGAAGCTTAATGCTGACACCTCAAAAGATAAGGTTGTTTATTTGGCACAGGAACCTAACGGACATAAAATAACTACCTGCGATGGCTGGTCTTTCCTTGCTACAGGAAACCAAATACTCGACAACTACAATTATTTGAATATAGAGCTTTCAAGTCCAAACAGCAAGGATTATGTTGTAAACCTGAGTATGCGTGGAGGAGACGGCGAAACCGGAAAGCTGGAGGCTCTTCTTACAAACAAGTCTAAAACCATTCAAATACCTTTTGGAAAAGGCAATGGAACTTATGACGACTGGTCTACTGGCGAAAAGATTGTAAAACCTTATACAGCAAATCAGATTTGGAATGTTGCCATCTGGGCACTTGATATGCCAGGCGGCTGGAAAAACATTCCTGGAGTTGATGTTTACATAAAGAGCATAACTGCTACAAATAAAAAAATTGCAAATGACCCGACAAAAGATATGGTAATTTTTGAATCCAATGAGTCTACTGGTTACAAGTTAACTACAAAAGATGACGGTTGGCAAGATTTACCAATTGGTAAATGGAACTTAGAAGGCTATAAATATTTGAACATAGAGCTTTATAATCCTAACAATGATTATTATCAGATAGAAGTTGATGCTTGGGGAAATAATGAAAAACCTATAGATGACCCGTATAAGTTTATGCCAAAAGGAGCTTTTGTTACACAACACCCAATCAGCGAATACTGGGATGACTGGTCTAACGGAACAAAAGTCACTAAAAAAGTTACTGGTAACACTATTTCTTTCTTTTCTATGTGTATACACAACCTTATAAACAACACAAATATGGGTGGCGTTGAGTTCTATGTTAAACGGATAGTGGCAACTAACAAAAAACTTGAAGAGCCTAAACCAAAAGAAAAGGTTGTTTTTGAAGCACCTGATTCCAAGGGCTATAAATTAACAACAGGCAAAGAATGGTGGAGTCTTAATTTTGGTGAGTGGGATTTGGAAGGTTATAAATATTTGAACATTGAGTTATACAGTCCTAACATCGGTAACAATAAGGTAGAGTTCCACGGATGGGGTGGCGGAGAACGGGTTGCACCTTTTGAAGCAGTTACTCTTACAAATGAAGTTCAGGTTATTCAAAGAATATTTGGCACCAACGTCGAATATTGGGATGATTGGGTCGATGGCAAAAACGTACAGAAAAAATCTACCAGCAATAAACTCAGTAGTCTGGCTTTTTCTGTACACAACCCTGATAACTGGGATTTTGTTGAAGGTGTAGACCTTTACATTAAACGCATTTGGGGAACTAATACGCCAGTGAAAGAATAGATCATCGGGTCAAGCCCGATGATGACTCAATGCCATTCCCATGCAAGTCTGTCATTCCCGTGCCCGACACGGGAATCTACCGTTTCTTTGCTGCCGGGCACTTGTGAGGCATTCCAGGACCATACTGGCAGCGAGGACAATTAAAGCATTTTACATAAGAAGCTTTTTTGCCCGAGCTGCTTTCATCATCATCAGATGATGTTAGTGTTGCCTCACAAAAAGCCGGATCAGCAAGAAGAGCACGTCCCAAATCCACAGTATCTGTAAGTTCGTTTTCTATAAGATAGCGTGCAAGCGAAGGCTCTAAAATACTGTTTACGCAGGAAACCGGTACACGCCCGGCTGCCCCGTTTAGAAAAATACTCGTGAAACTTTACTCCAAGCTTACAGATTTGGTTATAGGGTTCGCCCTCCTCTTTTAAGCTTGGATCATTCCACTCAATTCCCGTAGAAACCTGAAGATAATCGCAGCCGGCTTTTACATACTCTTCTGCAATACTGATTGCGGTGGCAACATCAGGTTCAATTCCTGCAGTACGAACAGAAATTATAAAATCTTCGCCGCATTTTTCACGAATCATTTTTATTATTTCAACAGCAAAGCGTGCACGGTTTTCATCGCTTCCGCCATATTCATCGGTGCGCAGGTTTGTCTTTTTAGAAATAAACTGATTGATTAAATAACCATGACAACCATGCAGCTGTATTCCATCATAACCAGCCTGCTTTGCCCTAACTGCCGCAGACACAAAGCTTTTCTGCATTTTGTGTATTTCTTCCAGAGTCATTTCGCGGGAAAGCTGAGTTGGAGTTTTTTCATCACGCCACAAGGGAATTGGCACCGCAGAAGGACCAATTGCTTCTCCACATTCGGGGTTAGAGGTAATTCCTGTGTGATTAAGCTGAATCAGCATAACTGCACCATTTTTGTGGCAGGCCTCAGTTATCGCCCGGTGGCCTTCAATCTGAGAATCTTCCCAAAGGCCCAGATGAATCTTTCCGAATCGCCCGTCTGGAGTAACTGCCGTAGCTTCAACACAAATCAAACCACAGCCATGCTCTGCCCTCTCCCTGTAATGGTCAATGTGTTTTTGAGTTACTTTACCATCTGCACCTGCATAATCAAACTTAACGGTTCGAGCCATTGTAAGCCGGTTTTTTACTACAGTTTTATTAATAGTGATTGGGTCAGTTACTTTTGTCATAATTATTTCCTCTATGTTTTTAGTTTATCATATTTTATAAAAAAACATCCTAAAATAACAGCAATTTATAATTACATTGACAGAATGGAGGGGAATGGTATAATTATAGAATAGGTATTCGGACTTGATCCGGCAATCTGGGGAGATTTTATGGGAAAAATCATTAAATCATCTGTTAAGAAATTACTCGCCAAGCTTTTTCAGATTCTTGGAATCTCTTCCCTTTTAACTGCCTTTGGTTGCGGTAATTCTAATCGTTATATTGCAATGTATGGTGTCGGACCTGTTGATATGTACGGTACTCCACCAAATTATGCCACATCAAACATATATACTCTCACTGGAAGTATAGTTGATAAAAACAGTAAGCCAATTAGGGGAATCAAAATTAGTGTAAAAGCTGATGATGAAGATGAGAATTCATTAAAACATGTTTATTCTGATAGCAATGGATATTATTCTTTGACCTGGAGAGATTTAATTGATAACGATACAAACTTTCAAATCCTAGTAGAGGATGAAGATGGCGAAGAAAACGGTTTATTTGCCAACCAAACTTTTAATATAGAGTTCACCGAAGATAATAAAACTGATGATCGCCGATACAATATCGCTGGCAAAAACATTACACTTGATGAAGAGACTGACGCAGAAAATACCGAAACGGATACTGAATAAACATGGACTTTCCTACTTCATTTAAATATTCATTATTCCGCCTCTATAGAAAATCTGTAATCAAAAAACACAAGCTCAATTATCTTTTTTGGGAATGTACCCTACGCTGTAATTTGAACTGTCTTCATTGTGGAAGTGATTGTCTTAAGCAATCCGAAATACCAGACATGCC
>JAEEGF010065552.1_pt1 | contig 16097 bp, 12 predicted proteins | sample 9134171 | NCBI WGS metagenome assembly JAEEGF01 (sample SAMN16246542, study PRJNA631951) | gut metagenome | biome: gut microbiome; feature: rumen; material: AP-attached | host: Bos | place: Iran: Karaj | collected 2018-10
GAACTATTATCTGGTCATCATCCGCAACGACCCCCTGCAGTTTGCCGACCTGACCTGCATTCGAGAGGCCCTTGCCATCACCGATTCTGCGGGCTACGAGCTTGAGCTCAGCGGGCGCGTCGTTTTTGCCGTCCTGTCCGGCGGCGTGGGCATGACGGCCCTGCTCGCCATCCTCTCCCGCTGGAAGCTCCGCTGGAGCTGGTGGCGGCTGATCGGGCTTCTGCTCGGTGCGGCCGCAGCCGTCGGCGCGGTGGTTCCCTGCGGCAGTCCGGAGGTCATCGAGGCGACGAAACACTATAAATATATCGACACCTGGTCCGTGACGCAGATCTACGTTTCCCGCGGCGTGCTGTTCTCCTTTACGAACTCCGCCCTGATCCTGAACGAAGCCCCCGAGGACTACGACGAAGCGCAGACCGCCGCCGACCTTGCCCGATTCGCCGATCAGGACATCCCGGCGGAGCGAAAGGTGGATGTGATTGTCGTCATGCGCGAGAGCTATTCCGATCTCTCCGATCTGGAATCCACGCCCGGCGCCATCGACTTCTCCTGCTACGACGTTTACCACGCGATCGCCGCCGAGGGTCTGACCGGCAAGCTCATCACGAACGGCTTCGGCGGCAACACCAAGAACGCCGAGCGCTGCTTCCTGACCGGGAACTACGCCCTCAGCGAATGGCGCAAGCCGGTGAATTCCTACGTCTGGTATCTGCGCGCACAGGGCTATCGGACCGAGGGCGCGCATCCCTTCAACGGCTGGTTCTACAACCGCCGGAACGTCAACCGCTATCTCGGCTTTGAAGACTACGTCTTCCGCGAGGACGGCTTCGAGGAGCTGGAGACCGGGGATCACCCGGTCAATGACGACCTGCTCTATGACCGCATCCTTGAAATGTACCGTGCCAGCGATCCCAACCGCCCCTACTTCCACTTTGCCGTCACCTACGAGGGCCACGGCCCCTACCACTACACCCGAAACGACTATCCGACGCAGTTCGTGAACAGCGACCGGAAATCCAACGACGGCTACGCGATGAACAACTACCTGTCCATTGCCGCCCACCGTGACGCGGAGCTGAACGATTTTGTGAACGCCCTGCGGGAAACGGACCGCCCCGTGGTCCTGCTGACCTTCGGCGACCACAAGGCCACTTTGGGCAAGGACGTCAACAACTTCACCACCGCGGCCTATCAGGCCTACGGCATGAATCTCGACCTGTCCACGGCGGAGGGCTTTGAAAACTACTTCTCCACCGAGTATCTGATCTGGATGAACGACGCAGCCAAACAGATCCTCGGCGTGGACCCCGCCGGCCGCACCGGCCCGACGATCTCCCCCTGCTATCTGATGAACGTGCTCTTTGATACCCTGGCCTGGGGCGAAGGGCCCGCCTATCTGCAGGCGATGGAGGAGGAGCTGGAGCTCTTCCCGGTCTACTCCACGCGGGGCAGGGTCAGCATCGAGGGAGCCCTTTCCACCACGATCCCCGGCAAATACGTGGACGCCTATCATCGGATGCAGAAGCTCAGCTACTACTGGCGCAACGGCTTCTTCTATGAGGAAGCCCGATAAATAATCACAACAAAGGAAGGATACCATGGAAAAACTGTACGGCAAAGACCTGGCCCTCAAGGCCAACCGGGCGCGCCTGCTTGCAGTGGAGGCGGTTCATCGGGCTGCTTCCGGCCATCCGGGCGGATCTCTGTCCTGCCTGGACGCTCTGACGGCGCTCTACTTCAATGAAATGCGCGTCGATCCCGCCAACCCGCAGTGGGCGGAGCGGGACCGCTTCGTTCTGTCCAAGGGTCACTGCGCCCCCGCCCTCTACGCAGTGCTGGCGCTGCGCGGCTTCTTCCCCGTGGAGGACCTGCAGATGCTCCGTTCAATCAAATCCCACCTCTCCGGCCACCCTGACATGAAATACGTTCCCGGCGTGGATATGTCCACCGGTTCGCTGGGTCAGGGTCTGTCCACTGCCGTCGGCATGGCGCTTGCCGCCAAGCACACCGGCAAGACCTTCCGCACCTACGCGATCTGCGGCGACGGCGAGATCGAGGAAGGCCAGATCTGGGAGGCTGTCATGGCTGCCGCAAAGTGGAAGCTGGATAACCTCTGCGCCTTCATCGACGTCAACGGCCTGCAAATCGACGGAAACACCGCCGACGTCATGCCCTCCGAGCCGCTGGATCAGAAGCTGGAGGCCTTCAACTGGCACGTCGTCAAGATCGACGGACACAATATCGACCAGATCCTCTCCGCCCTCGCGGAGGCCAGGAGCTGCAAGGGCATGCCCACGGCGATCCTGATGAAGACCGTCAAGGGCAAGGGCGTCTCCTACATGGAGAACAACGCCGGCTGGCACGGCAAGGCGCCGAACGCGGATGAATTTGCAATCGCCCGCGCCGAGCTGGAAGCGAAGATCAAAGAACTGGAGGAAAACTGAAATGGCAGGAAAAATCGCAACGCGCGGCGCCTATGGCAAGGCGCTGGTCGAGCTGGCCGAGCGGTATCCCGAGCTCGTCGTCCTGGACGCCGACCTGGCGAAGGCCACGATGACCAAGGATTTCGCCGCCGCCTATCCCGAACGCTTCTTTGACTGCGGCATTGCCGAGTGCAACATGGTCGGCATCGCCGCCGGCATGGCCACGGCTGGCCTCAAGCCCTTTGCAAACACCTTTGCGATCTTCGCGGCGGGCCGCGCCTACGAGCAGGTCCGCAACAGCGTGTGCTATCCCCACCTCAACGTCAAGGTCGTGGGCTCCCACGGCGGCATCTCCGTCGGTGAGGACGGCGCGACCCACCAGTGCACCGAGGACCTGGCGCTGATGCGGCAGATCCCGGGCATGGTCGTGGTCAATCCCTGCGACGGAAACGAGATGACCCAGGCCGTCGAAGCGCTTCTGAACTATGACGGACCCGCCTATCTGCGCCTGGGCCGCCCGGCGGTGGAGACCTTTACCGACGAGCTGGAGGGCTACAAATTCGAGCTGGGCAAGGGCGTCACGATCGCCGAAGGCACGGACGTTACCGTTGCCGCCACCGGCATGATGGTCAATATGGCCCGGAAGGCCCGCGAGCTCCTTGCCGCGGAGGGGATCTCCGTCCGCGTTCTGGATATCCACACGATCAAGCCCCTGGATGAGGAGCTGATCCTCAAGGCTGCCCGCGAAACCGGCGCGATCGTCACCTCCGAGGAGGCCTCCGTGCTCGGCGGTCTGGGCGGCGCGGTCGCGGAGCTCGTCTCCGCCAAATACCCGGTTCCCGTCGTCCGCCACGGCGTCGAGGATACCTTCGGCCGCAGCGGCACCGCAAACGCCGTTCTGGAATACTTCGGCCTGACCCCTGAGCGCCTGGCCGAAAAGGTTCGGGAAGCAGTCGCGCTGAAAAAGTAAGCGCCGCCGGCATCCGGCCCCCATGAGGACCAACCCATGAAACCAATCCTTCAATCCGGCCTCTCCCGCCTGGGCGTCGAGCTGCCGGACGAGACCGTGGATCGCCTCGTCTCGTTCGGAGAGGCCGTCCTGGAAAAAAATCACGTGATGAATCTCACGGCGATCACAGACCCGGACCAGGCGGCGGAGCTTCATCTGCTGGACAGCCTGACCCTGCTGAAGGTCCTGCCTCTGGCTGGGAAATCCCTGCTGGACGTCGGCACCGGCGCCGGATTCCCCGGCGTTCCGCTGAAGCTCGCCGTGCCGAGCCTGCGGCTGACCCTTCTGGACAGTCTGCAAAAGCGTATGCGCTGGCTGGAGGACGAAGCTCTGCCTGCCTTGGAGCTGGAGGCCCGTTTCCTCTCCGGTCGGGCGGAGGAGTTTGCCGCCCAATACCGCGAGCGCTTCGACGTCGTGACCTCCCGCGCCGTGGCAAGGCTGAACCTGCTCTGCGAGCTCTGCCTGCCCTACGTCCACGAGGGCGGTTACTTCCTCGCCATGAAGGGCGCGCAGGCAGGGGAGGAGCTGACCGAGGCTGCGAAGGCGATTCGAACCCTCGGCGGCAGCTTTGAGCGCACCGAGACCTTCGAGATCGGCGGCGCGGCCCATACGGTCGTCGTCATCCGCAAGACTGCCCACACTCCGCCCCAGTACCCCCGCGCCTGGAGCCGGATCAAGCAGAAGCCGCTCTGACCGTCAGAGCGCAACAATTCAGCCCACGTCCTTCCCCTCGAGGGGAAGGTGTCGCCGCAGGCGACGGAAGAGGTGTCGTACCGAATCGCAAAAGCTCCCTCCCCTCGAGGGGAGGGAGCTTTTGCGCATCGATCCGTCCCCACCTCCTGACGAGCCGTGCCGTCGTCTGCCCGCATTCCGCGCTGTCTGCCGCCCGGTTGGACGGCGGCCAGCGATCTGGCCGCCCTACGCAGGAGGCAGGGCTGAACCGTTACCCGCAGAGCGGCTTCCGCCTTGAAATTGTCAAAAAAATTCTTGACAAATCCGGCCCGTGTGCATATAATAAAGTTCACAATGAAACATCCGCCTTTAGCTCAGTTGGTAGAGCAACTGACTCTTAATCAGTGGGTCCCGGGTTCGAGTCCCTGAAGGCGGACCAATGGCCCGTTGGTCAAGTGGTTAAGACAGAGGCCTCTCACGCCTTTAACATCGGTTCGAATCCGGTACGGGTCACCATGAAAAACCTGTGATTTGTCTTCCGGACAAATCACAGGTTTTTCAATGAAGTCGCCCCTGTCGGGGCGAATGAAGCGGAATGAAGGCGCTTTGCGAATGAAGGAATGAAAACGGGCCAGATGAGCGAGAGAGCGACTTCACTTCATTCGGCGGCTTGCCGCCGTCTTCATTCGGGCAAAGCCCATCTTCATTTCTTCATGCACGCTTGCTTGACATTTATGTGATAGAGTTACTTTTGGAGGTAGAAGCTATGCGCAATGACCAGCTATCCGTACAATCTATGGATTTTGCTGTCTCGATTATAAACCTTGTAAAGGATCTGAAATCAAAGCATGAATCCGTGATTTCCAACCAGATCGGGAGAAGCGGAACCTCCGTTGGGGCAAACATCCGTGAAGCACAGTATGCCCATGGCAAGGCAGACTTTATTGCGAAATTGCAGATCGCATTGAAAGAGGCTAACGAGAGCGGCTACTGGCTGGAGCTGTTGTACAGAACCGACTATCTGTCGGAAGCAGAATACAAAACCCTTGATGCTGCCTGTACGAGCATACGGGTCATGCTGATCTCGTCCATCAACACCGCGAAGCAGAATCAGAATAAAAAACCTTGATCTAGTTCAAAGAAACCTGATTTGCCGAACAAATCAGGTTTCTTTCAATTATGTCCCCTCGTTCCGATGCGCTGCCCTTGCGGGCATTGCATCGCCACACGTCCCCGGGAGGTTTTACCATGGAACAGCTCAATCATATTCGCGCCCCGCAAAAAACGGATTCCCGCAAAAAGCAGGTCCTTGTTACGGCTGTGGTCCTGCTCCTCGGGATCTGCCTGGGATGGTTTTCCAAGTATCTGGACGAGCGGCAGGCGGAGCTTCCCGGACTGCTGGGGCAGCTTGACGAGCTGCTGGATTTTCATAATTTCCTCGGCGGCTTTGCGCCGTGGATCCTGATTGCGGTCTGTCTGTCCGTCTACAGCCATACGCCCTTCCGCGCGGGGATCAACGTCTTTTTCTTCTTCGTCGGCTTCGTGGCAAGCTATTATCTCTACAGCGCTCTCGTCGCGGGTTTCTTCCCGCGCAGCTATGCGCTCGTTTGGATCGCGTTTACGGTCGCCTCGCCGGTCCTGGCCTTTTTCTGCTGGTATGCGAAGGGAAAGGGGCCGGTCGCCCTGCTGCTCTCCGCCGCCGTATCAGGCGTTATGCTCAATACGGCGTTCTCATACGGCATGCTGTATCTGGATCTCCGTTCATGGCTGAATCTCGTGATGCTGGTGATCGCGCTTTGGGTTTTACGCAAATCTCCGAAGCAGATGCTCGCGATGCTGGGGATTGCCGCAGCCTTTGCCGTCCTGATGAAACTGGCGATTCCGTTCGAAATCTGAGCGGAACCGTCAGCGAAAACGCCTGCAGCCTCGAATCCTGCTATCCCGGCGGATAAACGTATGCGGCGTCTCTGCCCGCGCAAAAACGGCCGTCCGAGCTTTCCCGTTTTGGGAGGCTCGGACGGCCTGCTGGTTTCTTTCGGCAGGGAAGCGGGGGTGCTTTATCCCGGCCTGTGTTCGTTGATGATCCGGACGATCACGCCCCCTGATTGTACCCGGGGCGGTCTTGTGGTGCTGCCATTTCTTAAAAGCGGAGTTTTTCAGTGGTTTGGACCGTACCCTGATTGCCATTACCGAACTAAAACCGCGGAATTCGGGTAGATATTTCGAATCAATTGTATTAATTCGTCATATTCTTTTGGTGGATATCCTGCCCAGGTATCGTAATTTTTTAAGAAATTCATTTCTTCTAAGCCGTCTACCGAAACAGATACCTCAATTGATTCTATACGATACATAGAGTTATAGTCAGGGGGCTTAATCGGCAGCATTGCGCCATTGTTCTTCAACTGAGGAATCAACTGATTCAATCTCGTTAACTCCTCCTCTGAGAAAGAACCAGACGTGATTTCGTAAAGATCCTGAATTATTTGCTTGTTATGAATAAATGTAGATAAACTGCAAATTGCCTCTGTTTCATAGATACTGTATTCTCCGTTGGAGGAAAGAACATAAAACTCCGTCCCGATGAGATGGTTTATTACGCTTACGGTACACGATTCCCACATCGGTTTCTTTTCGGCAGCGATAGTGTCAATCTGATGGTCAGAAACAACTGTCCTTTCTTTCACCTGATTGCAAGCACACAAACTGCCAATCACGAATAACAATGCAAGTATTACTCCGGTCTTCAACTTTTTTCGAGTACATTTTTTTGCATTTGTACGCTCCTGCTTCGTGCGATGATTGATATCATGTTTTTTGGGCATAAACGGCATCTCCCAATCCATGCTGATAATACGGTCGTTCGCATATAGCGGCTGCTTGCTTCCGGCGGGGGCGGCGCTGGTTTTATCCCGGCCTGTGTTCGTTGATGATCCGGACGATCACGTCGTGCAGGAGTTCCACGTCATAGCTGCCCACGATGGGCTCCAGGTGCTCGCCGCCGACGCCGGAATCGTCGGTCAGGAAGACGTAGGTTCCGTTGGTTACGATGGCGGCGGCCCTGCCGAACAGCTCGGTTGCGCGGTCGGCGTTGGAGGCCACCACCGGGATCACGCGGATGCCCTGCGCTGCGGCGCTGCGAATCGCTGCGTCCAGCGCGGCCTCTGTCCCGTCGTGCGGCGGGGCGTCAAAAATCAAAAACAGGAGCTTCTCGCTCGTCTCGGACCAGCCTTGATCCGCCGAAACGGCCTCCGTCAGCGCCGGAGCCACGGCCTCCGGGTTGTCTCCGCCCCCGTCGGCGTATTCGCTGTTGATCTTCACCTGAACCTCGCTGACGTCGGAGGTGAAGGGGTTCATGCGGGTCACGTAATCGTCGCCCTCGTCGCGGTAGAAGCAGGCGGCATAGCGTATGCCGCTGCTGCCCGCGTCCTCCGCGATTGCAGAGAAGTCCTTTTGCAGATAGCTGATCTCATCCGCCATCGAGCCCGTGGTGTCCACCAGGAACATCACCTGCAGCTCGTTCGGCGCGGCAGCCGAAGCCGTGCCCGTCACGGTCAGCGTTTCCGCCCTTGCGGTCACGGTCGTGCCCTGACCGCTGCCGTCGGGGGTCTGTACGTTTACCGGCGTTGAGACCCCGCCTGCCTCCACGAGATCGGGCGTCTGATCTGCGCCGAAGAAGAGATAGGCCGTGCCGTTTTTGTCGGTCCTGGCCGTCCAGAGCTCCGCGCCGTCCGCGTCCTTCAAACGGACGGGCTCGTTTCCGAGCGGCGCGCCTGCTGCGTCGGTTAGGGTCACAACGATGCGGTTGCGCGGGTCAATGCCGAAGCTGGGGAAGGAGATCGTTCCGGCGTTGACCAGATTCGTAAAGAAGGGCCAGTTTTGATTGTCGTTCCACTCTGCAGCGGTCAGCACGAAGGCCTCGCCAAAATCAGGCTCCGCCGTTCCCGTCGGCAGGGTGCCGGGGTCGCTGCCCTCGCCGTCCGCACCCGGTGCGCCGGGGGCAACGGGTGCGTCTCCGGACGCATAGTGGAAGTCAAAGCCGCCGCCCGGCTCGGGACTGCCGTAGAATCCGCCCACCGCTTCATCGGCGGGGGACTCGACTGCGCCGCGCTCCTCGCCGTCAACGGACGCGTTTTTCTCCGGGGCGATCGAAGCCGCAGGTTTTGCGGCGGCGTTGGTCTTCGCGGTTTTGGCAGCCCCGCAGGCTGCGAGCAGAAGGATGACAGCCAGCGACAGCCCGAAGCCGAGCAATCGCTGCCAGCGCGTATAGGGTTTTCGCATAATCGCTTCCTCCGTTTCCAAGTGGTTTGATGATCGTTTGACGAAGAAGTCCGCCTCCGGTTCCGTGTTTTTGGAAAAATAGGGGCATCCCTGTTTCCTTTATGGGCAGGCGCGCGGAACCGGTAACCGTTCAGGCCATACAAATGGGAATGATACGCTCGCCCGCAGGGGCCGGGTCTTCCGGCCCGCACGTCACGACGCGGCGAATCGGAACGCGGGACGGGGAACCCGTCCCCTGCGGCGTGGATGCGTCGGCTCGACAATTCCCAATTTGCCGAACGCAAAGCCTTCGCCCCTTTGGGGAGAAGGTGCCGAGCAAAGCGAGGCGGATGAGGGGGACGTTCCGATCAGCTGACGGTTGGAATGACGAATCGGTCATCGATACGCCCCCTCATCCGTCATCCGGCTTCCGTGAGACGCCGGATGCCACCTTCCCCCCGAGGGGGGAAGGCTCTGTCGGAGCCCCGGCAAGCTGCCCGTCCCATCCCTCGTCCCCTATTGCCTATTGCCTGACCGACATATCCCTATTTCCTCCGAGGGCTGAACGGTTACCGAAACCGACCGCTTTCCGCGAATTTTCAGAAGGCCGTGGTTGACAAACGGCGCGTGCTCGGCTATAATGTTATACGGAAATTCACGAAAAAAATCAGGTTTGGTCCGGCGCGGCGCGTCGGCAACCGGATAAAGGAGTTTTTTATGTCCATCTTCGTAAAAAGCGAGATTGCTCCCCTCAAGCGGGTCATGCTTCATCGCCCGGGCCGCGAGCTGGAGCACCTGACGCCCGGCACGCTGGATCGCCTGCTCTTTGACGATATTCCCTATCTGCCCGTTGCACAGGCCGAGCACGACCGCTTTGCCGAGATCCTGCGCGAGAACGGGTCCGAGGTCGTCTATCTGGAGGACCTGGCCGCAGAGACCCTCCGGGCGAATCCCGGACTGCGCGAGGAATTCCTCCGCGAGTTCGTCACCTTCTCGCCCAACGTGGACTACCGCGAGGAGCTTTTTGAGTACCTGATGTCGATTCCCGACGACAAGGAGCTCATTCTCAAGACGATGGCCGGCGTCTCCTTCAAGGAGATGAACGTAAAGCCCAAGTTCATTCTGCCCGGTCTGCTGAACCGTCAGCACGATTTCGCCCTGGAGCCCATGCCGAACCTCTATTTCACCCGCGATCCCTTCGAATCCATCGGCGAGGGCGTTGCCATCAACCGCATGTATTCCGTCACCCGCTGCCAGGAGACGATCTTCGCGCGTTATATCTTCAAGTACCACCCCGAGTTCGGCGGCAAGGTTCCCCTCTACGCCAACGGCAGCGAGCACTACTCCCTTGAGGGCGGCGACGTGCTGAACATCTCCGCCGATACGATCGCCGTGGGCATCTCCCAGCGCACCACGCCCGAGGCGGTTGAGACCCTGGCCAAGAAGCTCTTTGCCGACGAGTCCGCCACGATCCGCACGGTCCTGGCCGTCGTTATCCCGTCCATGCGCGCCACGATGCACCTCGACACCGTCCTGACCCAGATCGACTACGACAAGTTCGTGGTCTTCCCGGATATGCTCCCCACGCTCCGCGTTTTCGAGCTGACCCCCGGCGCAAAGGGCAGTCTGAACGTCCGCGACGCCGGCGACAGCCTCCGCTCCGTGCTGGAATATCACCTGCACCAGGATCACATCCATATGATCCTCTGCGGCGGCGGCGACCCGGTCGCCTCCCAGCGAGAGCAGTGGAACGACGGCTCCAACACGCTCTGCGTGGCTCCCGGCAAGGTCGTCACCTATAACCGCAACACCGTCACCAATCGCATTCTCCGCGACAACGGCATCAATGTCCTGGAGATCCCCTCCGCCGAGCTCTCCCGCGGCCGCGGCGGTCCGCGCTGCATGTCCATGCCGCTCAACCGCGCAGCGCTGTAAGCGGAACCCATCGTAACCTGTCAGCCTCCGGGCTGTTCAGAATATACCTCTCTTATTTTATCACAACAAAAGGAGAACACTATCATGCCTGTCAATCTCAGAGGACGTCATTTCCTGAAGCTGCTCGACTACACCCCCGCCGAGATCCGCTATCTGCTGGACCTGGCCGCCGAATTCAAGCGCATGAAGCGCAACGGCGTTCCCCATCGCTATCTGGAAGGCAAGAACATCGTTCTGCTGTTTGAGAAGACCTCTACCCGTACCCGCTGCTCCTTCGAGGTTGCCGGTATGGACCTCGGCTGCGGCGTGACCTACCTCGATCCCGGCAGCTCCCAGATGGGCAAGAAGGAATCCATTGCCGATACCGCCCGCGTTCTGGGCCGTATGTATGACGGCATCGAATACCGCGGCTTCGATCAGACCATCGTGGACGAGCTCGCCCGCTATGCCGGCGTTCCTGTCTGGAACGGCCTGACCAACCAGTTCCATCCCACCCAGATGCTGGCCGACGTCATGACCATCGAAGAGAACCTCGGCACCGTCAAGGGCAAGAACTTCACCTTCATGGGCGACGCCCGGAACAACGTGGCCAACTCCCTCATGGTCGTCTCCGCCAAGCTGGGCATGAACTTCACCGCCTGCGGCCCCAAGGAGCTGTGGCCCGAGGAGTCCCTGGTTGCCGAATGCAAGAAGATCGCCGCTGAGAACGGCTGCACCATCCGCATGACCGACGACGTCAAGGAAGGCACCGCCGACGCTGACGTCATCTACACCGATATCTGGGTCTCCATGGGCGAGCCCGACGAGATCTGGACCAAGCGCATTGCCCTGCTGAAGGACTACCAGGTCAACAAGGAACTGATGGCCAACGCCAAGCCCACCGCCATCTTCATGCACTGCCTGCCCTCCTTCCACGATACCAAGACCACCATCGGCGCCGACATCGCCAAGAAGTTCGGCATCACCGAGATGGAAGTCACCGACGAGGTCTTCGAGTCCAAGCAGTCCAAGGTCTTTGACGAAGCCGAGAACCGTATGCACACCATCAAGGCCGTCATCTACGCGACCCTCTGCTGATTTGAACAAATGATTCGCCCTCCGGTAAAATGCGCCGCGTTTTATCGGAGGGCTTTCTTCACACGAAAAACCCTGCTGACAGGAGATGCTGCCATGTCCCCAACCAACCGCAAGCAAATTCTGCCGGACTTGATCCGGTCTGTTCTGGTCTCGTGGCTGTTTGCCGTCTGCCTGGAATGGTTCCTCTTTCCGGCATCCGCGCGGAACCTGAGCTCCGGCGCGCCGATGCCAGAGGGCAGTCTGCTCCGCGTTCTGGCGATCACGGTCGTCGGAACGGCCCTGCTCCTGACCCTTGCCCGTCGGCGCTCCTGCGTGCCCGTCGTCCGGCTTTCCGTACTCGTCCTGACCACGGTCCTGCTCGCAGCCGCCTTGTTCGCCAACCGCTTCCGGTATTTTGCAGCGGCCTGCGCACTGCTTGTGCTCGCTGCCGCGGTCTACGCCGTCCGGGGCTGGCGCACGGATACGGAGCCGGAACCTGAGCCGCGCCCCGCCGGAAAAATCTGGGCATGGCTCACGGCGCTGCTTGCGCTCGGACTCCTCGCCGGCGTATCTGCCTGGGGCGTCTGGCGGGTCCGGGGTCTCAGCGTTTCAAGCTTTGACTTCGGCCTGTTCCGACAGATGTTCTACTCCATGACCAAGACCGGACGGATGCTGACCACACTGGAACGCAACGGCGTGCTGTCCCACTTTGCAGTTCACTTCTCGCCGATCTATTACCTCCTGCTCCCGTTCTATTGGCTTTTTCCCCAGCCGGAGACGCTGGAGATCGCGCAGGCCGCTGTCATGGCCTCTGCGATCCTGCCCCTTTGGCTGCTGGGCAAGCGGCACGGCCTGTCGGGCCTTTCGCGGACCCTGCTCTGCCTGACCCTGGCGGCCTATCCGGCCTTCGTGGGCGGCGCGGGCTACGACCTGCATGAAAACTGTTTTCTCACGCCCCTCCTGCTCTGGCTGTTCTACGGTCTGGAGCGGCGGAGCCTGCCCATCACTGCGGTCACGGCCCTCGGCGTTTTGCTTGTCAAGGAGGACGCGGCGGTCTACGTTGCGGTCGTCGGCCTCTGGCTGCTGGCCCGGACCCTGCTCCGGGGACGAAACCGTTGGGATCTTGCCGCGTCGCTGGCCCTGCTTGCCGTCTCGATCGGCTGGTTCCTGGGTGTGACGACCTGGCTCTCCCGCTATGGAGAGGGCGTTATGGTAAACCGGTATTCCAATTTCCGTACCGGCACAGAAGGTTCTCTTTTTGACGTCGTCCGCGCAGTCCTGGTCAACCCGATGAAGGTCGTGTACGTCTGCGTCAAGCGGGAAAAGCTCAAGTTCATCTTCCTGACGATGGCGCCGCTCCTCGGCCTGCCTCTGCTGACCCGCCGCTACGAGCGCTGGATCCTGCTGATTCCCTACGTCCTGGTCCACCTGATGTCCGACTATCCCTACCAGCACGACGTCCTGTTCCAGTACGGCTTTGGCCCGCTGGCCTGCCTGTTCTATCTCAGCCTGCTGAACCTTTGCGAGCTGCGCGCGGATCGGCTTCGAACCGCCGCGCTGGCTGCTGCAGCCATCGTCAGCGTCGGCTGCTTCATCTGGGGCGTGGTACCGTCGGTCAAATACAGCCGTTACCGCGCCGGGAAGCTCGCCGGGACCTATCAGGAGGTCACCGCCGTGTTTGACCGCTTGCCGGAGGACGCCTCCGTCACGGCCCACACCTTTTACGTGCTGCAGCTCTGTGATCGCGATACGGTCTACGATCTGTCCTTCGTGGATCTGGCGCGCCTGCTGGAAAGCGACTATATCATCATTCACCGCAATTATTCCGACGAGCTCCACCGTTTCGAGCATGACGGCGTGACAGACGGTCTGCAGGCGATCCGCGACCTGATGGACGAAAACGGCTACGTCTGCGATCTCGAGCTTGAAAGCGGCATGACGGTTTATCGAAAACCGGCGCTGCCGAGTCTGGCGCCGTAATGGAATATGGAACGCAAAAAACGGGGCCGGCTCCCTTCGAGCCGACCCCGTTTTTGAGGTTTTTAGTTCGATTGATAATCCGCCGCTTCCTCCTCCGGCACCCAAAAGGCCTCGTACCAGTCCTCGTCGAAGGGGGTGAAAGCGCCGTCGTCGATCCGGGCCAGGTCGATGATTCGCGTCCGGCTCCCGATCTCCACGCGGTTCCAAACGTGGGGCGTCTGAGTGCCGTCCGCAGCGACCAGCGCTCCGGTCACGATCTCGCAGGCGAGATTTGCGCGTCGGCAGAGATATTCAAAGCCGCGCGCGTAGCCCTCCGCAGTGGCCCAGCCGCCCTCAATGGCTCCATAGGCCGATGCTGCGTCCGTACCGCCCAGACCAAGGGTATCCGGCTCCGTTTTTGCGCAGAGATACACCGCCAGATAGCGGTATTGGTCATAAACGGAGGCGTCCGCAGGCAGGTGGGAGATCACCTCGTCGCAGACCGCGTTGAAAATCGCAAGCTCCGCGCGGATCTGATCGGGTTCGCTCCCGTCCGGCTGCTGAACGCTGCCGGGCAGACGGTAAACGGTCTTCAGGCTGCCGTCCCGCTCCGGCACAAGCTGCAGATAAAGGCGATATTCCGGGTAGTCCTCCAGCAGGGCAATCCCGGCCTTGGCCGCGTCCTCCGCCTCGTCGGCAGGCCAGACGAGCGCTTCCATCAGGGCGGCGCGGGAGAGAAGCTCGTCGTAAATCGCCTGCTGTGCCTTGGACAGAGCTTCGAACCGCGCCTTTGGCGCCTGATAGGGGCTGCCCTCGCTGCCGCCCGCATGGGGTGACTGCCGGACGACGGACAGTGCGAAGCTGACGGCGTAGGCTGTGCGCCGACGTACCGCAGCCTCCGTCTCGGTCAGACGGATCAGAGCGCTGCCGCTGCCGTCCGTCAGACCGCCACTTCCGTTCGCGCGGAAGGAAAGAACGGTTCCGTCGGCAGCCCGGCAGGAGATACCGTCCCCGGTCAGCTCCAATTGCCCGGCGAGGGGGGTGCCGTGCCAGAAGTCCTCCATCGTCCAGGAGCCGTCCGCTTCAATGCAGAGCAGACGGTTTTCCGCCGGATAATCCCAGACGCCGACGTATTCCGCCAGCGCATCCGTGTCGATCGGCGCGGCGGTGCTGTCCGGCGCTTCGGTTGTTTCCGGGCCGGACACCGACTCGGAGACGGGCTCCGTCGAGGCGGCGGAATCGCCGTCGCAGGCGGAAAACAGAAGGAAAATGAGCAAGAGCAAGCACGGTACGATCAGGCGCTTCACCGTCATTCCTCCTTTCTGATCCGATGCGGTGCGCACAGCAGCCTCCGCGTCAAAGGACGACGGAAGCCGAAAACGTTTGATCCATTCTATATTCGCCGCTCAGTCCGCCCTTGAGACCGAGAGCACGCGGAGCGTATGGCCCGCAACGCGGAATCGGACCTCGAACCCGGCAAACCGCATCCCGTAGACCCGGTCCGGGTCGTCCTGATAGGAGGGGCGGGGGTCCAGGGCGAGTACGTCCAGCAGAGCCGCCTGAAGCCGCTCAGGCAGGGGAGAGAGGACCCCGTCCCCGGCCTCAACGGTCAGACTTGGCGCCGGAGCGGACGGCGCAAAGCCGCCGACAGCCTGGGGGACGGAATCTGCATAGGGAAGATAGGGCTTGATATCAAAGATCGGCGTTCCGTCCAACAGATCCGCGCCGGAGACAATCAGCACCGGGCCGCAGACCGGGTCCCGTTCCACGGCCTCGAGCTTGACGCAGGAAAGACCGATCGCGTTGGGGCGGAAGGGCGAGCGGGAGGCGAAGACCCCGACGCGGGTGTTGCCGCCCAGACGCGGAGGCCGCACCGTGGGCGACCAGTCGGCGCGCACGGCCTTGGAAAACTGCCAGATCAGCCAGAGATGGGAAAAACCCTCGATCCCGCGCAGGGCGTCGGGGTTGCGGAACTCCGGCTCGAATACGATCCGCGCCGTCAGAGATGGCGCGAGCCCGCTCTGCCGCGGGATGCCGAATTTCTCCTGAAACGCCGATTCGATCCGCGCGATGAGCTTCAGTTCAACCGTTTCCATTCCGGCGTCTCCCCATTCGATCGATTCGGGCGATATTACCCTAATTTCATATTTTACCACAACCCTGCGCGTTTTGCAATATCCGAACGGAAAAACCGCGAGAAAGATACAAAAAGCCCAGCCACACGGCTGGGCTTGGCTCCTCCTGTCTGACTCGAACAGACGACACACGGATTAACAGTCCGCTTTGTCAAGAAGCAAAATTTGTTGAAATACAAGGAAAAACTGGCGTTCAAAGATGATCTTGTCACCCAGTTTTGTGAGTGACAGACGATAATCTGAAATCTGCGAAGAGGAGATCTGACGCACAAAGATAAACCCTATAGTGATAGATAAATGATTTACCATCATGCCAAGCGGCGTAATACCGGAAAGCAAAGCTGCTGGAATCTGGCTTTATGCAAAGCGTCAAGAAACTTGATCAACATATTTCAGGGTCAATCAACACAGCATATATCAGGGCCAGTCAAAAAGAAGTTGACAAATCAATCATGATAGTCTATAATGTCGAAGCTTGAGCGCGTGACCGGCACCGAGCCGAAGCGGGAGCAATCGCCGCAGACAAGTACATATGGAGTGATATCGAAGCGGTCATAACGAGCACGACTGGAAATCGTGTGTACGTCAAAAGCGTACCGAGGGTTCGAATCCCTCTCACTCCGCCAAAAATTGAGAGAACGCATTTTC
>JAEEGF010457951.1_pt1 | contig 16097 bp, 9 predicted proteins | sample 9134171 | NCBI WGS metagenome assembly JAEEGF01 (sample SAMN16246542, study PRJNA631951) | gut metagenome | biome: gut microbiome; feature: rumen; material: AP-attached | host: Bos | place: Iran: Karaj | collected 2018-10
CAAAATTAGCGTGGAATCTCTTCCGCGCCAAATAATTCGCTACGCAAAAACCTCACTTTTCACCAATAGCAGTGGAAAGTGAGGTCTTGTCGTAGTAGGCTGTCAGCGGGTGTCTTACTTCTTCTGGAATACACGGACGTAGTCTACCTTCATAGAGAGGGGTAGGGCAGACTCGTCAACACCTTTCATGCCTCCCCAGTCGCCGCCCCATGCCAGATTGAGTATCAGGTGGAAGGGCTTGTCGTAGGGATAGTTGCGTACGGTATGGTCGCTGTTGTACGACAGCAGCAGTTGTCCGTCAACGTATGTCTTGATATAGTCAGCCGTCCACTCCAGTGCATAGACGTGATATTCTGTCTCAGCAGTCCCGATGTTGCGGGCTTGGGTAATCTGCGTGTTGTTGGTGTGGTTGTGTCCTTCGGAGTGCAGACTGGATGACACCTCATTGGGTACGCAGCCCACCTCTTCCATGATGTCAATCTCGCCACAGCGGGGCCAGGGATTCGTCGACCAGTCGACGTTCGACGGCATCATCCAGAATGCCGGCCAGGTGCCACGGCCTTTGGGCAACTTGATGCGGGCCTCGAAATAGCCGTAGCGCCAACCCTCGTTAGGACGGGCGTTGATGCGGCCCGACACGATTTGGTCGTCTACTTTCTGCAGGCGGATGGTCAGGTGGTCGTCTTCCACAAACACCACTTTGTTGCCTCTGAAGGTCTTCCCCACATATCGCTGCAACTCGTTGTTCACCCATCCGGGGTCGTGAATCTCGAATTTCCAGTCGTTGGTGTTCAACTCACTGCCGTCGAATTCATCGCTCCAGTCCAACTGATACCCCTCGGGTACAAATCCCGACTCTTCATGGGTGGTCTCCAACCCTGTGCCGGTTTGTCCATACAGGGTGGTGGCGGAGAAGAAGAGCATGAGCAATGCCACGACTTTTTCAATTCTTGCCTTTTTCATTGTACTGCTTGTTGACAATTGTCTTAGGTATGTTGTAGTAATCATGATAGTGCCCAATATAACGAAAGCCGAGAGAAGCATCCTATATTCGCCACTCAGTGGCAAATTTAGCGAAAAAAAGAATGCCGACAAAGAACCATTACGGGAAAAGTGGATTCAAAAGTGTTGTGAATATTATTTAATTGTTTGTATGTTAGATTGTTACGTAATAGTAACGAAACTCAAAAATGTAGATAGTTATTATGCTATATGATAAAAGAATATGGGTTCAGAAAAAAAATAGGCAATTACTTGTGAGTTTCTGGCTTTTTTTATATTTTTGCCAAAACTGAATTTTTTGGGCAAATCTATACCGATGATAAACAAGGTTTACTTCTTTACGTTTTTCTTCCTTCTATCACTCTTCTCCATAGAGGTGAAAGGTGCCGTCATGCTTGATGACGACAAGCAGACCACCATCTTGTTGCAGCAGTTGGATTCTGCCATTGCCCACATCCAGGAATACGATGCCGCCCATGAGAAGGCTATCGGCGACATCAAACAGCAACTGCGCCATCTTCAAGGTGGTTTGACTGAAGAGATGGCGTTGACCGACAAACTCATCGAGGCGTATTCGAAGTTCAATTACGATTCCACCACCGTCTACATCAACCGCTACCTGAAATTGGCTGAGCAGAGTGGCAATTTGGGCCTCATCACGCGCGCTAAATTGCGCAAGGCCCAATTCTATGCCAAGACAGGAGCCTATCTGGAATCGGTGAGCATCCTCAAGGAAATCGACGAAGACCATTTGCCCGACAGCATCCTTCCTTATTATTATAATGCATGTAGGGATGTGTATGGGGAGTCGGGATACTACTCCCACGATGATGACATCAAGGCCGATTATCTCGATAAGGCGGGTCGTAGCCGCTACTTGCTCGAACAATACTATAACCGTGAACCGGAGAGCGACGCCTATCTCGACTTGCTCGAAACTCGAGAGCGCAACAAGCACAACTATGAGGCTGCACTCAAATACAGTGACTTGAGACTGCAGCGCACCGACACCCTCGCCAAGAAGTTCTCTGAGATAGCCTATTTCCGCTCGTTGGTCTTCCATGGACTTGGAGACAAGGAGAAAGAAAAACAATGGCTCATCAGGTCGGCCATCGGAGACCTGCGCCATTCCATCAAGGACCAGGCTTCGCTCTGGACGCTTGCCGACTTGCTCAGCGAGGAGGGCGACGTAAAAAGGTCATACCTGCTCATCAATATTTCCCAGGATGGGCTGCAGCAATACAATTCTCCCTTGCGCAACTTGCAGAGCATCAACATTCTCAACAACATCGCCCACAACTACCAGTTGATGACCAACAACCAGAACCATAAGTTGACCACTATGCTTATCCTCGCTGGCGTGTTGGCATTGCTCCTGGCCATAGCAGTGGTATATGTGATACTCCAGATGCGCAGGTTGAGGGTGGCGCGTCGCGACCTGCACGAAAGCAACCAGAACCTGAAGATGCTCAACGAGCAACTACAGCAAACGATAGAGCAACTCCATCAGAGCAACAACTTGCTCAGTGAGAGCAACCGCATGAAGGAAGTGTATATGGGCAACTTCCTCACGCTGTGTTCCGACTATCTCAAGAAATTGGAGAACTTCCGTTCCACTGCCCTGAAAAAACAGAAGAGCGGACAACTCGTGGAGTATCTGTCTTCAAAGAAAATGCTCGAGATGAAGTCGAGGGACTTCGAGGAGTTGCTTGGCAACTTCGACAAAGCATTCCTTACCATCTTGCCTACTTTCATCGATGAGTTCAATGCACTTCTTCAACCCCAAAATCGTATTATCCCGCCAAAAGAAAATTCACTCACCACGGAATTGCGTATCTTCGCATTGATACGACTCGGCATCACCGACAGTTCCAAAATAGCCGAATTCCTGAATTATTCCGTACACACGATTTACAACTATCGCTCAACTGTGAAAAATGCCTCCATAGGTCCTCGCGAGAACTTTGAAAAGGCTGTGAAGCAAATTGGCAACAATTTGACCACTTTATAAAATCTACTTTTATAGAATCTTGGATTTTCTGTAAGGTGCTGATAAACAAGTATATGTAATTGTCGGCATTTTACACTTTTCCACTTTTTCAATTTTGCCCGCATCTGCGTGTTGTTGTTTTTGCTATCTTTGCATGGAGAATAAACCTAAATAACTTTGATTAAAATCTTTATTACTAAAAACCTTAAATATCTGTTTAATGAGAAAGAAACCTTTGAAACAGTTCTTTACGATTTTGCTGATGATGGTCATTGGCTCATTGCCCATGAGCGCACAGCAACATATCGTGAAAGGACTCGTCGTCGACACGGAAGGCACTCCACTGCCTGGTGTCACTGTGGTTGTAAGGGGTAAAGAGGCTGGAGGCACCGTCACTTCGGTCGACGGAAAATATGCGCTCAACGCCGAACCCCGCGATACCTTGACATTCTCTTACATTGGTTTTGCTACAGTGAAAGAGTATGTAGGAAGACGTGACGAAATCGATGTGGTGATGAGGGAAGACGAGAACACCCTCGATGAGATGGTGGTTGTGGCTTTTGCCAAACAGAAGAAAAACTCTGTCATCGGTTCCATCGAGACCATCAACCCCGCTGAGTTGCGCACGCCGAGTACCAACCTCACCAATACGATGGCTGGACGTATCGCCGGTGTCGTATCTTATCAACGTACGGGTGAGCCTGGCAAGGACAACGCCAACTTCTTCATCCGTGGCGTGAGTAGTCTGGAGAGTTCGCTTGCCGGACCGCTGATCCTTATCGACGGCATTGAAATGTCAACAGAAGACCTGGCACGTCTGGAACCGGAAAACATCGCCAGTTTCTCTATCATGAAAGACGCTACCGCCACCGCACTCTATGGTTCCAAGGGTGCCAACGGTGTAATCCTTGTCACCACGAAGTCGGGTAAGAAGGGCAAACTCAAGATTACCACTCGCCTGGAAACACAAATCTCCACACCAACGAAGATTCTGGAATTTGTGGATGGCGTGGAGTATATGAATCTCTATAATTATGCGGTACGCACACGCGATGTACAAGGTGTGACCAGCGATGCCTACCTGATGGAGAAGATAGAGAATACCCGAAAAGGCGTAGACCCAATGCTCTATCCCAATGTCGACTGGTATGGCATGATGTTCAAGGATGCTGCCATCAACACCAAGGCTACGGTTACTGCCTCGGGTGGTGGCGAGGTGGCACAGTATTACCTCTCTGCCGCCTACACCCACGAGAACGGTTTGCTGAAGGTGCCGTCGGTGAACAACTACAACAACAACATCAGCATCAACCGCTACAATATCCGCGCCAATATCGACGTGAACCTCACGAAGACGACAAAGGCGGCCGTCAAGGTCTATACACTGCTCGACCGCTCCAACACGCCTGCCGCGTCGACATCCAACCTCTTCGACCAGATTATGCGTGCCAATCCCGTCGACTTCCCCGCCTTCTACGACAAGTCTATCGACAATACCTGGTATTATGCCGACCACGTGCTCTACGGCAACAATGTGGGTAGCGTGCGCTATCCCAACCCCTACGCCGAGATGATGGTGGGCTATTCCGACGCTTTCTCCTATACGGGAAACTCCATCTTCACCATCGAACAAGACCTGAAGATGATTACCGAAGGACTCTCAGCACGCGCGCTGGCATCATTCACTTCTACAGGCTCCAATACCAACACGCGCTCCATGACCCCGTTCTACTACGCGCTGAAGACCGAGGTGAGCGAGTTGGGCACGAAATACAGTCTCGACCAGGTACAGGAGGGTACCGACCGCCTGAGCAACCCCCAGCAGAGTCTCTCTACCAGCAGTTCCTATTACTTTGAGGCTGCTATACAGTATAACAGGGAGTTCGGCAAGCATGGCGTGAGCGGCATGTTGGTAGGACAGATGAAGGAACAGTTGCTGGGCAACCAGGGCGGTGCCTTCGGCTCACTGCCCATCCGCACGCTGGGCCTCTCGGGCCGCTTCACCTACAGTTATGGCGAACGCTATTACCTGGAGGCCAACTTCGGCTACAATGGCTCTGAGAAGTTCGACCGCGACCACCGTTGGGGCTTCTTCCCCTCTATCGGTGTGGGATACATCATATCGAATGAGCCTTTCTGGCAGAATTCTTCCATCGCAAAAATCTTCCCCATGTTCAAACTCAAGGGCAGTTACGGACTGGTGGGCAACGACAATATCATGTCTACAAGCCAGCGCTTCTACTACCTCGCCGACGTGAATACCAACAACGGTGGCCTAGGATATGCCTGGGGACAGGATTTCAATGTCACTTACAACGGCTATTCCATCAACCGCTATGCCAACTCCAAGATTGGATGGGAGGCTGCCACCATGCAGAACTACGGTGTGGAAATCGATTTCATGCACAAGGCAACCATACAGTTTGAATACTTCCGCGAAGACCGCGACGACATCTACCAGCGCATGGGGTCGGTGCCAATGACCATGGGCGCCACCGCCGATATCTATGCCAATATGGGTAAGACCAAAAAGCATGGTATCGACGCCTCCTGCGACATCAACTGGAGCATAACTCCACACTGGTGGCTGCAGACACGTTTCAATTATACCTACACCACCAGTGAGTATATCCGGGGCGGCGACCTCGTCTATCCCGAACCCTGGCGCAACCGGTTCGGCTACAACTTGAGCCAGCAATGGGGATATGTGGCAGAACGACTCTTCATCGACCAGAACGATGTGGAGAACAGCCCACGCCAGGAAGTGGTGGCAGGTGCCACCTACATGGCAGGCGACATCAAGTATGTCGACATCAACAACGACGGTGTCATCAACTCGAAGGATATGGTGGCCATCGGTTATCCTACCGACCCGGAAATCGTCTACGGTTTCGGAGCATCGACGGGGTATAAGAACTTCGACTTCTCCTTCTTCTTCCAAGGAGTGGCTCATTCTTCGTTCTTCATCCAACCTTCGTCCATCGAGCCCTTGGCCAACCACCGCAATGCGCTCAAACTGGTGGCAGGCAACTACTGGAGTGAGGAGAATCCCGACCCACAGGCTTTCTGGCCCCGCTTGTCTACTGCTGGAGTGGCCAACAATACTGTGAACTCTACATGGTGGCTGCGCGACGGTTCGTTCCTGCGCCTGAAGACCGTGGAGATGGGCTATTCCCTGCCCACGAAACTGGTGAGGAAATGGGGCTTGAGCCTGCTGCGCTTCTTTGCCTCTGGCAACAACTTGGTTTGTTTCAGCAACTTCAAGTTGTGGGACCCTGAAATGGGTGGATATGGCATTGGCTATCCCACACAGAGAGTATTCAACATCGGTGTGAACTTGGAATTCTGATGAGGGCATAAAAATGAATAAGGACATGAAAAAGTATATAAAATACATATTGTTTGGTGTACTGGCCATAACCGCAAGTGGTTGCTCCGACTACCTCGACGTGGTGCCAGACAACACGCAGGAAATCTCCGCGCTCTTCAACAGGAAGGAGACGGCCTACAGGGCTTTGGCCACCTGCTATCACTATATCCCTGAATACGACAACACCTACTCGTTCCTCGGCATGAGCGACGAGATGATTATGAGCATCAACCGCGTCACCGACGGCAAGAACGCCGTCTTGGGCAAAATCAGTGCCGACCAGCCCATCATGAGTTTCTGGTATGGCGACTGGGGCGGCAGTTGGAGCGAGCATGCACCTTGCGAGGAGTCGTTGTTTATCCCGCTGCGCATCTGCCACACGTTCCTCAACAATATCGACAGGGTGCCCGACATGTCGCAGAGCGAGAAGAGCCGCTGGAGCGGTGAGGTGAAATTCCTCATTGCCTACTACCACTTCCTGCTGTTCACGCAATACGGGGCCATTCCTCTCATCAGGGAGGAAACCCCACTCGATGTATCCGACAAGGCCAACCAGCAGGCACGTGAGCCGGTGGATACCGTGGTCAACTACATCGTGAGCCTGCTCGATGAGTCGGTGAACGCACTGCCTGTGCGCATCATCAACACGTCGGAAATGGGCAGAATTGACCAGGTCATCAACCGCTGTTTCAAGGCCAAGGTTCTGCTCTATGCCGCCAGTCCGCTGTTCAACAACAACCCGCTCTATTATTCGCTGGAAAACAAGGACGGCACGAAACTCTTCCCGCAGAATGATACGGAACTGGAGAAGCAGAAATGGCAGCGCGCCCTTGCCGCATACGAAGAGGCCTTGACAATGTGCCGGTCGGCCAACATCCACCTCTTCAAGTATCCCTCTTCCGACTATTCTAAGACTGTGGATGCACGTAACTTCAGAAACGACTCCATACGCCTGCCCTATATGTACAACTATCAGTATGCAATGGTGTCGAAATGGAACGAAGAGGTCATTTGGGGCTGCTCACGCACTACCAACCAGGTGCTGTCGTGGCACGAGATACAGCGCTCCATCAACTACAAGAGTTCTGCCGCCACCTCTACGGGTGATGCATGGCAGTGGTTCGGACCGACACTCAACGCCACCGAGTTCTTCTATACACAGAACGGACTTCCTCTGGATGAGGACCCGACTTTCGACTATGAGCACAAGGATTCTGTCGTCACCATCACCGCCGACCACAACACCGTGGCACAGGTGGGTGAACAGACAGCGTATATGTTCATGAACAGGGAACCGCGCTTCTATGCCTCCATCGGCTTCGACCGTTCAAGAGTGCGTGGATACGGCACAATCTACAACCTGAAGATGCGCTATCAGGAAGCCAACGGCCGTCAGACGCACGACGATATCGACGTGCCTACCTCGGGGGTGTTCCTCCGCAAACTGATGCATCCCGATACTCAGGGCAACGGTACGATTACACGCTACGCCTGGCCGATAATACGCTACAATGAGATGATGCTGAGTTATGCTGAGTGCCTCAATGAGGTGTACGGCGAACAGCGTCAGGGCGAAATCCTCGCTTTGCTCGACACCATCCGCGCCCGTTCGGGTGTTCCTACTGTGGAGACCGCATGGGCAAACGCCAAACATGCCAACAAGTATATGACGAAAGACGGTATGCGCGAAATCATCAAGCAGGAGCGTACGGTCGAACTGGCGTTCGAGGGTTACCGTAACGACGACGTGCGCCGTTGGCTCGAGGGTTCGAAATACTTCAATACCAATATCTGGCAGTGGAACTCTGATGCCACTACAGCAGCAGAATACTACAAGCGCGTGCAAGACCCGGAGTTGCTCCATGTGTTCACTACCCGCAACTACCTCTGGCCTATTCCTACCGACGAGATGGTGAAGAACCCCAATCTGGTGCAGAACCCAGGCTATTGATCGTGAGAAGAGAAATGTGATAAACATATAACGAAAATGAAAATGGAAAAGATGACAAAATATTGGGCTCTTTTAGGCTGTCTGGTGATGGTGGTGTCTTTCTCCAGTTGTAAAGACGACGAGACTTCACTTACTGCCCCGGTCGACCTGAGTTACGAGCCGACGATGGGTGGCGCAATCATCAAGTTTACCGCACCCAAGAGCAACGACCTGCTCTATATCAAGGCTGCCTATACCAACTCTTTGGGAAAGGATGTCTACCGCACTACCAGCATCTATGACAACAAAATCGAGATCGATGGCCTGGCCGACGAGACGAAGACCTATCCCATCCGTGTGTCGGCGGTCGACAAGTGGGGGGGCGAGACAAGCGCTACGGTCATCAATGTGCAGCCCGGACGCTCTTTCATCAATGTAATCAAAGACAACCTTGCCATACATCCTATCTGTGGCGGCCTGGCCGTGACATGGGTGAATCCGGTAGGCACTGATATGCAGTTAGACGACATCACTGCCAATAGCGTGGCAAAGGTAGTATATGTCGTTGTCGACTACACCGACGCGGATGGTGTGACGCGTACCCGTTACCTGAGCAGTAAGCAGAAGAACGCCAAGACCAATATCCGAAATATGTTCGCCGGCAACTATAAGGTGACGTACAGGGTGGAGGATGCCTCAGGCAACAGGACCGAACAGAGTTCACCTACAAGTATCGATGTGCCTGCCGAACAGGAGTCGTTGAAGTTCATCGAGCGCGAAGACCCCGCCAATGGCAGTTATAAGGAGTTTGTATGGACTCTTGTGCCGAGACTCACCACGCTGCAGCCTGCATGGGAATATACTAACCAGTCTATTTTCGACGGTATCATCGACAGCAACACCAGCAACACCCAGAACTACTGCGGCACCGACTGCGACAACTCCAGCGTGACCTATGGCTCGTCCATCCCTTGGGACACCGACCAGGTAGACATCGTGATCGACATGCATCAGGTGGTGTCGATATCGCGCCTGAAGGCCTGGCAGCGTGCCTACACCTACGACAACCAGCCCTATTCCGGCGCCAGCGGCCAGACAAGTGGTATTTCCGATGACTACTTCTACTATCAGCCACAGAACCTGAAGCGCTTCAAACTGTTCGGGTCGATGACGCTCGACGAAGAAGGCTGGTTCCTCATCAAGGACTGCGACATCTCCTCCAACTCCACGGCAGGCACACTGCCCATCTACTGGACCAACCCGTCGTATTTCGGACATGAGAATGTGTATATGCCTACCAATGAGAGTTACCAGTACGCTCTCGACGGTCATGAATGGGAACTGGATGCCATGACCGACTCCGTGCGCTACATCCGAGTACGCATGGTGGAGAACTGGGACCTCTCCAAGCGCAATCTCGCAGGTATGTCCGAACTCAACCTCTACGGCTCAATCCTCATGTCACACGAGGAACTGGCTGCGAAGGAAGCACAGGCCGCCAGCGCGCCCCGTAAAAGGAAGTAACAAGCAGAGAGTGAATTATAAAATACAACAATCCTATGAAACAACTGATATATACAATCGCCATTGGCTGCATGGTGCTCTTCACGGCTACCTCATGCAAGGACATGGACGACAATTACAGGGAGTATCTGGATAATGTACCGACTTACGCGCCGGCGGTGAGAAACCTCAGGGCGGTGTCACCGGTGCCGGGCAACCTCACGCTGATGTGGGACATCGTCGATGACACCCACCTCATCAAGTCGATGCGCATCGTGGTGAAGAAGACGGCTACCGATACGCGTACGATAGAGATCCCAGAGGTGGTCACTGAATACACGGTGACCGACCTCGAGTTGCAAGGCTATGAGTTCGAGGTGTTCACCATCGACGGGTTCGGCAATCTCTCCAAACCTGTGATAGAGACGTTCACCCCCATCCCCGGACGTGAATAGCATGCAGATGATGAAGACGTTGACGCATACCGCAGGAGGTTGGAGGAGGGCCGGGCTCTTCTCTGGCCTCCTTGTGGTCCTGCTCACCATGGTGGCTTGCAATGAGTCCGTAGACGACGGGCCAAAACCTGAGCCAAGTGTCGTCACGTCGCTCTATATCACAGTGACGGGTGCCACTGTTCAGGCTCCCTATGGCAACGTCTATCTCTTCTATAGTGAGGAGACCAACCTCAACTATGCAGTAGGACGCGAGACCGACCGCTCGCTGATGCCCGACGGCAATAAGGCTCCACTGGTCGACGTGAGCCGCCAGTATCATCCTGTGGTACGCTATGAGAAAGAGGGCAGGCAGGTGGAGATTCATCCCGTGAGCGCATATGGGTCGGCAGCCAATGGAAAACTCGACACCTACAGTTCTGTACGCTACAGTCAGATACGTTTCAACATCCCTGAACTGTCCACGGAGTATGGCACGGTAAAGAAGGGCAGTCTGGTGCTGGTCGTCATCGTGCTCAACGACCAGGTGTCGCAAACGTGGGTGGCTCATCCGCTGGAGTTGCGGCGTGACTATACGATACATGTGGCATTGCCCGACAACAAAACACCGACTTATGTGCCAGGCAGCGACCTCAGCATCAAGTGGTGGCAAGTTGAAGGCGAAGAATAATGTTTTTTAATAGAGAGTTTTTATGAAGTTACGAATTTTGGCATATAGCCTCTTTTTCGCGTTGTCGCCTCTTGGGGCTGTAGCCCAACAGGGTATGGTCTATACCACCGATGGCACACGCTCCTATTCCCTCACCCCTATGGCATTGACGGGCGAGAAGAGCGACAACACTCGCAGCGCCATCTTGCTGAAACCTACAGAGACCTTCCAGACCATCGACGGGTTTGGCTTTGCCATCACCTATTCATCGAGTTACAACTTGCTGAAGATGAGTCAGGAAGACCGCACGCAGTTGTTGAAGCAGACCTTCTCTCCGACCGAAGGCTATGGCGTGTCGTATGTGCGAATCAGTATTGGCTGCAACGATTTCTCAAGCACCGAATACTCTCTCTGTGATGAGAAGGGACCGCAAGACGACCTGCTGCAGCATTTCCGACTCTATACCGACGAGACCGACTATGTGATACCCGTGCTGAAGGAGATTCTTGCCATCAATCCCGACCTGAAAATTATCGCTGCTCCCTGGACCAGTCCACGGTGGATGAAGGTCAACAGCCTCAGCGACCTCACAGCCCATTACAGTTGGACCGATGGCCACCTCTCTCCCAGTTACTACAAGACCTATGCCGACTACTTCGTCAAGTTTATCGAGGCGATGCGTGCCGAGGGCATCAACATCTATGCGGTGAGTCCGCAGAATGAGCCTTTGAACCCCGGCAACTGTGCCTCGCTGTATATGCCATGGAACGAGGAGGCGGGTTTCGTGAAGCGTATGGCTACCGCTTTCAAGCAGGCTGGCCTCTCCACAAAGATTTATCTTTTCGATCACAATTACAATTACGACGGCAAGGAGAGTGAGTTGCATTATCCCGCCAAAATCTACAAGTTGTATGAAGATGCTGAATTTGAGGGCAAGGAACTTGTTGTAGGTGCAGCCTATCACAACTATGGCGGCAATAGCGACGAGTTGAACGTCATCCACGACATGTATCCCGACAAGGAACTCATCTTCACCGAGGCATCGATAGGCACGTGGAACAACGGGCGTAACCTCGACTCGTCATTGGCCGACTGCATGGTGAATATCGGCCTGCATACCATGAACAAGCATTGCAGGGGCGCCATCGTGTGGAATTTCATGCTCGATATGCAGCGCGGACCGAATCTCGACGGTGGATGCCAGACTTGCTACGGAGCGATAGATATCCACAACGACTATAAAACCTACACCCTCAACTCTCATTACTATGTCATCTGCCACCTCTCGGCAGTGGTGCGTCCCGGCGCCATACGCATAGCCACTGAGGGCTGGTGGTACGAGGGCGTCACCTATACCGCTTTCCGCAATCCCGACGGGTCGCTCGCCGTGATACTCTACAATTCCAACAACAAGCAACTCAAGGTGAACATCGCCGACGGCGAGAACCGCTACAACCAGATTGTCCTCCCACCGCGTGCTGCCGTGTCGGTGCTCATGAATACCGACCAGGCCAGCAAACTTCAGACTTTGCGTCAGCCCACATCGGCCGACGATACTCACTACTATACGCTTAATGGCGTACGTACTGCCAATCCCTCCGGCCCGGGCATCTACATCTGTCAGGGAAGGAAGGAAGTCAGAAAATAAACGATTAATCATACACATTTATCATTCACTTAAATCAACGCATTATGAAAAAATGGTTTACTCTAATGGGCGTAGCGATGGCTTTATTCGCTGGCGCCACAGCCGTGCAAGCACAGACCGAACTCGTCCTCGACGGCTCAAAAGGCTATGACGGCGTTTTGGTGAAGGGTCAAGACTATGTACTGCCCGGCACTGATGCTTCCTGGTATGTCATGCCCGACATCTTCACGCACAAGTCGGGCGACGTGTGGACTTTCCAGGCTTATGGACAAGCAGAATATGCTTATTGGTTTTATGCCGACCCCGACAAGAAGTATGTTAAAGTAGAGTACAGGCAAGTGGACGATGACCCAGAGTCGGCTTTCGCCAACTGGGACATCAACCGTGCTATCTATGTCAATGGAAGCAATTCCATCGGATTCCCGACATTCAGTTCAAACCCCATCAACTGGCAAGGAGGAGCCGATGTGGCTGTTCCGCAGGTAGAGTCCAATGTTTACCGCCTCACTCTTGTCTTCGGCCAGCAACTCAGCGCAGAGGCTCAGGTCAACTTCAAGTTCTTCAAGGGCAAGAACTGGGGCGGCGACATCCTGCCTGGTACAGGCGATGGCAACATCTGGATGGAAGAGAACCCGTGGCTTTATATCGGAGGCCAGGACGGTGCCAGTGGCGACCAGGGCAACATCTACTCACAGAGCAACGCTTCTTTCGGCAACGGCGACAAACTGATTGTCACCGTGGATATGAACTACACACCGGGTAAGGTGACTGTTGATTATCAGGAGTATGTGCCTGCCGACTTCCCCACCTTCAATGGCGTCAACATGACCAAGGTTGGAAACAACTATTACTATGAGGGTGCTTTCAGCAAAGGCGGTGCCTTCACCCTCGGAAACACCTCTATCGTGGAGATGGATATCGACAACGCCTATGTGGATGAGTTCGCTGCTACCAACCAGGGCGGTGGCAACTTCACCTTCAACGCCGTCTCAGGCAACTACACCGTCTTGCTGATGCCTGCCTTCAACTACGTGAAGATATTCCCAGGCACCTATGAGGCACCGGGCACATTCGCCAGCGACAAGGCCGTTTGGGCCATCGGCTCCAATATCGGACAGCCCTCGGCTGCTCTGAACAACTCCAACTGGAGCGCAGCGCTCAACAACAGCATCCCCGTGACACAGGTGGGTGAGAACATTTACAAGATAGCATTCACCTATGGACAGGAAATGACTGGTGTCAACTTCAAGTTCTTCGGACAGTATGGCTGGGGAATGGACTTCCACGGCGAAGACCTCGTCATGGAGCCCAACGACTACTTCTACATCAACACACCTGCAGGGGAGTGGACCTATGATGAGAATGGCAACGAAGTCTACCAGCGCGGCAGCGACGATGGCAATATCTTCGCCGGTCCCGTGGCTTTGGGCAAGGGCGATAAGGTGACCTTCACCATCGACCTCAACGGATTTATCCCAAGCGAACCAGAAAACGATATCCAGGGCGTTCCCGGAAAGGTCACCGTGGAGTTCAATGCCTCTGCCGCACCCAAACCCACGTTCAACGGCACAGAGATGACGCCCAACGGCGACAACTACGTGATTGACGTAGAACTGAACAAGGGCGACGTGTTCACCATCACCGCTCCCGACTTCAACATCGAGAATATCTACACCGATAAGCAGTTTGCTACCAACATGGGCGGTGGCAAGTTCCAGTTCAATGCCATCAGCGGCAAATATGCCATCGTACTGATGGAGGGCAAGAACAACTTGAAGATCATCCCGGGCACAATGGCTGCACCTGCCACCATCAATGAGGGCGGTCTTTGGATTATCGGCGAGGGTATCGGCCGTCCGTCTGTCAATACCGATGCCCCGGGTTGGAACACCGGTGCTATGGTCGACATCCCCGTGGCTCAGGTGGAGCCTAACATCTACCGCTACAGCGTCACCTGCGGTGTGGAGATGTGGGACAATTGGTGCAACTATAAGTTCTTTGGACAGCCCAACTGGGGCGTAGAGTTCGTGCCTGGCACCGACTATGCCATCACCACCGACAACCCGTACCTGCAGATTGGGGCAAGCGACGGCAACGTCTCCTTCAAAGAGGGATGTGCCTTCGAATCGGGTAAGACCTACACCGTCACCATCGACTTCACCAATGGTCTGAATGCCGGTGTGATGACTGTCGAAGAGGGCGAAATCCTCGGCGTGAAGGATATTGAGACCGTGGAGCAGACCAACAACGCTGTTTACACCATCTCGGGCGTGCGTGTCAACAATCCCGCACAGCATGGTATCTATATTGTCAACGGTAAGAAGGTTGTAAAATAGTGAAACATTAATTTATCTGAAAAGAGCCGGGGCAACAGACGCCCCGGCTTTTTTCAGATGGATGTCAGATGTGCCTCGCTTTATCGCTGAGCCTTCTTGATAGCCAACTGCTATCTTTTTCACGCTATATGTTAATAAACTGAGATTTTTTGTTTAATTTTGCAACGAAACTAATCCTCAGTTACTCAAAAAGATGAAAAAAACCTTTATCCTTTCCGCGCTTCTGGCTGTCGTCACGATGGCTGTGGCACAAGACAGACTCTATGCCGATGAGTTTCCCCTCGGCGACGTGACTCTCCTCAGTGGACCGCTGAAGAAAGCACGCGACCTGAACATCAAGACCTTGTTGCAGTACGACTGCGACCGTCTGCTGGCACCCTACCGCAAGGAGGCTGGGCTCACCCCAAAGGCCAAGGCCTATCCCAACTGGGACGGTCTCGACGGTCATGTGGGCGGTCATTACCTCACTGCCATGGCTATCAATGCGGCTACGGGCAGCGACGAGTGCCGCCAGCGAATGGAGTATATGCTCAGCGAATTACAGGAATGTGCCGATGCCAACGTGAAGAACCATCCGGAGTGGGGTAGGGGATATGTGGGCGGTATGCCCGGCAGTGACCGCCTGTGGTCTACATTCAAGAAGGGTGACTTCGGCACCTATTTCGGTTCGTGGGCACCTTTCTACAACCTCCACAAGATGTATGCCGGACTGCGCGACGCATGGGTCTATTGTGGCAACGAACAGGCAAAGAAACTCTTCCTCGGCTTCTGCGACTGGGCCATCGACCTCACCGCCGGACTCTCCGACGAACAAATGGAGCGGATGCTCGACAATGAGCATGGCGGCATGAACGAGGTGCTTGCCGATGCCTATGCCATCACCAAGGAGCAAAAATACCTCGACGTGGCACGGCGATTCTCGCACCGACGCCTGCTCACGCCAATGTCGCAGCGTCAAGACTGTCTCGACAATATGCACGCCAATACCCAGGTGCCTAAGGTGGTGGGCTTTGAGCGTATCTCCGAACTGAGTGGCGACGAAATCTACCACAACGCCAGTTCCTTCTTCTGGGATATCGTCACGGGCGAACGCTCGCTGGCTTTCGGAGGCGACAGCCGTCGTGAGCATTTCCCCAGCAAGGAGGCTTGCACCGACTTCATCAACGATATCGACGGCCCGGAGAGTTGCAACACCAGCAACATGCTCAAACTCACCG
>JAEEGF010998993.1_pt1 | contig 16097 bp, 14 predicted proteins | sample 9134171 | NCBI WGS metagenome assembly JAEEGF01 (sample SAMN16246542, study PRJNA631951) | gut metagenome | biome: gut microbiome; feature: rumen; material: AP-attached | host: Bos | place: Iran: Karaj | collected 2018-10
AAGGAAACGCATCCACATCGCCAAACGATTTAAACAGGACGCACTTACCTTCCATGACCGGCATGCCCGCTTCCGGTCCGATATCCCCTAGACCGAGAACGGCTGTACCATCCGTGATGACCGCACACAGATTGTGCCTGCGGGTCAGTTCATAGCTCTGGCTGATATCTTTCTGTATCTCCAGGCAAGGCTGGGCGACGCCAGGCGTATAGGCGATGGTCAGATCTTCCGGGCTCGCTACCGGTACGGTCGCTTTGACTTCGATCTTGCCCTTCCATTGTCTGTGGGCTTCCAGTGATTTCTGCATGACATCCATGATTTATACCTCTTCAAACGGGAAACGATAATCCAGTTTCAGTTCATTCCTCATTGTGATCAGTTCCTTCTGCACGGCAGCGCCGACCGGAACTCCCTTGTCTCTGCGTTCCAGCCAGACGAGATGTTCCTTCTCGCCGGCGGTATAGATCCTGTCATGACCGGGAGCCTTGGCGCTTGCGCGCAGCTCGCGGCAGATCTCTCCGGCGATCTTTCTGAAGGTATCCAGACCCATGAATGCTTCCGGATCGACGACAAAGAAGAAATGACCAAGCTGATACATTCTTGGATCACCGTTCTCATCGACACCGGTCAGTGCTTTCATGAACTTGCCTCCGGCCAGAGCGGCGGATAAGATTTCGACGACTGTCGCATAGCCGTAGCCTTTGTATCCCGCCATCTCATCGCCCGGGCCTCCGCCCAATGGCGCAAGCGCCGCTTCGGATTTCGTCAGCATCTTCAGTATTTCCGCAGAATCCGTAACGGCCGATCCGTCACGTGTCACAATCATGCCTTCCGGCGTGATCTTTCCTTCTCTGGCATAATATTCGATACGGCCTCTCTGAACGATGGAAGTCGCGCAGTCCAAAGTGAACGGGAATTCCTCATCGGTCGGCAGAGAGAAGGTCAGCGGATTGGTTCCCAGCATATTCTCGACACCGAAGGTCGGAGCGATCGACGGACGGGCGTTGGTCCCGGTAATGCCGATCAGTCCTTCCTTGGCGGCCATATCGGACCAGTATCCCGCAATGCCGTAATGGGTCGAGTTCCGGATGGCTCCGCCGGCCATGCCGTTTTCTTTGGCTTTCTTTATCAGCATCTCCATCATCTTGTGGGAAGCCACCATGCCCATGCCGTTATGCGCATCCATGACAACCGTCGTCGGCGTTTCCTTGACGATCTCCAGATCCGTGACCGGCAGCAATGTGCCTTTCACGATACGATCGATATAGATCGGCTTGAAACGGTTGCATCCGTGGCTTTCGATGCCTCTGCGATCCGATTCCAGCAGCACATCGGCACAGATCTTCGCATCCTCTTCCGGTACGCCATAAGCTTTGAAGACATCGATCATAAAATCATTCATCAGTTCCCAAGGAACATAAGGTCTGTTTTCCATTTTCCTCTCCTATTTCAGTTCAGCTTCGTATTCGCTGACATTCAGCACAGTTTCGCCATCGATCTGGGCGGCACACGGTCTCGAATAGCGCACATGGATGTGCTTTCCTTCGAACACCTTGACGATATCCGTCTTCTCGATGTGTTTTCCTTCGAAGATGGACGGGAACGCCATGAGCGCTTTCAGTTTCGATTTCGTCATATACAGGACAAGCGTCAGATGATCCGAGAAACGATCCTGGGCAGGCGCCACCTTCATGCCTCCGCCGTAATATCTACCCTTCATTCCCGCAGCGATCCAGACGTCGTCATATTCATAAGTCTTCCCATCGACTTCGATCCAGGCGTGGCATGGCTTGAATCTGAACAGCAAGCCTTTAATGGCGATCGCCGTGTAGTCGATCTTCTTGTTCGGGGTCTTTTCTTTGATCCGATCGGCTGTTTCGCAGCAGTAGCCGTCGATGCCGTAACCGACGCCGTTGATGAATTTCCGCTCCATCCCGTTGATCTTCACGACAGGAAGGTCTTTCAGATACCTGTTCAGCAGGACTTCCTTTCCTGTCTTCTCTTCGATATCATTCAGGAAGTCGTTTCCTGTGCCATTCGCATAGAGATACACGTTGTTTTTGAGTTTGGCTGTATCCAGCGTATTGATGAGATGATTCAATGTCCCGTCGCCGCCGATCAGCACGACTTCATCTTCCTTCCTCAGCTTGGAAAAGAATTCCGGCAGATCGGTTTTTGTCGCGTCCAGCAGTTCGACCTCCCCCGGCAGTTCCGGCTTCAGGCCGTTGTTGGATAAAGGATTATACAGATAGTATTTCATGATTCCTCCTGTTTATTTCATCATCAGGCCGAGAACGATCAGCAGTTCGCCGATCGAGTATGTCAGCATGACGATAAAGTGCGTTTTTAAAGATCCGTTCTTCTTGAAACGGACAAAGAACAGCGACGTATCGGATACAAAGAACAGAGCAGCCCCGATGACGGTGATGATCCCCGCAAGATCAGGACAGCTCAGATAACGGAAGATCGCGAAGCAGTTCATCGTTCCATTGATCAGCAGATACAGGTACATCGGATAGAACAGGGCTTTCGGCAGATACGGCCGCAGCTGATGGAAAATGATGTTTACCAGTACCGCAAAAAACAACGCCAATGCGCCTATGATGAACGGGGAAATCGCTTTGAAATCGACATCCTTCAGGTAGCTCAGAACGAAGAAAAAGTGCGAGACCATGAAAGAGATGCCGCCCGCGGTAAACCACTTGTTCCCTTCAGGGATCAGCAAAACGTCTCCGATCCACGAGAACAGCAGCGCCAGCAGGACGACAGTCCGCACCTGGTCCGCACCGAAACCGTAGTATCCCATCAGCGATAACAGAATGAACGGCTTGGTGATGTTACGCAGCTTCCTGATCCGATGAAAGGAAGCATACAGATGAATGGATGTGAAAACGATAAATATTATGAGTGATAAATGTTTCATGCTATCTTTATCTTATCACAAAGAAAGACCCTTGCATGAGGGTCTTCCTGATTCTATCTGTGTTGGAAAACAAACGGTTCATCGATGAAGGTCAGACTGAGATCTTCCAGTTCCTTCTTCGCATCAAGGACCGACTGCAAATCCAGCAGCTGTCTCGGATCATGCGCATCGATGCCATAGAGACATCTGAGCGGGTATTCGGCAGCGATCTTCCAGAACTCTTTGTGCGGATACCAGTACTGCATGGTTCCGTTCGGGAAGGACTGTCTGCCGCGCTGGACGCCATGGACGTTGATTTCCACCGGCGTATCGGTTTCTGCCGCCTTTTCCAGGATCATCCTGGCGACTTTCTTGCAGGTCCTATCGAACGAATCCTGGCGGAAGACATAGACATCCGGATGGGCAAGATAAGTGTATAATCCGGTCTCCAGGCCTTGGCAGATGTTTTCCGCATACTGCATCAGCTGTTCCTCGGTATTGAAACGGAAGAAAGTTCCCTCTCCGCTCGGACGGACCGAATGCTGACCGAGAATCAGATATTCCACTTTCTCTAAAAGCTCCAGCTTCTGTTCGTGACATTCGGGATAATATTCCGTTTCCAGACCGATATGGATCTCGATCTGATCCTTGTATTTCTCTTTCAAAGCCGTCAGGCTGTCGATATATTCATCCAGCTGTTCCCACGCCATGCGCGACTTTGGCAGAGGCATGCCCTTGTATGGAGCGTGGTCGGAAAAACCCAGGATCCTGTATCCTGCCTGAATCGCCGCCTGGATATATTCTTCATCCGTTCCCACCGCATGACCGCAGCGGATCGTATGCGTGTGATAGTTGAAATCCTGTACCATACCTTCCTAAGGATACACTTTTTCCACCATTCTCGCAATTCCCGGGCGAAGCATTATATTAACGTTAAGAGAGACGGATATTATGTTCTCACGCCGCCGGTCTTCCTGCCTTTACGTATTAAAAAACATCGGAATCCCGATGTCTAGACCAGCCAGAGAACGACCAGGGCAACCCCCAGGATGTAATGCGGGATACAGGTTCCCCAGATGGAATTCTGCCGGATATACAGAAGTCCCAGCACTCCTAGCAGCGCTGCGGCTCCGATCATATAGTGAAGCCCCACATGGATATGGATCGCTCCGAAGAACAGCGATGACATGACCAGCGCCATGGCTTCGGAATACTTGCCCGGGATGACCCGTCTCAGGCTTTCGTGTACGACGCCTCTGGCCACGAATTCCTGCCATACCACACTGATGACATAGGTGAATTCCCAGATCGTCAGACGCTCGAAATCAAAGAACGGCCGATCTGCCGGGAAATAGGACGGATTGACTTTCAGCAGGATCAGTTTCACGATCACCAGCAAGCCGATGCCGGCAGCCGTAACAAGCGTTCCAACCAGCAGGTTATGTCCGAGACGGTCGGTACTGAGACCTACATCCTTCAAAGTCAGAGAAGAGAAATGATGGTGCACCAGAAACATGATTCCCGAGATCCCCAGCAGGATGTTGGTCATCGTATTCACATGCAGCGGCTGTCCCAGATAGATCCATAAGCCATACAGGAAGACCCATGCGCATACGCCTGCCAGCAGGACGATGAATGAAACGGCGGAATCATGATACTTCGCGGCATACAGCTCTTCGGCGGTGATGTCGCTGAATTCGATCGTGACGCCTTCGCTGTTTTTTGTTTCCTCGTCATAGATGAAAGAAGAATTGACTCTCAGCTTGAGGACGGTCCCGTCTTTCTTCGTATAAGATACCTTCCCCTCCTGCGTCGTTTCTTTGTCTTCAATGGCTTGCAGCAGCATCTGATGGAAATCATCGTTATTCTGTGAATCATCCATCATCAGCGAAGCATACTTTCTGCCATCCACATTCTCTTCGATTCCCAGGATCTTATAGAAACGGGGATTGGTAAAAAGGATGTTTCCCGCATGATCGACTGCGATGATCCCGTCGTTGACATCCCTAAGAATCCTTGAAGTCAGTTTCTTGTGATCAGATCTCATATCTGTTTTCCTATCCATACGCCATCATTATATCCCACGCAATATTCAAGACAAAAAGAAAATGTCCGTCTCGATTCTCCTGAACCGTGGCGGACACATTCATTATATACCGGAATCTATTTGTGAGTCACGCCTTCCTTATAGATCGTGAGCCAGTCGTCTCTCATCGAGATCGGTACCCAGTCGAATTCGTCGCAAAGCGCAAACATCTTGTCCGCTTTGGACTGGCTGCCGTTTTCCCGTACTTCATCGTCGCAGCACAGCATGAATGCCAGGCTGCGGTAAGGATTGCCGGAAGTGACGAACTCCGCCATGCTGGAGTCTCCGGTACTGTTGCCGAACGACAGGACAGGCTGCTGACCGATCTCCTGCATGATGACGGAGACCTTGTTCATCTTCAGGTTCTTGATGATGAAATCGCCGCCTAGCACCAGTTCGTCATTCTCGTCAAAGACATAATTTAAACCGTCCTTGCCTTCCTGGTGATCGCTTACGATGGTCTCATCGGAACCGATGATCTGGCTGTTCGGAACATCGATCGTTCCTTTGACGATGCCGCGCACGATCAGACGGTCCGTACCGCTGACGATGTAGACCTTGAAGCCGTTGTCCTGCAAAAGATCCACGACTTCCAGCATCGGCACATAGAAAGCTTCGCCTAACGTCATATTGTCGTAGCTGTACATCTCGCGCTTGCGGAACTTTTCGACGTATTCCTCGAATTCCTCCAGGCTCAGACCGGAGAAGGAAGAAGCGACGCCCCTTCCGTGATCCACTTCCAGACCCTCGGCATTCTCGCCGGTTTCGATCAGATGCTGTATCTTGGCAGCAGTCTCTTTCTCGAAATCGGACGCCTTATCCTTGTAATCCGGATCTTCTGTGACCCGATAAAGGAACAGCTGGTAATCGAAATAGGTCGGATCGGTCTCGCAATACAAAGTCCCATCCAGATCGAAGACCGCGATACGATCCTCTTCCGGAATGAAATATTCGTTCGAGGGATCCGTGATCTCGGAGATGTAATTCAAGAGTTTGATCCTTGCTTCGGCATCTTCCTGCCAGGAAGCAAGCGGCGTTGTTTCCACATCCGCCGGTTCGACGACGACCTCGTCATCAGGATTGCTGAACGGCTTTGTCTTGTCATAATACAGATAGCTCACCAGAGCCAGCAGCGCCAGGCTGACGATCGCCAGCGCTTTCCAGAATCCTACATTTTGTTTCTGTTCCATGTTTTACCTCCCATCTGCTTATTATTACAGGAAGGAAGATCCTCCTGTCACGATCCAGCATGCCAGCATCGCCGCGACCAGAGCGCCGACATAGACTTTGCCGGTCTTGCGGTAGCAGTAGGTGCACAGGATCGAGAAGAACAGTACCTGCGGTACAAAGAGGATCAGGATGGACATGAACGGTCCGCCGAAGGTCGAGCCGAAGCATACATCCGCACCCGGACCGATGCCCAGGAAGAACGGGATATATTCCAGCAGCACGATCAGCATCACGCCGCCTGCCATCAGGACGAAATTATGCAGCCATGTCGCCAGGAAGCCGAAGAAGCCTTTGCGATACGTAGCTTTGGTACGCATATCACGCATGATCTTCGCGTTGTTCAGGAAATAGAAGATCAGGAAGACCGGCAAATAGACCGCGAACTGTTTCAGACGCAGCAGGTTGAACGGCCTGAAGAACGGCCAGATGAAACGCAGATCCAGATCGAAGACCAGCGTATAGACATAATTCACTCCATATACGAAGCCGACCATCAGCAGCGCCAGGATCAGCGAACCGATAAAGGCCGGGAAATCGAATTTTTCATTCGATATATGATTCTTCTTGTTTCTGAAGTAACGGATGACATTGCTAATAAGCATGATCAGGATCAGCAGCGCATACCAGCCCAGGAAGCCGTTGCCTACCGTCATGCGGAAGATGTTTTCCGGCAGCGGCAGCAATGCATGTCCCAGCTGGGTCATAAACGGGAAGGACAGTCCTGACAGCAGGATCGTAAGAAGTCCTCCCTTGATTCTTGCCGAGCCGCTCATCATGCTTTCCTGCGAAGGAAGTTCGCGCTCTACATCCGAGAACAGATAGAACTGCAGCAGGAAGTTCATGAACGCCAGCATCGCAAACAGCACGCCCAGCATCGCTCCTAATACGAGATACTCCTTGTTCTTGGCGTTGATCTGATCATAAGCGACAGGCACAGGCAGCTTCAGCGCGTTATCGAACCACTCCAGAGCGACCTTCAGTCCATTCAGGTCATGGGTGGTCAGACGGTGGTTCGTATTCAGCAGTTCCATTCTTCTGGCGCTTCCGTCTTCGAAGGAACCGAACGTCTTGTTCCAGGCCGCCTGGTCTGCCGTCGTTCCCAGGAACTTGTAACGCAAAGGCGTTTTCAGCAGATCGTCGGTCACATTCAGTTTATAGTCACGGAAATAAGAGAATTCATCGTATTTCGCCTGCAGCAGCAAGACATTGTTGAAATGGATCTCCTTGCTGTTATAGACGTCCTCGGTAAACAGTTCGCCGCACTGCAGAACGATGGCTTTCGGAGCGATCGCCGTGTTCGCAAAATCCGCCGCCACGCTCCAGCTCGACCAGGTGCCCATGGAGTGTCCGGAGACCGCCATCCTTGAACTGTCCACGTAATCCATCTTGGACAGCAGTTCATAGGCGGTCGAACCGCCGCAGGAAGAGTCCGTTATCACGTTACCGTCGTTGTCTTGAGAATAATATGGGTTGAAGAACGACAGGTTCGAGAAATTCATCAGAACCCGGTAACGCACCGTTCCTTTGATATCCGTAAAGGTCCCTTCCTGTACGGAATCATTGCCGTAGTTGACGGAAACCTTGTGATTCACATAGCCCCTCTCGACCAGACCGATCGTCGAAGATCCGTGTCCGTATTCATCCAGACACATGACCACGGCGCCTCTTCTGGCAAGCTCGATCGCATATGCCGCACAGGTCTCATGGTCGTTCTGGTAGCCATGCAGCAGCAATACCGCCGGAGCCTTGTTGCTGGCGGAAGCGCCGACCGGCTTATAGAGCTTATAAGTCAGCTTCCCCTCCGGAAGATTGATCGTTCCATCGATCAGTTCCACGTTGCCTTCGTCCTTCTGTATCTTGTCCGCAAAATACATCGCTGTCGTCGATGCGGCAAGCAGCAGGAGCGTCAGGATCAGATATAATGCTTTTTTCATGATTCAGCCCTCGCTATCGTACTGATTTTCTTACTATTATTATGACACAATTCACCGGTCTCCTTAGGCTTATTTATGAGGAAACACCGGAAAGAAAAAGCCTGTCCGATCCGACAGGCTCTTGTATCATCGTTCTATAAACTGTTTAAAAATTCGGAATGCTTTCGATGACCCACTTGCCGTCTTTATAGACAAAGACATTGTCCAGCACAAGCGAACCTGTCGCCGCTCCATTGAAATCGACTTTCTCATACGTCACGCGCAGAACGATCTTCGTGTCATTCTGCCGGATGACTTCTCTGCCGGTCTCATTTCCTACCGTCTGATCCATCTGTCCGTCCGCCACCGCGACATAGAGCTGGCCGTCCTTTTCATAAAGCTGATGCGATACGCCGCTCAGCAGACGATCCGCAAAGCTTTCGGAAATCCGATAGTCATTCACGATGTGATTCTTGAACTCCACCATCGTCTTGTATTTTCTGGCAGGCAGCGCCAGATTGTCATCCGCGCCTGCCCCGTAGTCCGGATCCAGATCCCGGTATGGCGTCGCCTTGTAAAAGTTCTCGAAAACGTAGGAACTCGCCTTGTCATACATCCGGCTGATCTCGCTGTCGGAGAGTTCCGGAACGGAAGAGCTCGCCGGTGTACCGCTTGAAGACGAGGAAGTTCCTGTATTTACTGAAGAGCCTCCGCATCCCCACAGCAGGATCAGTACCAGACCGATGATCGTTGATTTGCTGATGATTTTATTCATATGATGTCCTCCTGTCAGTATTTCTTCTTTTTCAGTTCTTCCCAGTCATAGGAATGATCCAAAGGATCGTTGCTGGTGACATAGGTATCGCCGCTCTTGTAGGCGTAATTGTCATAGGTGTGGATCACGTGTTCATTGCCGTATTTGTCCACGAAACGGGTATTCCCCTGATTGACATCGCCCCACATCTCCCGGACCTTTGCCTGAGACTTGCGATGGTTCTCATAGGAACTGTTGAGGATATCGTGGGTCTCCTGCTGGGTCTTGCGGACATAGTCATAAAGTTCCTGGCGGCTCTGCCTGCTTTGTTCGTTGGCCTCCCGCTGTATTCTGGCGACTTCTCTTTTTTCTTCGCGGAGTTGCTGTTTCTTTGCGTCGATCTCCTTCTGCATCTGACGATAATCGTTCCAGATGTCATCACAGATCCCCACTCCGTTTTTGCGGATCGGATCGAAGATATTGCGATAGGCAAACTCGTAATCCTCCAGCTTGCAGTCCAGGGTGAAGAGCTGACGGGCCGTCCAGCCCGTTTCGTTGAGCGTCAGACGGACATAGGCGCCTTTATTGGCATCATAGTGCATATCCTTGAATACGCTCTGCATCGTCATGCGCATGAACGGGTCCATCATGAATCCGCCCATCTCAGGAATCGGAGACCACTCGCTGACATCCTCTGCCTCGATGATCCCGGCATAGACCCGCACCCGTTCGGTTCCTTTGTAGCGGTAGGAATAAGCCCGGCACATGCGTTTGTAGTAATACCAGTTCAGATTCCTTCCTTTGTCTGCCGCCTTCTTTATGGCTTCCTTCTTGCGATCCGCCTCCTGCTGCGCCATGTTCGGCGTTTGGATCGGACCGGCATAGGCAACATTTTCAAATTCTTTCAGATCTTTCCTTGCCCAGTTGTCAAGATAACGGTCCAGGTCCTCGAACGCATACAACAGATTGCCGTAATCATCGGTCTGTCCGTTCTTGAAATTCAGCAGATGATCGTCGATGTAACGGCGCGGTGAGAAGTAAGTGATCCTTACCGTATTATCCGGCGACTGATACCAGACCCTGAACGTATAAGGATAGGGATAGCCTCCGTAGATATCGCGGTTTTCCTTGATATTGATGCTCCAGCCTTCCGGGATATACATTTCGACATAATGTTTCCCGTCGTTTGTAGAAAATACGCTTTTCTTGGACAGTTTGACCTCGGTGTGTTCCATGATGCTCCTTTGTGACGCTTTATTACGCTTTCATTATAACCTAAGAAGAAGACCTGAAATTGTATAATGGAAATGATGGATATCAGAATCGTGAATTATGAAACGAAATATCTCGATGCGATGCGCGCGATCAATGTCGCGGTCTCTTCGCATCCGAACCGGCCTGCCGATGAAAAAGAGCTTTGCCGTCATCTTTATATCGACTACTACGCTTTCTATTCCGCAGAGAACTGTTTTGTAGCGCTCGATAAAAACGATGAGGTCGTCGGCTACATCATTTCCGAGCCTGATTTCGGCCGCTACAGGAAGCATATGCTGGAGGATTACCTGCCGGAAGCGATGGCGCTGCGGGAAGATTTCGGCGACAAGATCCGCCAGGAGATCGTTCCCTATGAGAAGTGGCACGACGAATACGATGCCCACCTGCATATGGATGTGAAACCGGGATGCCAGCGCAAAGGGCTTGGTACGATGATGCTGGAAAGGATGCTGGAACACTTAAAGGATATCGGATGCAAAGGGGTGATGCTGCAGGTATCCAGAAAGAATGAAAACGCCCTCCGTTTCTATGAAAAGAACGGAATGAAAACCATTGACAAAACAGATCCTTACATCTTGGCAATAAAACTGTAAATCAAAAACTGTCGTATCTCTGTTGGGATTACGACAGTTTTCATTTAATCTGTCAGATCGCTTACCACATCCGTGATATCTTTGGCAGCCTTGACGCCTTTCTTCTTTTCGTAAGCTCCGCCATCTTTTTTGAATGCCGTCTTGATCGCATCCACATCGTTCACCAGACCCGCGATATCGCCGACCTGATCCCAGCCCATGATGGAAGCCACATCTCCGATGATCGTCGCGCCTTCGACGACGCCAAGCTCTTCCTCTTCCAGCGTCGCTTTGATGTCTCTTCCGGAAACATAGACATTGATGACGGAAGAGATTCCCGGGATCCCCAGAAGGTCGGCGATCTGTCCGAAGTTGTCGAGCGTCTCATCGGAATCCAGTTCCGGTTTCAGCACAGGCAGGACGAAGCGTACCAGCATCCGGTAAGGGCTTGTTCCGCTTGGCAGATAGTCGAGGATGATTTCCTCTTCTTTCAGTTTCTTCAGAAGTTTTACATTGCCTTTCTGTGCCTTGTCTTCCAGGATCAGCGCCATTGTCGTATCCGGGAATGATTCCTTCTTCGTTTCGATCAGTCCGTTCAGCATCTCTTTATCTGCCACGTCGCAGATGAGCAGATCCGGCTCGTTTTCTTCCACCGTTTCCTTCAGTGTTGATTCTTCATGATTCACGGCAACGATCTTCAGATGGCTCTGGGCTTTCAGCAGCTTGATGAGCTTTTCATCTGCAGTATCTGTCACGATCGTCTTGGTCTCGATCGACGGCTTGAATTTCTTTTTCTCCATCACCTCTTCGACGATCTTCTTCCTGTGTTTTAAAACGAAGTACAGACCAGCTCCAAGAACAGCAAGCACACCCCCGCCGCCCAGAAGCATCATCGGAGAAATCAAAGCAGGAACGATCTCTTCGATCCGTTCTCCGCAGTATTCGCAGGTCTTCGATTTCAAGCCCTCCGTCAACAGTCCGGCATCCTTTTCGGTCGTCCATTCTTCCGGATACTTGTGACCGGTCTTGGGAATAACTTCCGTCACCTTTTCTCCGCAGCGTTGACATTCCGCTTCTTCCAGACCGTCTTCTTCGCAAGACGCTTCCTTGATCACTACGTATTCACTCATGTCGTGTCCCAAGGCAGGACTGACTTCATCCCTCACATCGCCGCAGCGGCTGCAGGTGCCGATCCTGTGACCGTCTTCCGTACAGGTCGCTTCCGTTTCTTCATAGGTATAACTGTGACCCAAGGCTTTGATCGTCTCCGTATAAGAATCGTGGCAGCGGCTGCAGCTGTAAGTCCTGATTCCCGACTCCGTACAGGTCGCCGATTTCGTCACGGAAGAATGGTAGTCGTGACCCAGGGCGGCCGTCGTCTGTTCGTAGCTGTCTCCGCACCTGCTGCAGACATATCTCGTGATCCCTCCATCCAGACAATCCGCATAACGGATCACGCTGGATTGGTAGTCATGACCCAAAGCAGGGATCGTTACTATATAAGCCTCCATTCCGCAGACAGGACACATGACCATCGCCTGCGCGCTGTTGGTACAGGTCGGCTGGGAAGTCAAAGATTCAATGTAAGTGGTCCCTCCGCAGTTCGGACAGGTCCCGTAGGCATCACCCGGTCCAATCGCTTCGAGTTCATGAATATGCGCATGATGAAAAAGCGCAGACGCAACGATCAGTATGCCAAGCAGTATTTTCAGATCTTTTTTCATTCTACTCAACAAGCTCCAATCTTCCTTCCAGACCGAAACCCAAATGTTTATTATTCTCGAAGTACTCCAGCAAGGTCTGCACATCGCTGGTCGTCAGTACCTTCGGCTCTCCGTTCGCCTTGACTTCTTCATACGTCAGATCGAAGAATTCAGGGAGATTGTTGTAGTGGAACTCCTGAATGCCGACGACATAGATCTTGTCGTCTTCGACTTCCTCCCCATCCAGTTCGCATTTCAGCAGCTTGTGTTCTCCCTTGGAATACACCACATGCATGCCTTTGGACAGCTGATAGAATTCCGTATGATTGCCCAGCCAGGCAGCGTCACGGTAGATGAACAGCAGCGCCTTCTTGAGCTGCGCGCCGGTCAGCTTTACTCCATAGGACTTTCCGTCATAAGGGTAGCACTCCGTGAAATCCTGCAGCGTGACGATCGGTCCCATATGTCTCTTTCGTACGGAACCCGATCCCATAAAGAAGAGGTCGACGCCTAGGCTTTCCTTCATCGCATCCGCGAAGATGCCTCCCAGTTCCGTCTGGATCCAGCGGTCATGATGTTCGAGCTCATAGTCGAAATTGGCCACGACTCTGGCGTATTTCAGATCCGTTTTCGCCTTGATGGAAGCGATAAGTTCTTCCATCCTCGGGTCTTTCGGACAATGTTCCTCATTGATCGGAACCGGCCTCCACTTGTAGGAAGCGATGCAGTTCTCATCCGTATCGATCACCAGATCGAAGCGTCCGATCTGGTCCGTTCCGGTCCCCGCCTGAACGATCAGGATATCGTTGACGATCGCCGGCTCCGTCAGGAACGTATGGGAATGTCCGCCGATGATGATATCGACGCCCCAGTCCGGATCCAGGATCTCGGCCAGCTTCTTGTCTTCTTCGAAACCGATGTGCGTCAGCAATACGGTCAAATCGATATCCAGGGAATTGTAGGCATTGCAGATCTTGCCGACTTCCTTGGCTGCTTCTTCGATTCCGATGAAAGAACCGATCAGTTTCTCTCCCTTGGTCTGCGAGATGACTTCTTCGGTCAGGATGCCGATGAACAGGATCCTCATGCCGTCGATCTCCATGATGTGGCAAGGCCGGAACAGTCTGGTGTCGTTCTGCTTGATGTATAAGTTCGCGTTGATGATCGGGAAAGTCGCCATTTTTTCCAGAAACAGAAGATGAGCCACGCCATAGTCGGTCTCGTGATTGCCGATAGTGACGATATCCGGAGCCAGCAGATTCACGATCTGTATCGTCGAAAGTCCCTGGTATTCGCTGTCGATGACCGAACCCCGGAACATGTCCCCAGCAATCGCATAGATGACGTTGGGATCTTCGTTCCGGCACTTAGTCAGGTATCCCGAAAGCATCGAGACGCCTCCGGTCAGCTTCTCATCGACATGGTCGGCTAAAAAATCGCCATGCATATCGTTGGAATGAAGAAGAGTGATTTCTTTGGTATTCATGATGATCCTTTCCGATGATCTGAAACATCATCTAATGATCCGGCATCGCCGCAAATGATAAATATCTATTTCTATAGTTTCATTTTAATGGATAGGTCCGTTCCTTCACAAGTCCATGAAAAGAAAAGACAGCCTTGCGACTGTCTTGCTGTGTGAAATGACCTGATCAGTTGGAGGAAGAACTGCTTCCCGAACTGACATTAACGCTTGAGGATGAATGAGGCATGTAAGGAATCAGCTTCTGTGCCATATCCTGCGCCGTCAGCGTCTGCAGCCATACCTTGCCCGGACCGGTCAGCGTCGTCAGGAACAGACCCTGTCCGCCAAAGAAAATATTCTTGAAGCCTTTGACCGACTCGACATCATAAGTCACCGTTCCTTCGAACAGAGCGACATGTCCGGTCTCGACCTTGATCTGCTCGCCAGGTGCCAGATCCATTTCCACGACGGAACCGTCGATCTCCGCCAGGACGGAACCCTGGCCCGTGAATTTCTGTAAGACGAATCCTTCGCCGCCTAACAAGCCTGCCCAGAAGTTGGAGTTGACTGTCGCATCGATGACGACCGTGTCATCCGCAACCAGGAACGCCGATTTCTGTGCAAAGTACTCGTGATCCGCATCGATCTCGAATTCGCGGATCGTGCCAGGGAAACTGGCAGAGAACGTGATGCGGGAATCGTCTCTTGTTGCAGTATGTCTGACAAACATCAGGCTCGCACCCGAGAACATCCTGCCGATCGACCTCAACAAGCCACCTTCGGCATTCGTGCTCATCTGGATATCCGCATCTTCCCAAGCCATCGCGCCGGATTGCGTGATAACAGTCTCTCCTGCATTCAGGATCACATTGGCAGCCGGAAATGAGCCGCCGATTATTTCATATTTCATAAGATATCATTCTCCTTCGTATCTATTATAAATATTTCTAAGCCATTATTCACTTAAAAATGTCCTGATTCCGGAAAGATTTGCAGTCGCAACTTTCCGTCCTTCTTCATAGACCCGCCTGAGCTCGGAAGGATCTTTTTCGGTCCTGCCGATATGGAGCGATTCTTCCGGACATAACACGAAGACCTTCCCTGCTTTCTCGTCCTGCCGGACTTCTTCGACCTCGCCGTTGTAACGGATATGACGTGTCGCCATCGCTTCCACCAGTTTCGGATATTTGCGCAGAACGATGCGCATCAGCGGCAGGAATTCATTGACGCCCTTGTGGTAGTCTTCCGGCTGAGTCAGGACGACCAGACAGCGGTTGAAACCCTGTTCCTTCATGTAACGGTAAGGAATGGAATCGACGATCCCGCCATCGAGATAGTAATGGCCATTGATCTCTACCGGCCGGGAAACCAGCGGCATAGACGCCGAAGCTCTCATCCAGAGATTATCCATTTCTCCTCCGTCAGAACACTTGTGATAGACGCATTCCCCGCTTTCGATGTCGGTCGCGCCGATATAGAATTCCATCGGATTCCTCGCAAACGCTTCCGTATCGAAGACATCGAGCTCTTCCGGGATCTCCCGGTAACAGAAATCGACATTGTAGAGATCTCCCGAAGTGATCAGCGAACGCAAAGAACCGTAACGGGGATCCTTGCAGAAGGTCGTGTTGTAACGCAGAGGCCTGCCGTGCTGTCCTGATTTGAAGTTGACCCCGAATACCGCACCGGCAGAGATTCCTGCCGCCCCATCGAAAGTGATCCCTTCTTCCATCAAAACATCCATGACCCCGCAGGTGAACAGGCCGCGCATCGCGCCGCCCTCGAGGATCAGTCCCGTTTTCATGGCTCAGGTTCTCATCAGGTAGGAGAAGATCAGAAACGCGGTCTTGAGCGCGTCATGGCGGATGCTGCCCGCCTCGTCGATGCAGAAGATGTCGTCCTCGATGATCTCCGCCCCGAGGGCCGAGACCGCCTCGCGGTCGAGATCGACGACGGTCTTGTCCTCCTGTGTGAGATAGACGTCCATGACCTCCCGGGAGATGTCGGCGTTGTTGGCAAGGACGATGTCCACCTTCCGCCCGCGCAGGTACTGGTCGATCACGCGCAGATGGTCGCTGACGTGGTAGTGGTCGGTCTCGCCGGGCTGGGTGACCAGATTGCAGACATACATGATGGGCGCGTGGGACCGGCGGATGGCCTCCACCACCTCGTCCGCGATCAGGTGCGCAGTTTCTGA
>JAEEGF010126169.1_pt1 | contig 16096 bp, 10 predicted proteins | sample 9134171 | NCBI WGS metagenome assembly JAEEGF01 (sample SAMN16246542, study PRJNA631951) | gut metagenome | biome: gut microbiome; feature: rumen; material: AP-attached | host: Bos | place: Iran: Karaj | collected 2018-10
CCTAACATTCAACTGCAACTCGACGAGTTTGGGCATGACGACCTCAACAGCATGACCCATGTGGCTGTGCAATATGTGGCTTTCAAGCAAGGCAAGGGTTTCAGGCTCAAGAACCCCGCGCTGGTAGAGCAGCGCCTCGATGTGACCAAGTTCTACAAGCTGCATTGCTTCCATGCCAGTGACTATTTCGACGATCCCGTCATTGAACTCAAGATTGTGACCGACGATCGCCCGGCACGTATGATGCACATCGACAGCAGCGAACTCGAGGCAGCCATGCGCGAGAAAAAGCGACAGGAGCGGCAAGACAAGAAACCAACTCACTCGAAGCCCTCTAAAAAGCCCGACGAACTCATTGTGCAAGACCTGCACATCGCTGAATTGATCGACAACCTGAGCGGACTCTCGCACACCGATATGCTCAACTGCCAGCTCGACAAGTTCCGTGAAGTGATGGAGGCCAACAAGAACAAGTTGGGACAGAAGATCGTGTTCATCCATGGCAAGGGCGAGGGCGTGCTGCGCCGTGCACTGCTCGACGAGTTACGTCGCCGCTACCCGCGCTGCGCCGTTCAGGATGCTAGTTTCCGCGAATATGGCTTCGGTGCCACCCAGGTCACCATTCACAAATAATAAGTTGGCTGTTATCAGGAAATTCGGGAGATTTCCACAGAAAATGCTTAGTCGAGGTCGATGAAGCGGCCGAGGTCGAAACCGCCGCAGATGCCATACATCACATAGCCGAGTTGATTCGTGCAGATGTGGGTCTTGCCCAGTTGTACTCCTTGGGCGGCGTTGTAGTGTGTGTGCCCGAAAATCCATGCGTCGATATCGCTCTGTTCTATATAATCCTCAAGCGGAACGATGAAGGTGTCGGTCAAGTTGTTGGTGGCAAATGCGGGATCTTCGTAATTCACCGGACTGTGATGCGTTACCACCACTTTACGCTTGGCGTTAGACTGCTTCAATGCATTGTCGAGCCAGTTGAAGCATAGTTCATGCAGCTGGGTATAGTCGGCTCCACGCAAAGGATGTCCATCGAGCACGCTGCGGCGACAGTCGGTCATGCATCGCTCAATCCAGGCCTCGTTTTCGGGCTTTACCTTGCTCCACAGGGTGGTGATGAAAAACTCGATGTCGTCGAGCACGATGCTGCGGTTATTCAGGTATCGCACATTGGGACGCAGCAGCTTCTCAAAGTCGCTGAGCGTGTCGCGCATTTCCACTCCGTCGTAGTACTCATGATTACCTGGTACCAGCAAGGTCTCGCGATAATGCTCGGCGCACCAGTCAAAGAAAGGGTGGTTCTCGAGTTCCTCGTCGCCAAAGATGGTGACATCGCCGGCAAGCACCAGCACATCGCCGGTCACTTCCAGCGGTGTTTCGTTGAGCCATTGCGTATTCTGGTCAAATTCCAGATGCAGGTCAGATGCATATTGAATTTTCATGACTTTTTCTTTTTAAAGAGATATAATCGTTCGGGTGATGTTTCATCGCCCATGTGCATGTCGAGCTGGTTACTCCACAGGTATTTCTTGGTTTCCCGGGCCACAATGCCGCTCAGCAGCAGGAGTGCCACGATGTTGGGCAGTGCCATGAGCGCATTGGTGCAGTCAGATATGCTCCACACGATGTCGAGATTCACAACACAACCTGCAAATGCAACGCCAATGTAGACAACGCGGTAGGCATAGGTCCAACGTTGCCCTCCCAGATATTCCACGGCTTTTTCGCCATAATAGCACCAGCCCAGAATGGTGGTGAAAGCAAAGGTAAGCAAGCCGAAGGAGAGCAGGGGTGTGCCCACATAGGGGATTTTGCTGAATGCCATCTTGGTGAGAACAGCACCATCGGTTGCTGAAATGTCGGGGAAGGCGAGAATGCTGCTCACCACCACCAGACCAGTAAGGGCGCAAATCACCACTGTGTCCCAAAAGGTGCCGGTGGCCGAAACCAGTGCCTGACGTACCGGGTTGCGCGTTTGAGCCGCTGCTGCCACAATGGGAGCCGAACCCAGACCCGATTCGTTGCTGAACAGGCCTCGCGAGATGCCGTATCGGGCAGCCATGATTACCGTGGTGCCCACAAAGCCTCCGCCTGCCGCCTGCGGTGTGAAGGCCGACTCACCAATGAGTTTAATGGCGGGCCAGAGATACTGGCCATTCATGAACAAGATGTAGATGCAGCCCAGTACATAAAAAGCTGCCATGAACGGCACCATGAGGCTGCACACGCGGGCTATGCTCTTCACGCCGCCCAGCACTACGGCCGCCACAAGCGCGCAGACCACGGCACCCACAATGTAGGGCGAGATGCCATAGGACTCGTGGGCTATGGTGGCAATGGCATTGCTTTGCACCGAACTGCCAATGCCGAAGGCGGCAATGGCGGTGAAGATGGCAAACAGCACGGCGAGCCACTTCAATCCCAGTCCGCGCTCCAGAGCATACATAGGACCGCCCAGCATCTTGCCGTCGGGCGTCTTCACGCGATACTTGATGGCGAGCAGACCCTCGGAATACTTCGTGGCGATGCCAAACACACCCGTGAGCCAGCACCACAGCACGGCACCAGGGCCACCCAGGGCCACAGCCGTGGCCACGCCAATGATGTTGCCGGTGCCAATGGTAGCGGCAAGGGCCGTGGCAAGAGCGCCAAACTGCGACACATCGCCACTGGCACCGTCGTCTTTCTTCACCGAGAGTTTAATGGCCTTGAGCAGTTTGCGTTGCGGCACTCTGAGCCTGAAGGTGAGGAACAGGTGCGTGCCCAATAGAAGTATAACCATGGGCCATCCCCAAAGCAACGCGCTGAAGTCTTTAAAAAAAGTATTTATATAATCCATCTGGTTTCGTTTTTCAGGTGGTTTTTCACCAGTTATTAAAAAGCAAAGATAATAATTTTTCTTCACTTTTCACTTAACGATGTGAAAAAGCGAAAAATATTTTGTAGTTTTGCACTTTCTTTTGCGTGATATCACGCTTTTAAACTAAAAAATAAAACAATTCAGCAATGAAGAAACATTTCATATTGATTATGGCCGTTGCCCTGCTTTTGGGGCTGGGCTCTTGCAACAAAGCCAACGATAGTTACCCCTACGACACGCGTTATTTGCCCGTGATGCTCGAGGGCTCGCAAAAGTGGAGCATTCTTGACATCAACAGCGGCGAGGTGCTGGCAAAGGATGCCTTTGCCAATGCGCCGTCGGCCATTGTGAGCGACATGTTCTATGTGCTCAATGACGAGCAAACCTATGACTACTACAATGTGTCGGATCTCAAGCATCCTGTGAACAAGACCCACTATGGCAGCGTCACCGAGTTCTCGACCGATGGCTATGCTGTGGCAAGCATCAAGGGTCAGGACCTGTGCATCATTAACACGCAGTGCGAACCCGTGGCGCAACTGGGCGACAGCATTGTGGAGTGTTCCATCTTTATCCGTGGCATGGCTGTTGTGCACACGAATAGCGGCAAGTATGGCTACATCAACACCAGCGGCGAACTCGTGATTCCAGCACGCTACGACAAGGCCGAACCGTTCACCTTTGACGACTATACCGTGGCCATGACGCAGCATCAGGACTCGATTATCGACATTGCCTTTATCGACAAGCAGGGGAAGGAGCAGTTTGAAACCAACTCGACCATGCACCGACCCATTGTCAACTACTTTAAGCGTGGTGTCATTCCCGTGGCCAAGCGCGACACAGTGGTGTGCCTCAACGCCGAGGGCAAGGAAGTGGATAACCCTTTCAAGACACCCGAGGTCATTATCAAGGCATCGTATGACAACGCCATGATGGAAGGTTCTGGCAACTTTATTGTGATGCGCGGCGATAAGATGGGCGTGTGCAATGCCAGCGGCGACAGCATCTTGCCCGTGAAATACACGAACATCATTGATGTGAGTGCCGAACGCTACCTTGTGAGCGAGGATGGTGTGACCCACTACCTCATTGACAAGAAAGGCAACAAGGTGGGCAATGCCAAGATACTGCATGCCAACGGAACTCCCAAGTCGGTGGCTATGCGTGGTTACATCGATGCCGCGATTACGGGCGCTAACATGCTCACCCTCTTTGACGAGAATCAGGTGACTGGTATCCCCGTGGGAGCCAAGGTGGGCGACTTTTATCAGGTGCTCGACGGCACGCATCCCGAGCAATATGAAGGCAAGGATTTCCTTGTGAACTTTGTGGCACCGCTCAAGATCACCTATCAGTTTGCTGGCCCTATTGTTACTGGCGGTGAGTTCAACTTTGCCACTCCCGTGAAGTTTGTGAGTCTTGAGTTTGATGCCAATCCTTATGACAACGATACCGAGGCTCAACTCGATGCCTTCCTCACGCAGAACATGGGCCGCAACGGCTTTGTGAGCCGTGGCGATGGCGTGTTTGTGAGCGATAATGGCACCGCCTTCACCAAGGGCTATGACAAGGGCATTTTCATGATGCGCTACTTCATGAGCGCAGCCGATGCTGCCCCCATCGCTAAAATCCCCCGCCAGTAAACAACTGCACATAACCCTATCACAGAGCGGTTCTTCGTTTTGAAGTTCCGCTCTTGTTTTTTTCTTGTGGAGTTGAGCAAGAATGTGTATATTTGCGGTAGAAAATCGTTTAATATTATAACTTTTGCTTATGAAAAAGATTACTTTTGTTATGGTTTTTGCCGCATTGGCGGTGATGGGCATGCGGGCACAGTCGCTTGTGGCATCGTTTGCTGCCGACGAGGCATCAGTTCCCTATTATGAGATGGGCTGGGACAGTCCCAGTGAATTTGATAACTGGTCCTATCAGTCTACCAGCAGTTCGACCTGGAAGCTAGGTAATCCCTCTCAGCCGTTCTCGAGTATCGACTTGACGAGCATGTCGTCGATGATACTCGATTACGCCAGCGGTCAGAACGAAGTGGCCACTTCGCCTGCCATTGAAATCCGTCCGGGTTCTACGCTGGAATTCTACTGCTATGCCAGTGGCATCTATCTGGTATATGGCGCTTGGAAACTCTATGCCATTGAAGGAAACAACAGAACATTGCTCATCGATCAGTTTATGTGGGCGCAGGATCAGGGTTATGACGGCCCTAGCTGGGAGCGTTTCACGGTCGACCTTGCCCCGTATGCTGGCAAGACGGTGCAGTTCTCGTTTGTTTACGAGGGCGACTATGGCGAGGATGAGGCTATTGACGGCTTCAAGATTCTGGAAACTAACGCTGGTGATGAAGCGGTCATTAACATCAGCGAGGGTGAATCGGTACACTTCCGTGACCTCTCGACAGGCAATGTAACTTCGTGGAACTGGACCTTCGAAGGCGGTACTCCTGCCACCAGCACAGAGCAGAACCCTGTGGTCACCTATAACAGGTCGGGCTCTTATGCCGTGACCCTCACTGTGGGTGACGGCGCTACTACCGACACCAAGTCGCGCACAGGCTATGTGAATGTGCATGCCGAGGCACCTGTGGCCCATGTGGGTATGCCCGATGGCGCCTATCTGTCGCCGTGGGTCATGATGTTTGTTCCCACTGATGTGCCTCTCACCTTCAAGGATGCCTCAACAGGTAATCCCACCTCGTGGACATGGACCTTCCAGGGCACCGATGTGGCAACCAGCAATGCACAAAACCCCACTGTCACCTATGTGCAAGAGGGCACCTATGGCCTGAAACTGGAGGTGGCAAACGAGGTGGGTTCAAGTGTCGACGAGTACACCAGCAATGCCATTCAAGCCGGCGGTGAGCAGGAAGTGTGGAACATTGCTCCTGAAGAGAACGCTAACCTGACGATGATGGAGATGGGCTGGTATGGCAACTATGCCGGCACCAACTGGCTGGGAATGGGCGAGTTTGCCGAGCATTTCGACGCTCCTCTGGTTACAGCTCAAGTGAAGCAGGTGAACGTGTACTTTGGTAAAACCACTGCTGCATCGACCGATGCCGACATCGAGATGAAGATTATGACAGCTGGCGACGATGGTATGCCCGACCAGGTGCTTGGCAGCACGAGCGTGAAGGCTGGCGATTTGGCTTACGATCCTACGACTGTAAATGCCACCGAGTTTGTGTTCAATGAACCCGTGTTGATACCTGCCGGCACCGAGTTTTTTGCCGTGATAGGCCCCTTCCCCAACGAGAATGGTGACGACATTGCCATTTTGCTGTGTCGCCGTGGTGCAGGCGAGAAGTGCACTGGCTATCACTTTGTGTACGACGAGGATGCTAACTACAACTACCTCGAGACTGGCAAGTGGTATCAGAATGTTGACGACCCGCTGTCGCTTGCAGTGGCTCCTATGCTCAGTTACGGCCCAAATGGTCCTTCGAGTGTTGAGCAGCCTCAGACCGACAAACAGGTGCTCAGCCACACTTACTACAACCTGGCGGGCATGTCGAGCAGCAAGCCCTTCGATGGCGTGAACATCGTGGTAACCCGTTACACCGACGGCACCCAAACCGCCACTAAAGTGCTCCGATAAAAGTGAATTGGCCTAATGGCCTATTCTGGTTAACTGACCAAGAAATTACAAGTCGCGTGTGAATGCCATAAAGCTATGGCGTTCACACGCCTTTTGTGTTTGGGTGTTTTAAAATTAATACTTATCTTTGCGTATTAAAACGATATGACAATGAAAATATTCTCCTTTATTAATGCCAAATTCCCTGCAATGGTGGCGGTGTTTACCATGCTGTTGTGTGGCTGCGGTGGCAGTAACGACGACGAACCAGATGTTCCTGTCACTCCTGATGAAATAGAGTATGTGCCTCTTAGTGGACTGAATCCCGATGTGCCGCTCTTAAATGGTTACGAAAAGATTGTTGGTTATCAGTCGTGGGGTAGCGAGAAGATACCTGATGGCAACCTGACGGTTGAAGGTTTCAGTTATGATTACTGGAAAGAACATAAGGGCGAGGCCAAGTCCTTAGAGGAACTTCTGGCCCTTTGTGAAGTACCACAGGAGCAGCTTGCTGCCATGTCAACCCGCAACCTCGTGCTGACTTGCTATTTGCATCCTTACAACTCGATATATAACGCTTATGATAACCAATATCTGGGTATTATGAGTGCGATGAGTGCCAACTGCTGGCAGGAACTGATGAAACGTGAGACGGGTGCCACGCAACTGCTTGACCTGTACTGCGAACTCACTTATCTCACATCGAAATCGTCAATCGATATAGAGAAAGAAGTGCTGAGTTACCTTGACTACAAGGAACTTACATCATCCAACCCCATGAGTTTAAATCCTCTTACACTCGCGATGATGACTGCGGTTGACCGCAATGCCTACACGCCTGAGCAACTCACTCGCATTGCAAGCGAGATTTTCAAGAAAATCGACAATATTGTTAACGCCGAAGATGGCATATACTCTTACGTAGGTGATATCCGCTATCACTATTTGCTCGGTGCCTTTATTTCCTATCGTTATGATCGGACCCTCTCTCCGCTTGAACTGAGCTTGCTTTATGACTTGACGGGGTGGATAGGTCTTCCAGGCTATGACTCCAAGACAGGAAGACACTTTACGGACAAACATGTAGCGAATGCATTGGAAGTGGTGACGAAGAGTCTTGAAAGAATTGAGCAGGGCAGTTTGCTCGCAACCACCCCATAATAACACCACTTCTCGGTTCCAAAGGCTTTCGTCGCAAGGCGGGTGCCGTTGGTGTTAATTTCTTAATAACTCAGCACCTTGAAGGTGTGGAAAGTGTTAATAACTGACAGTATGTTACTGACAAAATGGCGGTTCGCTGGCAGTCTTTTGTGCTGTTGAGGGGCGTGAAGTGTGATTTTTTGTAAAAATTATCATTTTCGATGCCCCTTAAATCTAAAAAACTGCAACGAAGTTCAAATTGTGGGCGATTTCCTTTATTATTTGAATAATAATTGCTTACTTTGCACCGCAAAAATTAGAACGAACACTATTTTAAAACACATTTAAATTTTACAACTATGTCTGAAATTGAAGAAAGAGTAAAATCGATTATCGTTGACAAGTTAGGCGTTAGTGAAACAGAAGTAACTCCCGAAGCAACTTTTCAACAGGATCTTGGTGCCGATTCACTCGACACTGTAGAGCTCATCATGGAATTTGAGAAGGAATTTGACATTCAAATCCCCGATGAGAAGGCTGAGACTATTCAGACCGTACAGGATGCTGTGAGCTATATTGAAGCAGCTAAGGCAGAATAAATTAATCTAATAGATTCCCTGAATTCATGGAATTAAAGAGAGTAGTGGTAACAGGTCTTGGTGCCATCACTCCCATAGGACTGGACGTTGAAACCACTTGGAAAAACGCCCTGGACGGAGTGAGCGGTGCAGGACCTATTACTCATTTTGATTCATCACTCTTCAAGACACACTTTGCGTGTGAGGTGAAGGATTTTGACCCGGTCAAGTTTGTGGATAACCCGGACGATCGCCGAGAAGTGAAAGACTTCAAGCGCAACGACCTGTATACACAATATGCAATGGCTGCGGCCAAGCAGGCTGTTGAGGATGCAAACCTGCTCGAAGAGGGCATCGACCGCAATGAGGTGGGCGTAGTCTTCGCATCGGGTATTGGTGGTCTCCACACCTTTGAGGATCAGGCTGGCTACTATGCCAAACATGAGGCCGATGGTCCCAAGTACAGTCCCTTCTTCATCCCCACTATGATTGCCGATATCGCAGCCGGACAAATCTCCATCAAGTATGGTTTCCGTGGTCCTAACTACGGTATTGTCTCGGCTTGCGCCACCTCGACCAACGCCCTTATCGACGCTTTCAACCTGATTCGTCTGGGTAAGGCTGTGGCCATGGTGACCGGTGGCTCTGAGGCTTCCATCTTCCCTGCTGGAGTGGGTGGCTTCAATGCCATGAAGGCAATCTCCACGCGCAACGACGAGCCCGAGAAGGCCTCGCGTCCGTTTAGCGCTTCGCGCGACGGTTTCGTGATGGGCGAGGGCGGTGTCTGTCTCATTTTCGAGGAACTGGAGCACGCACTTGCACGCGGCGCCAAGATTTATGCCGAGGTGATTGGCGGTGGCATGAGTGCCGATGCCTATCACATCACGGCAAGTCACCCCGAGGGCCTTGGTGCCCGCCTGGTGATGCAGCGCGCCATCGACGATGCCGGCATCACTCCTGAAGATGTTGACTATGTGAATGTGCATGGCACGTCCACTCCCGTGGGTGATACATCCGAGGCTCAGGCAATTGCCGATGTGTTTGGCAAGCATGCCTATGACATGAATATCAGTTCGACCAAGTCGATGACCGGACACATGCTGGGTGCTACAGGCGCCATGGAAGCACTGTTCTGCGTGAAGGCTTGCCAGGACGATATCGTGCCTCCCACAATCAACCATGAGGATGACGACAAAGACGAGAACATTGATTACAACATGAACTTCACCTTTGGCAAGGCCCAGAAGCGTGTGGTGAATGTTGCTTTGTCTAACACTTTCGGCTTTGGTGGACATAACGCCAGCATTATCGTGAAGAAGTTTAATAGTTAAACTCCTTCTCGCGGTGTTTAATAATCTCATATCCATAATAAAGCTCCTTTTCTCCAAGGATAAGGAGCTTTATGTTTTTATACACCGCATTACCGGCTTCCTGCCACGCAACATTTCCTATTATCAGTTGGCACTGGTGCACCGCTCCATGTCGGTGAAAGACGACGACGGGCACTGGGTGAACAATGAGCGGCTCGAGTATCTGGGTGATGCTGTGCTCGATTGCGTGGTAGCAGCTTATCTTTATAACCGTTATCCTGAAAAACACGAGGGGTTCCTTACCTCGACCCGCGCCAAGATTGTGCAGCGCGAGAGTTTGAATCGCATTGGCGAGTCGTTCCACTTGCGCTCTCATGTGAAGGCTATGGCGCATTCCACTTCACACAATTCCTACATCAGCGGCAACGCTCTCGAGGCACTGGTGGGCGCCATCTATCTCGACCGTGGTTTCAATGCCTGCAAGCGATTTATCGAGGTGAAAATCATTGCAGAGCATCTCGATATCAACGACCTGGTCAAGACTGAGCAGAACTTCAAGTCGCGTCTCATTGAGTGGACGCAGAAGTATCGCGTTACTATCGAGTATGAATTGATGGACACCTTCAGCGATGCCGACGGCAATCCCATCTTCCGCACAGCTGTTATTCTGGGTGGTGTCTATACGGCCGATGCTACCGGCTATAGCAAGAAAGAGTCGCATCAGGGTGCATCCAAGAAAGCACTTGAGCGTCTGCGCTCCGACAAGATCTTCCGCGAGCGCATCCTCTCCACCGCCACTCCCCAATCTATACTTTAAAATGTTCTCGGAGTTCTCAGACTCCTCAGAGTTCTCGGAGATCTCAAAACATCCTAATTCTGTGTTAAATTCCAAAAAAGTCATGGTTTTTGTGGAATTGATTCCATAAAATTCAATACTTTTTTGGATTTTATAAAGATGCATGAGATTGCAATAATCCCAATACTGCAATTGCCAAAGTGTTATGGTGCTGAGCCCTGTATAATTGCACCAGACAAAATAAATTATGTGAAAAATATAGCTTGCACTCCTGGTTACTTGAGGAAGAGGCAGGCGTCGCCGTAACTCAGGAAACGGAAGTCGTGGGCGAGGGCGTAGTCGTAGAGAGTGCGCCAGTTGTCATTGCCCACAAAGGCGGCCACGAGCAGCAGCAGGGTGGACTGCGGCTGGTGGAAGTTGGTGATCATGCCATCGATAATGCGATAATGGAAGCCTGGGGCAATCATGAGCTGGGTGTTACCCATGAGCGTGCTCAGGTGATGGCGGTCAAGGTAGTCGACGATATTCTGCAACGCTTGCTGGGCATTAATCTGGCAAGGGGTGGTGTAGGGCATCCACTGAGTGACGGTGAGGTCGTCGGCATCGGGGTTGGTTTCTAGCATTTGCCCCACATAGTAAAGGCTCTCGAGGGTGCGTACGCTGGTGGTGCCCACGGCCACGATGGGTTGCTTGGTGGCAAGCGCATGCACCAGTTCGGCCAGCAGGCTGCGCTCCACGGCAATGAACTCGTAGTGCATCTCGTGTTCGCCAATGTTCTCGCTCTTCACGGGCTGGAAGGTGCCGGCACCCACATGCAGGGTGAGCTCGCGGCGGGTGATGCCTCGGTTGTCGCACTCGGCGAGCAGCTCATCGGTGAAGTGCAGGCCTGCAGTGGGTGCAGCCACACTGCCGTCGATGTGGCTGTAGACCGTTTGGTAGTCGGTGAGGTCGCTCTCCTCGGTGTTGCGGTTCAAGTAGGGCGGGATGGGGATTTCGCCCAAAGCAGTGAGCAGTGAGGCGAAGGTAACATCCTGTGCATCCCAGGTGAAGATGATTTCCCACGAATTGCCACGGCGTTCGCCTCGTGTGGCGCTAAGTGTCACTTGCCGGCCATCGATGTCAACCGTCTGCTCCAGTGCACCCTCTTTCCATCGCTTACTGTTGCCCACCAGGCACAACCATGTGCAAGAGTCGGTAGTCTGGAAAATGAGCTGATAGTCGTGCGGTGCCACGGGTTCAAGGCAAAAAATCTCGATGGTAGAACCGGTGGCCTTGCGGAAACGCAGGCGGGCGTTGATGACGCGCGTGTTGTTGTAGACCAGCATGCAGCCTTGTGGCAACAGTTGCGGCACGTCGTAAAAGTGCCCTTCGCTCAGCTGGTTATGGCTATAGACGAGCAGTTTGCACTGTTCGCGTTCGGCGAGCGGATGCTTGGCAATGCGCTCGTCGGGCAAGGGGTAATTATAGTCGTTGATGCGCAGGTTGCGCACTTGTTCAATATCGGTCATTGCTATGTTTTATAATAATGTGGTGCAAAGTTACGCAATTTTTTCTGCATTTTTTGCAACAAAATGGGGTGTGGTTGCGTCTAATAGATGAAGCAGCCCACCAAGCTAGTGGTACGGCATGGGTTAAAAAGCATTTTAATTGTTGCTTTTTTGCCAAAAAATCAAAACGCGAACCATTTGCTTGGCCGAAAAGGAGTGGTGATTGCTGAAATATAAGTAAATTCGCATAACAAATAGACTAAACTTAAAGGTAAAAATGAAAAAGATTGTAATGTTCACATTGAGTTGCGTCCTGGCCACCATCATGGCACAGGCGCAGTTTCATGTGAAATGCCAAGTGAACGATGCAACAGGCGTGGGCGAACCCTATGCCACAGTGCGCATTTTCAACGAGAGTGATACAACAAAGGTCGTGGTGACGGGAGTCACCGAAGACGACGGCAGTTTTGACCAGGTGCTGAGCAAGAATGGTCGCTATGTGCTCAAGGTGACCGCTGTGGGCAAGAAAGAGGCCCGCAAGGAGTTCAGCGTGTCGCAGGCCAAGCCCAATGCGCTGCTGGGCGACATTGTGCTCGAGGAGGCTCCCAATGTGCTGGCAGGTGTCACCGTCACTGCTCAAAAACCGCTGGTGCGCACTGAGATTGACCGTATTGCCTACGATGTTGAGAGCGATGCCGACAGCCGCACCAATAATGTGCTCGACATGCTCAAGAAAGTGCCCATGGTCACGGTCGACGGCCAGGACGAGATACGCGTCAAGGGGTCTACATCTTTCAAGGTATATCGCAATGGCCATCCCGATCCGGCACTTAGTGGCCAGAACATGAAGGAGATTCTCAAGGCCGTGCCCGCAAGCATGATCAAGAAGATTGAGGTCATTACCGACCCGGGTGCCAAATATGATGCCGAGGGAACCAGTGCCATTCTCAATATAGTTATGGCCAGTTTTGGTGGTGATGGCAGCGGCAACGCGCAGACGATGAACGGTGTGACTGGTACCGTGGGCGTGGGTGTGGACAACACCGGCAGCATGAACGGCAATGCCAACATCACTTCGCAGATTGGAAAAGTGGTTACCTCGCTCAACTATGGCTATCACGGCCGCAACCGTCACGGTGGCCACAACATCAGCGAGAGTGAGCACACCTATACCGACAGCGGCAACACGCTCTATAGCGACAACGATTCGCGTGCCAAGGTTAATGTGCACTATGGCGAACTCAGTGCCAGCTGGGAACCTGACACCATCAACCTGGTGTCGCTTTCGTTCGGCGGTTTCTACTATGATTACCGTGGCGACGGCATTAGCCACAACAGTATGAGTGACCGCGATGGCAACATCTTGTATAAGTACACCACGATAGGCCGTGCACCTAAAGGCGACTTCTATGATTTGCACGGACGCCTTGACTATCAGCACAAGTTGCGCAACCCTGGCGAGACGTTGACGCTGAGCTATATGCTCTCGACCAACCATAGCGGCAACAAGACCATCAGTTCGTTTACAGACATGCTCAACTGCCCGTTCCCTTATACAGGACAAGCTAATGACACAAAGGAGAACTTCATGGAGCACACCTTGCAGTTCGACTGGACTCGCCCCTTTGCCAAATATCACCAGATTGAAACGGGTGTGAAATACATTAACCGCCTGAACAAGAGTGAGGCTTTCTTTGACTACACGGGAATGCCCGAACTCAACAATACCACCCTCTTCAACCATCGCACCCATGTGGCGGCTGCCTACCTGAGTTACCGCTTCAGCAAAAACAATTGGACTACTCGCGCCGGCTTGCGCTATGAATATAGCCGACTCAATGCCGAGTTTCCTGACGGCAGGCAGAGCAATTATCACCGTAACTTGAACGACTGGGTGCCTGACCTGAGCGTGGAGTATAAGTTCGACTGGGCCCATAGCCTGAAACTCAACTACAGCACCACCATTCAGCGTCCCGGCATCAGCTATTTGAATCCTGCTATTCAGGAGAGCCCCACGAGCCGCACCTTCGGCAACCCGCACCTGAGCAGTTCGCGCAACCACTCCATTGCGCTCACCTACATGCAAATAGGCACGAAACTCACCTTTAGCGTCAGTCCCAGTATTTCGTTCAGTACGAACCAGATTACCGGTGTGCAGTTCACCGAGGGCGATGTGCTGGTTTCAACCTATGCCAACACGCTCAAGAGCCGCAACCTGGGCATGAACGGATTTGTGCAGTGGACCATTAGTCCCACCACCAGCTTCACCTTTAATGGAAATGTGGGTCACGCTACTTATGAGAGCAAGGAGTTAGGCTTGAAAAACAAGCGCTGGAACTCGTTCTTCTATGCGCAGCTCAACCAGCAACTGCCCTGGAAACTGCGCCTGAGCGCGAGTGGTGGCGAGTGGAACGGCGGCATCAACGGATTGTATGGCTACAACGGTGGCAGTTGGTTCTATAACCTGGGCTTGCAGCGCTCGTTCCTGAAAGAAGACAGGCTTACTGTTCGTCTCAGTGCCGACAACTTCTTGAATTCAAGCAAGTTCAGTACATTCAAGTCGCACACGCATCAGGGCGACTATACCGGAGTGAGCACCAGCAAGTGGCTGTCTCGTGGATTCAGAATCAGCGTGAGCTACCGCTTCGGTTCGCTCAAGGCTCAGGTGAAGAAGTCGGCCAAGACCATCGAGAACGACGATGTGGTGGGCGGCTCGAGCCAGGGTGGCCAAGGCGGCCAGCAAGGCGGTGGTCAGCCGCAAGGCATGGGCAACTAATAAGCCTCAAAAATCAGATAAGAATCAACCCCGGCAATTATTGTTGGGGTTGATTTATTGCCCCACAAGGTGTTACAAGCAGGGTGTCATATACAATGGAAGGTAAAGAATGTGCTCATCCTGTTTCAGCTCACCTGTGTGAAGAATCATGGGAGTGGCTAGATAGTTGCTATATTTCTTGAGAAATTTGTCAATGGATGAGTGTGTATATCTCGAAGTTGATTTCACCTCAATTGGAATAATGTTGTGCCGACTTGTGACTTCGGGTTTCCTAATCAAAAAGTCAATTTCCATGGTCTCTTGAGAGCTCTCTTTTGAATAGCTCGAGAAGAAATATAGTTCATGGCCACTTGCTCGCAACATTTGGGCTACGGCGTTTTCAATCAACATGCCTTTGTTGATTTCGAGTTTCCCTAACATCAACTTGCGAAAGAGTGACGCATCGGTGGCCTCTTTCTCGTCAAATGCCAAACTGATGAGTAGCCCTGTGTCGCCCATATAGCATTTGAGCGTTGAGTCATCAATCTTGAGACGCAACCCAATAGAAGGTTCAGAAGCGGCATAGCACATGTTAACGATCATAGACTCCTCTAACCAGAAGAACGAACTCTCATAGTCGCGGAAGCGTGCACCACTTTTCAATGATGAAAGTCGGAATTTCTTTTCATGTTTTTGTAACTGCCCTGGCAGCGTGTTGAAGATTTGCACCACTTTGCGCTCGGCCCCTTCGGCGTATTTTCTCATGTCGGAGCGGTAGAGTTCCACTATGTCGTGTTTCGTGCGTTCGGTATGCTCAAAGCTTCGTGTGGTAGCATATTCGTTCACTGCCTGCGGCATGCCGCCAACGATGATATACTGGCGGAAATAGTCCATGGCGCGTCGATGAAGTGCAGGGCTCAGAGGCTTCATTTGTTCAAAACACTCGCGGATGTACGGCATTAGCATCTCATCGCCCATTGCCCACAAGAACTCTTCGAAATCCATTGGATACATCTTGATGCGCCGTTCTTCTGATGGAATCAAGATGTCCTTGACATTCTTGTTGATGCTCATCAACGACCCTGTCTCGATGTAGTCATATCGGCCATCGGCCACCAAGTGTTTAATTGCTGCCCTTGCTGGCGGGTAGAACTGGATTTCATCAAAGATGAACAATGTATCGCGTTCTTTCAATGTCACTCGATAGAACAAAGCGAGGTGTGAAAAGAAAGCGTCCAGATCGGTTAAGTAGTCCTCAAAAAAGCCGATAATATCGCGTGGAACATTAGAGAAATCAATCAGCACATAAGAGGCATATTCATGCTTGGCGAATGCCTCGACAATATAACTTTTGCCCACACGCCGAGCACCATCAATCAGCAAAGCAACCTTTCCTTTCTCTAATTGCCTCCATTTTAGAAGTTTATCATAAATTTTGCGTCGCATATTACACCATTCCAAGTTTATTGTTTTTGCAAAAATACACCATTCCAAGAGATAATGCAATGGTGTTTCTACACAAAACCAAATAATTAACACTATTTTAACAATTAAGTGGTGCGAAGTAACTATT
>JAEEGF011285458.1_pt1 | contig 16094 bp, 16 predicted proteins | sample 9134171 | NCBI WGS metagenome assembly JAEEGF01 (sample SAMN16246542, study PRJNA631951) | gut metagenome | biome: gut microbiome; feature: rumen; material: AP-attached | host: Bos | place: Iran: Karaj | collected 2018-10
AAATGCGTTTGTCCTCCGGGGCACGCGGGTTCGAATCCCGCCGTCTCCGCTCATATTCAAAAATCTCCCACAGCCCGTGGGAGATTTTCTTTTTCAAAACGAAAATTTCAGCACCAGTTCACTTAAACTTCTGTAAGTTCCCCGGGGCACTGAGAACTCTTTTCCGTTCTCCATAAAAACAGAGTCCTTGGTTATCTTAAGTACCCTCTTCAGATTTATGATGCTCTTGACACCCATGGCGTAAAAATGGGGATAGTCAAGGCTCTCCTGGAGCGCCTGCATGGTGCTTCTTATCAGGAAGTTGTCATCGCTCGTGACGATCCGCTTGTAGTGATCCTCAGATTCAACATACAAAATGTCATCCACACTGACCTTATGTACTTCTCCGCTCTCTCTGAAAGTGAGATACCTCTCCTCTTCTTCCTCGGTGCAAACTCTGTCCATGGCTTCAAAAAACTCATCCTTAAGGATCGGCTTCTCCAGATAATGGGCAGCATGGATCCTGAAAGCATCCTTGTAGAATGCATTTGAGGATGTCATGAAAATAATATGCGCATTCTCGTTGCTCTTCATTATTGACTCGGCAAGCTCGATTCCGTTGATCTTGTCGATATAAATGTCCAGCAAAAAGATATCGTAGACATTCTTTTCAATCGCCCCAAGCAGATCTATGGATGAATAGAAAACATCCACACTGAATTCAAGACCGCTGTGAGCAGCCTTATACTTTTCCAAAAGCTCTGCCGCCTCAGCAGCAGAGCTTTTCTCATCATCACAAATCGCCAGTTTGTACATATGTCCCCCGTAATAGATTTTATCCCTTAAAATCTATACTCTGCCCAATACTCTTTTCATATGGTGTCTGCACGGAATCCGCTCTCAGACTGAAATTGTAATTCTCAATCTTCTTGACAAGCTCCTCCACGGAATCGGCCTGCAGGATGACATAATCCTCTTCATCTTCCGCTACCTCTCCCGACTTGTCCGTCCGTTTGGCATTTAATTTCTCAAGCTGTTCTTTCTTGGCTTCCTTTTTGGCTGCCGCCTTCTCTGCAGCCTTCTTCTCAGCTCTCTTTGCAGCAAGCTTCTCAGTCATATCCTGATTGGACTTGCTCATCACCGCAAAGAATGAAGCTGTTCCGTTGTCATTGACCGTCATTCCGATGGTCTTGACGCCGGGCTGATTAGCCATTACCGACTGAAGCTGCGGCATCTGTGACTGTGCCTTGGAAATAAGTCCCTCGTACTTGGCACGGTAATTCTCGTCAGTTGCCATTCTCTCGATCTTCTCTTCATCGATAAGAACTACCATTCTATTGGCGTTACCGTAAGAGCTGGCATTCTGCTTGGCAAATTCTTTCATGTCCTTGCTGACAAGAACAAAGTCCATGCCCGAATATTTCTTTTTCAGTTCTTCGTAGTACTTGGCTCCGGCTTCACTGAGCTGGGGCTTTCCGACAGTCTTGCCATAATTCCCGGTCTTGCCTGTTTCCATGGCTTTTCCGGCTTCCTGAATGGCTCCGCTGTTAGCAGCAGTGATTTCAGAAATGTTACTCATGGTTCCCTCCTTTTCCCGAGATTAAACTCGTCAGCTTCCTTGCTTATAAATCACTTAGTCTACCTTATCACCGGTCTTTGCATCGTATGTAGATGTTTCCAGCACTTCTCCTGTCTCATAGAGCACCTTGGAGAAGATTATCTGCTTTTTCTTCTGATCATACTCTGTCTTATATGTATATCGGACATTTTCATCAAGAACTTCACGTTCTCCGAGCCACATCGGGCAGAAAAATTCAAAACCGTCTCCGGACTGAACATCGAGCATCTTGTTGGATACATCCACAGACACTCCTTCGTCGGTTAAAAGAGTGTGCTCAAAGTCACTATAATCGCCTATTTCAACGTCTTCTCTTCCGATCGAGCCAAGATACTCCTCCGCATAGGATCTCTCCTGTTTATTCAGCTCGTTTCTGTCATCATCTTCGATGGTGATGCATCTGCTCCAGAGGGCTTCCGGGAAGTTTTTCTTGATAGAATCAACAAAGGCGCTTCCATCCTCAGCCTCAACTATTGAAACAAATTCGTATGTTCCGTCGTCATTTGCCTTTACGGTTATAACTGATGGAATCACACCTGATCCTGCGCATCTTACGAAGTTACCGTCCTGGAACTCATAGGCTCCGAAAGTCTGCAGAATATAACATTTTATCTCACCGTTTTCATCAGGCTCATCTTTAGACATAAGAATATGTCCCTCGCCCTGAGTCTCGCCCGCTTTATAAAGATTATTTTCCATTATGATTATGCCGTTTCCGATGGTCTCGTCCAGATCAGCAGTGATCAGGGGATATGACACTTCCTCTGTCGCAGCATCGGAAGGCTCCTGCACAGGTGCTTCTACGCTCGCCTCCTCAGTTGATGCCTCTGTCACAACTTCAGGAGTTTCCTCCTTTGGTGCATCCTGCTTACCGCAACCGGCCAGCATAGTGGCTGCCAATGTTGTAATTGTCAGTACTGCCAAAAGTTTGTTTTTCATAATTCACTACCTCCTCGTGGTACCTTCAATTATATAAAGAAATTACACTTATTTCCATAAACCTGATATAAAATACATCAAAGCAGCCCACGTATATACAGAGTAATAATGACCCTTGTCATCAATTCCGGCCCTTATGAGCTCTCTTGCCTTTTCCTCACTGACCAGTTCAAAGCCGTCAAAGAATTCCTGGCCCACAGCACCAGTCTGATCCAGCATATCAAGGTTATCAAGGTGAAGCTTGACGCATACAAGGCCATTGCTCTCATCAGTCATTCCGGGACTGCTGAACAGGAGTTTATTTATCACAAAGATCTCGTCTCTGTTCTCATCCACCACAATCCCCGTCTCCTCATAGATCTCACGCTTTGCAGTCTCTATAAGAGGATTCTCTTTTTCCTGATCCTCAGGATCCATAAGGCCTGCAGGAACGCTAAGAAGAAATCTTCCCGTGGGATATCTGTACTCATAAGAAAAAAGAAGCTGTGGCTCTTTGCCGGGAAGCTCCACGATCACCACGCAGCTTACAGCATCCGGAGTCATTGCCTTAAACTCAGCCTCATCCATCGGCGCAACCAGACGATCAAGCTCTCTTCTTGTGGCGTCAAAATAGTGCTTTCCTTCCGCGTACTTAAGGTCAAAAACCCTTAAAAACTTCTTGTCTACTACACTCTCAACGCAGTCTTTTGTGATCTTTGGCATTTTTCCTGTTTCCATATTTGTCCCCTTTTTGCATAAAAGCCCCATAGTCCAAAGAACCATGGGGCTTTGTTTATAAGTTTGATTACTTAACTGTAACCTTTGTGATGTGAGGATTTGCTCCCTCATACCAGTAGAGGAATCCCTCCATATCTACAGTCTGTCCAACCTCAAGTGCCTGAACAGCCTTGTAAACCTCTGTATCTGAACCGCAGAGATATGACTCAACTGTGAAGGTATATGTCTGACCGCCAACAGAAGCGTTGAAGTAAAGGTCATCACCCTCTGTACCTGAGCCGTCCCACTTGTAAAGATATGCTACGTCGTTTCCGTCTGCATCCTTTGAAGGCTCGATCTTAAGGCCCTTGAAAGCTGCAAAAATGTTCTGCTTGTCAATGAGCTCATCTTTTCCAAGAAGATTTGTTACATCCTGAGCCTTAGCAACATATGTGTCGCCACTCTCTACTTCATAAGTTGCATCAACGATCTCAACTTCTCCTGACCACTCTGACTTGTAGCCTGTAACCTTGATCTTGGTTCCGGGAACAAGCTTGTTGTAGTCATCCTCTGAGCAGGGAAGCTCATAGATGAAGTATCCGCCGTCAGCATCCTGAGTGTAGATGGTTGCCTTGTCTTCCCACCATGACTGCTTAGCCTGAACATAAGTCTCAACAACAACCTCTGAATCAAGCTCAGCTGCTGCATACTCAGCGTAAGTCATAACACCTTCGCTCTTAGCTGACTTGCCGCTTCCCGATGCCCCACATGCTGCTGTCGCAAATGCGACTACCATAGTAAGTACCACTGCCAATGTCTTTTTCATAATTTTTCTCCTTTTTTGCATGCTACTTTTTTAGCAAAATGATTATAGCATATTATTTTTTCTTATTGTATTCCCTAAAGGCTATAAGTCCTATAAGAACCCAAGCCACAATAAGTACTGTTAAAAGAGCTTTCGATGCCCCCGGAAGCGGTCCAAGGTCTTTTTTCTCTCCCGCCATATTTCCGGCACTCCTCTGATCAAGATGATACAGGGACCTGACTTCCTTGTACTGCGATTCTATAAATGCATCATCTGCGGTCTTTTTCCTGCGCACAGACTTTGTCACATTTTCAATGAGCTGTCCGGCTGCGTCTCTCACCGAAGCAGAGCCGTTAAAGACCGGTGTCACAAAAGTGTTTTTCGTGTTTTCCATAAGAAGCCTGACCGCCTCTATCTTTACTTCATAGTGCTCCGAATTGTCCGTTCCCTCTTTTGCCAGATAATCCTGATACTCAGGGCTGTTCTGAGCCTTAGTGGTCACAGGGATATATCCTTCAGTCTTTGAATAGGCGATCTGTACGTCGTTTGTCAAAAGATATTGCGCAAACAGCCAGGATGCAAGGACCCTCTGGGAATCTCTTTTATTAAAGATACAAAGGGACGGGCCCTGGGACATCATCTTAAGGTCAGATGGATCAAACTGAGGAACCGGCATTACGCGGGTTTCAAAATCCACGACCTTATCGGGCGCTATATCAAGAAGCGGCGCTTTGCTGCCCATCCAGGTGGAGCCTGCGGTTGAATCGATGGCAAAGATGCACTGTCCGGCATTTAAGAAATTTGCCGGATATCCGGAGATCTTAAAGGTGGAAAAAGCACCTGTAGTTGTGTGCTGCGCCACGGTCTTCAGGATTTCTTTTGTGTCATCGTTGAACAAAAGAACATTGCCATCACTGTCCGTATAAGGCGCACCCTTCTGTCTTAGCATAGTGATCATCATGTTATCCGTGGACTTATAGATCACAGGGATCATGACGTTCTGACCGTTAACCTTATAAGTTCCGTCAGGATTTTTCTCTGTGGCAGCCTCAGCAACCTCCCACATAAAATCCCAGGTCAACACCTCAGGAAGTGTAAAGCCAAGCTTCTCAACGTAAGATTCATTTACATAGCAGGCTTCCGTTGACCTCATGTAGGGAAGCGCATAATATTTATCGCCGATCACTCCCTCCTCCAGAAATTCAGAGACAATCTCATCTTTCCCGGGAGAGTCGAATTTGAGCTCACTTCCACCAAGGCCGTATTTCTCATTATCAATAAGGTCATTGAGCGGAACGACAACGTTGTTGCCGGTAAGGTAAGTTGCGATATGATCGGGATATGTGATGCAGACATCCGGAGTCGTGCCCGTCGAGATGTTGGTTATCACATCGTTGTAGATCTTGCCATAGTCAGTGTAGAGTCTCAGAGTAACATCGATGTTAGGATAGAGCTTTTCAAAATCCTCTATTGCCTGAGAATAAATCCTGCTCTGCACCACGTTTGTGTCGTTCTTGGCCCAGAAGGTTATCTCTATTTTATTGTTTTCGTCGAAGATCTCGGGGATCTCAAAAGCCCCCTGGGCCTCAGCCCCATGGCATCCGGTAAGGAGAAACGTGCTTATCGCCATACCCAGAGCCAAAGTCTTAATTCTTTTCATACTTTTCCTCGCAAACACATATCAGCCCTTTGTACCGCCGCGGGCAACGCCTTCCATTATCTTCTTTCTGAAGATCAAAAACAGGACTACCAGAGGCAGGGATATTACAACAACTGCTGCCATCATGGCAGGTATATTCTCTCGTCCGAAGCCATTTTCCCTTATCTCCTGTATTCCGTTTGATACAAGGAAAAAGTTTTTGTCATCAGTGATGAGCCTTGGCCATACATAACTGTTCCAGCACTCGATGACCTTCAGTATTGTCACGGTCACAAGGGTCGGCTTGGATATTGGGATCATAACCTTGAACAGATATCTCATGTCAGAGGTTCCGTCCACTTTGGCTGCCTTGTAGAGCTCCTCCGGTATCTGCTCGAAATTCTCTTTTAAAAGATATATGTAAAATACCGATGTTACGGAAGGCAGGATGAGTCCCAAATATGTATTTCTCAGATCAAGATTCGTTATCGTGACAAAGTTCGTTATGATAACAAGCTCGTTAGGAATCATCATCAGAGAAAGAAACATCGAAAAGACAATGTCTTTTCCCTTAAAATCAAGTCTTGCAAAGGCAAAAGCCGCGAAAATTATGACTATCATCATAAGCGCGGTTGTAACCAGAGTAAATACCAGTGTGTTGAAGAAGTACCTCGCAAGAGGAACCGCTGTGAAAGCCTGGATATAATTCCGGATCGTCGGGCTTAAGGTATAAAACTTCGGAACGTACTCGGAGTTATAAGCACTGTAGCTTTTTACTGAAGTGAGGATCATCCAGTAAAAAGGGAACAATACCAAAACCGCCCACAGTATAAGGAACAAGTATCTTAATACTTCGCGTACCCTGTTCCTGATCAAGCTCTCTCTTTCAATTGTCTGTACTTGCTGTTTATCCATATTCAGGTTTCCTTAAAGCACTTAGTTGTAGAACACAGTCTTTTTGCTGACCATGAGGTTTATTGTGGTGATGGTGAAAACTATTGTAAACAGGATCAGCGCTGCTGCCGAAGCATAGGACGGATAACCGCCGCTGTTACCGTAGAGCATATCGTAAACATAGCCCACAATTGTGTTCATTCCAGCCGCGTTAAGGTCCGTTCCGAAAAGAGCCACCTCATCGCTGTAAGCTTTGAAAGCGCCGATAAATCCTGTGACCACCAGGTAAAAGACCATGGGTGAGATCATAGGAAGAGTGATCTTATAAAATGTTCTGAAGGAAGATGTGCCATCAACTTTGGCCGCCTTGTAATACATAGGGTTCACCGAAGCCAGAGCACTGGTCAGTATCAGTATCTTGAACGGCATTACGATCCAGATGGTGTAGAAACACATCACAAACATCTTGGCCCAGTAGGGGCCGTCGATAAAGTCAACACCTGTACCGCCAAAAAACTGTATCAGGATATTCACAAGGCCGTCAGAATACGGAGTCTTCTTAAAGAGGATCATAAAGACAAGGCCCACAGCCAGTGTATTGGTTACGTAGGGAAGGAAATAAACAGTCTGAAAGAAATCCCTTATGAGCTTTATGTTGCTCAGCTCCAAAGAGATGAAAAGAGCGATTCCCGTAGATAGCGGAACCGTAATGATAACAATGATAAAGGTATTCTTCAGAGCCTGTATAAAATAGGGATCGTGAAGAACATAGTCATAGTTATAAAGCCCAACGCCAAAGTAGCTTTGGGATGCAAAATTGTAGCCCTCTTCAAAGGAGTAGATAAAAACATCCACCAGAGGGTACACCATAAATACCAAAAGAAAGGCCAGTGCAGGAAGCAGGCACAGCCAGGCTGTCAGGTTCTTTTTCATTACTCCGTCCTGATCCTTTCCTCAATGATCTTATCAAACAATCTTACTTTATGCGGCTTCAGCGAAAATCTCACACATCCGTCAACAGGAACAACTTCCTCTTCGGAAGGAATTATTGCCCTTATATTCTCACCCAGAAAATGCTCGTTGGTGGCAATAACACTGGTGTCACGTCCCATGACTTCCCTGTTGATAAAGTTGCAGGCAAGAGGTCCGTTTTCATCCACGATAAAGCCCTCAGGCCTTACAGCAACATATACATCACCGTCTCTGACGCCCTTTGCATCCATGACAGGGCTCTCTCCAATATAAACCCTCTCTGACCTGACAGATCCCTCGAACACATTGATCTGTGGTGTTCCAAGAAACTTGGCCACAAAAAGGTTTATGGGCTCGTCGTAGATTTCCTGGGGCCTACCCATCTGCTGTAGGACGCCGTCCTTCATTACTACGATGATATCGGATATACTCATGGCCTCTTCCTGGTCATGGGTTACAAATACAGTGGTAATGCCTGTTTCTGTCTGGATACGCTTTATCTCTTCCCTGGTCTGAAGACGCAGCCTTGCATCAAGATTTGACAGAGGCTCATCAAGAAGGAGCACTTTGGGCATCTTAACAAGAGCTCTGGCTATAGCAACTCTCTGCTGCTGACCGCCTGACATCTCGTTTGGCTTTCTGTCCAGAAGTGAATCGATCTGTACGAGCTTTGCCGCCTCTAAAACCTTCTCCTCCATAACCTCTTTGGTGAGTTTATCTTCACCTCGAAGGTTTTCAAGAGGAAATCTGATATTCTCTCTTACTGTCAGATGCGGATAAAGGGCATAGTTCTGGAACACCAGTCCCACTCCCCTCTTCTCGGGCTCGAGTCCTGTTACGTCAAGGTCCTCGAAATAGATCCTGCCCTCTGTGGGTTTCTCCAGACCGCAGATCAGGTTGAGAGCCGTGCTCTTACCGCAGCCCGAAGGGCCAAGAAGTCCCACAAGCTTGCCGTCCGGAATTGTGAAATTAAAATCCGAAACAGCAACCACCTCATCTTTTATCTTTTTATTTCTGTTTGGAAACCTCTTGGTGAGGTGTTCTAAAACAATTTTCATACTCTCCCCTCAGATCTGGTGCCTTACAACCTTGTATTCGTCGTCATCCTGATAGTACGGACACTCCCTGGAACCATTGGACATAAATCTGTAGTAATCATCCTCGTCCATGTTCACCATACAGGTATAGCACTCCCAGTCCTCATCATACACATAATTTGCGCAGGTATCGCAGATCATACAAAATCCTCTCTCATTGGATTAAAGATATCCAACAGTTTTCCGGCTTCGAGACATACACATCCGTGAACCACATCGTTCATCTTGAGCATTGTGTCTCCTGCCTCAACAATCTTTTTTACCCCGTCAATCTCAAACTCAAATTTGCCGCTGACTATATAGGTGATCTGAGTGTGCGGATGGTGGTGAAGAGCGCCGACAGCCCCCTTCTCAAAAGTGTTTTCAACACACATAAGATCCTTGCTGTATGCAAGAACTCGTCTTACCACACCGTTTCCCTGATCCTCAGCCTTAACATCCTTATAAAATACCCATCTCTCATCTAACATAACTAAAGCCCTCCATTCAAAAATTCATCGCATTTAAATAGTCGTCATCAAAGCCATCCATGGCTGCAAGTTCGATCAGCTGTGCCTTCTCTGTTATCAGATCAAGCTTTGCCGTAGCATCTGCCTCGCTTTCCCATCCGGACAATGCGCAGGCAGTATACTCCGCAGCACCCTTTAGCGCAGAGTTTCCGACCGCTATTATCTTACCATTAAAATCCTTTGGAAACATCTGCAATTCTTCTACATTTTCTTGTGATATTTTACTTCCAAATCCGCCGGAAATATACACCTTATCAGGAACTTTTCCCTCTAAAAGAGTCTTTGCTCCGGTATAGACAGCTGCTTTTGCAAGCTGAACGTTTCTGATATCCTGCTGCGTCAGCGTGATCCTGCCGTCTTTAGTCAGTGGAAAGCCCTTATCGAAGTACTCATCTGTCAAAAGACCTGTCTCATCCACCAGACCTGTTCTGACAAGCTCGGATACCGTCTCCATCACACCTGTTCCGCAAATGCCTATCGGCTCAGCACCTCCTATGGTACTGATGGTCACATGCTGGTCCGCGCCTTCTATCTTTACGTGGTCGATGGCCCCCGGGATCGAAGCCACTCCGCAGCTGATGCCTCCCGCCTCGAACACCGGTCCTGCTGCAGTTGAAGTCACCCTCAGATCCTTCCCGTCATAAAACGCCATCTCTCCGTTGGTTCCAAGGTCCAGGAAAAAGAACTTTTCGTCCTTATCAAGATCTAAGGTAAAAAGCCCTGCCACTATGTCAGCGCCGACAAATGCTGATATTCCCGGAAGTATTGTCAGTCCGATGTCAGGAATGTCATCGAGGATCACGTCTGAGAGCATCCACTCTTTTTCCAGGTGCTCCGCAGTGTACGGATACTTTCCAAGGCTCTCGGGATCCCTCCCCGTCAGAAGATAGAGCATGGTTGTGTTTCCGGTTATCGTTATGGCTTTGAGAGCCGAAGCATTGCCGGAATATTCGATGTTATGGACCGCCGTCAGCTCTTTTACCAGACTCTCAATATCGGATACCACTGTCTTGCGCATAGCTTCTCTTGTTTCTTCGTCCTCGGCTGCCGATATTCTTGATATAACATCCGCTCCGAACTTTCTCTGAGAGTTTACGCAGCTTGATGTTTCAATTACAGTGTAGCCGCCATTTGTGCTTTGTATCAGGGCAGCGGCTATGGTTGTTGTGCCAAGATCGATGGCTATTCCGTAGGCACCGGTTTGTTCACTTTCAGAAATATCCTGTGTCTTTACAAGTTCATCATTTAATGTAAGTGCCGATATTTCCTGCTCCCGTATGCTTTTGGGCAGCTCAACTTCACAGTCCTCACAGACCACGGTTCGGCATAGGATCCTGATCCCCTCCCCGGACTCTTTATCAGTCAGGAACGCTTCCTCGTAGCTTCCGGGAATCGGTGCGCCTTTCAGAAATCTTATCCTGCATCTGCCGCACCTTCCTGCACCTCCGCAGGGAAGGGCATAATTTACCCCGGCTCTGTCCAGGATGGCTTTTAGCCGCTCTCCCTTTTTGGCTGCAATCTTGCGGGCTTTTCCGTATTCATTTATGGTAACCGTGATCTCTTTTGCCTTCATATACAATAAGTTTAGTTATTGTAGCCCCGGTTAGCAAGTTTTAGAGTCACAAAACATTGGTATTTTCATGGTAAATGTGAGAAAATATAAGGTAACCGAGTATATTAATTCGGAATAAACAAAATGGTTTTCGAGTATGAAAGGAGATAGTTATGGGGCTTATTTCAGCAGCACTCTCAGCAGGTGGAAGCGTACTCTCTGATTCCTGGAGAGATTATTTTTATTGTGATTCACTTAGTACAGATGTGCTTCTAACAAAGGGAAAAAAGAAACAGGGTAAAGGCAACGAGAACATCATTTCCAACGGTTCTATCGTTGCAGTTAACGAAGGTCAGTGCATGATCCTTGTTGACCAGGGACAGATCACAGAGATCTGTGCCGAGGCAGGTGAGTTCGTATACGACACTTCAACAGAGCCATCACTTTTCTATGGCGACCTTGGTGAAAACATCGTTAATTCCTTCAAGGAGTTTTATAAGAGACTTAGCTTTGCAGGCGGCACTGCTAAGGATCAGCGCGTTTACTATATCAATACAAAAGACATCATCGGCAACAAGTACGGAACAGTTAATCCGGTTCCTTTCCGCGTAGTTGATACTAACGTCGGACTTGATATGGATATCGATATCCGCTGCCACGGTGAATACAGCTACAAGATCGTTGACCCTGTTCTTTTCTACAAGAACATCGTGGGCAACGTATCTGATGAGTTCAGAAGAGACAAGATTGAGTCTCAGCTCAAGAGTGAGCTCCTCACAGCTCTTCAGCCTACATTTGCCAAGATTTCCGAGATGGGAATCCGTTACAGCGCACTTCCCGGACACACAACCGAGATAGCTGACGTTCTCAACGATGTTCTTTCAAAGAAGTGGACAGAGACCTACGGTATCAAGATTTCTTCCTTCGGTATCAGCTCAGTTAACGCTTCAGAAGAAGATGAAAAGACAATCAAAGAGCTCCAGAGAGCCGGCGCTCTTAAGAATCCAAATATGGCAGCTGCTACTCTTGCCAGCGCACAGGCACAGGCTATGCAGGATGCAGCCAAGAATACAGCAACAGGTCCTATGATGGCCTTTGCAGGAATGAACATGGCTCAGCAGGCAGGCGGAATGAATGCACAGTCACTCTACGCTATGGGTGCTCAGCAGGCTCAGCCTCAGGCAGCTCCTCAGATGGCAGCTCCTGCTGCAGGTTCATGGACATGCTCATGCGGAACAGTTAACACAGGTAACTTCTGCCCTAACTGCGGCTCCAAGAAGCCCGATGCAGGCTGGACATGCTCCTGTGGCACTGTAAACACAGGTAACTTCTGCACACAGTGTGGTTCAAAGAGACCTAACTAATTCTATTATTCAGAGGAAATCATGGCTTTACACGAATATGAATGCCCCGCTTGCGGCGGGGCAATGGAATTTAATCCGAAGACCCAGAAGATCAAATGTCCCTTCTGCGATTCGGAGTTTGATGTAAAGGACTATGTAGCCAACCACAACTCTGAGTCTGCCGGCGAAGCAGCCGATGACTATGTCACTGATCCCGCTGCCAATGAAGCAGACAATTCGCAGCCCATGTACATCTACCGCTGCGGATCCTGCAGTGGCGAGATTCTGGCCACAGAGTCACTTGGCTCCATGAAATGTCCTTTCTGCAGTAACAACGTTGTTGTACAGGAGAAATTTACAGGCAAGTTTACCCCCGACTACATCATCCCCTTCAACAAGACAAGGGAAGATGCCATCGAGGCTTATAAAGGTTACGTAAAATCCAAGAAACTCCTGCCAAAGGTATTCTTTGACCAGAACCACATCGATGAAATAAAGGGCGTATATGTGCCCTTCTGGCTATTTAACGCAACCCAGTATTACAAGGGCATCTTTGACGCCACCAAGGTAAGAACCTGGGCAGACAGCCAGTATTACTACACCGAGACCAGTTATTACGATATTGTAAGAGTCGGATCTGAACGCTTTGAGCGCGTTCCCGTGGATGGTTCAAAAGAAATGCCCGATGACCTTATGGAATCTTTGGAGCCTTTTGACCAGAGCAAGATGGTTCCCTTCAACATGGGATATCTGGCGGGATTTCTTGCCAACAAATATAACGTTGAAGCTTCAGAGAACAGAGACAGAGCAATAAACAGAATGCATGCTTCAACTGTCTCTGACTTTAGGAACAGCATATCAGGCTATTCTACACTGAATAAAAGAACAGAAGAATGTAACACCGGCGAAGAGTCCGTTAAATATGCCCTCTACCCGGTATACATCCTGAACACCAGCTGGGAAGGCAAGAATTATCTCTTTGCCATGAACGGTCAAAGCGGTAAATTTGTCGGAAATCTTCCCTTCTCCCTTTCCAGGGCGCTTGCGTATTACTTCCCTATCGCGGGAGCAGTCGCAGCAATTGCCTTTGTTCTGTTTAGCCTGTTTGCCTGAGTAAATATTTAGGACAGCATATGAATAAAAAGATACAATTACAAACTATACTTTCGAGGATCATACTGGCAGTGATGCTCATCACAATGATCCTTCCAATAAAGGCGATGGCTTCCGACAAGCTCTGGGACAGCAACGAGATTCCTTCAAGCCGTCAAAAGCCAAGGCTTGTTGACAACGCCGATCTTTTGACAAGCTCCGAGGAGGAAACACTCCTTGCCCTGCTTGATGAAACCAGTGCAAAATGGCAGTGCAACATTGCAGTACTCACTGTAGAGAGCCACGACGGTTCCATCCAGGATTTTGCAGACGACTATTTTGATTACAACGGATTTCAGGCCGACTACAACGGAAGCGGAATTCTCTTCATGCTGAGCATGGCTGACAGAGAATGGGCTTTCAGCACCCGTGGCGAAGCCATCGATGTTTTCACGGACTACGGTCAGCAGTATCTGATCGATGCCATGATGGACGACCTCAGGGAAGGCGATTACAACGGCGCATGCAAGGCTTATGTAAAGGAATGCGACAGACTTCTCAATGAAGCTTCAAAGGGAACTCCTTATGATGTATATTCAAAACCGATGCGCACAACTGCCGACTATATAAACTTTGGGCTGTACAGTGTTGTTATCGGTCTTGTGGTAGCTCTTTTCCCGATCCTGAAGATGAAATCCGACTTAAAGACTGTAAAGATGAACTCCGGCGCCCGCAATTACTCAGCCGGCGGTCCCAGTTTCCAGGCTCGTGACGACAGGTTCCTTCACAAGACCCTGAGCAAAACACCGAGGCCACAGGACAATGACTCAAGCTCTTCAGGCGGTTCATCACATCGCAGTTCCTTTAGCGGCGGAAGCTCAACTCACATTTCAAGTTCCGGCACCACTCACGGAGGTAGTCACGGACACTTCTAAAAGCAGGAGGATTTAATCAGTGACATTAACTGTGAAGATCCGCACAGCTTTGTTGTCAGTTATAGCAGTTACTTTGGTCACCATATTTCTGCTAATACTGGGCACACATAGGTTTGATACTCCACTACAGAGTACAATAGTTCAGCTGGATTCCGGCTGGACTATTTCTCGTGGAGATGAGATATGGCAACCTGAGGACATAACTCAGACCAGCATCGGTCATATGAACAGAGGCGATGTCCTGACAATCACAACAACTCTTCCCGACATTCAGATCTATCCTGCTGCTGTTTCTTTCAGGAGCATCCTTTCCACTGTAGAAGTATATCTCGACGGAAATCTCGTCCATTCTTTCGGGCAGGAATACGCTGCCAAAGGCAAAATGATCCCCAAGAACGAAAACTTTGTTCCTCTTCCCAGAGACTTTCAGGGAAAAGAGCTGACGATAAAGTTCACTTCCGGAGAAAAAGACGCCTTCTCCAGTCTCCCCCATATAACACTTGGTATTTACAATGATATAAAAATGTCTATGGTACAAGGTAATCGCCTTCCCACTGTGATCGGCGTATATCTCTGTCACATAGGCTTTATGCTTCTTGTTCTTTCACCATTTTTAGCATTCTCTAAATATCGCGATTTCAGTATAATCTTCAGCGGTCTTACATCTCTGCTCATTGGTATCTATATCCTTAGTTTCAATAATATTTTCTGGTACCTTGCAGATAATCCGCCTTTTTATACTTTTGCCGAATACTTCACACTGTATCTTATCCCCGCCAGCATTATGGGATTTATGGTAGTCACAAATCAGTCAGGTTCCAGACGTGTCGGGATTGCACTGTTAACAATAGACCTTCTCTTCGGGCTTGGTACATCGTTCCTTCACCTTGCAAACATCGTACACCTATGCTACTTCGTTTCATGGCTGCATGTTATCGGTCTTGTTGAAGGCCTCTTTGTAATAGTATCCCTCATTATCACAGCCATGAAAACATCCCGAAGTAATAATGACATTTCAAGAGCACGGATCATTTCAACCAGAATCCTGATCATCGGACTTGCTTTCTTTGTATTATGTTCGATCATTGATATTGTTGCTTACAATGTCCTAAAGTTTGTCAGCAGTGATGAGACCGATATCGAGATCACATTCACCACTTTGGGAGCTCTTGTGTTTGTCATGAGTCTGCTCCTCAACTTCTTCTTCCACTGCATAGAGTTCATCAATGAATCCACTGTCAAGGTACAGCTGGAAGGTCTTGCTTACAGTGATGCGCTTACCGGCATTGCAAACAGAGCACGCTGCGAACAGGCCCTTGCAGAGCTTTCAGGCGATTACACCATAATCAGCATGGATCTTGATTACCTTAAATATACCAACGACAATTATGGCCACGACATGGGAGACAAGCTCCTTAGTGGCTTTTCAGAAGTACTTGGAAGCAGCTTTACCGATGCTCAGTTAATAGGTCGAATGGGCGGTGACGAGTTTATTGTCATCCTTCCTTTTGTTGACGATGAAAGGACCAAGCGAGATATTGCCTGCTTTAACGATCAGATGGAACACAAAAACAACAATAGCTCAAACCTTCGTTTCTCTGCTTCCTGGGGCTATGCTTCAAGCAGGGATAAAGAAATAAAGAGCGGTTCATCTGCGCAGAAGGTTTATCTCCTGGCAGACCAGCACATGTATGCCATGAAGAATCAGCACCACAGACAGACTCTCGGCAGACTCTACGACGATCTCCTTGGTAAAATGCTGGAAAAAGGAGGTGAGAGTAATGACTAAAAGATTCCTCCTCCCTGTGATCTGCTCACTTATAATTCTCATCCTGATATACCTGCTTATCAGCAACGGTATGGCTTTTACAGCAGAATATCCCATGGCTGAAATGGATGATGGCTGGACAATAACACTTAATGGCGGTGTTCATAAGGATGTTCCTCTTACACGATTCAACGAAATAATTGACGGAACACTTGAGCGCGGAGACAACATAGTAATGACTACAACTCTCCCCGAT